>Ga0182737_1001547_pt1 | contig 22070 bp, 22 predicted proteins | sample eDN5th30CBELigOP_FD_128878 | JGI IMG/M metagenome (GOLD analysis project Ga0182737, IMG submission 128878) | Enriched Organic Plus compost microbial communities from Emeryville, California, USA - eDNA 5th pass 30_C BE-Lig OP (version 2) (version 2) ...
ACCATGTGGCTGATGCAGAACGCGATGCAGAGGCCGGACAATGCGGGCGCGGCCTCCACCGACTACATGCATCTCTTCGGCCTCGTGGCGCTGGGCTACATGTGGGGCCGCATGGTCAAGGCGGCACAGGAAAAGCTCGCCGCCGGGGCCGATGGCGACGCCGCCTTCTACGAGGCCAAGCTGGTGACCGGCCGCTACTTCATGGAGCGCCTCATGCCCGAGACGGCCGCCCATCTCGCCCGCATCTCGTCGGGCGCCGACACGATGATGGCGCTGGACGCCGAGGCGTTTTAGGGGCGAGTATCGAGGGCGATGTCTTCGGGAGGAAGCGAGCCATGACCCAACCCGTATCCGTGCTCGGCCTGCCCGCGCCCGAATGGGCGACCGAGGACGTCGCCATGTTTTACGACATGGCGACGCGCTTCCTCGAGGCCGAGGTCGCGCCGCGCTACGAGGAATTCGAGAAGGCGGAGATTTTCGACCGCGCGGTGTGGGAGAAAGCCGGCGAGAACGGGCTTCTTTGCGCCTCCATGCCCGAGGAATATGGCGGCGCGGGCGGCACTTTCGCCCATGAGAGCGCGCTGATCGAGGCGGTCAGTCATGTCGGCGTCGACGGCTTCGGCATCGCGCTGCACAATTCCATCGTCGCGCCCTACATCCTCCATTACGGCTCCGAGGAGCAGAAACGCAAATGGCTGCCGAGGATGGCGACCGGCGAGCTGATCGGCGCCATCGCCATGACCGAGCCGGGCGCCGGCTCCGACCTGCAAGGCGTGAAGACGCGCGCCGAGAAGGATGGCAACCATTACCGCATCAACGGCTCGAAAACCTTCATCACCAACGGGCAGCTCGCCAATCTCATCATTGTCGTGACCAAGACCGACCCGTCGCAGGGCGCCAAGGGCACGTCGCTGATCGTGGTGGAGACGGACGAGGTGCAGGGTTTTCAGCGCGGCCGCAACCTCGACAAGGTGGGGCTGAAATCCAACGACACGTCCGAGCTCTTCTTCAACGACGTACGCGTGCCCACCGCCAACCTGCTCGGCTCGGAGGAAGGGCAGGGTTTTGCCCAGCTCATGCAGCAACTGCCGCAGGAGCGCTTGCAGATCGGTGCGACGGCGGTCGCCATGTGCGAGCGGGCGCTGGCGCTGACCATCGACTACGTCAAGGAGCGCAAGGCCTTCGGCAAGGCGGTGATGGAATTCCAGAACACGCAGTTCAGGCTGGCGGAACTCAAGACCGAGATCACCGTCGGCCGTGTCTTCTACAATGACTGCGTGGCGCGCCACATCGCCGGCGGGCTCGATCCGGTCACGGCCTCGATGGCGAAGTACTGGCTCTCCGACCTTCAGGGCAGGGTGGTGGACCAGTGCCTCCAGCTCTTCGGCGGCTACGGCTACATGAACGAATATCCGATTGCGCGCATGTTCCGCGACGCGCGCGTGCAGCGCATCTATGGCGGCACCAACGAGATCATGAAATTGCTGATCGCGCGTTCGCTCTGACAGCGGAACCGGCCGGCAAAGCAAGGGAGAAACGAAATGGCAGACGCATATGTCTACGACGCGGTGCGCACGCCGCGCGGACGCGGCAAGAAGGACGGCTCGCTGCACGAGGTGCCGGCGGTGCGCCTCGGCGCCAAGGTGCTCGAGGCGATCCGCGACCGCAACGGCCTCGACACCACCCAGGTGGACGACATCATCTATGGCTGCGTCGATCCGGTCGGCGAGGCCGGTTCCGTCATTCCGCGTTCCTCCGCCTTCGAAGCCGGCTACGACAACAAGGCGCCCGGCATCCAGATCTCGCGGTTCTGCGCCTCCGGCCTCGACGCGATCAATCTCGGCGCAGCCAAGATCGCCGGCGGGCTGGACGACATCGTGATCGCCGGCGGCGTGGAATCGATGAGCCGCGTCGGCATGGGCATGTCGGGCGGCTCGTGGTTCATGGACCCCTCGGTCGGCCTGCCGGGCTGGTTCGTGCCGCAGGGCGTCTCCGCCGACCTGATCGCCACCAAATACGGCTTCTCCCGCGACGATGTGGATGCCTATGCGGTGGAGAGCCAGAAGCGCGCGGCGAAGTCGTGGGAAAAGGGCTGGTTCAAGAAGTCCGTCGTGCCGGTGAAGGACCAGAACGGCCTCACCATCCTCGACCATGACGAGCACATGCGCCCGCAGACCGACATGCAGTCGCTGGCCTCGCTCAATCCGTCCTTCGTCATGCCCGGCGAGATGGGCGGCTTCGACGCGGTGGCGGTGCAGCGCTATCCCGAGGTCGAGGCGGTGAACCATGTCCATCACGCCGGCAATTCAAGCGGCATCGTGGATGGCGCGGCTGCCGTGCTGCTGGGCTCGAAGAAGGCCGGCAAGGCGATGGGCCTGAAGCCGCGGGCGCGCATCCACTCCTTCACCAATATCGGCTCCGAGCCGGCCATCATGCTGACCGGCCCGGTGGACGTGACGGAGAAGCTGCTGAAGAAAGCGAAGATGACCCTGAAGGACATCGACCTCTTCGAGCTCAACGAGGCCTTCGCCTCGGTCGTGCTGCGCTACATGCAGGCCTTCGACATTCCGCACGACAAGATCAACGTCAATGGCGGCGCCATCGCCATGGGCCATCCGCTTGGCGCGACGGGCGCGATGATATTCGGCACGGTGCTGGACGAACTGGAGCGGCGCGACCTGAACACCGCGCTGGTAACGCTGTGCATCGGCGCCGGCATGGGCACCGCGACGATCATCGAGCGGGTCTAGCGCCCTTTTCTTCTCCCCGCCGGGGAGAAGGTGGCCCGAAGGGCCGGATGAGGGGCCGCCCCTCACCTGCCTGCCGGCATCCTCTCCCCGCAAGCGGGCGAGGAAAGCAGTTTCCCCGTCGCGATCATCCGCCGACGCAACCGGATTTCAAGGAGGAATCACTCCAATGGCCAAGTACACCAACTTCACCGTCGAGACCGACGCCGACGGCATTGCCCTCGTGACATGGGACATGCCCGACCGCTCCATGAACGTCTTCACCGAGGAGGTGATCGAGGAACTGGACAGGATCGTCGATCAGGTCGTCGGCGACGAGGCGGTCAAGGGCGTGGTCTTCACCTCGGGCAAGGACAGTTTTTCGGGCGGCGCGGACCTCACCATGCTCAAGCGCATGACGGTCGAGTTCGCCAGGCTGGAGGCGAAGGACCACGGCAAGGCGGTGAAGTTCCTGTTCGACAATGCCGGCCGCATGAGCTGGCTCTACCGCAAGATCGAGACCTGCGGAAAGCCGTGGGTTACCGCCATCAACGGCACCTGCATGGGCGGCGCGTTCGAGCTGTCGCTGGCCTGCCACGGCCGCGTGGCCGCCGACAGCGACAAGGTGAAGATGGCGCTGCCGGAGGTGAAGGTCGGCATCTTCCCCGGCGCCGGCGGCACGCAGCGCATCCCGCGCCTCACCGACACGCAGAGCGCGCTCCAGATGCTCACCTCGGGCCAGAACCTTTCGCCCAAGAAGGCGAAGGGCATGAACCTGATCCACGAGATCGCCGCGCCCGACAAGCTGATCGAGACCGCCAAGGGCATGATCAGGAACGGGCTCAAGCCCGTGCAGCCCTGGGACGAGAAGGGCTTCAAGCTGCCCGGCGGCCCGGTCTATTCGGCGGCGGGCGCGAATCTCTGGCCGCCGGCCATCGCCATCCTGCGCCGCGAGACCTACGGCAATTATCCGGGCGCCATCGCCATCCTGAAATGCGTCTATGAGGGCCTGCTGGTTCCCATCGAGACCGGCCTGCGCATCGAGCAGCGCTACTTCACCGAGATCCTCCAGAGCACGGAAGCGGCGATGATGATCCGCTCGCTCTTCGTCTCGCTGCAGGAGCTCAACAAGGGCGCGCGCCGCCCGGCCGGCATCCCGGAGACGAAGTTCGGCAAGATCGGCGTGCTCGGCGCCGGCTTCATGGGCGCCGGCATCGCTTATGTCACGGCGCAGGCCGGCATCCCGGTCGTGCTGATCGACCGCGACACGGCCTCGGCCGAGAAGGGCAAGGCCCATTCGGCCAACCTCATGGACGCGGCGATCAAGAAGGGCCGCGCCACCGAGGAGCAGAAGGAAAAGCTGCTCTCGCTCATCACCGCGACCGACGATTATGCTGAGCTCAAGGGCTGCGACCTCGTCGTTGAGGCCGTGTTCGAGGATTCGGAAGTGAAGAAGGGCGTCACGGAGAAGGCGGAAGCCGTCATCGGCAAGGGGGCGATCTTCGCCTCCAACACGTCCACCATCCCGATCAGCTCGCTGGCGAAGAACTCGGCGCGGCCGGCGGACTTCATCGGCATCCATTTCTTCTCGCCGGTGGACCGCATGATGCTGGTGGAGATCATCCTCGGCAAGAAGACCGAGGACAAGGCGCTGGCCGTCGCGATGGACTATGTCCGCGCGATCAAGAAGACGCCGATCGTCGTCAACGACACGCGCGGCTTCTACGTCAACCGCTGCGTGCTGAAATATATGGCCGAAGCCTTCCAGATGCTCATTGAGGGCGTGCCCGCGCCGATGATCGAGAACGTCGCGCGCGCGGCCGGCATGCCAGTCGGTCCGCTGGCGCTCACCGACGAGACGGCGCTGGACCTCGCCCAGAAGATCATGAAGCAGACCATCCGCGACCTTGGCGAGAAGGCTGTCGACCCGGAGCAGTTCAAGCTCATCAACACGATGGTCGACACCCATGGCCGCCACGGCCGCAAGAACGGCAAGGGTTTTTACGATTATCCCGAGAAGCCGGCCAAGAAGCATCTGTGGCCCGGCTTGAAGGACCTTTATCCGCAGCAGGACCCCGACGGGATCGACACGGAGGAGCTGAAGCAGCGCTTCCTCGTCACCATCGCGCTGGAGGCGGCGCGGGTGATGGAGGAGGGCATCGTCACCGATCCGCGCGAGGCCGATGTCGGCTCCATCCTCGCCTTCGGCTTCGCCCCCTTCACCGGCGGCGCGCTCTCCTACATCGACGGCATGGGGGTGCAGAACTTCCTCGACCTGGCGAAGCGCCTGCAGAAGAAGTACGGGCCGCAATTCAGGGCGCCGAAGCTGCTCGTCGACATGGCGGCGAAGAAGCAGACCTTCTACGACCGCTTCAATCCCTACAAGGGCCAGAAAGCGGCGTAAGCGGCAGGCAGGTGAGGGGCAGCGACGCCCCTCATCCGGTCCTTCGGACCACCTTCTCCCCGCTCGCGGGGAGAAGGAACCACGGAGCCATCACATGTATGTCTGGGGACGTTTCCTGCGCACCGCGCTCACCACGCGCTCGCGCGGCTCCTATCGCCTCGGCGAGGAAAGCACGCTCTCCTTCCGCTGCCTTCCCACCGACATCGACGGCAACCTGCATCTCAACAATGCGCGCTACATGATGCTGGCCGATATGGGCCGCATCGACATCTTCATCCGCTCCGGCTTCTGGGACCTGTGCAGGCGCAACGGCTGGGCACCGATGATGGGCGGGCTGCAGGCCGTCTATGTGCGCGAGATACGCCTGTGGCAGCGCTTCCATGTCGTCTCCAGCCTGGAGACCTGGCAGGACCGCCAGATGATCGGCGCGCACCGCTTCCTGCACATGGACGGCACGGTCGCGGCGGCGATGCTGACGACGGCCGGCATCTACGACCGCGCCAACCGGACATTCGTGCGTGCCGACGAGGTGGCCCGCCGTCTCGGCTATGAGGGCGAGCCGCGGCCGCCGACGGCGGAGGAGGCGGCTTTCATGGCATCCCATGAGCGGTTGAGAGGGTTGGCGAGAGGTCGCCTTCAGGCCGGATCAGCGCGCCACGGTGACGCTGCATGACGCGCCCGAAACCACCGCTTCCGAGACCGAGCCGAGCAGCAGCCGGCCGATGAAGGGCGCATTGCCGGTGCCCACGACGATATGGCCGGCATCCGTCTCGCGCGCGAAGCGCAGGATCGCGGCGGCGACGTCCTTCTCCTCGACCAGAGCGCGGTGCACGTCGCGCACGCCATGCGTCTCGGCGTAGCGCCGGGCGATATCGAGGATGTCGCGCGCTTCGTCCTCGCTCAACGCCTTGATCGGCGGGTAGCCGCTCGCCGGACGCGTCTGGTTGACGAGGAGGAAGCCCAGCGGCCGGCCGAGCCCTCTGGCCAGTTCCACGGAGAACTCCACCGCCCGTCGCGCATGGGCGCTGTCATTGACGCAGCACAGGATGGCATCGGCCATGTCGCTCTCCCTTGAAACGCCCCGACTGTGGGTGTGATAGAAAGCAAGCCGGCGCCGATCAAGCCTCCGCTGCCTGCACTTGCCGGAATGGCAGGCCGGCACGCTGGGACATTTTCCTCCGCATGCAAGACGGATAGGCTGCGCCATCTTCGGGAGGACCGCATGCCTGCAATCGACTACTACATCTTCGCCGCGTCGCCCTTCGGCTATATCGGCCACGCGCTTTTCCACGACATTGCCGCGCGTCACGGCCTGACCATCAATTACAAGCCCATCGACATCATGAGCGTCTGGGCGAATTCCGGCTCGGTGCCGGTGGGCCAGCGCACGCCGCTGCGCCAGCGCTACCGCCGCATCGAATTGCAGCGGCTGGCGGAATTTCGCGGCGTGCCGCTGAACGTCGACCCGAAATATTTCCCGGTCGATCCGCGCCTGGCCGATCTCTGCACCATCGTGCTCGTCGGCCGCGGGCTGGACCCGAAGGACTTCCTCTGGCGCGTGCAGCGCTGCGTCTGGGCGACCGACGACAACCTGTCCGACCCGGAGACGGTGGCGCGCTACCTCAGCGAGACCGGGCATGACGCCGGATCGGTGATGGAAGAGGCGCGCGGCGAAGCGGCCGCAGCCGTCCTTGCACGCAACACCGCCGATGCGATCGCGGCCGACGCCGTCGGCGCGCCGGTCTATGTCTACAAGGGCGAGCCGTTCTGGGGGCAGGACCGGCTTGAGCATCTGGAGCACATGATCGTGACCGGGCGCGCGCCCTACAAGGCGTGAGGAACGCGCTACCGCCGCCAAGCCCGTTCTGGACATCGCCTGCCGGAGCACCTACACATAAAAGGTATTTTTTCCTGCAAGCGGGAGGCGATCCCATGCTTTCGCACGAACAGGTCTGGGCTGCGATCGACGCGCTTGCGGCACGGCATTCGCTTTCGGCATCCGGGCTGGCCAAGCGGGCGGGGCTGGACTCCACGGCCTTCAACAAGTCTAAGCGCAGCTCCGCCGACGGACGGCCGCGCTGGCCGTCCACCGAATCGCTCGCCAAGATCATGGATGCGACCGGATCGACGCTTGACGACCTCGTGGCCGTGCTGCGCCGGGGGCAACACGGCAAGGATGCGGCGCGCGGCTTCGTGCCGTCGACGGTGCCGCTGCTCGGCTTCGCGCAGGCCGGCGACGGCGGGTTCTTCGACGATGCGGGCTTTCCCGTCGGGCAGGGCTGGGACGTTGTGGACCTGCCGGCCGCCGCGCCCGAGGGCGCCTACGCGCTGAAGGTGCAGGGCGACTCCATGCTGCCGCTCTACCGCGACGGCGACGTGCTGATCGTGCAGCCGGGCGCTGCAACCCGGCGCGGCGACCGCGTGGTGGTGCGCACGGTCGAGGGCGAGGTGCTGGCCAAGGTGCTGGCGCGGCGAACCGCGCGCCTCATCGAGCTTCACTCGCTCAATCCGGAGCATCCGGACCGCAGCTTCGCGGTGTCGGAGGTCGAGTGGGTCGCCCGCATCCTGTGGGCGAGCCAGTAGCGTGCCGCTGCGCCGGATCGTGCTCCCGGCAGGCGGTGTCGCCGGCGCCGCCCTGCTGCTGATCGCCTATGCCGGCGTGGAAACAGCGCGCAGCCCGCAGGCGAGCGCGCCGCAGGAGCTGCCGGCGGTGTTGCCAGCCCCGCCATCCATTGTCCCCGACGGCGGCGGGCAGCCTGCGCAACCGCCGCCAGCTTCCCAGCCGGGACATCGCGCCGTCGCGCCCGGGATCGTGGCGCCGCCGCAGATCGACATGACATTGGAGCGTGCCGAGCCGCGCGCGCCGCTCGGCGAGATCGGCGGGCCGGTCGTGCGCCGCCGCGACCCGGTGACGTTGCTCTATCGGCCGGTCGCGGAATCGGCGGGCCGCATCCGCGCCGGCGATATCGTCGTCACGCTGGCCGGGATCGAGCCCGTCGCGCCGGACGAGACCTGCCGCGACGATGCGGGGAAGTCGTGGAACTGTGGCATCCGCGCCCGTGCCGCCCTGCGCGCCTTCCTGCGCGGTCGCGCTATCGCCTGCGACCTGCCGCCCGACATGGCGGTGAAGGAAGTGACGGCGACGTGCCGGATCGGCAAGCAGGATATTGCGCAGTGGCTTGCCGGTGCAGGCTGGGCGCGGGCTACCGCGGAGCCCTATGCGCAAGCCGCCGACGAAGCCCGGCGTGCCGGGCGCGGGATGTTCGGCAGGGCGCCGGATGCGGGGGCTGCTGGCGGGTAGGTGCGTCCTTCGAGGCTCGCTGCGCTCGCACCTCAGGATGAGGGAGGTGGGGTGATCGAGCCAGCGATGTAGGGGGCCGATCAACCGACGTCCCTCATCCTGAGGTGCGAGCCCGCATGACGATAACTGTTTGGCGCATGTCCTTCGAGGGCGAGCCTCGAAGGACGCACCGCCTATCTACGCCGCCAGTTCGCCCCGCAGCGCCGTTTCGATGAGCGCGCGCGTGTTCCCGATGCCGTAGAGTGCGGCGAAGGAGCCGAAGCGGGGGCCGCGTTCCTGTCCGAGCAGCACCTGATAGATCATCTGGAAGAAGGCGACCGACACGCCGGGTCCACCGTCCGGGCTCTTCTTCGTATGGTCCTGATAGCGCTCGATTGCGCGCGCCACGTCGAGCGCTGCGTTCTGGATCGCCTCGCCATCCGCCTGTGCCGGCAGCGTTGCGAGATGGGCGGACAGCGCGGCGAGCGCCTCCCGCTCGATCATGTCGGGCGCGCGGAACACTTTCGTCGGCTTCACGAAATCGTCGAAATAGCGGATCGCGAAGCCGACCAGGCGGTCGAGTTCGGGGTGTGTCTGCGGCGTCGTTCCGGGCGCATGACGCGAGATGAAGCCCCACAGCACCGCCTTGTCATGCGCGTTGGAGGCGCTGACGAGGTTGAGCAGCAGCGCGAAGCTGACGGGCAGCGCGATCGCCGGCGGATTGCCGTTGTGGATATGCCAGACCGGATTGCCGAGGCGTTCCTTCCAGTCCTGCTTCGGATAGGCGGCGAGGAACTGATAATATTCGTCCACCGCGCGCGGGATCACGTCGAAATAGAGCTTCTTGGCCGTGCGCGGCTTCTGGAACATGTAGAGCGCGAGGCTTTCCGTCGGCGCATAGGTCAGCCACTCGTCGATGGTCAGCCCGTTGCCCTTCGACTTGGAGATCTTCTGGCCGTTCTCGTCCAGGAACAGTTCGTAGACGAAATGCTCCGGCGGCGTGCCGCCAAGTGCGGCGCATATGCGGTCGTAGACCCCCATGTTCGGCCCGTGGTCCTTGCCGAACATCTCGAAATCAACGCCGAGCGCTGCCCAGCGCGCGCCGAAATCGGGCTTCCACTGCAGCTTGACCTTGCCGCCGGTGACGGGAAGCGTCAGTTCCTCGCCGTCCTCGTCGTCGAAGGTGATCGTGCCGGCCGCGGCATCGACCTTCTTCATCGGCACGTAGAGGACGCGCCCCGTCTTGGGCGAGATGGGCAGGAACGGGCTGTAGGTCGCGCGGCGCTCCTCGCCCAGCGTCGGCAGCATGATGTCCATGATGGCGTCGTAGCGCTCCGCGACCCGCTTCAGGATCGCGTCGAAGCGGCCGGACTTGTAATAGTCGGTCGCGCTGGCGAAGTCGTAGTCGAAGCCGAACGTGTCGAGGAAGCGCCGCAGCATCGCATTGTTGTGTTGGCCGAAGCTGGCGAACTCGTTGGTCCACGGGTCGGGCACCGAAGTCAGCGGCTTGTGCAGAAAGGGTTCGAGGAAGGCGCGATCCGGCACGTTGTCGGGAATCTTGCGCATGCCGTCCATGTCGTCGGAGAAGCAGAGCAGGCGCGTCGGCACCTTGTCGTCGGTGAGCACGCGGAAGGCGTGGCGCACCATCGTCGTGCGCGCCACCTCGCCGAAGGTGCCGATATGCGGCAGGCCCGAGGGGCCGTAGCCGGTCTCGAACAGGATTTCTTTCGGCCACGCCTTGCCCTCGTAGCGCTTGATGATCTTGCGCGCTTCCTCGAACGGCCAGGCGCGGCTCTCGGCCGCGGCGGCGCGCATTTCGGGGTTGGTGTCCACGGGCTGCAGACGTGTCTCGGTCATCTGTCGAGATCCTGCTCGGCAAGGAGGCGGTCGTGGCCTTGGCCACAGGTTGCGGGCCTTGCTCTAAGCGCCATGCCGCACAGCGTCAATGTTTCACCCGGCTCCGTTGCGTGTATCCGGCGCCCGGCCTAACGTTCCTCGCAACAAAAGGGAGAACCGACATGAAGAAGCCCACCGTGCAGGAAGCCCTGGTCCATCTCATGGTCATCATCTCGGCCTCGGACCGCGAGATGGCCGACCCGGAACTTTCGGGCATCGGTGCGCTGGCGCGCACGCTTCCTGTCTTCGCCGGCTTCGAGCCGCATCGCCTGCTGGCCGTGGCGCAGGAGACGCAGCAATGGCTGCAGCGGGAGAACGGCCTGTCGGAAATCCTCGACGCCGTGCGCGACACCGTTCCGGGCGAGCTGCACCCGACCGCCTATCTCATCGCCGTCGAGGTCGCCGTCGTCGATCTGCATGTCGATCCCGCCGAGGTGCGGCTGCTGCACATATTGCGCGAGCGGCTGGATCTCGACCGCGCGACCGTGGAGGCGATCGAGCAGGTCGTCAGGCTGCGCTACCGCACGGCGCATGTGCATCACTGAACGGCTCCTTCCCATATCCGGCCATTCGAGATCAGGCGGCTTTGGCGCCCGCGCGCTTGATGGATATATGGCTCCCTGATATCGTTCTCTGAACGTTTGACATCAGGGCCCGCCGCATGAACCTGAACTACACCGAGGAACAGATCCTGCTGAAGGAAGCCGCCGACCGCTTCCTCAAGGACCGGTACGGTTCCGGGCAGCGGCGAAAGTCCGTCGCCTCGGCGGCTGCATGCGACGGCGCCGTCTGGGCGGGTTTCGCGGAGCAGGGCTGGCTGGCGCTGCCCTTCCCGGAGGAGGACGGCGGCCTCGGCGGCGGCGCGGTGGATGTCGGCCTGCTGATGGAGGCGATCGGCCGCGCGCAGGTCGTGGAGCCCTATGTTGCGGCGGTCGTGCTGGCCGGCGGCCTTGTCGAGCGGCTTGCCGACGAAGCGCAGAAACGCGACCTGCTCGCGCCCCTGATCGCGGGAACGCGCCGCCTTGCACTGGCGCATATGGAGCCTGAAAGCGGAAACGACCTCGCGCGGATTACGGCCGTGGCGCGGCGCGGGCGGGACGGCTTCGTCCTTTCCGGCCGCAAGAGCCTCGTGCTCGGCGGGCCGGCGGCCGACATTTTGCTCGTCTCGGCGAGGCTGGACGAGACGATCCGCCTGTTCGCCGTACCTGCCGGTGCGTCGGGTCTCACCGCGACCGCCGTTCGTCTTGTCGACGGCAGCATGGCCAGCGATCTGGTCCTGTCGGATATCCATGTTCCCGCCGTCGCCCTGCTGGGTGACGGCGACGCGCTGGCGGAGATCGAAGCGGCCTATGACCGGGCCACCGCCGCGCTCTGCGCCGAGGCCGTCGGCGCGATGGATGCCCTGCTCGACGCCACCGTCTCCTACACGAAGGAGCGGGTGCAGTTCGGCAAGCCGCTGGCGAGCTTTCAGGCGTTGCAGCACCGCATGGCGGAAATGGCGGTGAAATGCCAGGAGGCGCGCGCCAGCGCGCTTCTGGCGATGCTCAGCGCCGATGCGCCGCGGCCGGCGCGCATACGCGGCGTGTCCGGCGCCAAGGCCAGGATCGGCAAGGCCGCGCGGCATGTGGCGCAGGAGGCGATCCAGCTTCACGGCGCGATGGGCTTTTCGGAGGAGATGCCCGTCGGCACATGGTTCAGGCGGCTCTATGCTTTCGAGAACCAGTTCGGTTCGACCGCCGAGCATCTGGCGCGCTACGGCGCCGTCATCCGCGATCCCGAAACGCTGGCAGGCAGCCTGCTGCGGGCGCCGGAGGCGTCCGGACAATCCGCGGGACACGGGATGAACCTTCTGCTTGCGCCCGGGGAGATCGCGTTCCGCGACGAGGTGCGCGCTTTTCTCGACGCCGCGCTGGACGACGGGTTGAAGCGCGCCGAGCGGCTCAATCCGAGCTTCCTCGCCGATCCCCGCATCGGCCTGAAGTGGCAGGCCAGACTTGCCGAGAAGGGCTGGGTCGCGCCCTCATGGCCGAAGGAGCATGGCGGCACGGGCTGGACGCTGACGCAGCGCTACATCTTCGACCAGGAATGCGAGCGCGCCGGCGAGCCGCATTTCCGCGGCGCCAGCATTAAGATGATCGCGCCGGTCCTCATGCGCTACGGCAGCGAGGCGCAGAAGAGTTTCTACCTGCCACGCATCCTCTCCGGCGAGGACCTCTGGGCGCAGGGCTATTCGGAGCCCGGCGCCGGCTCCGACCTCGCCTCCTTGCGGATGAAGGCGGTGCGCGACGGCGATTCCTACATCCTCAACGGCAGTAAGATCTGGTCGACCCATGCGCATCATTCCACGCGCATGTTCGCGCTGGTGCGGACCGACGACAGCGGCAGGAAGCAGGAGGGCATCAGCTTCGTCCTGATCGACCTGTCGCTGCCCGGCATCACCATCGAACCGATCATCTCCATCGACGGCAGCCACGAATTCAACCAGACCTTTTTCGACAATGTGCGCATCCCGGTCTCGGAGCGCGTCGGCGCGGAAGGGCAGGGCTGGGAGATCGCCAAATACCTGCTCGAATTCGAGCGCGGCGGGGCCTTTGCCGGCGGCGTGCTGCGGGCCATGCATTCGCGCCTGCTGCGGCTGGCTTCCGCGCCGTTGCCGGATGGGCGGCGCATGGCGGACGATCCGCTGTTTGCGGCGCGTTTCGCGGAGATCGCGACCGATATCGATGCCAACGACATGCTCGAGCTGACGGCGATGTCGAAGGTTCAGGGCGGCGGCAATCAGGGTTCCGTGCCGTCCTCGACCATGAAGATCGAGCGCAGCCGCATCCGCCAGTTGATCGCGGAGCTCGCCGCCGCGATCCTCGGGCCGGATGCCCTGCGATGGGAGGAGCACCGGCCGCTGCACGAATTGCCGGCAAGGGACGCGATCGCGGAGGACCGCATGGCCGCCTCGGCGATCTATTTCAACTCCCGGTCGCAAAGCATCTTCGGCGGCAGCAACGAGATTCAACTGGAGATCATCGCCCGCGCGCTGCTGGGATAGGACGCCGCCTGCATGACGCCGGGCGGATTTCGGCGAAAGTGCGAAGCGGTTTTCGTGTCCGCAATTGCATAGAGCGGCAAGATAGGGCATTCCCGCGTTTTGAGGGAGCCGAAGCGTTTCCGGCCTGCCCGGAGGCTCGAAACGCCGGCCGCTCGTCATTCGCCAGGACGGGCGAGTTCGGACGTCATATCAAGGTTGGGTCATGGACACAGAGTCAAAATTCACCGGCATCGCGATCGACTTGCACACGTCGCCCGTTCCGGACGCGGACCGGGCCAGCATGCTGGAAGCTCCCGGCTTCGGCAAGGTCTTCACCGATCACATGGTGCTGGGCAGGTGGACGCCGGACAAGGGCTGGCACGACCTGAGGGTCACGCCGCGCCGGCCGCTGTCCATCGATCCGGCCAGCGCGGTGCTGCATTATGCGCAGGAAGTCTTCGAGGGCATGAAGGCCTACAGGGCGGCCGACGGCCGCATCCTGCTGTTCCGCCCCGAGGAAAACGCCCGCCGCTTCGCGCAGTCGGCGATCCGCATGGCGATGCCGCCCCTTCCGGAGGACGTGTTCGTCAAGGCGGTGGAAGAGTTGGTGCGGATCGACAACGCCTGGATTCCTTCGGGCGACGGCAGCCTCTACATCCGGCCCTTCATGTTCGCCGCCGAGGCTTTCCTCGGCGTGCGGCCGGCGCAGGACTATCTGTTCTGCATCATCGCCTCGCCGGTGGGCGCCTATTTCAAGGGCGGCAGCAAGGCCGTGACCGTCTGGGTGGAGACCGGATATACGCGCGCCGCCAATGGCGGCACGGGCGCTGCCAAGTGCGGCGGCAACTATGCGGCCAGCCTCGTGGCGCAGGCGATCGCCTCGCAGCACGACTGCGACCAGGTCGTCTTCCTCGACGCCGCCGAACATCGCTGGATCGAGGAACTCGGCGGCATGAACGTGTTCTTCGTCATGGAGGACGGCACGATGGTCACCCCGCCGCTCGGCGGCACCATCCTGCCCGGCATCACGCGCGCCTCCGTCATCGCGCTCGCCGAAAGCAAGGGCCTGCGCGTCGAGCAGCGGCCCTATTCCTTCGAAGAATGGCAGGCGGATGCCGCCGGCGGCAAGCTGCGGGAAGCCTTTGCATGTGGTACCGCCGCGGTTCTCGCCGGCATCGGCAAGGTGCGCCACGGGGCGGGCGAGTTCCTGATCGGAGACGGACAGACCGGCAAGCTGACCACCGAGCTGCGCAACGAGCTGGTGAACATCCAGCAGGGCGCGTCCAACGACCAGCACGGATGGGTGTACACCGTCAAGGTGTGAGGCGGTCGTCTTCAGGCCCTGACGTCGCCCGTCCTGCGCGCGCGTGTTTGCCTTGGCTGTCCCGGCTTTCCGGGATCGTCATCGATCGCGCCGAGGCGCGCCGACAGCCGGCCGGCGGCATCGAGCAAGGCATTGATCGTCGCCTTGCGGCGCGGGCCGGTCAGTTGCTTGTCTGATCCAAGCACGGTGAGTGCGGCGGCGATGCGTCCGCTATAGTCGAGGACGGGCGCCGAGACGGCCGCGAAATTGGCATTGATGCTGTTGGTGGTCATGGCGAAGCCCTGCGCCCGCACGGCCTTCACGGTGCTGTCGATGTCCTCGGCGGTGAGAGGCCGTCCGGCATTGTCGCGCGCTGCGGCAAGCTCGTCCGCGCGCGCTGACGCCGTCTGGCTCTCGTCGAGCCAGGCCAGGAAGACCTGCCCGGTGGCGGAGGTGAGCGTGGGCAGGACATAGCCCAGGCGCACGGCGAGCGAACCCTGCCGCTCGCCGTCGAGCTTGGAGACGATGCCCGGCCCGCGGTCGCCCCACAATGAGAGATAGGTGGCGAAGCCGGTGGCGCCGCGCAGCGCGGAAAGCTCGTCGCGCGCCAGCTCCACCACATCGAGCTGCCGGATGGCGGACAGGCCGAGCTGGATCGCGAAAGGCCCGAGCCCGTAATGGCCGGTGACGGCGTCCTGATAGGCGACCTTCTCCTTGACGAAGCTGACCAGATAGAGATGCACTTTGCTCGCCGGCATGCCGGCGGCGGCGGCGATGTCGCGCAGCGGCAGGGGGCCGTTCGCGGCTTCCATGGCGCGGATGACTTGGAAGCCGACCTCGATCGACTGGATCCGGCGCTGCGTCGATTCCTCGGTTCCTTTTGCTTTTCGCGCCGCCATGCCTCTGTTCCTCGCTTTCCGCGATAGTTACCTTGGAACATGATCCCGGTCGAGCATGTGCTATCCTGCCGGCCGCGGCGGACGGCCGATTCCCGCCGCAGGCAGGTTCGCCTTGTGCCGCGGTATGTTCTTGGCTACCTCGCAGGCAAGATATCGACAAGGATGGGCAGCGATGCACGATGATGCCAGCGAATGGAGGATGCTCCAGCCGCGCGCGATGTTTTACCTCAATCAGGCCAATCACGCCGTGCGCACCCGGCTGGAGGCCGCGCTGGCGCCCCTCCAGATGACCGCCATCCAGTACACGGTCCTGAGCGTCATCGGCAGCCGGGAGGGGCTTTCCTCCGCCGAGCTGTCGCGGCGGTTCTTCGTCACGCCGCAGACGATGAACGAGCTGATCGGCGGCCTGCAGCGGCGAAACCTCATCCTGCGCAAGGAAGACCCGGCCAACCGCCGCATCCTGCGCATGCGCCTGACCGCCGAGGGACGGCGCATGCTGCAAGCCTGCGACGCGGCGGCCGACGCGGTGGAGCGCGACGTGTTCAGCTTCCTGCCGGCGGAGAGCTATGCGCAGTTCCAGAGCCTCTGCCGCCTCGTCGCGCGCGAGCTGCGCCAGCGCGAGGAGGCGCAGAAAAGCGAATGATCATGCAGCTGCGCGTTCTTCGCGCGTGGATGAGAAGAAGCGGGAGAAACAGGAAATAATGGTGCTGCGAGAGAGGATTGAAATCGACCACGAGAAAGCTAAATCAATAACTTACGGAGCATTTTGTAACATTGTGACGCATCGATTTTTGTAACAGATTTGGGCCATTAAAACGCGATCCAGACGCCTACCAGCACCAGCCCGACCAGTGCGGCGATAAAGGCTGGCAGTTCCCACCGCTTCACCGACGGGCCGCCGTAGTCGGGTTCTTTATCATAGCCGGTCATGTCGCATCCTTCGTCTACCGTTGGAGGAAATTCCTCAATCCCCAATATCCTCCGGGCGGCCTATAGATGGCGTGTGGCGGCTACTGCGCATCGCAGGTCGCTTGCGGTTCCTGCGGCCTCCCACATGCCAAGGCGATCGGCGGATCCCGTAACACCGATGGTTGTCTAGCGCATTGCGCCCGCCCGAGGGGCCATTGGCGAGTGATGGCCGACGAGTGGCTGGACTACAACGCGACCCAACTACGCCTCTGGCCAGCGCTTTGCCGGCAGGACCGGCAATGCCACATGTGTCCAAGTATATATCCGAAACCGCGGCAAGCTGATGCACCTCGGCCACTGACACGCCGGAAGACGCATCCCGAAGCCTACCAAGAAGCAGCCGAAATGCTTCTTGGTGAATTCGCCTGTGCCTCTTGATGCAATCTGTAGGTGGTTGCCAAAAGTTGTCATGCAACCGAATTGAGTCAACTTGGACGCCACCGGATGACAACCTGAAGCCGATTTGGGCTCCAGAAAGTTTACGTAGGGCATCCTCAGACGCCTCTAACTTAACCGTTAGTTTACGTTTGGTTGACAGTTCGGCCCGTTTTCGAGAATTTTCCAAATCGTCAACTTGAGCATCCGCTAATGGACCGAAATCACGATCGTCAGGGAAGCTCGCTGGCAGACACGAAGCACCAGAAAGCACACCGGACAGCAGGCAGACGTACGGACGCAGCCCTGGAGCAACCTCGAGCGAACCAGGCAACGTCATAGTCGGCAAGCTCGAAAACATATTCGGCGGCTTCGGGTCCAGCGCCCATTTTTCGTTTGGTGGTGAACTGGACCCTCTCCGACGAGAGACCGGGGAGGAACGGAACGAACCGAAGATGCGAATAGTTGCGCTGGGAAAGGCAGCATCCCGGATCATGGGCTCACGCGCCACGACGTTCTGTTCACGTCGCCCGTCCCCACCGGGTAAGCTCCTCTTTGCGACAGAATTGTCTCCACGCTAGATAAAGATCGATGTCCTAGAGGGATCCGATCGATGCGATGGGGATGCGTTTGGGCCCCACAGAGATTCCGCGACCCAAACCTCCTCTTTCCGCGGGGATGGTTGTAGCTCGTGCGCGCGAGACCGGTAGCAGTTCAGTGCGTGGTCATGTTGATGTCAAGTTCGCCGGCAAGGCGCGAATGCGAGCCATAAGGTCCTTTGCGGTGTTATGGCTCCAGCGTCCACCTCGAGCAGAGGCAACACCAGCCTCGTTCAGCGCCTTGGCCAGGGCCGATGGCGACAGCTCCTCCCCCATCGGCAGCTTCGCTATCTCCGCCAAGACAAGATTGCGGAGCCTGTGAGCGCGCTCATAGGCGTTAAGCCGATTAGCACGATTGCCATGTTTGTAGTTGCTGTTGGGAACCGCCGTCTTCTGGGCTCCAGATAGCTGAAGTCTGACTTTTACCGCCTTCGATCGCGATTGTCTTTCCTGTGCGGCGCCTAGGATAAGGAATTTCCGTTCATCTCCTGACATCGAGTGCCAGGTGCGCCCCAGGGATGCGTCCCAGACTTCGATATCTAAGCTGTTAAGGACATTGGCGCATTCGCTGATCCGGTCATACGGTGTGCGCGCCATCAGCTCTCGGATGTTCGCGAGAAGCAAATCGGCACCGGAACTACGCGCGACCTCGACCGCGTGCCGGAACTTCTCTCGCGATACGAAGTAAACCAAGCGGTAAGTGCTCCAATCCGGGACCTTTTCCAGGATGCGCCGTCCGCTGGCCCTCCCGAAGGCTAGCTGGGCTGCGAGTTGGCGCATGAGCGTGGCGTTGGCGTTGACCTCGTCCTGCGAGCGGAGTTGCCGTCCTACATACGCAAAGCAGTAAGCGACAAATGGCCGGGCCCCGTTCATTGACTTTTCTAAACCCTGTCGAGTGTTCTCAATTCGGCGCGGTGGAGGAGCTCAGTTAGTGCGAGGGCGCGTCACCGGCTGGCTCCGTCTGTCCGATAAGCATTGATGCATCGACAGCGTTGACGCCAGCCCTGGAGTATCCCCGTGACAAAGGCAAGCATCAGAAAGCGAGTTGCGACGTCGACGTCTCACTGCACGATCGTCTGCAATGTGAACGGCGCCTTGGAGCGTCGACGAAACGGAAAATATGCCGCGTCCCGTTTCCAGAGGCTCCATTCGGCGATGGCTGTGGCGCGATGCGGATGTCCTCCTGCGCCGCGATTGCCACCAACCTCTGCATCGGGCGCATTTCAGCTTTTCTCCACGGAAGTGCGCGTCTGCCGATTGCTGCCGAGAGCGCTGGACTGCTTGTGAACGCTGAAACCTGCGTCTTTGTGTGCATTTCGGCTCTGATAACTTGTTTAACAGCAACAACAGACAGAGAAGCATGTTCCTCGCCATCACCAGAAGTATCAAAGACAGTGAAGCCTTTCGTGTCTCACGAAACGCTGGGCGCGGCGCTCGGGGGTGGAGGTTTCAGCCGCATCCGGTCATCGATGTGACGGAGAGCCTGTATCACTTTTCTGGTGAGCTCATTGTAGTCCAGCAGCGAGCTGGAATCTCCGGCCATGATAGATGTCGGCGCCAATGGGATCCCGCTCTTGAGGGTATCCTTCCGCGTCTGCTTCTTCTTCCTTCGCCAGGCCTCGTCCCAGGCCTCCAGGCCGACGACGCCAGCGTTCAGAAATCGTTGAAGCCGCTTCTGCCGGAGCTGTTCCAACGGCAGCGTCATCCTGTCTTTCGGCCGGAGAGCGAGATCCGGGAAGGTTGGCAGAACGAATTTGAAGTATCGCCCATGAAAGCGCTGGAACCTGAAACCTGCCAAATCCTCGATCGTCCGGATGCCCATCTCGTCGAGCTCGTGCTCATCGATGGTGACCTCGATCCTCACCCTCTTCTTGTCTTCCGGCAGGACCTCTCTCGTGCCGGTGCCGATGTTCTGTTTGTCGAGCAGCTTGATCATCGTTCGCCACGCACATCGTGATCCTTCAGCACCGGCGTAGTAGGTGGAGTCGATTGCCGCCGGCTTGTCCTTCGCGGGGTCGAGCAGGAACGCGTCGGTCCGCTCGGGATGCCTTTTGTCATAGCCGAGCACGTAGGCAGTGGCGTCGTCACCCCGATCCCAGGCGAACCTCGGTCGGTCGAAGGGATCGTCAATAATGTCCCGGCTGGGCAGATGGCTGCGCACTAGAACGCCGAACATCCTCGCGAGCGCTTCCTCGGACGGTTTGCGCGGCTTGAAATCGACGCTGACTTCGAGGCCGACGACCTCGGCCGGCTGGCGTAAATCCCACATCGCCTTCACGGCTTTTTCAGTAAGCAGCAGTTCCCGGGTGACCGGTTCCTGGATACGCACCACAAAATCTCGATATTTGCCGTCGTCGTCTAACGTGCCCTTCGACACGTAGGTCTTCTGACCCATCGCCTTGTCGATGTGATGCTTGATCCACTTCCACTGGGTATATCTCACCGTCCGGAACCGGATATCGACCCAGTCGACAACGGCGCGACACGTGTAGGCCTTCAAGTCGATGTGTGGCTGCAGGAGAACCCGGTTCTCAAAGCGCTTCTGCTTCTTCTCGATCCGTTGCTCTGTGTAGGCAAGGCTGACGACTTGGGGTGATTTGACGGCCTTTAGCGTGATGGAGTGCGAGGTCATACATACGATCTTATCAATGGCAGAATGGATACGGGGGTGGAGCCAGTAACCGCAATCGGTTCAGGTGCATAGAGCCATTGTGCCATCGGCTTTTCGCTTATTCGGCTAGACCTTTACATCACCATACCGAGCGTCAGGTACGAGTGCTGGCTATCCGTCGATTTGGTCCCACTTCCACTACTGGGGAGGTGGCATGAACCGGCACACGCTTCGATCCTCGATCGTCGACGCACTCCTGTCCGGCGAGAAGCCGACGGATGTAGCGGCCCCGGCATCAGGTCACGACGATGGCGGTTCGGCGCCAATGCGAAGTATGGGCTGGCGTGGTCGGATGACCACCGTCGGGCGCGATGGCTTGGCGTCGGTTGTCCGCGTCGCATCAGGTGCTCACTAACGAGTGGTGAAATAGCTGCGAGGTTCCCGCCGAGGCACAACGGCCCCTCTGGGGTATCGCCGCCCTGCATCGTAACGCCCTCGCTCCGCGGGAAGGCAAGCGGACAATCACACGCGGCACGGGCCGATAAGCTGCCGCTTGGCGGGCACCGCAGTGCCAGGTTCGTTATCTATATCTATTGCGGTTTGGAGGCACTTGCTGCGATCTCGCTGGACCGCTTGGATCCGTGAGATACGGCTTCCTGTTCGGTTGAATAGCTTCCGCCGGCAGTGATTGTTTTCCCTTCGCTGACGACGACGAAGCTCCATCTGCCGTCTGGCCGTTGCACGGTCTGGATTTGGTGTTTTGCCAGCGCTTCGGCGTTCATCATCGGAATCCTTGCTCGGTAAGTGGCAGGCTATCACATCTGCGGAGGTCAGAAAGTGACACACCGCCACCAATGCGAAGGTTTATGAAACCTCGAAATGCTCCTTGAGGAGCGCAATCGTTTCGTCGAAGGTTTTGGCATGATGCGCCAGCTGCAAGATCATGCCGCTTCTCGGGACATTGATGCTGAAGTCCCATCCCTCATTGGTCTTCCGCAGGGTGAAGTAGTCCCACGGATGGACCTCGCGCTTTTCCGTCATTTGAAACTCCCGGCTGCGGGATTGCCTGTTTGAAATAATCGTACCGGGCACAAGGAGAATCAAGATGCCTCGTGGCGGCAATAGACCGGGAGCCGGCGCAAGCGCGGCATACCGAACAAAGCGTCGATCGAACGGCAAAAGAAGGTGGCGGCTACCGGAATCACGCCCTCGACTACATGCTGAAAGTGATGCGCGATCTTCGGTCCGCTTGCCGGATCCGGCGACGATGATGAGGCTGATCCGAGAGGAGAAGGCGAGGAGGGCGGCGGAGGCTGAGCGAGAGCGTGTCGCGAAGAATGCCGAGCGTATCCGGGCACGGTGCCAGTCGCTTGAAGGGTTCATCACCGAGTTCCGGCATGCGCTGGAGTGGAAAAAAGAGCTGAAGTTCGGCTGTTGGGCGGAGTCGGCATTCTGATCGGAACCAACGATTAGGACATGATGCAGCCGCTCGATGTGGAGCGCGCGGGGAAGGGCGGTATCCACACCGTCTTCACCCGCAAGCACCTTTCAGTCGGAGAGATAGATGCGCAGCCTTGCCGAGGGTCAGAATCCGAACAGGGCTACTCCGACAAGGCGCTCGACTACCGCGGCAAAGTCATCGCGCGCCACGAGACGATGGTCGCGCTCGATAAGTCGAGAGATGATGCGTTCCGGCAGCAGATCTACGAGGGTGAGCTGCGTAGCGCAGGACATCAACAAGGCGTGGAAGCATCAGGCGCAGGAGCAGCTACCTACGATGGCGAACCCCGCAGACTGGCGGCGATCAAGTGGGGCGCGGCATTTGAATGGCTCGACACTGAAAGACGGATGGCCGGTTGGACTTAGGCTGTGTGGACGGATTTGACCAAGGTGAAACTGGCTGCGAGTGCGACGATGGATGCGAAGTTGCGCTTCGTCTTCTCGCATCGTAGGGCGACACGCTTGAAGCGCTTGAGCTTTCCGACC
>Ga0182737_1001549_pt1 | contig 22049 bp, 21 predicted proteins | sample eDN5th30CBELigOP_FD_128878 | JGI IMG/M metagenome (GOLD analysis project Ga0182737, IMG submission 128878) | Enriched Organic Plus compost microbial communities from Emeryville, California, USA - eDNA 5th pass 30_C BE-Lig OP (version 2) (version 2) ...
GGTGGGCACGGGTTCGCAGCAGGTGGAGCGGGCGGGGGCGACGATGCAGGAGATCGTGGCGTCGGTCAAGCGGGTGACGGACATCATGGGGGAGATCTCGGCGGCCTCGGAAGAGCAGTCGGGGGGGATCGACCAGGTGAACCGCGCGGTGTCGCAGATGGACGAGGTGACGCAGCAGAACGCGGCGCTGGTGGAGCAGGCGGCCGCGGCGGCGGGCTCGCTGCAGGAACAGGCGCAGCGGCTGGCCGAGGCGGTGTCGGTGTTCAAGATCAATGCCGGCGAGGTCATCGAAGTGCCGGCGCGCCAGCTGGGCCGCCATGCCGGCCCGCGCGACGCGCTGGGCCAGCCGGCCGGCGAGCCTGCGGCCGCCGCGCCGGGCGCGCTGGCCCTGCAGCCGTAGTCCGCCGTGGCGACCTCCGGTACCGGCGCGCCGTTTCCGGTCGAGCGGCAATTCGAGTTCCGCGAGGCCGACTTCACCCGGGTGCGCCGCATGATCCACGAGCGCGCCGGCATTTCGCTGGGCGAGCACAAGCGCGAGATGGTCTACAGCCGGCTGACGCGCCGGCTGCGCGCGCTGGGCCGCCAGGATTTCGCCGGCTACCTGGATCACCTGGAAAGCCAGCCCTCGGCGGCCGAGTGGGAAGATTTCGTCAACGCGCTGACCACCAACCTGACCGCGTTCTTCCGCGAGGCGCACCACTTTCCGATACTGGCCGAGCTGGCGCGCGGCCGGCCGGCGCCGATATCGGTGTGGTGCTGCGCGGCCTCCAGCGGCGAAGAGCCGTACTCGATCGCCATGACGCTGGTCGAGACGCTGGGCGCGCGCGCGGCCTCGGCCACGGTGCTGGCCACCGACATCGATACGCAGGTGCTCGACCGCGCGCGCGCCGGCGTGTATCCCGAAGAACGCGTGGCGCGGCTGGACCCGGCGCGGCTCAAGCGCTTCTTCCTGCGCGGGCGCGGCGCCAATGCCGGACAGGTCCGGGTGCGCCCCGAGCTGGCCGCCATGGTGCGTTTCGAAACTTTGAACCTGCTGGCGCCGGCCTGGCCGATCGCCGAGCGGTTCGACGCGATTTTTTGCCGCAACGTCATGATCTATTTCGACAAGCCGACCCAGGCGGGCATCCTGAGGCGGTTCGTGCCGCTGCTCAAGGACGGCGGGCTGCTGTTTGCCGGCCATTCCGAGAATTTCACGTACATCAGCCGCGACTTCCGGCTGCGCGGGCAGACCGTGTACGAGTGCGTGGGCACGCACTGAGGCGGCGGACATGAAGAAGATACGCGTGCTTTGCGTGGACGATTCGGCCCTGGTGCGCGGCCTGATGACCGAGATCATCAACAGCCACGACGACATGGAAGTCGTGGCGGTGGCGCCCGACCCCCTGGTGGCGCGCGAACTGATCAAGCAGCACAACCCCGACGTGTTGACCCTGGACGTGGAAATGCCCCGCATGGACGGGCTGGATTTCCTGGAAAAATTGATGCGCCTGCGCCCCATGCCGGTGGTGATGGTGTCGTCGTTGACCGAACGCGGCGGCGAGACCACCTTGCGCGCGCTGGAGCTGGGCGCCATCGATTTCGTCACCAAGCCCAAGCTGGGCATACGCCACGGCATGCTCGAGTATGCCGAACTGATCGCCGACAAGATCCGCGCGGCGGCGCGCGCGCGCCTGCGGCCCGTTTCGGCGGCCATGCAGGCTGCGCCGCCGGTGCGCCTGCGCAGCCCGTTCGCCAGTTCGGAAAAGCTGGTGATGGTTGGCGCGTCCACCGGCGGCACCGAAGCCATCCGCGAAGTGCTGCGGCCCTTGCCGCCGGACAGCCCGGCCATCCTGGTCACGCAGCACATGCCGGCCGGCTTCACGCGGTCGTTCGCGCAGCGCCTGGACGCGCTGTGCGCGGTCACCGTGCGCGAGGCGGCGCACGGCGAGCGGGTGCTGCCCGGCCACGTATACCTGGCGCCGGGCGGCGACACGCACATGAAGCTGGGGCGCAGCGGCGCCAACTACGTCATCGAGCTCGAGGCCAGCGAGCCGGTCAATCGCCATCGCCCGTCGGTCGACGTGCTGTTCCGCTCGGCGGCCGAGGCCGCCGGGGCCAACGCCATCGGCGTGATCCTGACGGGCATGGGCCGGGACGGCGCCGCCGGCCTGCTGGCGATGCGGCAGGCGGGGGCCCATACGCTGGCGCAGGACGAGGCCAGCTGCGTGGTCTTCGGCATGCCGCGCGAGGCCATCGCGCTGGGCGCGGCCGACGAAGTCGTGCCGCTGGCGGCAATGAGCGAACGCATCCTGACACGCCTGGGCGACCGCGCGACTCGCGTCTGAGGCGGCGCAACGACCGGGCACCAAATTATTCTCTGGAGTGGAAATGATCGACAAGGGCATGAAGATACTGGTGGTGGATGACTTCCCCACGATGCGGCGGATTATCCGCAACCTGCTCAAGGAACTGGGCTTCGAGAACGTGGACGAAGCCGAGGACGGCGCCATCGGCCTGGAGAAACTGCGCAACGGCGGCTTCCAGTTCGTGGTGTCGGACTGGAACATGCCCAACCTGGACGGCCTGGAAATGCTCAAGCAGATCCGCGCCGACGCGGCGCTGCAGGCGCTGCCGGTGCTGATGGTGACGGCCGAGGCCAAGAAAGAGAACATCGTGGCCGCCGCGCAGGCGGGCGCCAGCGGCTATGTCGTCAAGCCCTTCACGGCGGCCACGCTGGAAGAAAAATTGAACAAGATCTTCGAGAAGATTGCCGGTTGAGGTGCAGCATGAGCGCAATGGAAAGCAATAATGCGGACCCGGCCGACCTGATCCACCGCATCGCGTCGCTGACGCGCATGCTGCGCGACAGCATGCGCGAACTGGGATTGGACCAGGCCATCAAGGATGCCGCGCAGGCCATTCCCGATGCCCGCGACCGGCTGCGCTATGTGGCGCAGATGACCGAGCAGGCCGCCACCCGGGTGCTCAACGCCACCGAGGCGGCCGGCCCCATCCAGGACAACCTGTCGCGCGGCGCACAGGCGCTGGACGCGCGCTGGCAGCAGTGGTTCGACCAGCCGCTGGAACTGCCCGAGGCGCGCGAACTGGTCAAGGACACGCGGGCCTTCCTGGGCCAGGTGCCGGCTCAGGCGCAACAGACCCAGGGCCGCCTGATGGAAATCGTGATGGCGCAAGACTTCCAGGACCTGACCGGCCAGGTGATCATGCGCATGATGGACGTGGTGGGCGCCATCGAGCGCGAACTGCTGCAGGTGCTGCTGGACAACGTGCCGCAGGAACGGCGCGACGAAGCCCAGACCCTGCTCAACGGGCCGCAGGTCAGCCCGGCGGGCAAGGCCGACGTGGTGACCAGCCAGGACCAGGTCGACGACCTGCTGGCCAGCCTGGGGTTCTGAGGGCGGGGCGGCCGCCGGCGGCGCCGAATAGCGCTGCTTTCCCCCTGTTGCTTGGGTGATCGCCAGCCCGCCGGGTTTCCTAGAATCTCGGCGGGCCGCCCGGTGTGCAGTGCGCGCGGGCGGCGAACGATACCGCGAGCATGGCCGACGAAAGCGATCTGGAAAAAACCGAAGCCGCCTCTCCCAGGCGCCTGGAAAAGGCGCGCGAAGAGGGGCAGATCGCGCGTTCGCGCGAGCTGGGCACGTTCCTGCTGCTGGCTGCCGGGACAGGGGCGCTGTGGCTGGGCGGCGGCATGCTGTATCGCGGCCTGGCGGGCGTGCTGCGCAACGGCCTGGGTTTCGACGCCCGGGTGGGGCGCGATGCGGGCATCATGGTGGCCCAGGCGGTCGACGGCGCCGGCCAGGCGCTGTTGCTGATGCTGCCGGTGTTCGGCGTGCTGGCGGTGGTGGCGGTGTTGGGCAGCGTGCTGCTGGGCGGCTTCGTGTTTTCGTCCAAGCCCCTGCAGCCGGACCTGTCCAAGCTGAGCCCGCTGGCGGGCCTCAAGCGCATGGTGTCGGCCCAGACGGTGGTGGAATTGGCGAAGGCCATCGCCAAGGCCCTGCTGGTGGGCGGGGTCGCGGTGGCCGTCATCGCCGGCCACCGCGACGACATGCTGGCCCTGATGCACGCCGCGCCGACCGAGGCGCTGGCCCGCGCGCTGGCCCTGGTGGCGCTGTGCGCGGCGCTGATCGTCGCCTCGCTGGCCGTCATCGTGCTGCTGGACGCGCCCTGGCAGATCTGGAGCCACTTGAAGAAGCTGCGCATGTCCAAGGAAGACGTGCGCCAGGAACACAAGGAAAGCGAGGGCGACCCGCACATCAAGGCGCGCATCCGCCAGCAGCAGCGCGCCATGGCGCGCCGCCGCATGATGGCCGAAGTGCCGCGCGCCGATGTCGTGGTGACCAACCCCACCCATTACGCCGTGGCGCTGCGCTACGCCGAGGGCCAGGCCGCGCCGCGCGTGGTGGCCAAGGGCGCCGGCCTGGTGGCCGCCCGCATCCGCGCGCTGGCCGCCGAGCATCGCGTGCCGCTGTTGCAGGCGCCGCCGCTGGCGCGCGCGCTGCACCAGCACGTCGAGCTGGGCCAGGAAATACCCGCGGCGCTGTATACCGCCGTGGCCGAGGTGCTGGCCTGGGTGTTCCAGTTGCGCAGCTGGCGCGCCGAATGGGGCGCCGAGCCCCCGGCGCCCAGCAGCCTGCCGGTGCCCGCCGAACTGGATCCGCTGGCCGGCGCGCAAGCCGGCCCTGAAGAGTCATACGCATGAGCCAATTGCTTTCCGCATTGAAGACCCACGGCGCGGCCAACGCCCGCCTGCTGGCCGGGCCGGTACTGATCGTGCTGGTGCTGGGCATGATGGTGCTGCCGCTGCCCACGTTCCTGCTGGACCTGTTGTTCACCTTCAATATCGCCCTGTCGGTGATGATCCTGCTGGTGGCGATGTTCACGCGCAAGCCGCTGGACTTCGCCGCCTTTCCGTCGGTGCTGCTGTTCGCCACGCTGCTGCGCCTGTCGCTGAACGTGGCGTCGACCCGCGTGGTGCTGCTGCACGGGCATACCGGCCCGGACGCGGCCGGCAAGGTGATCGAGGCCTTCGGGCATTTCCTGGTGGGCGGCAATTTCGCCGTGGGGATCATCCTGTTCGTGATCCTGACCATCATCAACTTCATCGTCATCACCAAGGGCGCCGGCCGCATCGCTGAGGTGGGCGCGCGCTTTACCCTGGACGCGATGCCCGGCAAGCAGATGGCCATCGACGCCGACCTGAACGCCGGGCTGATCGGCGAAGAAGAGGCGCGCAAGCGCCGCGCCGAAGTGGCGCAGGAATCCGACTTCTTCGGCTCGATGGACGGCGCCAGCAAGTTCGTGCGCGGCGACGCCATCGCCGGGCTGCTGATCATGGTGATCAACGTGCTGGGCGGCCTGGTCGTCGGCGTGGCCCAGCACGACATGTCGGTGGGCGACGCCTCGCGCGTGTACACGCTGCTGACCATCGGCGACGGCCTGGTGGCGCAGATCCCGGCGCTGGTGATTTCCACCGCGGCCGGCGTGGTGGTGTCGCGCGTGTCCACCGACCAGGACGTGGGCCAGCAGATGCTGGCGCAGCTGTTCTCGAACCCCAGCGTGCTGTTCCTGACCGCCGGCATCATCGGCATCATGGGCCTGATTCCCAATATGCCGCACCTGGCCTTCCTGACCCTGGCGGCCATCCTGGCCGGCACCGGCTGGGCCCTGCAGCGCCGCGCCCGGGACGCGGCGCGCGCCTCGGCCGGGCAACCCGCGCAGGCCGCCGCGCAGGCCCAGGCGGCGGCCGCCGAGGCGAGCTGGGAAGACGTATCGATGGTAGACCCGCTGGGCCTGGAGGTGGGCTACCGGCTGATCCCGCTGGTGGACCATGCCCAGAACGGCGAATTGCTGCATCGCATTCGCAGCCTGCGCAAGAAATTCGCGCAGGACGTGGGCTTCCTGCCACCGGTCGTGCACATCCGCGACAACCTGGAACTCAAGCCCAACGATTACCGCATTCTGCTGTCCGGCGTGGAAATCGGCCGCGGCGCGGCCATGCCCAGCCAATGGCTGGCGATCGACCCCGGCGGCGTCACGGCCCAGATCCAGGGTGTCGCCACCACCGACCCGGCCTTCGGCCTGCCGGCGCTGTGGATCGACAGCGGCCAGCGCGACGCCGCGCAGGCGGCGGGCTATACCGTCGTCGATGCCAGCACGGTCGTGGCCACGCACCTGAACCACATGATGCACCGCCATGGCGCCGGTCTGCTGGGCCGGCAGGAAACCCAGCAACTGCTGGACCGCATCGCCGCCGAAGCGCCCAAGCTGGTCGAGGACCTGGTGCCCAAGACCCTGTCGCTGACCACGCTGCAGAAAGTGCTGCAGGGCCTGCTGGCCGAGGAAGTGCCCATACGCGACATGCGCTCGATCATCGACACGCTGTCCGAGCACGCGCCGCGCCTGGCGGCGCAGGCGGCCAGCGGCGGGCAGGCCGACGTGCCCGAGCTGGTCGCCCTGACGCGCCGCGCGCTGGGCCGCGCCATTACGCAGCAATGGTTTCCCGGCGACGGCGAGCTGCGCGTCATCGGCCTGGACGTGAAGCTCGAACGCGTGCTGACGCAGGCGCTGACCACCAGCGGCGGCCTGGAGCCCGGCCTGGCCGACACGCTGCTGCGCGAGGCCCAGGCCAGCGTGGCCAGGCAGGAAGCGCAAGGCGACGCGCCGGTGCTGGTGGTGTCGCCGCCGCTGCGGATGCCGCTGGCGCGCTTCCTGCGCCATCACCTGCCGCAACTGGGGGTGCTGTCCAATGCCGAGATTCCCGATGAGCGCATGCTGCGGGTGACGGCCCTGATCGGGGCGGGCGCATGAGGCTGAGCCGGTTCGTGGGCGCCACCAGCCGCGAGGTGATGCGCCAGGTGCGCGAAGCCCTGGGGCCCGACGCCCTGATCGTTTCCAACCGCACCGTACCCGACGGGGTCGAGGTCCTGGCCACGCTGGACGAGCCCGAGGCCGTGGCGGCCGCGTCGCGCGCCTTGCCGCCGCCCGAAGTGCCGCCGGCCGCGCCGCCCGCACCGGTGGATGCGCCGGGCGCCGCCGGGCTGGAGGCCGCGATCGACTCCTTGCGCGGCACGCTCGAAAGCCGCCTGGACGGCCTGTTGTGGGGCCGCATCGATGCGCCGGGGCGCGAGCCGCTGCGCACCGGGCTGTTTCGCATGCTGCTGGACGCGGGTTTCAGCGCGCGCCTGGCGCGCGCCATGCTGGAGCGCCTGCCCGACGGCCTGGCGCAGCACGAAGCCCGCTCGTGGGTTCGCAACGAACTGGTCACGCACCTGCCGGTGCTGGCGTGCGAGGACGACCTGCTGGCGCGCGGCGGCGTCTATGCGCTGGTGGGGCCCACCGGCGTGGGCAAGACGACCACGCTGGCCAAGCTGGCCGCGCGCTGCGTGGCGCGCGAGGGCCGCGACCAGGTCGCCATGCTGACCACCGACAATTTCCGCATCGGCGCGCTGGAGCAATTGCAGATCTACGGGCGCCTGATGGGGGTGCCGGCGCGTTCGGTGCGCGACGTGGCCGAGCTGCGCGCCGCGCTGGCCGAACTGGGCCAGCGCAAGATGGTGCTGATCGACACGACCGGCATCAGCCAGCGCGACCGCCATGTGGCGGCGCAGGCCGCGCTGCTGTGCGGGGCGGGCCGCCCGGTGCGGCGCCTGCTGGTGCTCAATGCCGCCAGCCAGGGCGACACCCTGGACGAGGTGGCGCACGCCTACCGGCACGGCGCGGCCGAGGACGTGGCCGGATGCATCGTGACCAAGCTGGACGAGGCCTCGCGCCTGGGGCCGGCGCTGGACACCGCCATTCGCCACCGGCTGCCGCTGCACTACGTATGTACCGGGCAGAAAGTCCCCGAAGACCTGGCGCTGGCGCGCGCCGACGAACTGGTGGACGCGGCCCTGGCCGCGCAGGCGCGCGCGCCGGCGTTGTATGCGCCCAGCGAGGCGGACATGGCGGCCCTGTGGCGGGCGCGCCAGGATGCGCCGCAAGGCGCGGACGCGCAGCGCCGCCGCTTGTGGCTGGCCGCCGCGCTGTTGCCCGGCGGCGAACGCGCGGACGGGTTGCCGCAAGCCCTGGCGTGGCTGGAGCGCGATGCCGCCTGCGCGCAGGCCCGCGCCGCCTGGCGCGAGGCCGCCGTGGCACGGGACGCGGCCATGCCCGGCCGGCCCGGCTCCGACGGCGGCCTGCCGGCGGTGCGCCGCGCTTTCCCGGCGGCCTGCGACCGGCGCCTGCTGGTGCTGCATGGCGCGGCATCGCTGGACGACGCGGCGACGCCGGGCGCCGTGCTGCGCGCGGCCTTGCTGCTGAGCGACCGCGGCGCGGCGCTGGGCGCGGCCGGCGGGCAATTGCAGTGGCGCCATCCCCGGATGGCCGGCACGGAGCCGGCGGGCCGGCCCCTGGCCGAGCGCGCCGCCGCGCTGGCCGACGCATTGCCGGGCATCCCGCTGGTGCACCTGCTGGAGCCGGGCGACGAGCCGCCATGGCGCGGCCTGCCGGCCGGCGCCGAATGGCTGGCGCGCGGCGCCGGCGCCCTGAAAGTGCTGCACGACGATTGCCCGACTACCCTGAACGCGGTGGGGAAGGCCTTGGGCTACCTGCCGGCCGGCCGGTTCGAGCCGCCGGCCGGCGTGCCGGCGCCGCGGCCGGCGGGCAGGCGCGAGCGCCCGGCCGACTTGTGGGCCTCGGGCACCGAGGTGGCGCTGCCGCGCCGCGGCGCACCGCCCCTGGCGATGCGCCTGGTCTGCGCGCGTATTGCCAGCGCCGATGGCAAGCCGCCCCGGCAGTTGTTCGGCTTGACCAGCTTGCCTGCCGCCCAGGCCGATGCCGCCACGGTGGCTCGCTGGCTGGTGCGCCAGGAACAGGCGCGCCGCGCTTTTCGCGACATGGCGCGGGCCTGGTCGGCCCTGCCGGCCGATATGCTGCCCGCCGCGTCGTCCGGGCGCGCCGGCCTGGCGGCCCAACTGGGCGCGGCATGCTGGCAACTGGCCCACGCCCCGGGCGCGGCCGTGCTGGACGAGATGCTGCGCGGCGTGCTGGGGCAGGGCCGCCGGCTGGCCGCCGGCGCCATGCCGGGAGCCTTGCTGAAGTTGTTCTCGATGCTGGAAATGGCGGCCTGAAAACAGCCGCCCGGTGCGGGTCGCGCCGCCGGCGGCTCAGGCCGCCGCGATGCTGGTGCCGCCGTAGCCGCCGCGCCGCCCGCGGCCCTGGGCATCGTAGGTGCCCGCGCCGGCCAGGCCGCCCAGTTCGCGCAAGGCAGCCAGCGATTGCTGCGTGTGGCGCAGGCTGACTTCCACCAGCGCGCTGTTGCGGGTGTTGCGCTCGCGCGCGACGGCCGCGTTGGCCAGCAGCGTCCGCCAGATCCCGGCCAGGCCGGGGTCGCGCGCCGCGGCCTGCTCGGTGCCGTCGTGGCCCGCGGGCAATCCCAGTTGCCCTAGCAGCGCGTCGCGCCGGTCGCTGAGCGCCGCCAGTTGCAGCGCCATGGCTTCCTTGCGCTGCGCCAGTTCGGGCAACTGCTGGAACGCGGCGCGGTCGACCAGCGCCTGGGTTTCCGCCTCGAGCACCGCGGCAAACGCCTGCACCAGGACATTTTCGTGGGTCAGGCAATCGAGCAGGGTGGCAGGCAGGGTCATGGCGGCAGGCAGGGGGCTGAAGGTTATTTGAGCAGGTCCCGGGCGCTGGCGATCAGGCTGTCGGCAATGCGGCCGGCGTCGATCTGCAGTTGGCCCGACGCGATGGCCGCGCGGATGGCGGCGACGCGCTCGACGTCGATGTCGTTGTCGCCGGCCTGCAGGGCCAGCAGCTGGCGCGATGCGGCGCTGAGCGCCACTTGCGCGCTGGGCGTGCCGGCGCCGCCGGCCGCGCCCGGGCTGGCCGCCGCCGGTGCGTCCGTTCGTCCGCCGAGCGCCTGGGCGCCGATCGGCCGGGAAGCAGGTGGGGTGATCTTCAATGCAGTCTCCGCAAGGCAGGATGCCGGTGGCCATGGGGCAGGGCGGCCGGCGCTTGACCTTGTAACGGCATCGGCGGGGCGAACTTTAGCGCCGGCGCGGGGCCCATGGCTACCATTTGCAACATTCTAGAGCGCCACCTCGACCAGGGTGGCGCTGCGGACGATGCCGCTGACCACCTGGCCCGAGGTGGTGCGCACCTGCACCGGGGCCCCGGGCGGCGCATCGTCCAGCGCCTCGCCTTCGCTGCTGACGACAAAGCCGCGGCCGCGCGCCGTGATGCGGACGTGCTGGCCGCGCGTCACGGCCAGGGCGCTGCGCAGCGCCGAGCCCTTGATGGCCTGGCCGGCCACGATGCGATAGCGCGCCCGCATGCCGATGACGGCCTGCGGGTCCGCCACGATGCCGCCGGGCAGGGCGACCAGGTCGCCGTCGCGCGGAGCCAGGTCGCCGGCCTGGATGGCCTGGCCGGCGGCGATGGTGCGGGCCGCCACGTAGTACTGCCCGCGCACGCTGACGGTGGCCTGCACATACATCGTCCAGGGTTGCGGCGCGGCGCAGCGCACGCCGACGGTCATGCGCGAGCGGGGCCGCAGGGCCGAGGGCAGGAATGGCGCCAGCTCGGCGCATGCGGCCGCGCGGGAAGTGTCGATGGGGTCCAGCGTGATCGACAGCGTGCCGGGCAGCGCGGCCAGCTGGTCGCGCAGGAAGGCTTCGGCGGCCCGCCCGATGGCGGCCGCATCGGCCGTGGCGGGCGCGGCCGTGCCCTGGGCCGGCGGCACCGCCGGCAGCAGGGCGGCGGCCAGGGCCAGGCAAGCGAAGGCGCGCGATGACGATTGCATGATGGTGGCATTGTAGAAGCGGGCATCGGCCGGCAAGACGGGAATTGACTCGGAAATGGCGGGTTGTTTGGGTGATTGTCGGGCCGGGCCGGCCCCTAAGATGCCGTCATGCCGGAAAGGACGGCGGCGTTCGCCGTCCGGCCCGTCCCACCCTTGCCGCAGGACGCTTCCAGGATGCTAGACAGGCTCAACGAGGACTTCCGCTTCTACCAGCAGGCGATCGCACTGCGCGCGCAGCGCCAGGAAGTGCTGTCCTCGAATATCGCCAATGCCGACACGCCCCAGTACAAGGCCCGCGACTTCGATTTCCAGGCAGCCATGCGCGATGCCCTGGACGCGCGCATGCGCCTGCCCGACACGCAGCTGTCGCTGACGTCGGCGCGCCACATTCCCGGCAAGGCCGTCACGCCCGACCCGGTCGAGTTGCAGTATCGCCTGCCGTACCAGGCCAGCGTGGACGGCAACACGGTCGACATGGACGCCGAGCGCGTGCGCTTCGCCGACAACACGCTGCACTACCAGAGCAGCCTGCAGCTGCTTTCGGGCCGCATCCGCTCGATGATGTCGGCCATCCAGGAATAACGCACCGATCCGCCATGTCATTGACCAGTATTTTCAGTATTGCCGGTTCGGCGCTGCAGGCCCAGTCGCAGCGCATGAACGTGGCCGCCAGCAATCTTGCCAACGCCGACAGCGCCGTGGGGCCCGACGGCCAGCCGTACCGGGCCCGCCAGGTGGTGTTCCAGGTGGACCCGCCGGCCGGCCAGCCCTATGGCCGCGAGATCGGCGGCGTGCGCGTGGCGGGCGTGGTGCAGGATCCGTCGCCGCCCAAGCGCCTCTACGATCCGGCCCACCCGCTGGCCGATGCGCAGGGCTACGTGAACATGCCCAACGTCGACCCGGTGGCCGAGACCGTGAACATGATCGCGGCCTCGCGTTCGTACCAGGCCAATGTGGAAGTGCTCAACACGGCCAAGCAGCTGATGATGAAGACGCTGACCATCGGCCAGTCGTGAACCCCTGAACGGAGCACCGGATGACCACGGTCAACAACACTACCGACACCACGGCCATGGCGCTGGCGCAGACGGGCGCCGGCAGCGCGCAAGGCCTGCAGGACCGCTTCCTGACGCTGCTGGTCACGCAGCTGAAGAACCAGGACCCGCTCAACCCCATGGAAAACGCCGAGCTGACGTCGCAACTGGCGCAGATCTCGACCGTGGAAGGCATCACCAACCTGAAGAACACGCTGCTGGCGATCAGCGGGCAGATCGACGTCTCGCAATCGATGAACGCGGTGGCGATGATCGGCAAGGGCGTGCTGATCCCCGGCAGCAAGATTTCGCTGGGCACCGATGCCAGCGACCCCGCCAAGCGCGTGGCCACGCCGTTCGGCGTGGACCTGCAGGGCGATGCCGCCAAGGTGACGGTGAAGATACTGGACGCGTCGGGCGCGGTGGTGCGCACCTTCGAGCTGGGCGAACAGGACACCGGCGTGCTGACCCTGGACTGGGACGGCACCAACGACGGCGGACAGGCGCTGGTGGACGGCAAGTACACCGTCAATGTCAGCGCCACCGACGCCGACGGCAAGAAAGTGCAGGCCGAGACGCTGACCTACGGCCAGGTCAACAGCGTGTCGTATTCCACCGATGGGTTGCGGCTGGACCTGGGCCTGGCCGGCCAGATCAGCATGCTGGACGTACGCAAGGTGCTGGGTACCTGACGACGGTACGCGGCGGCAATCGGCCGGCGGCCCGAAGGCGGGCTTCCGGCACTTACAGACGAGCGAGAACACACATGGGTTTCGGACAAGGATTGAGCGGCCTGAACGCCGCGGCGCAGAACCTGGACGTCATCGGCAACAACATCGCCAACTCGGGCACGGTGGGGTTCAAGTCCGCCTCGGCGTCGTTCGCCGACGTGTACGCCAGCTCGCGCGTGGGCCTGGGCGTGAAGGTCAGCGCCATCAACCAGCGCTTCACCGTGGGCAACGTCACCGCCACGGGCGGCGAATACGACATCGCCATCGACGGCGCCAAGGGCTTCTTCCGCCTGACCGACCCCAGCGGCGGCGTGTTCTACTCGCGCAACGGCGAGTTCATGGTCGACAAGGATTTCTACCTGGTCAACGCGCAGGGCTTTCGCCTGACCGGCTACGCCGCGGGCGCGGTGGGGTCGACCCCGGTGGACCTGCGCCTGCCGCAGGGCAATATCGCGCCCCAGGCCACCAGCACGGCCGGCCTGCAGACCAACCTGAACGCCAACGCCGATGCCATCGACCCGGCGACCACGCCGTTCGACCCGACGCAGGCCTCGACCTACACCGATTCGGTGCCCACCACGGTATACGATTCGCTGGGCAATGCGCACCAGATGACGCAGTACTTCGTCAAGCGCTCCGCCGATGGCGCGGGCAATAGCGTGTACGACGTGTACTACACGCTGGACGGGCAGCCGATGGACGTCGGCGGCGTGGCCGGCGCGGCCGCGCAGCTGACCTTCGACAAGGCCGGCCGGCTGCTTACCACGCCGCCGACGGTGTCGGTCAGCTTCGACAACCCCGGCGGCACGACTTCGCCGGCCGACGACCTGGGCATCCTCGTCAGTTATGACGGCGTGACCCAGTACGGCAGCGATTTCTCGCCCAAGATCACCCAGAACGGCTATTCCAGCGGCGAGTTCTCAGGCATATCGATCGACAAGGACGGCAGCCTGCAGGCCAACTACACCAACGGCGAGACCGAGATCATCGGCACGCTGGCGCTGGCCAACTTCAACAATGTGCAGGGCCTGCAGCCGGTGGGCAACAACGCGTGGGCCGAGACGGCCGCCTCGGGCCAGCCGCTGCTGGGCCAGCCGGGCACCAACGGCCTGGCCACCGTGGTGGGCCAGGCGCTCGAGGCATCCAACGTGGACATGAGCAAGGAACTGGTGAACATGATCGTCGCGCAGCGTACCTACCAGGCCAATGCGCAGACCATCAAGACCCAGGACGAAGTCATGCAGGTCCTGATGAACATGCGCTGACGCGCGGCGCGGCACGGAACGCAGGCATGGATCGAATCATCTATACCGCCATGAGCGGCGCGGCGCGGATCGGCGAACACCAGGCCGCGCTGAGCAACAACATGGCCAACGTCAGCACGCCGGGGTTTCGCGAGCAGATCGCCCTGTACCGCTCGGTGCCGGTGCTGGACGGCACGTCGCTGCCCACGCGCGTGTCCACCGTGACCGCCACGCCGGGCAGCAGCTTCGCCATGGGCGACATGCAGACCACCGGCCGGCCGCTGGACGTGGCGCTGGCCGGGCCCGGCTGGCTGGCCGTGCAGACGCCGCAGGGCGAAGCCTACACCCGCGCCGGCGACCTGCACGTGGGCGTCAACGGCCTGCTGCAGACCGCCCAGGGGCGGCCGGTGCTGTCGGACCAGAACGGCGTGATCGACGTGCCGGAACTGGCCACCCTGACCATCGCCAGCGATGGCACCATTACCGCGCTGGGCGCGGGCGATCCGCCCAACAATATCCTGAACCTGGGCCGCCTGAAGCTGGTGAACCCGCCCGAGGCGGCGCTGGTGCGCGGCGACGACGGCGTATTCCGCCTGGCGCAGGCCGGCGGCCAGCCCGCCCCGGCGCTGCCGGCCGACCCGTCGCTGCGGGTGATGTCGGGCGTGCTGGAGGGCAGCAATGCCAGCCCGGTCAAGGCCATGGTGGGCATGATCGAGAACGCCCGCCGTTTCGAGATGCAGATGCAGGTGATCAGCGAGGCCGACAAGAACGCCGAGCGCGCCAACAACCTGCTGTCGGCCAGCTAGGTTTTTTTCATATGCGCCGGCCGGCCAGCCGCCGGGCCGCGCGGGGAGTTTTCATCATGATGCGTTCGCTGTGGATAGCCAAGACGGGCCTGGAAGGTCAGCAGACCTCGATGGACGTCATTTCCAACAACCTGGCCAACGTCCAGACCAACGGCTTCAAGCGCGGCCGCGCGGTATTCCAGGACCTGATGTACCAGACGCTGCGCCAGCCCGGCGCCCAGGTGGGCGACGCCAACCAGCTGCCCACCGGCCTGCAGCTGGGCACCGGCGTGCGGGTGGCCTCGACCGAGCGGGTGTTCTCGCAAGGCAACATGAACAATACCGGCGGCGAGCTGGACATCGCCATCGAGGGCAGGGGCTTCCTGCAGGTGGACCTGCCGGACGGCACCCAGGCCTACACGCGCGACGGCGCGCTGCAGGTGGACCAGAACGGCCAGCTGACCACCGCGGGCGGCTATGTGATCCAGCCCCCCATCAATGTGCCGGACAACGCGCTGTCGCTGACCATCGGCAAGGATGGCACCGTATCGGTGACCCAGCCCGGCGCGGCCGGCCTGAATGTGCAGATCGGCCAGTTGCAGCTGGCCACGTTCATCAACCCGCCGGGCCTGCAGAGCATCGGCGAGAACCTGTACCTGGAGACGGACTCGTCCGGGCCGGCCAATATCCTGCAGCCCGGCGTCGACGGCGCGGGCTCCGTCCTGCAGCAGTACGTCGAGACCTCGAACGTCAATGTGGCCGAGGAACTGGTCAACATGATCACCACGCAGCGCGCGTACGAGATGAACAGCAAGGCTGTGAAGACCTCGGATGAAATGCTGGCCCGCCTGACTCAGCTGTGATGCCGACGACTGTGTTGCGCCTGTCGTGCGCGGCCGCGCTGGCGCTGGCCGCCGCCGGTTGCGCCATGATCCCGCCCGAGCCGATCGTGACCGGGCCGGTGACCGCGGCGCCGCCCGCGCCGCCCGCGCCGGCGGGGCAGCCCAATGGTTCCATCTACCAGCCGCGCGTCTACGGCAATTACCCGCTGTTCGAGGACCGCCGCCCGCGCAACGTGGGCGACATCGTGACCGTCGTGCTCAACGAGCGCACCAACGCCGCCAAGAACGTGGCCACCAATACCGATCGCAGCGGCAGCACCGGCCTGAGCGTGGTGGCCTCGCCGGGCTTCATGGACAGCTGGGCCAATGCCAAGCTGGATACCGACATGTCCGGCTCGAACAAGAGCTCGGGCAAGGGCGACAGCAGCGCCAACAACACCTTCACCGGCACGATCACCACGACGGTGATCGGCGTGCTGCCCAACGGCAACCTGCAGGTGGCCGGCGAAAAACAGATCGCCATCAACCGCGGCAGCGAATACGTGCGCTTCTCGGGCGTGGTGGATCCGCGCTCGATCACCGGCGCGAACTCCGTGTCGTCCACGCAGGTGGCCGACGCCCGCATCGAATACCGCAGCAAGGGCGTCATGGACGAGGTGCAGACCATGGGTTGGCTGCAACGCTTTTTCTTGATTGCTTCGCCGTTCTGACCATGAGCCTGACCCATCCGTTTTCCTTTCTGTCGCGCTGGCTGGCCGGTGTCCTGGCGGCGGTGGCCCTGGCCGCGGCCGGCCCGGCGCAGGCCGAGCGGATCAAGGACCTGGCCTCGATCCAGGGCGTGCGCGGCAACCCCCTGATCGGCTACGGCCTGGTGGTGGGGCTCGACGGCAGCGGCGACCAGGTGCGCCAGACGCCCTTTACCCAGCAGAGCCTGACCAACATGTTGTCGCAGCTGGGCATCACGGTGCCGCCGGGCAGCAACATGCAGCTCAAGAACGTGGCCGCCGTGATGGTGACCGCCACGCTGCCGGCATTTGCCCGGCCCGGCCAGCGGCTGGACGTGGTGGTGTCGTCCATGGGCAACGCCAAGAGCCTGCGCGGCGGCACGCTGCTGATGACGCCGCTCAAGGGCGCCGACAGCCAGGTGTACGCGCTGGCCCAGGGCAACATCCTGGTCGGCGGGGCCGGCGCGTCGGCGGGCGGATCCAGCGTGCAGATCAACCAGCTCAACGGCGGGCGCATCAACGGCGGCGCCGTCGTCGAGCGCGGCGTGCCCACCAGCTTCGCCCAGGACGGCACCATCTACCTGGAAATGGACGTGACCGATTTCGGCACCACGCAGAACGTGGTGGCCGCCCTGAACCGCCAGTTCGGGGCCGGCACGGCCAGCGCGGTGGATGGCCGCGTGGTGCAGGTGCGCGGGCCGCTCGAGGCCTCCGCGCAGGCGGCCTTCCTGGCCCAGGTCGAGAACCTGCAGGTGCGGCGCGCCCCGGCCACCGCCAAGGTGATCATCAACGCGCGCACCGGTTCGGTGGTGATGAACCAGACGGTCATGATCGACGAGGCCGCGGTGGCGCACGGCAACCTGTCGGTCATCATCAACCAGCAGGCCATGGTGTCGCAGCCCGACACGCCGTTCGGCGGCGGCCAGACCGTGGTGGTGCCCAATACCCAGATCGAAGTGCGCCAGGAAGACGGCGCGCTGCACCGCGTGCGCACCAGCGCCAACCTGGCCGACGTGGTCAAGGCCCTGAACGCGCTGGGCGCCACGCCGCAAGACCTGCTGGCCATCCTGCAGGCGATGAAGTCGGCCGGCGCGCTGCGCGCCGATCTGGAGATCATCTAGGCTATGGCATTCGTCAGCTACACGCCGCGTCCCGGGTCCCAGCAGTCGGTCTTCGACCTGGGCCGCCTGGCCGACCTGAAGCGCGGCGTGACGGCCGGGCCCGGCAACGGGGCCGCGCAGAAGCAGGTGACCACCCAGGTCGAGGCGCTGTTCCTGCAGATGATGCTCAAGCGCATGCGCGAAGCCTCGCCCAGCAGCGGCCTGTTCGATTCGGAACAGTCGCGGATGCTGCGGTCGATGGCCGACGAGCAACTGGCGCTGCAACTGGCCGACCCCGGCGTGGGCCTGGCGCAGGCGATGCTGCGGCAGATGCGGCAGGGCCGCCCGGCGGGCGCGGTCGACGCGGCCCTGGATGCCGTGCCCGGCGCGGCCGCGGCCGGTGCCGGGCTGGCGGCCGACGGGCCGCCCCGCCAGGTGTCGGCGCTGCTGGACTTGCTGCGCACCCAGCGCGCGCGCGACCGGGCGCTGGCCGCGGCCGAGGGCGCGCCGCCGCATGTGGTGGATTTCGTGTCGCGCATGGCGGGCCCGGCGCAGGCGGCCGCCCGGCAGTCCGGCGTGCCGGCGCGCCTGATCCTGGGGCAGGCGGCGCTGGAATCGGGCTGGGGCCGCCGCGAACTGAAATACGAGGACGGCAGCACCAGCTACAACCTGTTCGGCATCAAGGCCGGGTCCGGCTGGGACGGCAAGGTGGTCAATGTGTTGACGACCGAATACGAGAACGGCACGGCGCGCAAGCTCGTGCAGCCGTTCCGCGCCTACGGGTCGTACGAGGAGTCGTTTGCCGATTATGCGCGCCTGATCGGCGACAGCCCGCGCTACGAGTCTGTCCTGCGGGCGCGCGACGAAATCGAGGCCGCGCGGCGCATCCAGGCAGCCGGCTACGCCACCGATCCCGCCTATGCCGACAAGCTGATCGCCGTGATGGGCCAGTTGCACGGGGCCGGCGGCACGGGTTTTTCCGGTGCGCGCTAAATTCGCGGCCGCGCCTGCCGTTAACCCGGTATCTGAACCGGAAGCGGTTTTCTACGGGATATCGGCAACATGAATCTGTACAACCTGGCGCTGACCGGCCTGAACGCCTCGCAGGCGGGGCTGGAAATCACCAGCCACAACATCAACAACTCGGCCAACGCGGGGTACAGCCGCCAGCGCCTGGTGACCTCGACGGCCGGCGCCACGGCCAGCGGACAGGGCTTCTTCGGCCGCGGGGTGCAGATCGACACGGTCAAGCGCCAGTACGACAGCTTCCTGTATCGCCAGATGGTGGGCGCGCAGGGGACGGGCGCCCAGCTCGCCACGCACTACGATCAACTGTCGCAGATCAACAACCTGTTCGGCGACCGCACCGTGGGGATCACGCCCGCGCTGGAAGGGTTCTTCGCCAGCCTGAACGCCGGCGCCAGCAGCCCGGCCGACCCCGCCGTGCGCCAGGACCTGATCGGCAAGGGCAATTCGCTGGTCACCCAGATCAATACGGCCTATCGCGAACTGCAAAATCTGCGCGATGGCGTCAATACCCAGATTTCGACCACGGTGGACCAGGTCAACAGCTACCTGGAACGCATCAACGACCTGAACCAGCAGATCGTGGTGGCGCAGGGCAAGTCGGGGCATGCCCCCAACGACCTGCTGGACCAGCGCGACCAGGCGCTGTCGGAACTGAACCAACTGGTGGGCATCCGCTACTACGAGCAGGGCAACAGCCTGAACATCACGCTGCAAAGCGGCCAGACGCTGCTGTCGGGCACGTCGGTGTATCCGCTGGCCGCGGTGCAGTCCGCTTCCGATCCCACCCGTATCGCCCTGGCGTACTCGCTGCCCGCCGGTTCGGGCTCGACCGTGCAGGTCGAGCTGTCCGACAGCGAAGTCAGCGGCGGCAAGCTGGCCGGCTTCCTGCAGTTTCGCCGCGAGTCGCTGGATGCCGTGCAGGACCAGCTGGGGCAATTGGCGGTGGGGCTGGCGCTGGCCTTCAATGCGCAGCACGAGGCCGGCCTGGACCTCAACGACGACCCCGGCCAGGCCATGTTCGGCCTGGGCCAGCCGGCGGCCATTCCGACGCTCGGCAACGCCGGCGACGGCACGCTGACGGCCGAATTCACCGACGCCGGCGGGGTGCGCGCCACCTCGTACGACATTGTGTTCGACGGCACGCAGTACCAGGTCACGCGCCGCTCGGACGGCTCGACCCAGGCATTGACGCCCAGCGGCACGCCGCCTGCCATCGAGTTCGACGGCATGACCGTCAGCCTGGGCGGCACGCCCATGGCGGGCGATACCTGGACGTTGCAGCCGACCCGCGACGCCGCGCGCGACCTCGGCATGCTGATCAGCGATCCCGCCAAGATCGCGCTGGCCGGCCCCGAGGGCGGCACCACCAACGGCGACAACGGCCTGCTGCTGGCCAAGCTGCAAACCGAGAAAGTGCTGGGTGGCGGCACGCTGAGCCTGAGCGGGCAGTTTTCGCAGCTGATCAACAACGTCGGCGTTCAGACCCAGCAGGTCAAGACGGCCAACACGGCGCAGGCCAACCTGATCACGCAACAGTCGGCGGCCTACCTGTCGGTGTCGGGCGTGAACCTGAACGAGGAATACGTCAGCCTGACGATCTACCAGGAACAGTACCAGGCCAGCGCCAAGATCCTGGACGTGGCCAGCACGGTGTTCGATACCTTGCTGGGTTTGCGCTGAACGGCGCTGATCGATACGGATTCGGAGTTTTTCCATGCGCCTGAGCACATCCCTGATCTACCAGAACGGCCTGAACGGCATCCTGAAGCAAGAAGCCACCTTGTCGCGGCTGCAGGAGCAACTGGCCAGCGGCCGCCGCGTGCTGACGCCGGCCGACGACCCGCTGGCCGCCTCGCTGTCGGTGAACGTGTCGCAGACCTCGAGCATGAATGCCACCTACGCGGCCAATCGCAATACCGCCAAGCAGACGCTGGGGCTGGAAAGCAATGCGCTGAATTCCGTGGTGACCACACTGCAGTCCGTGCTGCAGCGCGTGGTGCAGGCCGGCGGCACGCTCAGCGATTCCGATCGCCAGGCGCTGGTGACCGAGCTGCAAGGCGCGCGCGAACAACTGGTGGGCCTGGCGAATTCCACCGACGGCAACGGCCAGTTCCTGTTCTCGGGGCACAACGGCTATACCCAGCCGGTCACCCTCAATGCCGACGGGTCCGTTACCTATGCCGGCGACGCCGGCCAGCGCACGATCCAGGTCGACCAGAGCCGCCAGATGGCCGGCAGCGACGTGGTGGCGGATATTTTCGGCAAAGCGTCCAACGGCTCGATGGCCTATATCGCCCAGGCCGGCCAGGGCAACGCCGGCACCGGCCAGTTCAGCACGGTGTCGTTCGGCGCGCGGGCGGCCGACAACAACGTGGGCCGCGATTTCCAGATCACCTTCTCGGAGATCGGCGGGGTGGTGCACTACACGGCCGACACGGTCCCCGGATCGACGCCGCCGCCCGCGGCGGTGCCGTATACCGAAGGCCAGACCATCGACATGGGCGGCGTCACGGTGCAGTTGTCGGGCCAGCCGGCCGACGGCGATGTCTTTACCGTGGAAACGCCCAAGAGCTCGAACATGGACATGTTCGAGACGCTGGGTGACCTGATCGACGTGCTGGGCCGCCCGGCCACGAACGATCCGGCCGCCTCGGCCGCCATCAACAACATGCTGGCCACCGCCAACAAGAAGCTGTCGCTCACGCTGGACAATGTGCTGACCGTGCAGGCTTCGGTCGGTGCGCGGTTGAACGAGATCGACGCGCTGGACGCCATCGGTTCGCAACGCGACCTGTCATATACCAAGCAACTTTCCAACCTGGAAGACGTGGATATCTATTCGGTGACCTCCGAGTTGTTGCTGCGCAAAGTGGCGCTGGACGCCGCGGCGTCGTCGTTCTCGACCATCCAGGGTTCCAGCCTGTTCAGCCGCGGCCGCTAGGGCCGCCGGCCGGCCCTTCCGGGCGCACGTTTTCTAGCGTATCTCTTATCTCTGAACCTCGATCATGTTGTCCAATCTGAAAGTACGCACGGGCCTGTTGCTGGTGCTGGGAACCTTCCTGCTGGCCCTGCTGGTTTCCAACGGGGCGGCCTGGCTGGCCATGTATTCCAGCAACGACAAGCTGGACCGCGTCAATTCGGTCTATTCGTACCAGGTGACGCCGGTGTACCAGGCCTACACCATGCTGCAGCGCTCGCGCCTGAACCTGGCCGCCGCGGCGGTCGAACTGCAGGAAGGCCGCCTGCGCGAGTCCGCCGGTTACCTGGAGCGCTCGCGCACCGCGGGTGCGGCCGCCCGCCAGTCGATGGCCGAGTTCATGAAAATGGACAAGAGCGCCGCCCTGGCCGAGAAGGCCGCCGCCTTGAGCGCGGCCTACGAACGCTACGCCGGGCAGGCCGCCCGCCAGGGCGAAGCGCTGGGCCGCCAGGACATTCGCGGGTTCATCGACCAGAATGCCGGCACCCAGACCGCGGCGGGAAGCTTCGAGGAAACGGTGGCCGGCTACCTGAAGTACGTCGACGACGCCACCAACCAGCTGGTGGTCGACGCCCAGGCCGACTACAACCTGTCGCGCACGGTGTCGATCGCGCTGGTGGCGATTTCGCTGCTGCTGTCGATCCTGTGCTGGGCCTTCATGCAGCGCAGTGTGCTGCGCCCGCTGCGCGATGCCGGCCAGCACTTCGACAAGATCGCGGCGGGCGACCTGACGGCGCGCGTGGACGTACGCAACAGCAACGAGATCGGGCAGCTGTTCGCGGCGCTCAAGCGGATGCAGGAGAAC
>Ga0182737_1001550_pt1 | contig 22037 bp, 24 predicted proteins | sample eDN5th30CBELigOP_FD_128878 | JGI IMG/M metagenome (GOLD analysis project Ga0182737, IMG submission 128878) | Enriched Organic Plus compost microbial communities from Emeryville, California, USA - eDNA 5th pass 30_C BE-Lig OP (version 2) (version 2) ...
ATGCGGTAAGAAAAGCATTGCCAGAGAAATATCATAAAAATTTATTTTCAGTAGATACAAGCATTAGCGGTGTGTATATACCAGAAAAGTTTCAAGATAAAATTAAGATTAACGAAGATAGAAATGAATTATATTCTTATTCACTAAAAGTAGATGTCAAAAAGAATGAATTGAAGTAGTATCTATAATATAATTCACCAATTTTGTGGGATGAATAGTAGCCTATCGTTAAGCAATATGAAGCTTACTATAGGCTACTAAGTTTATAGATCATCTATTTATGAGACTTTACTTTGGAGGGACAGATGAAAAAAATAAACATTGTTGTTACAAGTGATGATTCATATATTCAGCATTTAGGCTGTATGTTAATTTCTTTATTTAATAACGCGGCTAATCCTCAACTTGTCCATATTTATTTTTTAGATCATGGTGTTAATACTGCTAGTAGAAATTCAGTTATTAACATTTGCTCAAAATATAAAGCAGAAGTTCATTTTATTAATATCGATCCGGTTATATTTGAAAACTTTTATATTAGTGGACATGTTAATCAAGTATCGTATTATAGAATATTGGCTCCAGAAATTTTGCCAAATAGTATAAAGAGATTTATTTATTTAGACAGTGATTTAATTATCAGTGGGGATATAGAATCTTTATATGACACTGATTTGAGAGAGCAGATAATAGGTGCTGTTTTGGATCCAATAGGATCTGAAAGATTTTCCGATCTAAATATTTCCAATAAGAGATATTTTAATGCAGGAGTATTGGTTGTAGATATTGAAAAGTGGAAAGAAAGCGATATTACCGTTAAAACTTTGGACTTTATAAAAAATTTTACAGGTGAATTGAAATTCTGGGATCAAGATGCACTTAATGCAGTTTTATTTGACTCATGGTCGGAGGTAGACATTTCTTGGAATGTGCAAACTAGTATGTTCGTAGGTGACGAGTATCGTGAGAGTGTATCGGTTCCACAAATCATTCATTATACCTCGGAAAAGAAACCATGGAATATCATATGTAATCATCCATTTAAAGAACAATATTATGTTTATTTGGCTCAAAGTGAGTGGAAGGATTTTAGTCCAATACCTTATGAAGTAAGACAACTGCTAAAAGCCAACAAAAAAATAGCTATCTTTGGAACAGGTGAATTAGCTAGAGCGTTCTTTAATCTAGTAGATGGTGAACAGGTTATTTGTTTTGTTGATAATAATAAAAGTAAACAGGGCACACTTTTTCTCAATAAAGAAGTGATAGCACCTAATAGCTTACATCAATATCGTGATTGTTTTATTATTGTATGCAGTTTTTATTATGAAGAAATTAAGGTTCAATTAGAGGGATTACAATATATTGAAGATAGTCACTTTTATAAAATTTCTGCAAGCTAATCAGTTATAAACCTAAATATTAAGGAGATAACATGGTCGAAAAAAATAAAGTTTTAGTTATTGATATAGACGGTACGCTGTATAGCGGAAAAAAAAAGGGAGATTATATCGATATCGTCCCTAATAATGAGATGATCAATAAACTTCGTGAATATAAACAAAATGGTTTTAGGCTCATTTTAAGTTCAAGTAGAAATATGAACACATATAATGGTAACCTTGGTTTAATCAATATTCATACATTACCTAAATTAATTGAATGGTTAAATAAACATGATATACCGTATGATGAGATTTATATGGGCAAACCTTGGTGTGGATTCGAAGGGTTTTATATCGATGATAAGGCCATTCGCCCTAAAGAATTTATAAACAATACCTATGAGCAAATACAAGATATATTGAAGAGAGATGGTGAATTTTGAAAATATATATTACTATGGCTGGAGAAAGCAGTCGATTTAAAAAAGCGGGATTTTCTTTACCTAAGTTTATGCTTACTGTAAAGGGAAAGACAATTTTCGAATGGTCTATGGAATCATTAAGTGATTGGTTTGATAGATATGAGTTTGTTTTTATTTTAAGAGAGCATAGCAGTTTTGTTGAAACGATGTGCAATAAATTAGGAATTGTTGATTATAGCATCCGTGTATTGAAAAGTTTGACCCTGGGCCAAGCAGAAACTGTGTATCATGTATTACCTGAAACTGATGAAGCTATTGCAATTTATAATATTGATACTTATGTTAAAAACTTGTCACAATCGGACATGGATGAGTTGGTTGATGGTATTATTCCTGTATTTTCGGCAGAAGGGGATCATTGGAGCTTTATTGAGTTTGATCAAAATTATATTATTACTCAAATTCAAGAGAAAGTAAGAATATCAGAGTGGGCTACGGTTGGCTTTTATTATTTTAGATCTTCTAATGATTATAAGAAATATTATGAAGCTACATTTAATAGTCAGTTTAAAGGAGAGTATTATATCTCGTATATATACCAATCCATGATCAGGGCAAATAAAAGACTTAAGACGACGTTTATAGACCCTACTAACTTGGTCCCTTTAGGTACCCCTGCAGAGTGTCAAGCATTTGATTTGGAATTTATGAAAAACAATCTGTGAGGTGATAATACCGAGTACGAAATGTGAACGTACAAATTTAACCTAAAGGTGATTAATTTGACAAATAACATTAATAAACAAGAAGAGTTAAGCGGTAATTGGGAGTACAAAAAAGATGGGGAACTCAGAGGTTTTAATCAAATTCTTTTGAATAAAGAACAAAAAAAAATAAAAAAATCAAGTTACAATTTAAAGCTAATTAATGAGATTTTGTGGATGGTTGATCTTCCAGATGATTTAAAATATTTAATACCTACGTTATATGATTATATTTTGGAACCTCCTTTAGTTAGTGTAACAATGGAATTAATAAATGCTAAATCATTATCTGAACAATATGTTTGTGATGAACTAAGTATAGAAGAATGGATCAGTCTTTTAGACGAAATTAAGAGTATGACTGCAAAATTTAGAGAGTACCATTCTCCAATTTCGCTAGATATGATTAGTTTACGTTCGGAATTATATCTTAAGAAGGTACTAGATCGTTTAACACATTACCATTGGGACAATGCGCTAAAGGATCTAATGGATTGCAATATTAATGGTATGTATTATCCGTCAGTATCTACTATGTTAGCTGAACTTTCTAACTATTTCATGAAGCTTTGTAACATCGCTAATAAAGAAATGAATAGAGGTTCCGTTGTTATGCATGGTGACTTATGTCTGAGCAACATGATTTGGGATAAGAAGAATTTAAAATTAGTAGATCCAAGAGGTTCGTACCATAGTGAGCCTACTATTTATGGTGATGAATGGTATGATATTGCAAAATTAAGTCATTCGTTTAATGGAAACTACGACTTTATTATTAACAATAAGTTTGAATTACTAAGTGGAAGTACGGACGGCGTGGTTTATAAAGTTTTTAAATCAAATAAGCAACTTGAAGTCGAACGGATATTCAATGAAAAGTTCTTAAATGATCCGATTCAAAATTTGATTATTAGTTTTATTGAAAGTACATTGTTCATATCAATGATTCCTTTACATGAGGATAATTTAGAGCGTCAGAAAGCAATGGTTGTTACCGCTCGTATGACATATTTTAAATTTACTGAACAATTGAAACGAATAAACAAATAATTGAGGTGATATGATTTGCTAGATAGTGAATTAATTGATCGCATAAAAAATAATAAACTTAAACTTATTGGATGGGGTACAGGGGGAGCATTTGTACATCTTAATAGTGTTGCTAAGTTAGATCTGGCATATTCTGTCGATAAAAGTGTAAAAGCACCCTATGTCCATGAAAATGGAATTCTTATTCAGCATGCCGATGCTTTGAAAAGTGAAGACCCTGAAAAAGTAGTGGTTCTTATTTATTCAAGCTTTATCGGAGATATCGCGCCGCAAATAAAGGAATATGGTGATTTTAATTATATTTCAGCTAGTGTTTTCATTGGTTATCAAAAATTAGAAGAAGTAATCAATCATTTAGAAGAAGCTAGTGCAACGGTAATTGAAAAGGTAAGTGAAAATCCACAACCAGCAATTCTTATTCAAGGTCCAATAGTAGCCAATCTCACTAGTTTAGTTGTAAAATATTATGCTGCAATATATCCTGAAGCATATATTTTAGTTTCTACATGGAATGATACTCCATCTGATTTATTAGCCGATATCGAAAAGTTTGCAGATCAAATATTACTCAATGAAAAACCTTTTAAACCTGGACGCCAGAATCGCAATATGCTAATCACGTCAACTTATAACGGATTACGAGAATTGAAAAAGAAAGGAATAACATTTGTGTTAAAAACAAGAGCTGACATGGTGGTTAAAAATAAAGCAATATTTACTGAAGGTATTGAGTTGCTTAATCAATATCCGCTAGACTACTCACTACAGACACAAATGAAGTATAGAATTATTTTTCCTGAAACCTATACAAGAAAATACTTGTTGTTTCATCCTTCTGATATGAATATGTTTGGTCATATTGATGATTTATTGCTTTATTGGAATGTTCCATTAGAAGACTCTGAGTACGATTGTTCAATTGAAAAAATTAAAGTAGATCGCACATTAATTGAATATGTACAGGATAGATCAAACACAGAAATTTATATTTGTTACTATTTCAAATCCAAATTAGAAAATGGTTATGAAAACACTCTAGAGGGAAGTTGGAAACTGTTTAAGGACGCGTTTATAGTAACAGATGATGATTGGTTTGATTTATTTTGGTTTAAACATGTTATGATACCGCAGTTTAGAAACAATCATGAACCAGTGGCTAATTTTAATCGTGAATTTTGGGAAAAAATTTACAATGGATTAATCGAAAAAACTGACACTAGAGATCTAAATTTAGCTTATTAAAATTAAAATCAAAGATAATTATATAAAATGTGGGAATGAATTTGTTTAATTCGGAATTGTCCGAGTAAACGAAAAAGGAGTTGGTTAAGTGAGCAGTAAAATATCAGTAATCGTATCTAATTATAATTATGCACCTTATGTTTCAGAAGCAATTGAATCTGTATTGCGACAAACGTATCAAAATTATGAAATAATTATAGTAGATGATGGTTCAACTGACAATTCGCGAGAAATCATTACTAGCTACGTGGATAAATATCCCGGTAAAATCATACCGGTATTTAAGGAAAACGGTGGGCAAGGCTCAGCATTTAATTATGGATTTTCATTAGCTACGGGAGATATCATTGCATTTTTAGATGCAGATGATTATTGGTATGAGAATAAATTAGAGATGATTACTCATTATCATAAGGTTTATAACGGTATACAACATAATTTATTAGTTAACAACGATAAAAAATTTGCAAATTTAGAAGATAAAGTTTGCAAACAGAAACGACAATTAGAGGATTTTTGTATGCTAGGCACTATTCCAACTTCAGGTTTATCGTTTGTTACAAGCTCAATGAATAGAATATTTCCTATTCCTGAAAAAGAATATAGAGTTTGTGCAGATTCATATATACGTAATCTTTATCTTGATGAAGAAGATATGTTTTCACTGAATGAGCCATTAGGCTGTTATCGTGCGCATAATTCAAATGTTTGGTTTAATAATAAGTCAATTTCAACCGAGTATGATATGACTACCGTGAGACTATTAAATGAACGAAAAGCATTACGAGGAGAGCCTTTAATTGAATATGTATCAGCAACATGCAGTACTGCCAGGTTTTGTGTTGATTCATATAAATTAAAAAAAGGGCAGCAGTATATCATTGCAGGTACTGGCAGTTTAGGAAATGAAATGTATAACTTAATGAAACAAGAACATCATGTAGTGGCATTTACAAATAGTTTTGTGAAAAAACAAGAGGTTCATCAGGATATTCCTCTGATCCCTTTTAATACAATCGAAAGCGAATATCCCGAAGCCATTATATTACTAGCAACTACTTTTGTTGAAGAAGTGTACGATGAATTAAAGAAGCATATTATTAAGAAGGATAAAATTTTAATACCTAATGGAGTATAATTAAAAGGAGTTATTCTCTTGGAAAGATCAATTTTTATTACCGGCGCAACAAGAGGAATTGGATACGCAACGGCTGTTCTTGCCGCCCAGCAGGGTTGGACAGTTATCATCAATGGGCGTACGGAAGAGCGACTACGAGAGATTGAAGCAGAGCTAGTCAGCTATCAAGTACCGATTCATAGCTTATGTTATGACGTGACGGATATGAACGAGACCAAAAAGGCGTTTATGTGGATTAAGAAAAACGTAGGTCGTCTTGATGCACTCGTAAACAATGCAGGAGTATTAAGCGATGGATTGCTTGGAATGGTGAACGAGGCGCAGGTTTCTCGTGCATTAGCAACGAATCTTGAAGCAGTAATCTACCATATGCAATATGCTTCTCGTCTTATGACACCTCAGAAAACGGGTTCCATTGTGAATATTAGTTCTATTATGGGAAAAATGGGTAGTGCAGGACAGGTTGTTTACAGCTCTAGTAAAGCAGCAGTCATTGGTGCTACGTATTCAGCAGCTAAAGAATTAGCCCCGCACAATGTACGAGTAAATGCGGTAGCACCGGGGTTTATCGAGACCGATATGACGGTAAATCTTGCAGAAGATAAGTATAACCAGCGTTTGAGTGAGATCAAGATGAATCGGGTTGGGCAGCCAGCGGAAGTGGCGAATGTGATTCTATTTTTGGCTTCCCAGCAAGCTTCTTACGTTACAGGCCAGGTTATTGGCGTAGATGGTGGAATGGTTATCTAATTTCTGCTGTGAGCCATCTAATCATAAGAAAGAAGGTTACCCATGAATTTTCGTAAGCTAGAACGTCGTGATATGGAGCTGGTTTTAGAGTGGCGCACGAGTGAACATGTGACGACATACATGTATACGGATATTGAGAAAAACTTAGATCGTCAGTATGCTTGGTTCGACAAGATTACTAAAGATCCTACGCAATACTATTGGATCATCGAATATCGTGATACACCAATCGGTCTTATCTCGATGGTTGATTTGAATCGAGAGCATGGAAGAGCCTCGCTCGGATTTTATATCGGTGATTTGAACTATGCAAGGCTAGCAGGACATGTACATGCCTATTTATATAACTTTGCTTTTTTTGAGCTTGGATTGAACAAATTAAGTGCAGAGGTTATGGAAGGTAATGAAGGGATTATGAAAATCCACTTACATCATGGCTTCAAACAAGTAGGTATGTATCAAAAGCATATTTTTAAGTACGATCGTTATCATGATGTATATTACTTTGAACTGCTGGCAGAAACATGGAAAGAAGAATATACGAGATTTCATAGATATACCACTTCATTTAGCTTAGATTAAGCTAAAACTTTGATGATTTACATCCGATAAATACTGTATAACTTTTATGTTAGGTGGTAAAGCAATGAATAACGAACAAAAACTGCGTGAAATATTCGCAGAGGCGTTACAAATTAATATTGAACGAGTAGTAGATGAACTAATGTATAATTCAATTCCGGAATGGGATTCCATCGCACATATGACCTTGATTGCTGAAATCGATAATGCATTCGATACGATGCTGGATACGGATGATGTGCTGGACATGAGTTCTTTTGCAAAAGCTAAGGAAATATTAGTTAAATATGATGTGCAATTTTAAATGCTCGGGGTGTGGTCCAGATACCATGCCCTGTTCTTTTATCGTTGGGTAGGAGGCAATCATGTTTTTTAATATACAAAATAATGGGCAACAAGCTGCAATTATAGACGCTACACGTACCCTCACCTATAATGAGTTGCAGGAATTAGCGGAGCAGTATCCATTCTCTTCAAACCGTAAAGAATTGATTGTATTGCTAGGGGATAATGAGATTGAAACTGTCGCAGCTTATATAGCCGCACTACAAGCAAAACATGCGGTAATGCTGCTTAGTCCTTCATTAAACGAAGAGCTATTACTAGAAATTTTATACAATTATAAACCGCGTTGGATTGTTTCTTGTCAAAAACGAAGCTTCGCTGGTTATAGCATATCTAGGCATGAGCATGTGCTTGTACATGAACACCCTGTTGTGGTTGAGATTCATTCACAATTAGCATTATTGCTTAGTACATCAGGTACAACAGGCAGTCAAAAATTTGTACGATTATCTTATCGTAATTTACAATCCAATGCCGAATCGATCGCTGAGTATTTGGCGTTAACAGAAAATGAACGGGCTATCTTAAACTTACCACTGTCATATTCCTATGGCTTATCGATATTAAATAGTCATTTTCAAGTAGGCGCTACGGTTTTATTAACGAATGAAAGCGTCATTGCGAAATCATTTTGGAGTTTTGTAGAGGAGCAGAGGGCAACATCTCTGCCAGGTGTACCTTTTACGTATCAAATGCTGCAAAGAGTGGGATTTTTACAGATGGAGCTGCCTTACCTCCGTACGTTGACACAGGCTGGTGGACGACTGGATCAACGCTTAGTTCGACTGTTTGGAGAATATGCTAAGACTAATCATAAGCAATTTTTTGTGATGTACGGACAGACAGAAGCATCGCCGCGTATTTCCTACGTACCTAGCGATAAGCTGTTAGAAAAGTCAGGGTCAATTGGAGTGTCTGTTCCTGGCGGTAAGCTAGAGCTTGATCCTGAGAGTAATGAGTTAATCTATTATGGTGAAAATGTTATGCTGGGTTATGCCCAGTCACTTGATGATTTAGCAAAAGGTGATGTGTGCAACGGCGTTTTATATACAGGTGATGTAGCAATTGTAGATGATGAAGGATATTTTACAATTACAGGCCGCATGAAACGATTTGTTAAGCTCATGGGTTTACGTATCAATTTGGATGAAGTCGAGCGTAAATTGGAATCGTTAGTGCAGCAGCCGATTGCGTGTGTCGGTAACGATGATCGATTAATTGTTGTAACGGAGCTAGAAGAGCAAGCAACAACGATTAAGGCGTATGTTCAGGAATTGTATAAATTGCATCATACGGCGTTCCGTGTAAAAGTAGTCGAGCAAATTCCGAGAATGGCAAACGGGAAAATAAATTATAGCGCATTAAAGGATGAGAGCTAATGAGCTACCCTTATAATTTAGAAAAGTCGATGAAGCAACAGCAGTTGCTCTATGGATTGAATCAGTTGACGGAGCACCATATGGAGCATAATGACCAATATCGAGCGATGCTTACGAAATCTTGTCAATTGACTCAGTATACACAATTAGAGGATATTCCTTATTTACCTGTGCAATTGTTTAAATTAATGGATTTAGTTTCTGTGCCGCAAAGTGATGTTGTTAAAGTATTAACCTCTAGCGGGACAACAGGGCAACAAGTATCTAAAATTTATTTGGATAAAGAAACGAGCACGGGGCAAACGAAGGCATTGGTCGAAGTGATGAAGCCCATTCTAGGTTCACAGCGTTTACCGATGGTCATTCTAGATACAAAATCTGTGCTAAAGGATCGACGTTCCTTTAGTGCCCGTGGAGCGGGGATTTTAGGCTTTGCGAATTTTGGACGGAAGCATTTTTATGCACTTTATGACGATATGTCGGTGGATTGGCAAGGGTTAGAGCAATTTATTGAAGAGCATAAGGGAAGTAAGATTTTACTGTTTGGCTTTACCTATATGATCTGGAAGCATGTCGTTCAAGAAGCAAAGCAGCGAGGGATGACCCTTGATTTTGGTGACAGTGTGCTTATTCATGGTGGAGGATGGAAAAAGCTGCAGGATGAAGCGGTGGATACAGAGACGTTTAAATCGACGCTTCATGCGGTATTAGGAATTCGTCATATTCATAACTACTATGGTATGGTTGAGCAGGTTGGATCAATATTTGTCGAATGTGAACATGGTTATCTCCACACTCCGAATTATGCAGATGTTTTGGTTAGAGATCGAATTACGTTTAAACCATTACCTTATGGAAATCAGGGCTTAATACAAGTGCTTAGTTTATTGCCGAAAAGTTATCCTGGACATAGTCTGTTAACTGAGGATCTTGGTACGATTCATGGAGAGGATAATTGTCCGTGTGGATGGAAGGGGAAATATTTTACCGTATCAGGTCGTATTCCTAAAGCTGAGCTTAGAGGATGCAGTGATACGTATGCATTTGGTCAAGGAGGGAAGTAGCATGCATTTTTTCTTTCCGAGTAAGCAGGGTCAGCAGAGCTTAGAAGAGTTATCGAATCAGTCTTTGCTTACTCCATTTCATCCGTTAGTATTAAGCTTTATCCAAGCTTTATCGCTTAAATTTGTGAAGATGAGACAATATCCAGAGATTGTAGCACTTGGATACTGGATGCGAAAAGCAAATATAATCTCTCTGCAGGAACGATGGCAGCAGGATACAGCAGGACGTGTAATAAAGGCAAAGGGAACGATATTTCATATCGCACCATCGAATGTAGATACCATTTTTATCTACTCATGGCTTTTATCGCTATTGGCAGGTAATCGGAATATAATTCGGCTGTCTCGTAAGGAACAACCACAGCAACATCTTATTATGCAAGCATTGCTGTCGGCATTAGAGGACCCCGCTTATTCCGAGCTAGCGAAGCGTAATACATTGCTGACGTACGATCATGATGATCATAAAACCGCACAGCTTAGTCAATTATGTCATGTGCGAGTGGTATGGGGAGGAGATCAGACGGTCAATGCGATCCGTCGAATATCACTATCTCCGATGGCCAGTGAGCTTGTATTTCCAGATCGCTTTTCCTCCTCGCTCATTCATGCAGAGGCATTGAATAAATTAAGCTCGGATGAGCTGCTTCAATTGGCAGGGCAATTTTATAATGATGCCTATTGGTTTGATCAGCTGGCATGCTCTTCACCTAGACTTGTCGTGTGGCATGGAGAGCAAGGGGCAGTAGAGCAGGCACAACAATTGTTCTGGAACGCAGTAGAACAGGTGTTTTATTCGAAAGAAACGAAGTTACAACCAGCGCAACAGGTGCAAAAGCTAACGACAGGATTGTGGCTTACATCGGAGCAAGAGGCGATCAGTATGCAGCATTCGTCTGTTTTTAGTCGTGTTGAATTTTCTTCTCTTCCAGATGATATTAGAGAGCGCCATTGTGGTGGCGGCTTCTTTCTTGAGCATACCATTACAGAGCTTTCAGAGCTGGTTGATCTCATCGCTGATAAGGATCAAACGTTATCTTACTTTGGTTATCATCGAGCAGAGTTGGAAGCACTTGCCGAAGCGATTTTAAGCAGAGGTATAGATCGAATTGTGCCAATTGGTAAGGCGCTTGATTTTCAAGAAGTATGGGATGGACAAAGTTTTTTACGTTCATTCACGAGAGAAATTAATATCTTATAAATGTCGAAAATAACGATTTCTACGATATTTATGGAGAGAGGGCAGTTATATGAAAACAATAGTCATTATTCAAGCTAGAATGGGCTCTTCACGCTTACCTGGGAAAATTTTAATGCCACTAGGCGACCATATAAATTTACTTTACGTCACTTCACGTTGTAAGCGAATAGCTGGAGTAGATGAAGTGATCGTAGCTACATCTACCTTACCGGGCGATGATGCTGTTGAACAATGGTGCAGAGATCAAGGTGTTGTCTGTTTTCGAGGATCTGAGGATGATGTGTTAAGTCGATTTATAGGTGTGGCTGAAAGTTTTCAGCCTGATTATGTGTTACGAGTGACCGCGGATTGTCCATTTGTCGATATAGAAATGGCAGAGCAAATACTTAAGCTTGCCAAAGATAATAAGGTGGATATCGTTGATCTTGGCGCGGGATTACCAAGAGGGCTAGCGGTTGAAGTTGTTTCGTATCAAGCATTGAAACAAATGGATATTCATGGGAAAGAGCTGCGTCATCGTGAGCATGTGACGTACTATGCGTATGAATATAAAGAGCAGTTTACTAGAGTGTCATATCAGCCGCCAGCTGATCGGCTGTATCCACAATTACGAATAACTTTAGATACAGAAGAAGACTATGCTTTAATTTCGCACGTAGCTAATTATTTTAATGATCTGTATGTTGCAAGTGAAGAAGTAATTCGTTATTTATTGGAGCATCCAGACATTGCAGCGCTCAATGCACATATTGAGCAGAAGCCGGTGGTCTAATGAACATTCTTATTCGAGCAGATGCCTCTGTGACGATTGGAAGCGGGCACGTGATGCGTTGCCTAACGATTGCGACTACATTTAAGAAGCTGGGTCATGAAGTGTCGTTCTGGATGGAGGAGCTGCCTGGTCATCTGATCACATTCGTGATGGAAGCGGGATTTACTGTTACGAAGCAGATGCAAAATGTCGATATATTGATTGTTGATCATTATCAATTAGGGATAGAGTGGGAGCGGCAGATGCGTCCCTTCACCCGTAAAATTATCGTTATTGATGATTTAGCAGATCGTACTCATGATTGTGACCTGCTACTTGATCAGAATGTCGTTGCAAACTATGAGCATCGCTATGATGGGTTAGTTCCTGAGCATTGTGTCAAGCTGCTTGGTCCGGGTTATCTGATGATGCGTCAAGAGTTTGTAGAGGAGCGAAAACTTGCAAAAGTGCGGACAGGACAAGTGAATCGTTTACTTGTATTTATGGGCGGCAGTGATCCTACGGGTGAAACTCTTAAAGCATTAGATGCGATACAAGTATATAAAGAACAGTTACGCTCAAATCATGACTATTCGTTTTTTGAGCATGTCGACGTTGTCGTGGGCGGCAGCAATCCGGATAAGGACGTCATTAAGCAGCGTTGTCACGAACTGCAATTACATTATTATTGCCAAATTAATTATCTTGCTACATTGATGAGAAAGGCTGACTTTGCGATTGGAGCAGGCGGATCAGCGATGTGGGAGCGTTGTTACGTAGGGTTGCCTTCATCCAGCACCGTAGTAGCAGCTAATCAAATGGATACGACGAATAAAGCGGTTGAATTAGGTGCTGTGCTCTCATTGGGTTGGCATGAGCAGGTAACGAGTGAAACCTATAAGCAATTATTAATGAACCTACCCCTTCGTACTGCAAAACTAGTAAGTATGAGTAAACAGGGATTAACTATAACAAACGGTCAGAGCGGTGCGAACGCTTGGCTACAAGAAATGGTGGGATTATTACCGTGATTAAAATAGGACATAAGGAAATAGGAAGACATACGAAGCCATTTATTATTGCAGAAATGTCAGGTAATCATAATCAGTCTTTGGACAGAGCATTGCATCTTGTAGAGCTTGCAGCAGCAGTTGGTGTTGATGCCGTTAAGCTGCAAACCTATACGGCTGACACGATTACATTGGATGTGCATACGAATGAATTTTTTATTTCGCACGAAGATGATTTATGGAAAGGTCAATCTCTCTATAATTTATATAAACAAGCGTATACGCCTTGGGAATGGCATAAAACGATTTTTGATAAATGTAAAGAGCTAGGCTTATTGGCTTTTAGCTCTCCTTTTGATGAAACGGCAGTGGACTTTCTAGAAAGTCTTGATGTGCCTGCATATAAAATCGCTTCTTTTGAAAATGTTGATATTCCATTAATTCGGAAAGTGGCACGCACAGGCAAGCCGATCATTATCTCTACAGGAATGGCAACAGCGGCTGAGCTAGATGAAGCTGTTCGTACAGTAAGAGCAGAAGGAAACAATCAGCTTGTTTTATTAAAATGTACGAGCACCTATCCTGCAACACCTGCAAATTCAAATCTATCTACGATTCCTCATATGTCAGAGCTATTTGATGTTCAGGTGGGCTTATCGGATCATACGATGGGAATTGGTGTATCCGTTGCGGCTGTGACGCTAGGAGCTACGGTCATCGAAAAACATTTTACAACCTCACGTGCTGAAGGTGGAGTAGATGCTGCATTTTCTATGGAACCGCATGAATTGAAAATGCTGGTGGAAGAGACAGAACGTGCATGGCAGAGTCTAGGACATATTCAATATGGACCAACTGACGCAGAGAAGCCATCGATTAAAAATCGTCGTTCCCTATATATTGGTGAAGATATGAAGAGAGGCGAAATCTTAACTGAGAAAAACCTCCGGAATGTTCGTCCGGGCTTAGGTCTAGAAACGAAATATTATGATCTTGTTCTAGGTAAAGCGATTAAGCAAGATGTTAAGAAAGGAACAGCATTAAGCTGGGATCTGTTGCTATGAGTAAACGAACGGAATTTTTACCTTATGGACAACAATGGATTGAGGATGACGATATTCAGGCTATAGTAGAAACACTTCAGTCTCCTTATTTAACAACAGGTCCCAAAATTGCTGAATTCGAGCGTAGTGTAGCGGATTATGTAGGGGCTAAATATGCGGTAGCTTTTTCAAATGGCACAGCGGCATTGCATGGAGCATGTTATGCGGCAGGGGTAGAGGCAGGTGATGAGGTCATTACGACGCCAATTACGTTTGCAGCTAGTGCCAATTGCGCACGTTACCTTGGTGCTAACATTATTTTTGCTGATATCGATGCGAAGACGTACAATATTGACCCTGAAAAAATTAAAGCAGCGATAACGGAGAAAACGAAAGTCATTATACCGGTTGATTTCACAGGTCAACCCTGTGATATTGATGCGATTAATACAATTGCTAAAGAGCATAATCTCGTCGTGATTCAAGATGGAGCACACTCGTTAGGCGCTGAATATAAAGGCAAAAAAGTAGGCACTCAAGCGGATATGATGATGTTCAGCTTTCATCCCGTTAAACCAGTAACGACTGCTGAAGGCGGAGTTATCGTTACAGATAACGAACAATATTATGAGAAGCTGAAGCTATTCCGTACACATGGGATTACTACTACAGAATATGCTCTGGAGCAGGGGGCTTGGTACTATGAGATGGTTGATCTAGGATATAACTATCGTATGACCGATCTTCAAGCTGCGCTTGGTATCTCACAGATGGGTAAGCTACAGAGCTTTATTAAGCGCAGACGGTGGCTTGCTGCTCTTTATACAGAATTGTTGCAAGGATTAAAGGGTGTTACTGTACCTTATCAATCCTCTGATAGTGTTTCTGGTTGGCATTTATATTCGATTCAACTAGATGAACAAATCATCGGTAAAAGTCGCAAGCAGGTTTTTGAGGAGATGCGTGCTGCAAACATTGGTGTTCATGTTCATTATATTCCTGTTTATTGGTTCCCTTATTATGAGCAGCTAGGCTATACCAAAGGCTTGTGCCCGATTGCAGAGCAATGGTATGCGGGCGCTCTAACATTACCATTATATCCCAAAATGTCTGAGGATGATGTGAGGGAAGTTGTAGCTATATTGCTAAGTATTATATAGTTTGACTTAATATTAGAATCAATTTCATAAATCATAATCCTTGCTGTGACTAGGTGCTCAGCCACGAAAAAAGGAGTACCTCCCCAAATGAGATGAGGTGAATTCCCCATATCATATATTCGAAATGAGAGCCTATTTACCCTGCAAGAGCTATATGAATTAGAGCAAAAAGATCGTTTTAAAGTGATTTTTTCTGCTGTAGATATTACGCAAGCCTTACGTGCAGTTTTTAAAAAATCTCCTTATGGTGCGCCAGTTGAAGCTAACTACCAAGAGATGATCTATTCGCTAATCGCTAGAATCGTCGAGCGTATTCCAACGATTAAAGATTTATTAAAGCGACTTCGTGAAGACATTTTGTTCCGACTAGATTGCGGATTTTTTCTTGCAACCTCAGCAGCTTCGTATTTGAGATTAATTGAAAAGCTCATTCAAAGTGATGCACTGGAACAGGTGCAAAAACAAGTTATTTAATAAGCAATATCTGAGGGCTTCATCACCGATAACACCATAGCCATCGATGCGTCATATATTGAAGCTCGTGATCAAGCGCCTGCAAAACAAGAACAAGATGAAAAACCTAAGCCTAAAAAGCGTGGTCGGAAGCCCAAAGCTGAACGTGAAGCTTGGCTGAAGCAAAAACAAGAAGACGAGGATCAAAAGCCAATCTATGAAAAAGAAATTACTGCACAACTTCAGGAGTCGTCACGTTAAGAAGAGAAATGCCACTGGCTCCACAATGGGGAGTCAAAAAAAGTAGCGAGGGCAAAAACGTATTTTGGTATGGTTACAAAGGTCATCTAGTCGCAGGAAAAAATATCCAATACGTGTTAAGCGCCTTGCTTTCATCTGGAAACTTTTACGATGGAAAAGCAGCGATTCCTTTAATGAAAGGAGTTACAGCTCAGTTTAAGCGTTTCTCTCTCAAGTACGCTACAATGGGTGCTGGCTACGATTACGAACCGATTTAACAAGCAAGTTCGTTCATCTGGAGCACATGCTGTTATTGCATACAACCGATCTTCGTAAAAATTCCGCACCCGCGCGTGGAAGCGCATTGTGGAAAGAAATTGCGAAGAAGCGATCTGCAGTCGAACGTGTGAATGCGTACTTGAAGGAATATTTCCAATTTAACAATATAAGACATCGAACAGGACAAAAAGTAGGAGCACATTTCAACTTCGTTACGTTAATTTACAACAGTATGAAACTCGCTAGTGATCGATTAAAGCAACAGCTTCAAGAGCAAGCTGTAAAATAAATTGCTGATTTTCTGTTAGTCATAGATTATGAAGTAGATACATTATGAAATTGATTCATAGTTTGAAATTAATAATTATTAAGAGTTAAGAAGTTGATTAAGATAATAAAATTTTCGTATCTTATGCAACAATCAGAATAGGTGCTTTATCGATCAAAAAAAGAAAGGTTAGGTAATAAAATGAAAAAAATTATTTATTTCGGTGTAGGAGAAAATCTTAAAAACTTGCCTCAAATTAAATGTGATTATTTTGTAGATAATAACGCAAAAATACAAGGTTCAATGTTTGAAGGAAAAGAAGTTATGAGTCCAGATGTTTTACTTACCGAGGATAAAGAAAATATTGAAATTATTATCATCAGTTCTGCATATAATGATATTTCTATGCAATTAACAGAAATGGGATTTAAGGATCAAGTTCATTTTTTTGATGCTTTTCAATACTTTGAGTTGAAGAAAGTTCGTGAGATCAAGGGTATGCATTTTGATGTTGAAGATGAGTTTTTAGAAATCTACAAAAAATGCAAGAATTACACTATGACAACATGGGAAAGAATGTATTCTCTGTACCAAGCAGTTAAATATGTTGTAAATCGTAATATAGAAGGAGATTTTGTCGAGTGTGGTGTATGGCGTGGTGGTAGTTCTATGGTAATTGCAATGACACTACTGAAGTTGGGTGTAGATAATAGAAAAATAATATTATACGATACTTTCAAGGGGATGTCTGAGCCAACAGAAGATGATATCGATATGTATAACAATGAAGCTATGCCAGTGTGGAGCAATCAAGCAACGTCTGACTATAATAAATGGTGTTATGCATCTTTAGAGGATGTTCATTATAATATGAGTTTAACGCAATATAATATGAACAACGTTTCTTTTGTTGAGGGAATGGTTGAAGATACAATTCCAAGAACTAATCCTAATAAAATTGCGATATTAAGATTAGATACAGATTGGTATGAATCTACTTACCATGAAATGAATCATTTATTTCCAATAGTATCAAACTTAGGGGTTTTAATTATAGATGACTATGGGCATTGGCAAGGAGCAAGAAAAGCGATTAATCAATATTTTGAAGAAAATAAGTATTTCTATATGTTACAAAAAATAGATGAGACTGGAAGAGTTATGATAAAAGCTTAATTATCAAATAGATAAGATGGCTCGAAACCATAATTAGCGGTGGAAGTAATCTCCTCTTGATCTCGATGAGGTACAATCTCCAAAATGTGTCCTCAATCAGCTTTTAACACGACAGGATATACCTGGTTTAAAAGATATTCTTCGTGAAGCATAAATCTTGACAATAATAAAAGATCATCCTATGGTTTATTATCAGAAAGAGAATTTCTAATATGAGACCGTAAGATGATCTTATGATTATATAATCTATTTTTTAGGTGAATAATGCATCTTTACAAACTCTTCTGGATTGAAGAATAGATCCTTATTTTCTTTTATTTTTTGATCATCCCAATCCCACCATTTGATTTCGAGCAATGCTTCTATAATATGAGGTTCAAATCTATATCGTATTATTTTTGCTGGAACTCCTCCAACTATTGCATAGGGAGGGACATCTTTGGTGACAACAGCCCCCGCTCCGATAATGGCTCCGTTATGGATCGTTACCCCTGGCAGAACGATAGCATTTTTACCAATCCACACATCATTTTCAATTACAACCGGAGAGCTATACTCATATTGTAGTTCATTATTATCTGTTGTTACGAACCCTTCTGAAGAACAATAAAGAATAGTTGATGTTGTGACTAAATCAATAGGATGATTTCCAAGTGTACCAATAGATGCATCCCAATTAATGGAACAAAAATTGCCAACGCTTTTTAATATCCATTCTCTCTCAACAGTTTTAGGAGTTATACCATAGGTATGTCTACCGATTTTTTTCTTTAGGACACCATATTCAGAAAAAGGAGAGTAGATCGTGATAGCGTCTAAAGCAGTATACTCCATCATTGTCTTCAATATCTCTTCAGTATGCTCACTAGCAATGATGATTCCATTCACATTTTTAAAATTGACATCTTTTACACGTACTATTTTTTTACCGCAAAATTCTCCTTCTTTAATACTGTCAATAAAATATGAGATTTTTGAGTAAAACCAACCTAAATTAGCTATAACTTTTGAGGCAGCACTACCAGTTCCGTATATAACAAATTCTCCCTCGCCATTAGTTAGAGACAAGTCGTTAATTACTTTATTTATTTCAGTGAGATTCATTTAATTGATGCTCCCTTACTTATAAAATCATTAAGAATATAACTTCTTAAATGCTGTTTAAACTTATTGTCTATGATCGTCATTATATGATGCGGTTGAACTTGAGTTTGATTAATTTCATTAATAACATATAGTTCTGCACAGGCATCAAACTCGAAGTTGTCAACAAAGGTTGAAAATATTTTTTTGTTTCATAATGTCGTTAAATTCCCTTAGTAATGAAATCATTTGTTACTACTTAGGTCATTCAAACACAGAATTACTGCATAATGCATGACCATGCGAGGTTAATATATTTTGCTTTTGTTTTAGGAGCGAAGAAATCACATTACGTAATCGTGCAAAAATATGTGCGCCTGCACGATTACGTAATGTAACAGACACTTTTTGCTTCACTTTCACCATGCGCAGATCACGCTCTGCTTGGTTGTTATTAAAAGGAATGAACGTATCCCAAATAAACCGCAGAATCGCATCTTTGTGAACCTTAAATCGCTCACCTAGATTCGCAGCTGTGCTCTGTTTTGCTCGTCCTTTGGTAGGAACAAGCACTGGAATTGAGCTTGCTCATTCCTTCTTCCCCTGTTCAAGAATTTCGTCATACCATGCCTTGATGTCTTCGATGAAATTTTCGGGCAACGGTTGTTGATCTAGGTATGACGTTGAACTAGGCCCCAACTTTCTTGCAGGAGCTCTTTCATATGCGCTGCTTATTGTTGTCCATCATGTTCAATAACTCCTTGGCATTTACGCAGTAAATGAGTATTGCAGAGCGCATGGCTGAATGTGTAGTGCGTCTTGAAGTAGACGGGCAAGCAATCGTGAACGACGGCACCTGTATACGAGGGAATGAAACCTATTGCATCCATTCCTTTGCTTCAACGGTTCGGGTGAACACCGAGTAACGTCCAATCCGCGTCAGAAACGATATGCACCCACTCGGTTTTACCTTCGATTCGGCATCCGGTTTCATCAGCATGAACCACTGGTTTTTGCAGGAGTGCATGGCGAATCGTCTGTTTGCACTCGCTAACGACTCTGATGCATCGTTTGCAAGAATGAAAGGAGGGTCGCTTCGCTTGGACGATAACCCGTTAACTCTGCAAACATACGTGAAATACGATCTAAAGGAATCATCTGGTACGTATGAAAGTAAGCTGTCCAAGCTGCAAATCCTTTGCCATATTGCGTAGGTGCTTTAACTTTCTCAGGAAAGACGCACGCTGATGAAGTCCACATTGTGGACAGCATTTCTTCTGCGGCACGATGTTCCGTAATCCCAATCGTTGGAGGAGGCAGGTCAAACACTTGACGCTTTTCATACATTAGGCTTTCTACCTTTTCAAGAGAAGTTGCACAGTTGGAACACGAGGATACCACATGAACGATGACTTCATCAGGCTCATCAGAAAAGCGCAGCGTGGTACCATCATGTCCTTTCGGGGCACCTTTTTTACCGCCAAGGGTACGAAGGTTTGTCGGTTTACGAAGACCGTCGCTAGATGGTGGTTTACTGCTATTATTACTGTTCTGACCAAGCTGTCGCTCCAGCTCATGAACTTGTTTTTCTAATTTGACAATTTGCTTAGTTTGCACATTGATCAGCATTGCTTGTTCATTGATTTACTTTGCTTGCTCATTGATTTGTTTAGTTTGCATGTCGATTTGTTTCGCTTGTTAATTGATCACGATCGTTTGGTTTTCGATACGCTCTGTTAGCTTTTCAATGTGTTCCGATTGCTTAGAAATGACAGCGAATAATCCATTGAAGAAGTCTGCAATCTCTGGATCGCCTTTAGACATTTTGTTCACTTCATGTGCTGATGCCTTCATGGTTCTTCGTTTCTTTTTTCAAAGTCTTTGATAAGGATTAATTCTCCATTAAGATAAACGATTCCTTTAAAATTTCATATATAGAATTAAGTTATTTTTAAGCTAGCTAAGTAGTAACAATTTTTAACACTCAATAAACTATCTTTATCTAATCTACATCGGCTGTAATTAAAATGATAGGCAAAGCAATCACTTTTAGTGTCGTAGCGACAGTGTGCTTATGGATGATACTGAATGGTTCGGCATCTTCATAGCGTAGTAATAGCATGTTTTTTAAATGTAGTCAAGAAATATTTACTTTCACTAGGTTTTATAAGTTCTCGTTTATGTTGCAAACAAGAAGGTGGTACTTCTTGAACGAGCTTACACTTGGTAGAGCCTGATATATATGGTTTTAAGGGTTATTACGTACTAAAAATCTTGTTTCATCTGCCTTCAATTTGTTCTTGAGACCATGTGGCAGCTAGTGTTTGAGTAAGATAGTGTGTTTTGTCATTGGTCCACTTTCCTTTTGGTTTACTTTGCATACGCCTATGCTGATAATTTATTAATCGCTGTATTCGTAAGCAGAAGATCTGTTATTCGTTCGATAAAGCTTACGAGAGACAATGTAGAATAGTGATGCTCACTCTTAATCTGCTGTGACTGGATTTGTACTCTAGCCTAAATGTAATAGGTAGCTATTTTTGTTCGTTCGTTTATGGTCAGCTACAGATAGCTCATGCTGAGTTCTCATTAGTAAGGGAATGAGTGGTAACTATTAGAATCTATCATGGGTTGTTTCTATATAAGTGTCGCGCTTCAGATTTAAATATATTAAATAGAGAAAGAAGTAATTCTCCAATTTGAATATCGTAAGCTATTTGTGAGAACTTTTGTTTCCTTTTAAATTTTGTTCAATTGTAAACTTGGTTGCACTCGGTGCAGCTTTTTTGCAATCCCGTATCATTTGCAATGTTAATTGCACATGGCAGCATCATAGATCCTTCTTAAAATTTATCGTAGGCAACAATAATTCAATTAAAATATCGTAGTAATAATTTCAATTTAAAGTAAACTTACACAACCCAGCAACTCATCAATACGCAGAGCATGCTTTTGTTCACTATTAATAAAAAACCAAAAAAATATCGTAGAAAACAAAAATATAAACCGAAAGTCCTCAGCAATTTTATGATTTATGCCATCATAACGAAACAATTGATTCATTACTATGAATATTCTACAAATATACAAGAATGTTGTAATAACTTATATGAATTCGCTTTCAATAAATTGATTGACATTTTGCACCAAGCATTGTATAGTCAAATTGTGGGCCACATAATGCAGCCACACAGCATTTATAGACGAAGGGAATGTTTGCACATGCAAGGAAAAGTAAAATGGTTTAATGCA
>Ga0182737_1001551_pt1 | contig 22019 bp, 19 predicted proteins | sample eDN5th30CBELigOP_FD_128878 | JGI IMG/M metagenome (GOLD analysis project Ga0182737, IMG submission 128878) | Enriched Organic Plus compost microbial communities from Emeryville, California, USA - eDNA 5th pass 30_C BE-Lig OP (version 2) (version 2) ...
AGCAGCCCCGGCCACGCCCCGCGCGTGCCACTGAGCAGGATCGCCAGCACGCCCAGGACCAGGCCCAGGCCGGTCCACTGCCAGCTGCGTGGCGGCCGGCAGAACACCACCAGCACCATCAGCGCCAGCACCACGTCGGCGAACACGATCGCGTTGAGCCAGCCGCCCGGCCGCGCCTGCCCGCCCAGCACCTGGACCAGGGCCAGCACCGCCGCGGCCAGCAACCCGGCCAGCGCGCCGCGCCAGAGCATCAGCCGGGACGGCTGCAACGCCCAGGCCCAGGCCATCAGCCAGGGCATCGCCAGCCAGCGGTCGTGGCTGCGCAGGTCGGGTTCGGCGTCGAACAGCCGCGAGGACATCGCCACCACCGCCAGCACCAGCGCGACCATGCCGGCCACCAGCCACCACGGCCAGCCGATCCGGCGCACCGCACCGCCGACGCGCAGCGGCACCAGCAGGGTCGAGAGCAGGAACAGGATGCCGGCGGGCAGCAGGCCCTTGGGCATGGCCAGGACCAGCGCGGCGAACGACCAGACCGCCCCCCCCGCGCAGGCACGCGCCCAGCGCAGTCGGATCGGGTCGGTGTTGTCGCCACTCATCAGGTCCATCCGCCATCCCAATCCGGCGCCGGGAGCGGCGCATCTTGCGTGTCCGTTCCCGAACACGCGCTGACCCTTCAGTCAGTCTGCAATCTCGCGCGCTTGACCTGCAGCGGCACGTTCCAGTTCTTCGGCACTCGGCACACATTCGCCGGTCACCGCCCCCGGCGGCACCAGCCACCAGCGGCGCCGGTTGGAGATCCCGGCCAGCTCGATCCGCTGCGGATCCAGGCAGGACTCCAGCGCGTCCTCCTGCACCAGCAGCCAGCGGCCGGGCGCCTGCGCCTGCCAGGCCGCGGCCGCACGCAACTGCTCGTCCCAGGGCACCTTGAAGCCGAAGTTGGCCGCGGGACGGTCGGCCATCAGCAGATTCTGTTCCTTCCAGGCGACCAGGCCCAGTTCCGCGTCCGGGCCGATCCGGGCGCCGGCGGCGGCCATCACCCCGCGCGCCGAACTGGCGTCGTTGAGGATCGGGTAGCCGACCAGGCCGAACGCCACCCACAACCCGCCCAGGCCAGCGAACAGCACCACCACCGGCCGCCGCCACAGCGCCAGCAGGGCCGCGGTCGCCCAGGTGCCCATCGCCAGCAGCATCCACGCCGCCGCGCGGACGCCCGCCGGGTCCAGGCCGCGCTGTTCCTGCAGGCGCATCGCCATCGATCCGGCCTCGCGCAGGGTGGAAACCCCCAGCCCGAGGAACAGCAGCACCAGCAATGCGGCCAGCGCCAGCACCAGCGCGCGCGCGAAGCGGCGGCGCAGCAGTCCCGGCAGCAGCGGCGCCAGCGCCAGGCACATCATCGGCAGCGCCGGCATGATGTAGACGTCGCGCTTGCCGTCGGGGATCGAGAAGAACACCACCAGCAGCAGCCACCACGCCAGCGGCAGCAGGTAGCGCGGATCGCGGCGGCGCAGGCGCCGGCGCCAGGCACCGATCGCCCACGGCAACGCCAGCGCCGGCGGGATCCACATCGTCGCCATCACCCCGAGGTGGTACCAGGCAGGCTGGTGATGGTCCCAGGACTGCGAATAGCGCCTGGCGGTCTGCCGGAACAGGATGTCGTCGAGGTAGGCGCGGTACTCGGGCAGGTCGCGCGACAGCGCCACCGCCACCACCGGCAGCAACCACAGCGATACCGCCACCAGGAACGCCAGCGGGCCCAGCCAGAAGCGCGGGTCGCGCGCATGCACGCGCACCCGCGGCCAGCCGCGCACCGAGGCGATCGCCGCCGGCAGCAGCATCAGCAGCGCCAGCGCGCCCACGCCCTTGGTGATCGTGCCCAGCCCGGCGGCGAACCAGCCGATCGTCCACCAGCGCCAGTCGCCGCCCAGCAGCAGGTGGCGCAGCAGGCCGTAGTTGGCGAAGGTGATGAAGAAGGTGACCAGCGGGTCGATCTGCGCCTTCTTCGACTGCCAGGTGAACTGGAACGCGAACAGCAGCGCCCACGCCGCGTACAGGCCGACGCGCCGGGTCCACAGCCGCCGGCCCAGGTCCTGCACGCACCACAGCGTGCCCAGCGCGGCCAGCAGCGAGGGCAGCAGGAAGGCGACGCGCCAGTTGCCGGAGATCGTGAAGAACGTGGCCTGCAGCCACATCAGCATCGGCGGCTTGTCCGAGTACAGCTCGATCCCGCGATGCGGGAACAGCCAGTCGCCGCTTTCCACCATCTGCTTCGCCACCAGGGCGAAGCGCGGCTCGTCGGCCGGCCACGGATCGCGCAGGCCCAGTCCCGCGCCGAGCACGAGCAATGCGGTGATCCAGAACAGCCAGGTCTCGCGGTCGCGGGTGTCGGTATGGGTCATGGACGGGGGAACGTCAGCTGGCTCCGGGACCTGTCTTGCGCAGGCGCGCGTAGAAGAAACCGTCCATGCCGTCCTCGCCCGGCAGGCGCTGCCGGCCGGGGCCGGCGGCGTGGCCGAAGGCCTCCGGCAGGGTTTCCGCGCTCGCATCCGGCGTGCGTTCGAGGAAGGCGGCGACCTGCGCGGAGTTCTCCTCGGCCAGGATCGAGCAGGTCGCATACAGCAGCACGCCGCCCGGGCGCAGCATCGGCCAGGTCGCGTCGAGCAGGCGCGACTGCGCCTGCGCCAGCGCGGCGATGTCCTCCTCGCGCCGGTGCAGCAGGATGTCCGGCTGGCGGCGGACCACGCCGGTGGCCGAGCACGGCGCGTCGAGCAGGATCGCGTCGAAGGTGAAACCGTCCCACCACAGCGCCGGCAGGGTCGCGTCGGCGGCACGCACCTGCACGTTGCCGCCGGCCACGCCGGAACGACGCAGGTTCTCCTCGATCTTCGGCAGCCGGCGCGGATCCACGTCCAGGGCCAGCAGCTCCAGGCTGGGATCGCGCTCGAGCAGGTGCGCGGCCTTGCCACCGGGCGCGGCGCAGGCGTCGAGCACGCGCGCGCCGCGGTCAGGCGCCAGCGCGTCGGCCGCCTGCTGCGCCGAGCCGTCCTGCACCGAGACCAGGCCCTCGTCGAAGCCGGGCAGCGCGGCCACCGGCACCGGCGCGTCCAGGCGCAGCGCATCGGCCAGCCGGGGCACGGCGACCGCTTCGATCCCGGCTTCGTGCAGGCGCGCGAGGTATTCGTCGCGCGCCACCCGCTGGCGGTTCACCCGCAGCCACAGCGGCGCCGGTTCGGCGCTGGCGGCGAACACCTCGGCGGCCTGTTCCGGCCAGTCGCCTTCGATGCGGCGGCGCAGCCACTGCGGCCAGGCCCCGGCCGGGTCGGCCGGCGGGAAACCTTCGCGCTGGGCGCGGCGCAGCAGGGCGTTGACCAGGCCGGCCTGGTGCGGGCGGCCCATCGCGCGCGCCGCCTCGACGGTGGCGTCCAGCGCCGCGTGCGGCGGCAGCTGCAGCGCGTCCAGCTGGGCGCAGCCGGCCAGCAGCAGGGCCAGCAACGGGTGGTCGGCCGGGCCGGGCGGCTTCTGCATCCAGCCCTGCACCGCCGGGCCGTAGCGGTAGCGGCCGCGCAGCGCAGCGAAGGCGATCGCCTCCAGCAGCGCGCGGTCGCGCGGGTCGGCCAGGCGCGGCAGCGCGCCGGACAGCTCGGATTTCAGCGAACGGCCGCGGTGCACGACCGCGTCGAGCACCTGCGCGGCGAGCACGCGCACCTCGACGCCCGGGGCCAGCGGCCGCCGTTCCTGCGTCGGGCGCGACGGGCGAGGACGGTGGGCGGGTGGACGCGGTCCGGCCATCGGTCAGCCGGCCCGGGCCAGGTCGCGACGGGCGTTGAGCCAGTCGGCGGCGGTGATCGCGCGGCCGCCGTCGCGCTGGACCACGCGCAGGCGCAGCACGCCTTCGCCGCAGGCGATGTCGATACCGTCGCGGCTGGCGCCCAGCAGGGTGCCGGGGGCCGCGTCGTGGACCTGGTCCAGCGCCAGCGCGCCATGGATGCGCAGGCGTTCGCCGGCCACCTGGCCTTCGGCCACCGGCCAGGGATTGAAGGCGCGCACGGTGCGGGCCAGTTCGATCGCGGGCCGGGTCCAGTCCAGCCGCGCCTCGGCCTTGTCCAGCTTGTGCGCGTAGGTGACGCCTTCGGCCGGTTGCGGCTGCGGCACCGGCCTGATCCCGGCGCGCAGCAGGCCCAGGCCGTCGGCCAGAACCTGCGCGCCGAGGTCGGCGAGGCGGTCGTGCAGCTGGCCGCCGGTTTCGGCCTCGCCAATCGCGGTGCGCTGCTCCAGCAGCACCGGGCCGGTGTCCAGGCCCGCCTCCATCTGCATCAGGCACACGCCGGTCTCGGCGTCGCCGGCCTGGATCGCGCGCTGGATCGGCGCGGCGCCGCGCCAGCGCGGCAGCAGCGAGGCGTGCACGTTCCAGCAGCCGTGGGTCGGGATCGCCAGCACCGCCTTCGGCAGGATCAGGCCGTAGGCCACCGCCACCATCAGGTCCGGTTCCAGCGCGCGCAGCTGGTCCTGCGCGGCGGGGTCGCGCAGGGTCTCCGGCTGGAATACCGGGATGCCGCGGGCGATCGCCTCCAGCTTCACCGGCGACATGGCCACGCCGCGGCCGCGCCCGGCCGGGCGGTCCGGCTGGGTGTACACGGCGACCACTTCGTTGCGCTGCGCAGCGGCGCGCAGCGAGGGCACCGCGAATTCCGGGGTGCCGGCGAACACGATCCTCATCGGGTCAAACGCTCCAGGGGCCGCGCTGCGGGCATCGCGGCCGCAGGCCGGCGCGGGCGCCGGCAGGTTCGGACGGGAAGCGGTGCGTGGCCATCACCGGCAGGCGCACCGCGGCAGGTCAGGCGGCGTGCCTGCGCTGCTTGGCCAGCTTCTTGCGCACCATCTCGCGCTTGAGCGGCGAGAGGTAGTCGACGAACAGCTTGCCTTCCAGGTGGTCCATCTCGTGCTGGATGCACACCGCCAGCAGGCCGTCGGTGTTCAGCTCCTGCTCGCGGCCCTCGCGGTCCAGGTAGCGCACGGTGATGCGGTCGGCGCGGGTGACGTCGGCGAAGATGCCGGGCACCGACAGGCAGCCTTCCTGGTAGACCTGCTCGCCTTCGCGGTCCTGGATCTGCGGGTTGACGAAGACCATCGGCTGGTCCTTGCCCTCGCTGACGTCGATGACCATGAAGCGGTGGTGGGCGTCCACCTGGGTCGCCGCCAGGCCGATGCCCGGGGCGGCATACATGGTCTCGAACATGTCGTCGATCAGCCGCTGGAATTCCGGGGTCGCCAGCTGGGCCGGGTCCACCGGCGCGGCCACGGTCCGCAGGCGCGGATCGGGGAATTCGAGGATGGGGAGCTGGGCCATGGGGATACTCCGGGGATGGGGGGCCAAGGCAAACCGGCCGGCCGTCGCAATTCTAGCGCGGAAGCTTGCGCCAAGGCCTGAATCCTAGGCTATAGTCCGCCAACCTGTTGGGGAATCAGGCGGATCGCAACCATGCTCACTCGCCTTCGGACGGTGCTCGCCGTCGCGATGCTGACCGTCGCCACGTACGCCACCGCGGTGGAAACGCGCGGCTCCCACCCGGAAACCTACGTCGTTGTCAGGGGCGACACGCTCTGGGACATCGCCGGACGTTTCCTCGGCAAGCCCTGGCTCTGGCCGGAAATCTGGCAGGCCAATCCGCAGGTCGCCAACCCGCACCTGATCTACCCCGGCGACGTGCTCAGCCTGGCCTACCTGGACCGCGTGGCGGTGCAGCCCGGTCCGCGCGAGGAGGCCCCGATCGGCGCCATCCCGCTGTCCGACATCGAGCCGTTCCTGAAGAACCTGCGCGTGGCCGATTCCTTCGAGCACCTGCCCTACGTGGTCGGCTTCGAGGACAACCGCCTGCGCGGCAGCGCCGGCCAGGCCGCCTACATCAAGGGCCTGGCGGGTGCCCAGGCCGGCCAGCGCTACGCGGTGCTGCGCCCGACCGTGCAGTTCGGCCATCCGCGCCCGACCCGCGACCTGCAGGCCAACGGCCGCCCGCTGGCGCTGGACGGCGCCCTGTGGCGTGAATACCTGCCGCCGAACGACCGCAGTGCCTTCCTCGGTTACGAACTGGCCCAGGTGAACGTCGGCACCATCACCGGCGTGCCCTCGGGCGACGTCGAGGTCGCCACCCTGCAGCTGGAGGACAGCGGCCGCGAGGTGCGTGCCGGCGACCGCCTGGTCCCGGTGGAGCCGCAGCCGTACGACCTGCAGTTCTTCCCGCACGCCCCGGCCGCGCTGCCGGCCGACGTGCGCGTGCTGGCGGTGGCCGATTCGTTCACCGCCGGCGGCCCCCGCGACGTGGTCGCGCTGTCCGCCGGCCGCCTCGACGGCATCGACAACGGCACCGTGGTCTCGCTGTGGCGCCAGGGCCGCCACGTCAACGACCGCGTCACCGGCCGCGCCACCTCGCGCCAGGACGACCGCTTCAGCGGCGCCGGCGTGGTCCTGCCGGACGAGTACGCCGCCCACGCCATGGTGTTCCGCACCTTCGACAAGGTCAGCTACGCGCTGGTCATGGACGGGATCAAGCCGGTCCGCGTCGGCTACGAGGCGCTGCATCCGGACGCGCAGTAACCGCCGAGGTTTTCCTACAGCCGCACGCGACGGCGCCCTAGGGCGCCGTCGTCGTTTCCGGGGCAGCATGCCTGGCATGGATGCCCCCCCTCCCGCGCCGCCGGACGGACCCGAAGCGCTGCTGCGACGCGTGCTGGCCCTGGCCGCCCCGACCCGGCCAGGCGGTCCCCGCGACGGCGACACCGCCGGGCGGGAAGTGCCGGCCCAGCGCCTCGACCACGCCCTGCGCTGGCTCGACCAGCCCGGCCACCACCTGCTCGGCCGCGACGACCCGCGCTACCCGGCGCTGCTGCGCGAGACCGCCGGTGCGCCGCTGGCGCTGTTCGTCGACGGCGACCCGGACCTGCTGTGGCAGCCCTCGCTGGCGATCGTCGGCAGCCGCGGCGCCAGCGCCGGCGGCCGTGAACACGCCCGCGCCTTCGCCACCGCGCTGTGCGGCGCCGGCATCGCGGTTGCCAGCGGCATGGCCGCCGGGATCGACGCGGCCGCGCACGAGGGTGCTCTGGCCGCACCGGGCGGGCGGACCATCGCCGTACTCGGCACCGGCCCGGACCTGGCCTACCCGCCACACCTGGCCGGCCTGCGCGACCGCATTGCCGCCACCGGCGCGGTGGTCAGCGAACACCCGCCCGGCACGCCGGGGCGGCCATGGCACTTCCCGGCGCGCAACCGGATCATCGCCGGCCTGTCGCTGGGCACCCTGGTGGTGGAGGCGGCGCTGCGTTCGGGCGCGCTGATCACCGCGCGCCAGGCGGCCGAGGCCGGACGCGAGGTCTTCGCCATCCCCGGCTCGATCCACCACCCGCTGGCCCGCGGCTGCCACCGGCTGATCCGCGACGGCGCCCAGCTGGTCGAGCACCCGGACGAGGTGCTGGCCGGGATCGCCCCGCTGGCCGGCCGCCTGGCCCTGTCGCTGGCCACCCCGGAACCGCCCCGGACCCGCATTCATACGGGTCACGCCGGGCTCAGGAAGGGGCGTCGGGCCGGCGCCACCGACCACGACAGGTTGTGGAACGCACTAGGCCACGACCCCATCCCTATGGATGTCCTGGTCGAGCGGACCGGATTGACGCCTGCCGCCCTGTCCCCCATGCTGCTGGCCATGGAACTGGACGGGCGGGTGGTGGTCGAACATGGCCGTTACTCGCGCAGGTCCGCCGGCGGCAGGCCCGCCGGGCGCTGCGGCTGAACACGAACGTCGGCAGCGGCGGTTCCCCACCCCCACGGCGCTCCTTGCGGGGCGCAGGCCGAGGGCAATGAAAGAAAGCATCCTGGACGTACTGCTCTACCTCTTCGAACACTACATCGGCGACGATGCGGACAGCCTCCGCGACCGCGATCCGTTGCAACAGGGCCTGATCGAGGCCGGTTTCAGCCCCAGCGAGATCAGCAAGGCCTTCGACTGGCTCGATGGCCTGGCGCAGCAGCGCCCGGCCGGCGGCGAGCCGCGCGTAAACGGCCCGGTGCGGGTCTACCACGGCCCCGAACTGGACCGGCTCGACGTCGACTGCCGCGGCTTCCTCCTGTTCCTCGAACAGCAGGGCGTGCTCGACGCCGACCAGCGCGAGCTGGTGCTCGACCGCGCCATGGCCCTGGACCAGGACGAGCTGGACCTGGACGACCTGAAGTGGGTGGTGCTGATGGTCCTGTTCAACCAGCCTGGCGCCGAGGCGGCCTACGCCTGGATGGAAACGCAGATGTTCGGCGAGGAGCCGGAACCGGTGCACTGAGCACCACGCGACAGGCCTGCAACGACGGAAGCCGGCGCAAGCCGGCTTCCTTGCGTCAGGGGCTTCGGTTAAGTTTCACACCTGCCTGGGGGATCGAATGAATCACTGGTATTACGCCGACGCCGGCGGGCACCGCCATGGTCCGGTGACGGCGGACGAGCTGCGCGCGCTGGCCATGCGCGGGACGGTCGGGCCGCAGACGCTCGTGTGGCGCGAGGGCGAGGCGCAGTGGCGCCCGCTGCACGACTTCGCCACCACGCTTGGACTGCCGCCGCCGATGCCGGCGACGCCGGCCGCGCCGCAGCCGGCGCCGCGCGGACTGTCCGGCTGCGCCATCGCCGCCCTGGTCGGCGTCGCCGGCGTGGTCCTGCTGGGCGTGCTGGGCATCCTCGCGGCGATCGCGCTGCCGGCCTACAACGACTACGTGCTGCGCTCGCAGGCCATGGCCGCGATCGCCGAGGCCGGCGTGCACAAGGCCGCGGTGGTCGAGTTCATGGCCGCCAACGAGCGCTGCCCGAGCAACGACGACGAGGGCTTCGAAAGCGCCGAAAGCTACGCCGGCGCGCACCTGGCCTCGATCCAGTTCGGCCAGTTCGAGGAAAGCACCCTCTGCGGCATGTCCGCGGAGATCTCCGCGCCCGGCAAGGACGAGCTCGACGGCCAGCCGGTCTGGCTCGAATACAACCCGGCGGTGGACACCTGGCTGTGCTCCTCCGCCGTCGAGGACCGCTACCTGCCCCACGACTGCCGCGGCTGAAACCGGGGCGCAAAGGCCGCCACACGACAAGGAATGGACGCATGACCCAGTGGTACTACGCCGATCGCCAGCGCCGCCAGCTCGGCCCGCTGCCCGCCACCGAGATCGCCCGGCTGTTCCGCGCAGGCGAAGTCGATGCGGCCACCCTGGTCTGGCGCGACGGCATGGCCGCCTGGCAGCCGCTGGGCACGATGCGCGCCGAGCTGGGCATGGACGAGGCGCCGCCGCCGACCCTGGATTTCCGCGCCGGCCCCGAGCCGGTGCCGGCCGCGCCCGCCGAGGCGCCGGCCGAGGCCATCCCGGCCGTGCCCCAGGCCCCGGCACAAGCGGCCGGCGGCGGCTACGCCGGCTACACCTACGCCGCGGCCGCGGCGACCGTGGACAGCGACGACGTGGTCCACGCCGGCCTCTGGCGCCGCTTCGCCGCCAGCATCCTGGACAGCTTCGTCACCGCCATCATCAGCTACGCCCTGCTGATCCCGCTGATGCTGGTGTTCGGCCTGAGCATGTCCAACCTGGCCAGCGGCGGCTTCGCCGAGACCGGCGTCAGCGTCGGCTTCCTGACCCTGAACTACGCCATCAGCTTCGGCGTGCCCGCGCTGTATTTCGCCTGGATGCACTCGTCCAGCAGCCAGGCCAGCCTGGGCAAGATGGCGGTCGGGGTGAAGGTCGTGCGCGGCAACGGCGAGCCGGTCGGCTTCGGCCGCGCGCTGCTGCGCTACGTCGCCTATCTCCTGTTCGCGGTCTTCACCTGCGGCGTGGGCGTGCTGGTGTCGGGCCTGATGGTCGCCTTCACCCAGCGCAAGCAGGCCCTGCACGACATGCTCTGCGACACCCTGGTGGTCGACCGCTACGCCTTCACCACCCGGCCGGAGATGCAGAAGCGCGGGCTGGACACGGTGACCGTAGTGGTCCTGATCATCTTCGGCCTGCTCGCCGCGCTGGGCATCATCGCCATGATCGCCTTCATCGGGATGCTGTCCTCGATGCGCTGGCACTGAGCCGCGCGCCGGGGCCGTCCGGGCGGCCCCTGTCCGGACGGCCGGCTTGACACGGCCGGCCGCGGCGTGATTCACCTATAAAAAGGACAGTGACCGCGCCCGGGGGCCCCCTCCCGGGCGTCGGCATCTCTGGCGGGCGCGTTCTTCACGTCGCCCTAACCGCCCGCACGCGTCCCGGAAGGACGCCGCCGCAGCACAGAAACGGACCCAATGCCCAAGCACCTGCTCATCGTCGAATCGCCGGCCAAGGCCAAGACGATCAACAAATACCTCGGCAAGGACTTCACCGTCCTGGCCTCCTACGGGCACGTGCGCGACCTGGTGCCCAAGGAGGGCGCGGTCGACCCCGAGCGCGGCTTCGCCATGCGCTACGACCTGATCGAGAAGAACGAGAAGCACGTCGAGGCGATCGCCAGGGCGGCCAAGGCCGCCGACGACATCTACCTGGCGACCGACCCGGACCGCGAGGGCGAGGCGATCAGCTGGCACATCGCCGAGATCCTCAAGGAGCGCGGCCTGCTCGACGGCAAGCCGCTGCACCGCGTCGTCTTCACCGAGATCACCCCGCGCGCGATCCGCGATGCGATGACCCAGCCGCGGCAGATCGCCGGCGAGCTGGTCGACGCGCAGCAGGCGCGCCGCGCGCTGGACTACCTGGTCGGCTTCAACCTCTCGCCGGTGCTGTGGCGCAAGGTGCAGCCGGGCCTCTCCGCCGGCCGCGTGCAGTCGCCGGCGCTGCGCATGATCGTCGAGCGCGAGGAGGAGATCGAGGCGTTCAAGGCGCGCGAGTACTGGAGCATCGGCGCCGAGCTGGCGCACGCCTCGCAGCCGTTCACCGCCAAGCTGGTGAAGCTGGACGGGCAGAAGTTCGAGCAGTTCACCATCACCGACGGCGAAACCGCCGAGGCCGCGCGGCTGCGCCTGCAGCAGGCTGCCGCCGGCGCGCTGCACGTCACCGACGTGGCCAGCAAGGAACGCAAGCGCCGCCCGGCGCCGCCGTTCACCACCTCGACCCTGCAGCAGGAAGCCTCGCGCAAGCTCGGCTTCACCACGCGCAAGACCATGCAGGTTGCGCAGAAGCTGTACGAGGGCGTGAGCCTGGGCGACGAGGGTACGGTCGGCCTGATCACGTACATGCGTACCGACTCGGTGAACCTGTCGCAGGAAGCCGTGGCCGAGATCCGCGACGTGATCGCCCGCGACTTCGGCACCGCCTCGGTGCCGGACAAGCCCAACGTCTACCAGACCAAGTCGAAGAACGCCCAGGAAGCGCACGAGGCGATCCGCCCGACCTCGGCGCTGCGCACCCCGGCGTCGGTCGCCCGCTACCTCACCGACGACGAGCGCAAGCTCTACGAACTGGTGTGGAAGCGCGCGGTGGCCAGCCAGATGGTGCCGGCCACGCTCAACACCGTCTCGGTCGACCTGGCCGCCGGCAGCGAGCACTCGTTCCGCGCCAGCGGCACCACCGTGGTGTTCCCGGGCTTCCTCGCCGTGTACGAGGAAGGCAAGGACACGAAGACCGCCGAGGACGACGACGAGGGCCGCAAGCTGCCGCCGCTCAAGCCCGGCGAACGCGTGCCGCTGGACCGCATCCACGCCGACCAGCACTTCACCCAGCCGCCGCCGCGCTACACCGAAGCGGCGCTGGTCAAGGCGCTGGAGGAATACGGCATCGGCCGCCCGTCGACCTACGCCTCGATCATCCAGACCCTGCTGTTCCGCAAGTACGCGGAAATGGAAGGCCGCGCGTTCAAGCCCACCGACGTGGGCCGCGCGGTCAGCAAGTTCCTGGCCGGCCACTTCACCCGCTACGTGGACTACGACTTCACCGCGCGCATGGAGGACGAGCTCGATGCCGTCTCCCGCGGCGAGGAGGAATGGGTCCCGCTGATGGAGAAGTTCTGGGGCCCGTTCAAGGAACTGGTCGAGGACAAGAAGGAATCGCTGGACCGCACCGACGCCGGCAGCTCGCGCTCGCTGGGCGTGGATCCGAAGACCGGCAAGGAAGTCAGCGCGCGCATCGGCCGCTTCGGCCCGATGGTGCAGATCGGCACCGTCGAGGACGAGGAGAAGCCGAAGTTCGCCTCGCTGCAGCCGGGCCAGAGCATCTACTCCATCACCCTGGAGGAGGCGCTGAAACTGTTCGACATGCCGCGCATCCTCGGCGAGAGCGACGGCCAGCAGGTCAGCGTCGGCATCGGCCGCTTCGGCCCGTTCGCCAAGCGCGGCAGCACCTACGCCTCGCTGAAGAAGGAGGACGATCCGTACAAGATCGACCTGGCGCGCGCGGTGTTCCTGATCGAGGAGAAGGAGGAGATCGCGCGCAACCGCGTGATCAAGGAATTCCCCGGCAGCGACATCCAGGTGCTCAACGGCCGCTTCGGCCCGTACATCAGCGACGGCAAGCTCAACGGCAAGATCCCCAAGGACCGCGAGCCGTCCTCGCTGACCCTGGAGGAAGTGCAGCAGCTGCTGGCCGAGACCGGCAAGCCGGCGCGCCGCGGCTTCGGCGCCAAGGCGGCGAAGAAGACCACCGCGAAGAAGGCGGTGCAGAAGGAATCGAGCGAGAAGCCGGCGAAGAAGGCGGTGGCGAAGAAGGCCGCCAAGAAGGCGACGAAGAAGAGCGCGGCGAAGAAGGCGGCCAAGGCCGCCGGCAAGGGCGCGGCGAAGAAGACCGCCCGCTCCGCCGCCGACGACGCGCCGCCGTTCTGAGACCGGCGTCACCCCGGCCCTTCATCCGCCGGCCGGATCGCTGTGGCTAACATCGCCACCCATGGCCCGTACCCTCGACATCGATGACGCCGCCGCGCTGCTCCAGCGCGGCGGCCTGGTCGCCTACCCCACCGAAGCCGTGTGGGGCCTCGGCTGCGATCCGGACAACGAGGCGGCGGTGCTGCGCCTGCTGCGGCTCAAGCAGCGCCCGCTGGAAAAGGGCCTGATCCTGGTCGCCGCGCACATCGACCCGCTGCGCCGCTGGCTGGACCTGGCGGCGCTGCCCGCCGAACGCCTGGCCGCGGTGCTGGCCACCTGGCCGGGCCCGCACACCTGGGTGATGCCCGCCGCCGAAGGCGCACCGCGCTGGGTCACCGGCGGCCGCGACAGCATCGCCGTGCGGATCAGCGCGCATCCGACCGTGGTGGCGCTGAGCGAGGCCCTCGGCGGCCCGCTGGTGTCGACCAGCGCCAACCTCGCCGGCAAGCCGCCGGCGCGTTCGCGCGCCCAGCTCGACCCGGCCCTGCACGACACCCTCGACGGCATCGTCGCCGGCGAGACCGGCGGCCTGGACCGGCCCACGCAGATCCGCGTGGCGCTGGACGGCAGCGTGTTGCGGGACTGAGCGGAACCGGCGATCTTCCGTCCTGGCTGCCCTGCAAGGAGATGGCCATGTCGAAGTGCCCGCTGCGCGATCTGGCTCCAACCCCCGTCGCTGGCCCCATGCGCGCGATCTCCTGCCTGCGGGTGGTGTCGACCGGCCCTTCCGCCGCACTCGCGCTGCTCTGCGCCTGCCTGCCGGCGTTGGCGGCCGACGCAGCCGGGCCGGCCGCTGGCAAGGTCACCGTCTACCGCTGCCTCGACGGCAACGGCCGCCTGGTCGCGCTGCGCGATTCGCCGTGCCTGGCCGGCGAGAAGTCCGAGGTGGTGCAGATGCAGCGCCCGCAGGATCCGCCGCCGCGTCCCGCCGCTCCCGCGCCTGCGGCGACCTCCGGAGCGGAACCGCCGGTGCGCGAAGTCCATACCGTGCACCTGCAGCCGCCGCAGCCGATGTTCGAATGCACCGCGCCGGACGGCACCACCTATACCAGCGACGACGACGACGGAAACCCGCGCTGGGTGCCGCTGTGGACGCTGGGCTTTCCCGTGGCGTCGCGGCCGCCGCTGCGGCCACCCGTCGTCCCGCCGGGCGGGAGCGGGCCATCGCCACGCCCACCGCATCCGCCGGGCAACCCGCCGCGCCCGCCGCATCCACCCGGCCATGCGCCGCATCCGGGACCGGTGCCGGTCATGGCCGGCGGCAGCTGGGTGCGCGACGCCTGCGTGCGCCTGCCGCAGGAGGACGTGTGCCGGCGCCTCTCCGACCGCCGCTACGAGATACTGCGCGTCTACCACGCCGCCATGCCCAGCGGCCGCGCCGACCTCGACCGCGAGCAGGCGCTGATCGACGAGCGCATGGCCAACGACTGCCGATCCTGATGGCCCTGCCAGTCCGCACCACGCTCCTGTCCTGCTGCTGGCTGATCGCCCTGTCCGGCACCGCGCCGGGCGACGCGCGCGCCCAGGCGGTGACGCTGTACCGCTGCACCGACGCGGCCGGCAACCTCACCATCCAGAGCCAGCCCTGCCCGCCCGGGACGACCCAGCGCGAGCAGCCGGTGGCGGAAGTCCCGACCAGTCCGGAAGCCGCCGCGAAGGTGGCTGGCGCGACGCCGCCACCACCGCCGCAGGCCGTGCCGCGCGCCGGGGCCGCAGGGGCCGCGCCCACCGTCAACGCGCCTTCCGCGCAGCCGGACATTCCGCCGGGCACCCAGCGCTCCCGCGACGGCGGCTTCGTCACCACCAGCGTCGGCCCGGAGCCGCGCATCCTCGACAGCGCCGACCTGGTCCGCGAAGCCCCACCTGCCGGTGCACCCGCGCTGCCGCCACCGCCGCCACTGTTCCAGTGCGCCACCCGCGAGGGCGACCGCTACCTGTCCGAGCAGGCCGAGCCGGAGCCGCGCTGCGTGCCGCTGCGCACCGTCGGCCTGGACGGCAATCCCGCCACCGGCGCCGGCACCGCCTGCGAGGTCATCCGCGACCAGTGCACACCGGTGCCGGCCGAAGGCGCCTGCGAAGCCTGGCGGCGCCACGCGCGCGAGGCCGAGGCGCGCTGGCGCTTCGCCCATCCCGACAACGTCGAATGGCGCCGCGCCGAATACCAGCGGCGCCGCGGGATCGTGGCGCAGAGCTGCGGCGACTGAGCCTGGTCCCGCCGCGCGAGGTGCGACAGCGCGCGGCCGGCACGCTCAGCCGGACCAGGGCACGCTCAGGCCCACCAGCAGCAGGAACAGCGCGAACACCTTGCGCAGCGCGTTGCCGCTGAGCCGGTGCGCCAGCCGCGTGCCCCAGGGCGCCGCCAGCACCGAGGCCACCGCCACGCCCAGTGCCGCCGGCAGGTACACGTAACCGATCGCGTATTCCGGCAGCGCGCCCGCCGGCGCATGCAGCGCATAGCCCAGCGCGCTGGCCAGGCCGATCACCACGCCACAGGCGCTGGAAGTGCCCACCGCGCGCACGGGCACCACGCCATGCCAGACCAGCACCGGCACGGTCATGCTGCCGCCGCCGATGCCGACCACCGCCGACAGCGCGCCGATACCGCCACCGGCAAGGGTCATCGGCCAGCCGCGCGGCGGCGACACCTCGCTGCCATCGGCCGGCGTGCGGGTGCGGCCGAAGCCGATCTGCCACGCCGCCAGCAGGCAGTAGCCGGAGACGATCCAGCGCAGCACCGTGTCGTCCAGCGCCACCGCCAGGCCGCTGCCCAGCCAGCCGCCCAGCAGCAGGCCCGGCACCATCCATGCCACCGTCGGCCACAGCACGCTGCCGCGCCGCGCATGTGCGCGCGCCGAGGAGGCGCCGGTGAGCACGATGCTCGCCAGCGAACTGGCCAGCGCCGCGTGCATCGCCGATTCCTGCGGCACGCCGGCCAGCGGCAGCAGCCACGCCAGCGCGGCGACCAGGACCAGTCCACCGCCGATCCCGAGCAGGCCGGCGAGGATGCCGGCGACCACGCCGAGCACGGGGAACAGCAGCAGGATCAGCAGCGACACGGAACGCTCCAGCAGTGGGCGGCGGCCGCGACGCGCCATGCCGGCCGTCGTCACGGCCGTTCAGGCCCGTTGGGTATATTCGAACGCATGTCGCGTCCCGCCACCATCTTTTCCTCGCGAAGCCTGCGCCAGCCCTGGCTGGCCCTGCTGCTCGCGCTGTCCCCGCTGTGCGCGCAGGCGCAGGCTCCCGTCCCCGGTGCCGCCAACGACGCGGCGATCCGTTCCGCCATCGCCGCCGCCCAGCGCGGCGAACCGGCCAGCGCGTCCGACGCGTCGCTGCGCCAGGATCCGCGCTGGCCATGGGTGGAATTCGCGCGCCTGTCGCGCGACCTCGACCGCACCGATGCCGTGCAGGTGCGTGCCTTCCTGCAGCGTTACGACGGCCAGGCCGTCGCCAACGCCCTGCGTCCGCTGTGGCTGGCCTCGCTGGCGCGGCGCGAGCAGTGGAGCGATTTCCTCGCCGACTGGCGCCCGCTCGAGGATCCGGCGCTGCGCTGCTCCTGGCTCAACGCGCAGGCCGCGCTGGGCCGCACCGACCCGGACTGGAACGCGCAGGCGCAGACGCTGTGGCGCAGCGGCAAGTCGCTGCCCGACGCCTGCGACCGCACCTTCGCCAGCCTCGCTGCTCGCGGCGGGCTGGACGATGCGCTGCGCTGGGAACGCTTCGACCTGGCCGTCGCCGAAAGCGAACCGGGGGTGATGCGCGCCGCCGCCCGTGGGCTGCCGGCCAGTGCGCTCGCCCTGGCCCAGGACTACGCCGCCTTCGTGCAGGCGCCGCACGCGCGCACCTCGCAGTGGCCGCGCGACGCGCGCAGCCGCCAGGTCGCCGCCGCCGGGCTCGCCCGGCTGGCCAAGAACAATCCTGATGCCGCCGAACGGCACCTGGCGCAACTGGTGCCGCAGCTGGGCATGACCGAAGCCGATCGCGACAAGGTGCTGTACCAGGTCGCGTTGTGGACGGTGGCCTCGTACCTGCCGGATTCGGCGCGGCGCCTGGCCGCGGTGCCGGCCGCGGCCTACGACGAACGCCTGCACGAATGGCGCGCGCGCGAGGCGATGGCGCGCGGCGACTGGGCCGCGGCGCTGGAGGCCATCCGCCTGATGCCGGCGAAGCAGCGCGAGGACGCGCGCTGGCGCTGGTTCGAAGGCCGCATGCTGGAGAAGACCGGGCGCGCCGCCGAGGCGCAGCCGCTGTTCCGCGCCGCCGCCACCTCGTCCAACTTCCATGGCTTCCTCGCCGCCGACCGTCTTGGCCTGCCCTATGCGCTGTGCCCCTGGCAGCCGGGCGACCCGCCGTCGCTGCGCACCGAGGTCGCGCGCGACCCGGCCCTGCAGCGCGCCTTGGCCCTGTACCGCATCGACCAGGCCGGCTGGGCGACGCGCGAGTGGAACGACGCCCTGTCCCGCTTCGACGATCCGAGGCGCCGCGCCGCGGTGGCGCTGGCGCAGGAAAACGGCTGGTTCGACCGTGCCGTGTTCGCGCTGGGCAAGGTGCCCGAGGAACAGCGCCTGTACGAACTGCGCTTCCCCCTGCACCACGATGCCGACATCCGCGGCGCGGCCAGGCGCAACGGCCTGGATCCGGCGTGGATCGCCGCGGAGATCCGCGCCGAGAGCATCTTCACCCCGACCGCGCGCTCGTCCGCGAATGCCCGCGGCCTGATGCAGCTGCTGCCGTCCACCGCCGCCGCCGTGGCGCGCCGTACCGGCCTGCCCTACTCCGGCGCCGACAGCCTGTACGACTCGTCCATCAACATCGCCCTGGGCAGCGCCTACCTGCGCGAGATGGAAGACAAGTACGGCGCCACCTACCAGGCCATCGCCGCCTACAACGCCGGCCCCACGCCCACCGCGCGCTGGCTGTCGCAGCGTCCGTCGCACGATCCGGACCTGTGGATCGAGACGATCAGCTACAAGGAAACCCGCGACTACGTCGCCCGCGTACTCGCCTTCAGCGCCATCTACGACTGGCGCCTCAACGGCGACGCCCTGCCGGTGAGCGAGCGCATGCTCGGCCGTACCGAAGGCAAGCGCAAGGCGTTCGCCTGCCCGACACCGGCGTCGTAACTGCCAGGCGCTTCTCCCCTACGGAGAGGGGTCGGGGGAGAGGATCGGCATTCCGACGCCTCCGGGGTCCCGACCCTCACCCCTGCCCCTCTCCCGTGGGGAGAGGGGAGATGGAACCACGCAGCGCCCTGCTTCATTCCTGGCGCCCACGCTACGATGCGCGCATGGAAACCTACCTGGTCGGCGGCGCTGTCCGCGATGAACTGCTGGGGCTGCCGCCCGGGGACCGCGACTGGGTCGTCGTCGGCGCCACCCCGCAACAGATGCTCGACGCCGGCTTCCGCCCCGTCGGCCGCGACTTCCCCGTGTTCCTGCACCCCGACACCGGCGAAGAACACGCCCTCGCCCGTACCGAACGCAAGAGCGGCCGCGGCCACCGCGGCTTCGTCGTCGACGCCGACCCTTCGGTGACCCTCGAAGAAGACCTGCAGCGCCGCGACTTCACCATCAACGCCATCGCCCGCGACGCCCGCGGCAACCTCATCGACCCCTACGGCGGCACCGACGACATCGAACGGCGCGTGCTGCGCCACATCGGTCCCGCCTTCGCCGAAGACCCCCTGCGCGTCCTGCGCGCCGCCCGTTTCATGGCCCGTTTCGCACCGCTGGGCTTCAGCGTCGCTCCGGAAACGATCGAGCTGATGCGGCGCATGGTCGCCGGCGGCGAACTGGAAACCCTGGTCGCCGAACGCGTGTGGCAGGAACTGCGCAAGGCGCTGGCCGCACCGAAGCCCTCCGCCTTCCTCGCAACCCTGCGCGCCTGCGGCGCCCTGGCCGTGGTCCTGCCCGAGGTCGACGCCCTGTACGGGGTGCCGCAACGCGCCGAGTTCCATCCCGAAGTCGACACCGGCACCCATCAGGAACTGGTCAGCGACATGGCCGCCCGCATCGCCGCCGGCGACGACATGGTCGGCTTTGCCGCGCTCACCCACGACCTCGGCAAGGCGCTCACCCCGGCGCACGTGCTGCCGAAGCACATCGGCCACGAAAGCGCCGGACTGAAGCCGCTGGCCCGGCTGTGCGAGCGCCTGCGCATCCCCACCGCGCATCGCCGCCTGGCCGAGGCGGTGTGCCGCGAACACCTCAACGTGCATCGCCTGGCCGAACTGCGCGACGACACCGTGCTGCAGCTGCTGGAGCGCTGCGACGCCTTCCGCCAGCCCGGACAGGTCGCACGCATCGCCCTGTGCTGCGAAGCCGACAAGCGCGGCCGCCTCGGCAGCGAGGACGCCGACTACCCGCAGGGCCCGGAACTGTGCCGCCTGCATGCCGCCGCCGCGGCGGTGAACGCGCGGGACCTGGCCCTGGCCGAAGGCCTCGGCGGCCCGGAAGTCGGCCGCGCCGTGCAGCGCGCGCGCGTGGCGGCGATCGCTGCCGCCCGCACCCTGCGCCGTTCCGGCTGACGCGGCCCGCCCGCAACGGACTTCCCCGCGGCGGGACCGGCGTCCTCGACCATCCCGCCCCAGGCCCCATGCACGGCTGCGGCCCTGCCAGGGGCGATGTCGATTTCCGCCTTCCGGGCCCGTCGCCGTTGCAACAGGGGAATGCACCCCTGGCAGCGAGGAGGAACGGCGATGGCTTACGTGGACGGTTTCGTGCTTCCGGTCCCGGCGGACCGGGTCGAGGACTACCGCAAGCTCGCGCGCAAGGCGGGAAAGATCTGGCTCGAATACGGCGCGCTCGAGTACGTGGAATGCGTGGCCGACGACGTGCAGCCCGGCAAGCGCACCTCCTTCCCGCAGTCCGTGAAGCTCAAGCCCGGCGAGGTGGTGGTGTTCGCCTGGATCCGCTTCCGCTCGCGGGCCCACCGCGACCGGGTCAACGCCAGGGTGATGGCCGATCCGCGCCTGTCCAGCCTGGATCCGGCGACCCTGCCCTTCGACGGCAAGCGCATGTTCTGGGGCGGCTTCAAGCCGATCGTGCAGTTCTGAGCGGAGGCTGTCGATTGCGGCACCGGGCATCCGTCGTGGGAAGAAACGGCAACGAGGAGACAGCGACATGCGCGTGATGGTGATGGTCAAGGCGACGCCCAGCTCCGAAGCCGGGGTCATGCCCAGCGAACAGCTGCTGGCGGACATGGGCCGCTACAACGAGGAACTGGTCAAGGCCGGGGTGATGCTGGCCGGCGAAGGCTTGCACCCGAGTTCGAAGGGCGTGCGGGTGCGCTTCTCCGGCAAACAGCGCAGCGTGGTCGACGGTCCGTTCACCGAGACCAAGGAGCTGGTCGCCGGCTTCTGGCTGTGGCAGGTGCGTTCGATGGAGGAAGCCATCGAATGGGTGCGGCGCTGCCCCAACCCGATGCCCGAGGACAGCGAGATCGAGATCCGGCCGGTGTTCGAGGAAGAGGACTTCGGCGAGGAGTTCACCCCGGAATTGCGTGAGCAGGAACGACGCCTGCGCGAGCAGATCGGGAGCCGCGGCTGAGCCGCACTGCAAGGCGGGGCAGCCCCGTCGACCGTCACGGCGTGCGCCGGACGGTCGACTGCCCCGGTCCGTGCCCCGGTTCATGACCGGAAAGGAACGCACCATGGCCAGCCAGATCTTCGTCAACCTGCCGGTGAAGGACCTCGACCGCTCGGTCGCGTTCTTCACCGCGCTGGGTTTCAGCTTCAACCCGCAGTTCACCGACGAGAACGCCACCTGCATGCTGGTCGGCGAGAACATCTTCGTGATGCTGCTGGTGGAGCCCTACTTCGCCACCTTCACCGGCAAGCCGGTCAGCGACGCCACCCGGCAGACCGAGGTGCTGGTCGCGCTGGCGCTGGAAAGCCGGGAGGCGGTCGATGGGATGGTGGAGAAGGTCGTCGCCGCCGGCGGTACCGTCACCCAGCCGGCGCGCGACCTCGGCTTCATGTACCAGCAAAGCTTCGCCGACCTGGACGGGCACCAGTGGGAGCCGTTCCACATGAACCCGGACGCACTGCCCCCGCAGACATGAATGTCATGGGGCCTGCCCGCAGGGCACGTGGATGGTGTGATCGGCCGCCATGAGCCCCGCAGCCCACCACGCGGAGATCCATCGCACCATCGACGCGGTCTGGCGGATGGAGTCGGCGCGCGTCATCGCCGGCCTGACCCGGATGGTGCGCGACGTCGGCCTGGCCGAGGAGCTGGCCCAGGACGCGCTGGTCGCAGCGCTGGAGAAGTGGCCGGACACCGGCGTGCCCGACAACCCGGGCGCGTGGCTGATGACCACCGCGCGCAACCGCGCGATCGACCGCCTGCGCCACCTCAAGCTGCGCGAGCAGAAGCACGTCGAGGTCGCCTACGAGCTGGAGCAGTGGCAGGAGGAAGCGGGCGAACGCGACGAGCTGCTGCTCGACGATCCGGTCGGCGACGACGTGCTGCGACTGATGTTCATCGCCTGCCATCCGGTGCTGCCGCCGGAATCGCGGGTGGCGCTGACCCTGCGCCTGCTCGGCGGCCTGGAGACCGGCGAGATCGCCCGCGCCTTCCTCGCCAGCGAGCCGACCATCGCCCAGCGCATCGTCCGCGCCAAGCGCACCCTGGCCGAGGCCAACGTGCCATTCGAAATCCCGCGGCGCGAGGAACTTCCCGAGCGCCTGTCGGCGGTGCTCGGCGTGATCTACCTGGTGTTCAACGAAGGCTACGCGGCGACCAGCGGCGACGACTGGGTGCGCCCGGCGCTGTGCGATGAAGCGCTGCGCCTGGGCCGGGTACTGGCCGGACTGATGCCGCGGGAGCCGGAGGTCCACGGCCTGGTCGCGCTGATGGAGATCCAGGCCTCGCGCCTGCACGCGCGCACCGGCCCGGACGGCGAGCCGGTGCTGCTGCTCGACCAGGACCGTTCGCGCTGGGACCGCCTGCTGATCGGACGCGGTCTGGAGGCGCTGGAGCGTGCGCGCCAGCTTGGCGGCACCCTCGGACCCTACGCGCTGCAGGCCGCGATCGCCGCCTGCCACGCCCGCGCGCCCACCGCCGCGGACACCGACTGGGCGCGGATCGTCGCGTTGTACGACGCACTGGTGCAGCTGGCGCCATCGCCGGTGGTCGAGCTCAACCGCGCGGTGGCGGTGTCGATGGCGTCGGGCCCGGCGGTGG
>Ga0182737_1001552_pt1 | contig 21972 bp, 11 predicted proteins | sample eDN5th30CBELigOP_FD_128878 | JGI IMG/M metagenome (GOLD analysis project Ga0182737, IMG submission 128878) | Enriched Organic Plus compost microbial communities from Emeryville, California, USA - eDNA 5th pass 30_C BE-Lig OP (version 2) (version 2) ...
CGGCCCCTCCCAGCAAGCAGCTCGCGATGAACAAGGCAACGAGAACACTCCCTTTCGGCCTCATGCTGCCACGACCCTAACCAACGGTGTTTCGCTTGTCTAGGTCGCTCCCCCGGCGAGACTGCTCAAGCGCTCAGCTCAGGATCGACGAGGGCGGGGCTGACGGGGAGCGGCGACGAAGCTCAGCGTCGTCCTCGTCGATCCTGAGCAAAGCCCGTGGCAACAAGTGAAAGATGGCGGGCGAGGGTCGCGGGAGGCAGGGGGTCCGCGCGACCCTCACCACGCCTGCGCGTCGGTAGCCAGGGAGGGATGCCGACGCGAACGCTTCCGGGGGTTGGACCGCCGGAAGCGGGCTTTGGAAATTTGAAATGGGGTTGCAACCCGTCCGGGGCGCTCGGTCCGAATCCTGCTCCTTCCCTTTTCTCCCTAATGCGAACTACGGACCTACAGGTGATCTTATACACCCATACGCTCTCGGCGTCAATCGGTGGATTCGTGGCTTCCGGGCCGCCCGCCGGGGCGGGCCCGGAAGGTCAGAAACCGGGGGTGAGAGCTGAGAGGACGATCCTCTCCTGCTCCCGGATGTGAGCCACGGAGTAACCCTCCGAGGGGCTCGAGCGCTCGGGGCGGCCGATGTACTCAAGCTTCACCCCTTCGGGCAGGATGCCGGGCAGGCGGCGGCGCATCACGCTCCAGGCGCCCATGTTGGCCGGCTCCTCCTGGGTCCACACGACCTCCTTGAGGTTCGGGTAGGCCTGGAAGAGCGAGGCGATCTGCTGCTTCGGGAAGGGGTAGAGCAACTCGACGCGGGCGACGGCGACGTTGTCCGCGCCGTCGCGGGGGGCGGCGGCGTCCATGTCGTGGTAGATCCGCCCGGTGCAGAGCACCAGCCGCTCGACCTTCTCGCGGCGTTCGGTCGCCTTGGGGTCGTCGAGGATGAAGTGGAAGTGCTCCCCGGTGAGCTGATCGAGGGTCGCGGTGGCCGCGGTCTGGCGCAGGAGGCCCTTGGGGGTGAAGACGACCAGGGGCCGGGCCTTCTTGATCAGGGCCTGGCGCCGGAGCAGGTGGAAGTACTGGGCGGCGTTCGACGGGTTGGCGACCCGCATCGAGCCCTCGGCCGCGAGCGACAGGAAGCGCTCCATGCGGGCGCTGGAGTGCTCCGGGCCGGCGCCCTCGTGTCCGTGCGGGAGCAGCAGGGTGAGCCGGGAGGTGAGGCCCCACTTCGCCTCGCCGGAGGCGATGAAGCTGTCGATGATGACCTGGGCCGAGTTGGCGAAGTCGCCGAACTGGGCCTCCCAGAGGACCAGCGAATCCGGGTTCGAGGAGGCGTATCCGTACTCGAAGCCGAGGCAGGCCGTCTCGGAGAGCGGGCTGTTGTGCAGCTCGAACGGGGCCTTGGCGTCCCTGAGGTGCTGGATCGGCGCGTACTTGATGCCGGTCTTCTCGTCGTGGAGGACCAGGTGGCGCTGCGAGAAGGTGCCGCGCTCGGTGTCCTGCCCGGTCATCCGCACGTGGGTGCCCTCGGTGATGAGCGACGCCAGGGCCAGTGACTCGGCGTGGGCGAACTCGATGCCGCCCTCTTCCAGCGCCTGGACCCGCCGGTCGAGGGGCTTCCTCAGCTTGCGGTGGATCGTGAAGCTGGCGGGCACCTCGAGCAGTGCCTCGTTCAGCTCGCGGAGCCGGTCGGCGGGGACGGCGGTCTCCACGGGCGGGCTGGCGGAGCGGTCGAGCTCCCCGGTGCCCACGTTGGTGACGGTCGGGTCCTCGTACACGCCCGAGTCCATCTTCTCGCGGAGCTCGTCGAGGGTCTTCTTGAGGTAGACGCGGCGCTTCTCGGCCCCCTCCTCGACCTCTTCCTTCGTGACGACCTTCTGCTCGATGAGCTCCTCGGTGTAGAGCTGCGAGACCGGCTTGTGCGACTTGATCTTCGCCGCCATGAGGGGCTGGGTGTAGGCGGGTTCGTCGGTCTCGTTGTGTCCGAAGCGCCGGTAGCCGATCACGTCGATCACGATGTCGCGGTTCCAGCGCTCGCGGTACGCCATCGCCAGCCGCATCGCGTGCGAGCAGGCCTCGACGTCGTCGGCGTTGACGTGGATGATCGGGACGTTGAAGCCCTTGGCCATGTCGGCCGCGTACGGGGTGGAGCGGCCGTCCGTCGGATCGGTCGTGAAGCCGACCTGGTTGTTCTCGATGATGTGGATCGTCCCGCCGACCGAGTAGCCCTCCAGCGACTGGAGGTTGAACGTCTCGGCGACGACGCCCTGGCCCGGGAAGGCGGCGTCGCCGTGGAGCACCACGGGCACGGCCTTCTCGGGCTCGAGCTTGAGGTTGCCGCCGTCGATCTCGCCCTGCGAGTAGCGGGTCGCGCCGGCGACGACCGGGTTGACGAACTCGAGGTGGCTGGGGTTGGGGTAGAGGTGGACGTTGATCCTGGTGCCGTCGTGATGCTCGGCCACGCCCTCGTGTCCGTAGTGATATTTGACGTCACCGGTGCCGCCGTGCGGGATGGCGGCGACCGCCTTGACGTCCTCGATCCGCTTGCCGCCCTCGAACTCGGCGAAGATCGCCTCGGCGGGCCGGCGGACGGTGTGGGCCAGGACGGAGAGGCGCCCGCGGTGGGCCATGCCGAGCACGACCTCCTTGGCGCCGTTCCGGGCCGCGATGGTGGTCAGCTCGTCGAGCATGGTGATGATCGAGTCGAGTCCCTCCAGCGAGAACATCTTCTGGCCGAGGTAGGCCTTCTCGAGAAAGCGTTCGAACTCGAAGACGTCGATCAGCCGCCCGAGGAGGCGCCGCTGCTCGTCCTTGTCGAGGGGCTTGCGGTGGGCGCCGGTCTCGACCATCTCGCGCAGCCAGACGCGCTGCTTGTGGGAGGAGATGTGCTCGAACTGGTAGCCGATGCTGCCGGTGTAGGCGGCCTTCATCCGCGGCAGCGCCTCGAGCAGGGTCTCGCCGGGGACCCCGATGCGGAGGATCGAGGCGGGCACCTGGGCCATGAGCTCGGGCGTCAGGTGGACCGTCTCGGGGTCCAGCGCGGGGTCGCCCTTGGGCTCGGCGCCGAGCGGGTCGAGGTTGGCGGCGAGGTGCCCGTGGGTGCGATATGCCTTGAGCAGGGAGGTCGCGGCCTGGACCGCCTGGAGCAGCTCGGGGCTGGGCGTCTCGGCGATCGCGCTGGGTGCGGGGGCGGCGGCCGCGGCGAGCGGAGGCGCCATGGCGGACTTGGGCTGGGCCGCGGTCAGGACGGAGCGATCGACGTCGAGGTCGTCCGCGACCTTCTCGTAGAACTCGTCCCCGCCGGCCAGCAGCCCGTCGAGGGTCTTGAGGAAGTTGCCGGACTCGGCGCCCTGGATGATCCGGTGGTCGTAGGTGGAGGTGAGCGTCATCACCTTGGAGATGCCGAGGGCCTCGATCTTCTCCTGGTCGGCGTGCGACCACTCGGGCGGGTAGGCGATCGAGCCGGCCGCCACGATGGTGCCCTGGCCGGTCATGAGCCGGGGCACCGAGGCGACGGTGCCGATGCCGCCGGGGTTGGTCAGGGTGATGTTGGTCCCCGCGAAGTCGTCCGGGGTGAGCCGGTTCTCGCGGGTCTTGGTGATCAGGTCCTCGTAGTAGGCGTGGAAGGCCGGGAAGTCGAGCTGGTCCGCACCCTTGATGGAGGGCACCATGAGGGCGCGGGAGCCGTCCTTCTTCTCGACGTCGACGGCGATGCCGAGGTTGACCGTGCCGTCGCTCACGGAGAAGCTCTTGCCGTCCTTCTGCTCGAAGTGCCGGGTCATGACCGGCCACTGGCGTGCCGCCTGGACGATCGCCCACGCGACGAGGTGCGTGAAGGAGACCTTCATGCCCCGGTCGGCGAGGGCGCCGTTCAGGCCCTTCCGCTTCGCGTCGAGGGTGTCGACGGCGATCGTGCGGAACGAGGTCGCGGTGGGGATGGAGCGGCTCTCGTCCATCGCCTTGGCCAGCATTCCCGCCGGGCCGCGGAGCGCCTTCTCCTCCCGGTCCGCGGACGGCGCGGCACCGTTGCCGGCCGCGAGGACGTCCGCCTTGGTCACCTTGCCGCCCGGTCCGCTGCCCGTCACCTGGTCGAGGGTCAGGCCCCTCGCGGCGGCGACGCGCCGCGCGATCGGGGTCGCCCGTCCCTCTCCGACGTCGTCCGGCTCGGTCTGCGCGGCGGGCGCGGACTCGGCGGGGGCGGCTCCGTCCGCGGCGGCGGCCCCGGCTCCGGTCCCGGGCACCATCTCGCAGAGTGGCGCGCCGATCTTGATGTCCTCGTCCGGCTCGACCAGCAGCTTGGTGATCTCCCCGGCGGTGGGGGCGGGGACCTCGGCGTCGACCTTGTCGGTCGAGACCTCGACGAGGGTCTGGCCCTCCTCGACGGTGTCGCCGACCTGGACGTGCCACTCGAGCACCGTTCCCTCGGACACGGACTCGCCCATCTCGGGCATGGTCACCTCGATCGGCTCGCCGCCCCCGGCCGGCGCGGCGCCGTCGACCGAGTCGTTCGGGGCGCTCGAGGCCTTCGGCTCCGGGTTGTCGCCGAGGTCGGCGTCGCCCTCGCCTCCGCCCTGCGTGGTGGTGGCCGGGCCGCCGCCGGAAGCGTCCGCGTCGATCACCGCGAGGACGGCGCCGATCGCGATTTCGTCGTCGACGTCTGCACGCAGCTCGGTGACGGTGCCGGTCACGGGGGCGGGGACCTCGGCGTCGACCTTGTCGGTCGAGACCTCTACGAGGGTGTCGCCCTCCGCGATGGTGTCGCCGACCTGGACGTGCCACTCGAGCACGGTCCCTTCGGTCACCGACTCGCCCATCTCGGGCATCGTCACTTCAACAGCGGTTGCTTCGGCCATGTCCTCCAAGTCTATGCATTCGCGCTCGGCTGCTTCTGTACCCGTGGACAAGCGCACGGGAACCTTCCCGGCCGGTTCGTCCGAGGCCGCCATTTGGCGGTGGCTGTAGGGTCTCGGCAGGTCCGCCCGTCGGGTCGCAAAGTCACCCAAGCTCGGAGGAGGAGCGATGGATTACTTCATCACCGGAGGCACCGGTTTCATCGGCCGCTACCTGATCGAGAGGCTGCTGAAGCGCGAGGGGACGGTGCATGTTCTGGTGCGCGAGGGTTCGAGGGGACGCTTCGAGGAGATGCGGTCGGGTTGGGGCGACGACGGCGACCGGGTCGTGCCCGTCATCGGCGACCTGAGCCAGGCGAATCTCGGCCTCGACGCGGAGCGGATCGCCGAGTTGAAGGGGAAGATCGACGCCTTCTACCACCTGGCCGCGATCTACGACATGGAGGCCGACGAGGAGACGATCAGGGTCGGCAACATCGAGGGCACGATCAACGCGGTCGATCTCGCCAACGAGCTGGAGGTCGGCTGCTTCAACCACGTCAGCTCGATCGCCGCGGCCGGTCTCTTCAAGGGCACCTGGCGGGAGGAGTTCTTCGACGAGGCCGAGAACCTCGACAAGCACCCGTACTTCCGGACCAAGCACGAGTCCGAGCGAATCGCCCGCGAGCGGACGACGGTGCCGTGGCGGGTCTACCGGCCGGGGATCGTGGTCGGCGATTCCGAGACCGGTCAGATGGACAAGATCGACGGTCCCTACTACTTCTTCAAGCTGATCCAGAAGCTCCGCGACATCCTGCCGCCGTGGGCCCCGACGGTCGGGATCGAGGGCAAGGAGATCAACGTCGTCCCGGTCGACTTCGTCGCCGACGCGATCGATCACATCAGCCACCTCTCCGGCAAGGACGAGATGGTCTTCCACCTGACCGACCCGAAGCCCCTGCGCGCCGGGCAGATCCTCAACCTCTTCGCCCGCTCGGCCCATGCGCCGCAGATGTCGATGCGCCTCGACCCCCAGATGCTCGAGATCGTGCCCCCGGCCGTGCGCGGCGGCCTGATGATGCTGCCGCCGGTCAAGCGGATCACCGACTCGGTGCTGGACGACCTCGGCATCCCCCGCGAGGTCCTGGTCTACATCAACTATCCGACCAGGTTCGACTGCACCAACACACTGCAGGCCCTCGAGGGCACGGACATCGCGGTGCCGCCCCTGGCCTCGTACGCGGACAAGCTCTGGGACTACTGGGAGCGCAACCTGGACCCGGACCTGTTCAAGGACCGTTCCCTCGGTGGGGCGGTCGGCGGCAAGATCGTGATGATCACCGGTGCCTCGTCCGGGATCGGCGAGGCCGCCGCGATCAAGGCGGCGGCGGCCGGGGCGAGGGTGCTCCTGGTGGCCCGGAGCCGCGACAAGCTGGAGGAGATCCAGACCCTGATCGCGGAGGAGGGCGGCGAGGCGTTCATCCACACGGCGGACCTCTCGGACCCGGACGACATCGACCGAATGGCGGACGAGGTGCTGGCCGAGCACGGTCACGTCGACGTCCTGGTCAACAACGCCGGCCGCTCGATCCGCCGTTCGGTCGCGCTTTCGTACGACCGCTTCCACGACTACGAGCGCACCATGCAGCTGAACTACTTCGGTTCGCTGAAGCTGATCCTGAAGCTGCTCCCCCGGATGCGGGAACGCAAGTCGGGCCACATCATCAACGTCTCCTCGATCGGGGTGCAGACGAACGCGCCCCGGTTCTCCGCCTACGTCGCCTCGAAGGCCGCGCTCGACGCGTTCAGCCGTTGCATCGGCTCGGAGATCATCGACGACAAGGTCCACATCACGACCATCCACATGCCGCTGGTCAGGACCGCGATGATCGCGCCGACGAAGATGTACGACGCCTTCCCGGCGATCAGCCCCGACGAGGCGGCGGAGATGATCACGGACGCGATGATCCGCAAGCCGAAGAAGGTGGCGACGCGCCTCGGCAACTTCGGCGAGCTGATGTACAGCATCTCGCCCAAGGCGTCGGACGCGATCCTCAACACCGGCTACAAGCTGTTCCCGGATTCGAAGGCGGCCAAGGGCGAGAAGGACGGCACGGACAAGGCGCCCTCGACCGAGGCGGTCGCGTTCGCCCACCTGCTCCGCGGCGTCCACTGGTAGGCGGCCGCTTCCGGGCGGGAGATCTAGTGCCGGGGGTCCCGCGAACTCGTCCGTCCGGCTCGGTTCTCGTGTGGGCAGCACTGGTATAACCAGTCGTGTCGAGCGAGGACGCCGAGGAAAGGACTTGATGGCCAAAGAGCGCAGGCTGAAGCACTGGGGCTGGGGCTACGAGGACCAGCAGCGGCCGCATGAGGAGATCGTCGCGGCGGCGGCCGGGATCGTCGATGCCTTCGGCTTCGGCCAGGTGCCCGAGCGACCGGTCCCCCTCGAGGGGGTCGAGCTCCGCGAACCCCGTATCGCCTCGCCCGGCGGGATCTTCACCGCCGACAAGCGCGAGCGGGCGGTCCACGCGCTCGGCAAGGCGTACCGCGACATCGTCCGCGGCTTCTACGGGCGGTTCGACAATCCGCCGGACCTGGTCGCCTACCCGGAGGACGAGTCCGGCGTGCTCGAGGTACTCGAACGGGCCGCCGGCTGGGGCGCCGCGGTGATCCCGTTCGGCGGCGGGACCTCCGTCTGCGGCGGGGTGGAGCCGCGGCTCGGCGACCGGCCGGTGGTCTCGCTCGACCTGACCCGGATGAACCGGCTGCTCGAGGTCGACGAGACCTCGCTGGCCGCCCGGATCCAGGCCGGTGCCCGCGGGCCCTCGCTCGAGGAGCAGCTGAAGGCCAACGGCCTGACCCTGCGGCACTTCCCGCAATCCTTCGAGTACGCGACCCTGGGCGGTTGGATCGTGACCCGGGCCGGCGGCCACTTCGCGACCGGCGAGACCCACATCGACGACCTGACCGAGTCGATCCGGGCGCTCACGCCGACCGGCGAGTGGGAGAGCCGGCGACTGCCGGGGTCCGGCGCCGGACCCTCCCCGGACCGGATGCTGCTCGGATCCGAGGGCATCCTCGGCGTGGTGACCGAGGCGTGGATGCGGGTGCGGCCCCGCCCGGACCACAAGGAGACGGCCACCGTCGAGTTCGGCGGCGAGCCGGAGGCGTTCGCCGCCGCCGCGACCGGGGCGGTCCGGCGCCTCGCCCAGTCCCGCCTCATGCCCTCGAACTGCCGCCTCATCGATCCGCTGGAGGCGATGACCACGGGCGCCGGGGACGGCAGCGCCACGCTCTTGCTGCTCGGCTTCGAATCCCACGGCCAGCCGGTCGCCGAGCGGATGGACCAGGCGATCGAGATCGCCGAGGACGCCGGCGGCCACGTCGCATCGAGGTCCTCGTCGACGCCGGCCGACGCGGATCGCGACGAGGGCAGCGGCTCCGACCTGTGGCGCTCGACCTTCCTGCTCGCGCCGTACGTCCGGGACACGCTGGTCGCGTGCGGCATCGTCGCGGAGACCTTTGAGACCGCGATCACCTGGGACCGCTTCACGGAGTTCCACGGCGCGGTTATCGGGGCGACCCGGAGGGCCGTCGCGGAGGTGACCGGCGCCCCGCCCGAGGGCGACGGCGCCCCGCGGGTCAGCTGCCGGCTGACCCACGTCTACCCCGACGGGGCGGCGCCGTACTTCACCGTCCTCGCCCCGGCCAAGCGCGGCGGCGAGGTCGAGCAGTGGGACGAGATCAAGGCCGCCGCATCTGAGGCGATCGAGTCGAGCGGTGGCACCATCACCCACCACCACGCGGTCGGGCGCGACCATCGCCCCTGGTACGACCGCCAGCGGCCGGATCCGTTCGCGAACGCCCTCGCCGCCGCGAAGGGCGCGGTCGACCCGGCCGGCATGCTCAACCCCGGCGTGCTGATCGGGTGAGGCGCCGGACCGGGGGCGGGAGACCGACCGTCCCCGGCCCCGATGCGCCTACCGGCCGAGGGCGTCCGCGTACATGCGAGCCAGCTCGCGGCGGGTCCGGTCGAGCGGCTCGACGGACCGCGACGCCCGGCTGAGGACGATCGCCCCCTCGATGGAGGAGATCGCCAGGGTGGCCAGGGAGGCCGCCCGCTCATCCTCGACCCCGGCCTCGACCAGGGAGCGCGTCAGCGAATCCTGGATTCGGTCGAAGGCGCGGGCGGCGGGCACCGCGGCCTCTTCCTTCGCGCCGGCCACGGCGGCCGCCATCAACGGGCAGCCCTCCCGGAACTCGGTCCGCTCCAGCTCGCGCACGTAGAAGCGCGCGAACCGGTCGACCATCTCGGCGGGGCCGTCCTCGCTCCTGTCGAAGTTGGCGGCCACGTACTCCCCGGCCGCCTCGATGGCCTCCGAGACGAGCTGCTTCTTGCCGCCCGGGAAGTGGTGGTAGACCGAGCCCCGCGGGGCGCCGCTCGCCGCGAGCACGTCGCCGACGGAGGTGTCGCCGACGCCGCGCTCGCGGAACAGGCGGACCGTGGAGCCGAGCATCGCCTCCCGGGTGCCGGATGCCATCTAGCCCCTCGCCCCGGCCTGGCTCAGGCGGAGGCCCCGGCGGCCTCGCGCTCGGCCTTCGCGATCTCCACCAGCTCCTTGTAATGGACCACGTTGCCGCCGGCGCCCCACCCGCCGTCGACGACGTCCCGGCAGAGGACCCACACCTTGAGGGCGTCCTCGTCCGCGATCCCGAAGGCCTCCCGGATGGAGGCGGTGCCGGCCTCGATCATCTGCGCCCGGCGCCGGTCGTCGAGCGCGCCCTCCGGCGTCGCGACCTCCAGCTTCACCACTCCGGCACCGGGCTTGTCGCCGGCGTATGTGAGTCCGGCCGGGCGCTCGTCGACGAGCACCCACGTGACGCTCCGGAAGAATTCCGTGTCGGGGGCGCCTTCCGCCTTGAGCAGGTGGGTCGTCAGCTCCTCGACGAGCCGGTCGCGGGCCTCGGGCGTCAGCGCCCCTTCCTGGTACGTCAGTTCCATCAACGGCATTTCGGATCTCCTTGTCTGAGACGACTATGCAGTTATGCATAATCGATCGGCGGGGCGGACGTCAAGTGAAGCCGCGAATGCATCGCGAAGCGCGTCGGGTTGTGGGTCGTCAGGAGTCAGTAGCCTTCCCCGGCCCCCCGATGGAAGCCTCCCCCGAGTACAAACTGACCGAGCGTGGCCCCTTCCGGGCCGCCCTCAAGACGGCCCGTCCGCAGGAATGGGTCAAGAACGTCCTGGTCTTCGCGGGCCTGATCTTCTCCGGCCAGCTCGACGACACCTGGGCGGTCGGCCAGGCCCTCATCACCTTCGCGTGCTTCTGCGCGATCTCGAGCGCCGGCTACTTCATCAACGATCTCAACGACGTCGAGCTCGACCGCCAGCACCCGAAGAAGCGGTTCCGACCGATCGCCGCGGGCCAGCTGCCGGTCGCGGCCGCCTGGGTGATCTCGGCCTGCCTCGCGGTTGGTGCGGTCGGCGTGGCCTTCGGCGTGGTCAACTGGCAGGTGGGGTGCATGGTCGCCGGCTACGGGGTGATCCAGGTCGGCTACAGCTTCGGCCTGAAGCAGATCGTGATCATCGACGTGATGACCCTGGCCACCCTCTTCATCCTGCGGGTGATGGCGGGCGCCGAGGCGGTGGAGGCGCACGCCTCCGAGTGGCTGATCCTCTGCACGGGCATGCTGGCCTGCTTCCTGGGCTTCACCAAGCGCCGCCAGGAGGCGGTTTCCGAGCTCCACGAGGGGACGAGCAGCCGCCCGGTGCTCGAGCACTACTCCTTGCCCTTCCTCGACCAGATGGTGGCGATGGTCACCACGGGCACCGTGGTCAGCTACTCCATCTACACGGTCAATTCGCCGCTGGCCGGCTCCGAGATGATGCTGACCATCCCCCCGGTCGTGTACGGCATCTTCCGCTACCTCTACCTGATCTACGACCGCTCGGACGATCGCTCGACCGCCGCGATCGTGGCGGGAGATCGCGGCGTGATCATCGCGGGAGCGGTCTTCGTCCTGGTCGCCCTGCTCGTCCTCTACGCCTTCGACTGAGCCCGAGGCCGCCGGCCCCGAGCCCCGCGTGATACGGATGCAGGACTGCGCGTAACTTGACAAGGACCGATTTGTACGTATCCTTGTCGGCTGAATAGAACACGGGAGACGGGTGAAGGACCTGGTCGAGAACCGGCACGATGTCGGAAAAGGTCCTCGTAGCGCCAACACCCTGTCGTCAGCTCCTTCTCGAAATCCGAGCTGAAGTCCGGGCCCAATCGAGGCTTTCCCACCGTTCGCACCAGGCCAATTTTGAATATTGACCGGGTACCGAAATCGGTGTCCATGAGTCTCGGAGAAGAATGAAGCCCAGTAGTCGTGCCCTGTTTCGAATCGTTGCCCTTCTCGCCGCCCTCCTGGGCGGCCTCGCCGTCGCGTCGCCGGCCGGAGCCGCCGGCACGCCGGACCTGAAGATCCAGGCCGCCGCCTCCAGCCCTCTCTACGGCGAGACCGGCAAGGTCTCCGTCACCGCCTCGCTGGAGGACGGCCAGCCCAAGGGCTACAACCTCTCCTTCCGAGTCGTCCTTCCCCAGGGCGTCGCCTACGCCGGGGGCTCGGAGTTCTCGCCCACGGTGCTGGCCAACCAGCCCTCGAGCGGCCAGTCCACGCTGCTCTTCAAGAACGTCTCCGACCTGGTCGCCAACTCTTCGCAGGCGCTCGAGTTCGACGTGACCCACGACCCGGCGCAGTTCGAGGTCGGAACCGACTACACGATCGAGTACGGCGCGTACATCAATTCCGACCCGCGGATCATGCCGTCCTTCGACGGTGCCGGCGTCCCGGTCCCCGCCTCCTCCACCGGAAGCGCGACCTCCGACACCACCTCCCGGATCAACGCGATCGAGATCGAGAAGTCGGAGCCGAGCCGGGAGGGCGAGATCCTGCGCGGGGTCCACGACCACCAGACCATCTACACGCTGAAGCTCCGCAACAACCTCGTCAACCCGACCGTGGCGACGACGATCGACGACTATCTGCCGGCCGACCTCGAGTTCCTGGGTTGCGAGGGCGATCCCGACAACACCACCGACGCCCCGACCAACCCGGGCTCCGCCGAGGAGTACCCGGGAGCGGGCCCGATCGAGGTCGGTCCCGTCCCGGACTGCCACGCGCCCGTGCTCGTCGAGACGGTGAAGACGGACCCCGACGGCCCGGCCGGCCCGATGCCGGAGGCCGTCTACACCCACGTGCGCTGGGATACCGGTGACCTGGCCCCGGGCCAGGAGATCACCTACAGGTACCGCGCCGCGGTTCCGCTGACGGAGAACACCCTGGAGTGGAGCGGCACCGAGCCGAGCGCCGAATCCGGCGCGCAGGCCGCAAACCTCGACAACAACGCCGTGGCCCCGCCCAAGGAGATCGCGGACGAGCAGAAGATCGTCAACTTCGCGAAGGGCAGCGGCACCTACCAGGGCAACCTCTGGCAGCTCGAGGTCGAGGACAAGACCACCCTCGAGCGCACCGCCGAGGATCTCGTCGTCTACAAGTCGAACCTCACCACGCCCGCGCTCGCCCAGAACGACGTCAACACCTGGGAGCTGCGGTTCCGCACCAGCGAATACCGCTACAGCGACCACATCGTCGTCACCGACACCCTGCCCTCGGGCCTCTGCCCGCTCGGCCCGGTCAACTACACGACCGGCAACGATCCCTCGGATACCGAGTGCGATCCCACCGGGGACGAGCCGAGCGTGCCGTACGAAAGCGTCACCGAGAACGCCGACGGCACGTTCACGATCGTGTGGGACGAATCGGTGTTCCCGAAGCTCGGCCACACCGACGTGAGCGACGAGTTCGTGATCACGTTCCCGACCCGGACCCGCAGCCACTTCCAGAAGAACTTCCAGCCGACCACGCCGATCCTGGCCCGGGACTCGATCTCGAACAAGGTCGACCTCACGGCGGACTCCTTCTCCCGTTGCCTCGCCCCGGGCACGCCCGACTGCTCCACGCCGGGCGACCGGATCTGGAGCAACGGCAGCCAGCCGCGCCCCGTGGTGGACGCCTCCTCGGCCGGTCAAAGCGCCCCCGGCGTCGTGCTCGACAAGAAGGTCGCGGCGAGCGGCACCGACTGCCAGGCCGCGACCTACGTCGACACCGTGCCGACCTACCACCCGGGCGACACGATCTGCTGGAAGGTCACCCTCGACTTCCCGGCCAAGGTCGACACCCATCAGCTCCGGGTCACCGACTTCCTGCCCCGCAACGCGAAGTACGTGCCCGGTAGTTATGAGGACGCGTCCGGCAACACGACGATCAACGACCTGGATGCCAGCATGAGCGACGACGGCGTCCTGTTCTGGGACATCAACGGCACCTTCGTGCCGCCGGGTTCGCAGAAGTTCCAGGTCGTGTTCAAGACGACGATCGAGCCGACCGGCATCCTCAGCCCGGTCGACATCGAGGGCAACCTCGCCAAGTTCGCGTACGAGAACACGAAGGGCACGGCCTTCCCGCTGCGCGATCAGGTCGACTTCGAGACCCTCGTCCCGACCGTGGAGCTGACGAAGGGCGTGCGCCAGGTCGACGACGGCCCGGTCAACGATCCGCCGGTCGACGGGGTGACCGTCCGCGGCGGCAACGTCGTCACCTACCAGGTCGACGTCGAGTCGACAGGCGAGACCAGGGACGTCGAGGTCTGGGACCAGCTCCCGGCCGCCTTCCAATGCTCGATGGTCTCCGCCATCTCGGACTCGGGCACCTGCGTCGACGGCGGTTTCGGCGTCGACCGCATCAAGTGGCCCGCGATCTCGACCATCGCCGACGGAGCCACCAAGTCCCTGACCTACAAGGTCACCATTCCCGGCACCTTCGGTCCGGAGAACACCTACGTCAACAAGGCCGGCGTGCGGCAGTACGAGAGCGATACCAACACCGGTGGCCGCTACGTCTACACGCCGCAGAACAACATCGACCCGAACAACCCGCGGACCCCGAACGTCCCGCGCGTCGATGACGAAAGCACCGTAAATACCCCGAACATCGGAGTGGAGAAGGCTCGCACCACTTCGATCACGGAGACCGGCAACAACGCCGCTTCGCAGGCCACTATCGGCGAGTACATCGACTACACCGTCGACGTCACGCTGCCGAACGGCACGACCTTCGGCACCTACGCGAAGATCACCGATACGCCGAACAACGCGGAGCGGCAGCCGATCGTCGGCATCCCGACCGCGACCCTGAACGGCGATCCGCTGCCGGCCGGCTGGAGCATCGACACCGACGGTCAGTCGATCACCGTAAGCATCCCCGACAACTACGTGGTGCCCCCGGGCGCCGACCACGTGGTCCAGATCAAGGCCCGCACCTTGGTCGCCGACGTCTACAACGCCAACCGGCGCTCGCAGATACTCACGAACGGGGCGGTAGTCCAGTGGATGGACACCACGAACCGCTGGCACGGCTCGAACACGGTCAGCACGACGATCGTCGAGCCGAATATCACCCAGGCCAAGACGAACAGCGTCGGATCCGGCACGATCGTGCCGGGCGCGCTCGTGACCTACACCCTGACCACGACGAACAACAATTCGGGCCAGTCGAACGTCTCGATCGCGCACGACACCGTGATCGTCGACACCGTGCCGGTCGGCATCACGCCGACCGACGCCGACGGCAACCCCGTCGCTGACGGCGCCGTCGTCCCCGGCACCACCGGCGGTGTCTGGAATGCCGCCAACCGCACGATCACCGCTCCCGCCGCGGACATCAACCCCGGCGCCAGCATCGTCTGGTCCTACAAGGGCAGGGTCGACAGCCCGGCCGTCGGTGCCTCGCAGAAGGTCAACACGGCGAATGCCAAGACCACGTCGATCGGCGGCAACGATCCGAACGAACGTACCTCGGCCACCCAGCCGGCCGCTCCCGGCTACCAGGCCAACTCGCAGAGCACGGTCAAGCTGACCGGCTCGTCGGTGACCAAGTCGGTCACCCCGTCCTGGGTCACGATCGGCAACGTCGTCAACTACACCGTCAAGCTGACGATCCCGAGGAACCTCGACTTCTTCAACCTGACCGCTCTGGACGTCCTGCCCGACTCGCTGGACTTCGACGGGTACGTCGGTGCGAGCTGCGCCTCGGGCTGCTCCGGTACGAGCCCGATGCCGACCGTCCAGAACTACGACCCGAAGGTGACCGCCTCCGCGACCACCATCGGCTGGGACCTCGGGCACGTCGCCCCCGGCACCACCGACCGGGTGATCGAGTTCACCTACAAGGCGCACGTCCGGGACACGCACCGCGCCGGCGGCGCCAAGGTCCTGGCCGGCGAGAACATCGTCAACAAGGCGAACAGCGCCTCGAACCTGAGCGACAAGTTCACCTTCGACCCGACCTCGATCCCGGGCACCGGGAGCTTCGACCACGTCTCGCCCGACGCGAAGACGACGACGCCGGTCCGCGAGCCGAAGCTCGTGCTCGACAAGAAGGTCAAGATCGGGGGCGGATCGTTCGTCGACGGCCCGGTAAAGGGTCAGCCCGGCGACGACCTCACCTACCGGATCGTGGTCACCAACAACGGAACCAGCCCGGCGCATGACGTGGTCGTTGAGGACATGCCCGACGCCGAGCTGACGAATGTCGTCCTGGCGCAGGGCGCGGCGTACAACACGAAGTCCTGGAGCGCCGGCGACCGCTCGATGAAGTGGTTGATCCCGGGCCCGATCGCGGTCGGCGAGAGCGTCACGCTGACGTACACCGCGGACGTGGTCGCCTCGGCGGAGCTCTCCGACGGCGACTCGGCCATCAACACGGCCGGCACCGACTACTGGGGAGTCCCCCAGGCGGAGCGGACGAACCCGTGGACCTACCGTCACTACGACGGCAACGACGACACGGTGCGGGTCGACTTCGAGTTCCCCGAGCTGAAGGTCGTCAAGACCACCACCTCCCCCGGCTTCCCGGACATCGCGGACGCCGACGTGGAGCAGCCCTTCGGCTGGCGGATCGTCGTGACCAACACCGCGACGACGGCCAAGGCCTTCGACGCCGTGGTCCGCGACGTCCTGCCCCCGGCCTGGAGCTACGACACGGGTTCGACCAAGGTCGACGGCGTGGCCGCCCCGGACCCCGCGATGTCCGGGGACGCCGCCGGGGACACGCTGACCTGGAACTTCGCCGGCCAGGCGCTCAACCCCGGTGCCAGCCTGACCATCACGTTCACCGCGACCCCGGGCCTCGACGCCCGCGGCAACCCGCCGGTGCAGGTCAATGACGCGGCAGCCACCGTCAAGGACGGCAGCGGCGCATCCGGCAATCACGACGGCCCGTACGCCGACGAGGACGACGCGAAGGCGACGCTCCACTTCCCGATCGCGGACCTGAAGATCGAGAAGTCGGCTCCGGGCGAGGTTCACGTCCACGACGAGTTCGACTACACGCTGAAGGTGACCAACAAGGGCCCGGACCCGGCCACCCAGGTCGTGATCGACGATCCGCTGCCGGCCGGCCTCCAGTTCGTGTCCTCGGCCGACTGCACCGCCGAGATGGTGTGCCAGATCGGCGACCTCGCCTCCGGCGAGTCCAAGACGGTCACCGCGCGGGTCAAGGCCACCTACGCGAACGGCGGGACCACGGTCCACAACGTCGCGACCGTCACCGGTCACGAATGGGAGCCGACCCCCGAGGACAACACGGACGACGCCGACACGAACGTGATCGGCATCCCCGACCTGAAGATCACGAAGACGGCGGTGCCGACGAACGCGCGGCCCGGTCAGACCGTGACCTACGTGCTGAAGGCGGAGAACGTCGGCAACGGCGTCGCGCATGACGTGACGATCACGGACCCGATCCCGGTCGGCGTGACGTTCGCGAACGCCGACGACCCGTGCGTAGAGTCGGCGGGCATCGTGAACTGCGCGATCGGTTCGCTGGCCCCGGGCGAGGTCAAGACCTACGAGGTCAAGGTGACGGTCGACCAGTGGGGCACCGATGAGGTCGATCCGGCCGCCAACCATCAGCTCGACGTTCAGAAGGTGGAGTCCCAGATCGACCTCGAGCCGGGCGAGGTGAAGACGGTCCAGGCGGTCTGTCCCGCCGGCTACTTCGTCTCGGACGGTTCGGTCCGGGTCGATCACGTCGATCAGGGCACCGGTGACTGGACCGCCCCGAACGTGCTGGAATCACGCGCCTCGGCGCCGGACACCTGGCGCGGGACGGTGAAGAACGACGCCTCCGGCCGTGCCCAGGCGAAGGTGTTCGCGGTCTGCATCCGTAAGCAGACGGTGGCCGACGGCGGGCACGCCCACGATCTGGTCGTCTCCGACGCGATCACGGTCAGCGACGAGGTGTTCGTCGGCGAGAAGACCGCGACGCTCGCCTGCGGACCGGGCCAGATCGCGATCCAGCCCGGCTTCGCCTCGACCAAGCGGGCGAACCTGATCTACAGCGAGCCGGCCGGCAACGGCTGGAAGTTCGTCCTCGACGTCCAGGAAGAGGTCGCCGAGGTCAGCTTCTCGATCCGGTGCATGACGCGCCAGGTCGGGGTGACGGACGGTCACACCCATGATCTCCAGTTCCAGCACCTCGTCAAGGAATTCACGATCCCGGCCGGCACCGTGAACGAGGCGCAGCTCACCTGCGCCGACGGGAGCAAGGGCATCGTCGCGGACATGGACCTCGACGACGGCCTGGTCTCGCTGGGCAACGATCCCCGTCCGGTCACGAGGGCGTTCAAGGTGTACAACCCGACCGATCACTCCCTGAAGGCCAGGTTCAGCCTGCTGTGCCTGGGTCTCAGGACGGCCGGGGAGCACCTGCCGCCCAAGCAGATCGACAACACGGCCTACATCTCGACAGTCACCCCGGAAGAGATCACCGCGAACAACCACTCGACCGCGACCGTGATCGCCGAGGACACGGACAACCACGACCCGATCGATCCGGAGGAGCCGGTCAAGCCGGCTCCGAACAACCCGGTCGCCAAGACCATCGTCGGCAAGGGCGTCACCTATGCCGGCAAGGTCGTCGTGGCGACGATCAAGTGCTCCGGAGCCTGCAGCGGCACGGCGAAGCTGGTCACCAACCGCAGGTTCAGGGCGGCGGGCAAGAGGTTCGCGAAGGGCACCGTCCTGGCCTCGAAGCGGTACGTCATCGGCAAGGCCGGGACCCGCAAGGTGAGGCTGAAGGTGACTCCGAGGGGACGCAAGCTCCTGAGGAGCGGCAAGGCCAGGAAGGCCCTGCTGAAGATTTCTGGAGGGACCAGAAAGGTGGTCCGGATCGGACGGCACCGCTAGCCGCCACCGACCCGCCAGGGAGACAAAGGGGGAGTAGCTAGAGCCCCGGTCGAGAGGCCGGGGCTCTTCCTATTTCAGGATCGGAAGGTCGCCGGCGAGCTCGGTCTTGCCGTTCCGCTGGAACTGGACGTCGACCGTCTCGTTCTTGTTGTAGAAGCCGACCACGCCGAGGAGCATGACCAGCTTCTTCTTGCCGGACTTCGTCTCCTTGATGATGTCGCGCGTGAAGAGGATCTCGTTGCCGCGGAGGGCGTAGTCCTGACCTTCGGTCTGTGCGACCCCGTTGATGAAGACGACGATCGGCTGCTCGGCGCCTTCCGGGAGCTGGACCCGGCGGCCCGCGGCGTGGGAACCCTTGGGGATCTTCTGTTCGGTCTGAGTCATGTCGAGAGGAACATTTTCACGGATTTCATGGCCTGAGGGAGCGTCGAGCCCTCGAGAGTCCGCCTCCGGACGCCGCCCGCGTAGGGAATCACGGACAGGTCGCCCTGGATGTCGATCCCGGCCGTGGGCGGGGAGAGCAGGCCCTTCCCGGTGATCTCGATGCGCGCGTTGACGAGCTGTTCCGGCTCGTAGTTCCGGATCGCGGAAACCGACTTCAGGGGCCCCTCCGCGATCACCTCGTCGGCGGCCCGCCGGGCCGCGCCGAGAGCCTCGTCCAGGTCGTCGAACGTCCGGCGGCTCACGTCGGAGCCGTGCCGGATCGTGAGCTTCCATCGCGAGCCCGCCACGCCGGGGTCCCGGTCCCGAATCGCCTACGAGGGGCGGGTGGCCGGGCCGGAGATCCGGTCGTCGCCGGTCCGTTCGCCGATCGGGACGTAGTTCGCCTCGCGGGCGCCGGTGTAGATCTGGCGGGGGCGCGAGATCTTCTTGTCGGGGTCGTCGGTCATCTCGAGCCACTGGGCGATCCAGCCCGCGGTCCGGGCGATCGCGAAGATCACGGTGAACATGCCCGGCGGGATCTTGAGCGCCTCGTAGATGATCCCCGAGTAGAAGTCGACGTTGGGGTAGAGCTTGCGCGAGGTGAAGAACTCGTCGTCCAGCGCCCGCTTCTCCAGCTCGGTCGCGATCTCGACCAGCGGGTTGTATTCGGTCGCCTCGAAGACCTCGTCGGCGTGGCTCTTGATGATCCGCGCCCGCGGGTCGTAGTTCTTGTAGACCCGGTGGCCGAAGCCTATGAGCTTCTCCTCGCGGCTCTTCACCTTCTCGAGGAAGTCCGGGATGTTCTCCACCTTCTCGATGTGGCGCAGCATCTTGAGGACGGCCTCGTTCGCGCCGCCGTGGAGCCGGCCGTAGAGCGCGGCGATGCCCGCCGCGACCGCCGAGTAGGGGTCGACGTCGGAGGAGCCGACGCCGCGGACCGCGCTGGTCGAGCAGTTCTGCTCGTGGTCGGCGTGGAGGATGAAGAGAACGTCGATCGCCTTGGAGAGGCGGGGGTCCGGTTCGTACTTCGTCTCGGTCATCTTGAACATCATCGAGAGGAAGTTCTCGGGGTAGGTCAGGTCGTTGTCCGGGTAGACGTACGGCAGACCCATGTTGTGCCGGTAAGAGAACGCCGCCAGCGTCGGCATCTTGGCGATCAGCCGGATCGTCGCGAGGTACCGCTCGATCGGGTCGAGGATCTGGTTGGCGTCCGGGTAGAAGGTCGAGAGCGCCCCGGTCGAGGCGAGCAGCATGCCCATCGGGTGGGCGTCGTACCGGAAGCCCGTCAGGAACTTCTTGATGTCCTCGTGGACGAAGGTGTGGTGGGTCACGTCGTGGACCCAGGCCTCGAGCTGGGCCCGGGTCGGCAGCTCGCCGAAGACCAGCAGGTAGGCGACCTCGAGGTAGGTGGAGTGCTCGCACAGCTGCTCGATCGGGATGCCCCGGTGCTCGAGGATCCCGGCCTCGCCGTCGATGTAGGTGATCGACGAACGGCAGGCGGCGGTGTTGGTGAAGGCGGGATCGAAGGCCATCATCCCGAAGTCGTCCTCGTGGACCTTGATCTGGCGGAGGTCCAGCGCCTTGATCGTGTCGTCCTCGATCGGCAGCTCGTAGGTGCGCCCGGTGCGGTTGTCGATGACGGTGAGGGTGTCGGCCCCGGTGGCTACTCCACCGTCCTCGCCCTCGGCGGGCGCTTCGGTCTGCTGTTCGGTCGACATGCTTCTCCTCGTTGCTCTGGCTCTGATCCCTTTCCCGTCCAGTATTTCAGTTCGCCTCTCCGTTCAGGCGCCGCTCGACCCGCCGGAGGTCGACCTCCCCTCCGAACCGGTGAAATCCGGGCCCCGGAGAGCCGCTCCCCGGAGGGCCGGACGCCTCGGTCCGGCGGCGAACGACGGGTCGGGATCAGTCCCCGACGGAGAAGTCGGTCATCGCGCGCAGGGCCACGAGCCGCGAATCGATCTCCTCGCGGGTCAACCGGCTGACCCGCTCGGTGCCGAACTCCTCCACGTTGAACGAGGCGAGGACCGTGCCATATCCCATCGCGGTGCGGAGGGCGTCCGGAGTGACCTCGCCCGCCTCGCCGTCGAGGTAGCCGAGGAAGCCACCGGCGAACGAGTCGCCGGCCCCCGTGGGATCGCGGACGTCCTCGAGCGGGAAGCCCGGGAGCGCGAAGAAACCGTTCGGCGTGAAGAGCGCCGCGCCGTACTCGCCCTGCTTGGCGATCACGGCCTTGGGGCCCATCGCCATCACGGCCGCGGCCGCCCGGGCCAGATTCGGTTCGCCGGTCAGCTGGCGGATCTCGGCGTCGTTGATGAGCACGCAGTCCACCTCCGAGATGGCCTGGAGCAAGGAATCCCTCGCCGTGTCGATCCAGAGGTTCATCGTGTCCAGTCCGACGAAGGACGGGCCGCCGCACTGGGCGCGCACCTGCCGCTGAAGGTCGGGCTGGATGTTGGCGAGGAAGAGCATGTCGGAGGACTTCGACTCCTCCGACAGCTTCGGTTCGAAGTCCCCGAACACGTTGAGGCGGGTGTCGTCGGTATGGGCGGTGTTCAGGTCGTACTCGTAGTGGCCCTTCCAGAAGAAGGTCTCTCCCGGCACGCGCTCGATGTCGTCGGTGATCACTCCGCGCCCCTCGAGCACGCCCAGCTCCCGCTCCGTGAAGTCGTCGCCGACCGGGCCGACCATCCGGACGTCGGTGAAGAAGCTCGCGGCGAGCGAGAAGTGGACGGCGGAGCCGCCGAGCATGCGCTCGCGCTCGCCGAACGGGGTTGCCACGGCATCGAAGGCGATCGAACCGACCACGGTCAGAGACATGCGCGGGATCGTATTGGTCAGCGTGAAAGGATGACCTCGTGAAGGCGATCCAGATCGAGGAATTCGGCGGCCCCGAGGTGATGAAGCTGGTCGAGCTGCCCGATCCCGTGCCGGCGGAGGGGGAGACCCTGGTCGCGATCTCCCGGGCCGGGGTCAACTTCTCGGACACCCACATCACCAACGACCAGTACGTGGCCAGGCAGCGTCTGCCGCTCGTCCCGGGCATCGAGTTCGTCGGCGTGGCGGAGGACGGGCGACGGGTCGCCGCGGTCGTCCCGCACGGGGCCTACGCGGAGAAGATCGCCGTCCCGGAGTCCGACCTGGTGGAGATCCCCGACGAGATCGACGACGAGCAGGCCGCCGGCATCATGATCCAGGGCGTGACCGCCGACGGTGTGTTGAGGATCTCGGGGCGGCTCGCCCCGGGGGAGACCGTGGTGGTCGGTGCCGCGGCGGGCGGCACGGGCAGCCTGGCGGTGCAGGTGGCGCGCTCGATGGGCGCCGGCAAGGTGATCGGCCTGGCCTCGGGCGAAGAGAAGCAGAAGCTCGTCCTCGACCTGGGGGCCGACGCGGTCGTGGACTCGCGGAGCCCCGATCTGCGCGAAGAGGTGCTC
>Ga0182737_1001554_pt1 | contig 21957 bp, 11 predicted proteins | sample eDN5th30CBELigOP_FD_128878 | JGI IMG/M metagenome (GOLD analysis project Ga0182737, IMG submission 128878) | Enriched Organic Plus compost microbial communities from Emeryville, California, USA - eDNA 5th pass 30_C BE-Lig OP (version 2) (version 2) ...
CTCATCCTTCAGGATATAACGGCGTTCATAAAGCTGTTCCAGGCGGAGTTTTGCGGGTTTGTGTCCAGATGCGGCCGCCAAGCTGAGCAATCGAATGCTCTCTTCGAGCCCGTTCTTCATTCTTGAGAAACGTTCGCCCAATATCCAATTTGCACGAGGTTCTCCTGCCAGGGATGCTTCTCCCAATAGGGAATAGGCATCGTCCATCAAAGTCTTTTTGTTGTGCCAGATTGTTTGTCTATTGCTCTCGGCAGCAATTGCCATCGCTATAGCACAGAGAAGTCCCGGCTCGCCATCGCTCGCACGCTTTAGGATTTTTTGATCCACCTCTTGAATCACGAGCCACGAGAGTTCCGATAATTCATCTCTAAGCCATTTATGCTGCTCTCCAGCCTCATAATATTTGATGTAGCCTGAGTCGGAAGCAGCCTGATAGATCGCTTCTTGATTGTAATCGGGGATCTCTTCGTCTGGGTCACGGTATGAGTATGGGTCAAGAATACTCATCTCATCATCATTCGCGGGTTCGAATAACGATGCGATAAGAGGCAAAACCTCTTTGCATGAGGTCTCTGGACTCAGTTCCGCCATTACATAACTCTCCAGCGAATTATAAAAATTTCATTTTCGTTTATTTGCTGCTGAAGCCTATTTTGGACTTCGTCCATAAGTGAATCTTTTTTGGACTCGATTGCTCGCGCTGCAAGTTCATATTCCTTCCAAGCATCGTCCCGCTTCGTTTCCAACTGTTTTCGTTCACGTTCCAATTTGAGTCTCTCAGGCAAATTGGAGACGGTACGCGCAGAACGCTTAATTTCTTTGATTCGGTCTTCCAGATCCTTTAGCTCAAGCTTGAGTGAAGCACGCTGGTCCTCTCCCCAACGGTCGAGCTTATCGAGCTCCTGTTCAAAAAAGGATGCGTTTTTCACGCTTAGTTCATCAAGGATACCAGTTCGTTGTTTTGCTATCGCGCCTTCCAGAGAATCCCGGCCATCGCTTCCAGCATTGCCTGTAATTTCCGCAGTCTGGCCATCCAGCGTGAAAAGACGCTGACATTGCTCAGGTAGCAGGGGCGTGCCGTCATCGCGGCGTCCCGCAAGCAATACATGATCCTGCGTTTCAAAGGCAGTTACGGTAATAGAATGGGCCACCAACCAGCCGCTCTGTCCACGCAGAGGGTCTAAAACGGCGATGTTGCGGCCCGTGCCGGAGTAGTCGAAGATGATTTCCGCAGGAGGCAGCTCAAGAGACCGGCAATGCCCAATTATACGCTGCGCCAGAGGATGTCCCACGCGATAAAGGTTCACGTCCTCGACGTGCTTCCCGACACGGTAAGGACCGGAATGAATGTTCTCGCCAGGGAAGGGATTTGAACTCAGTAGAAATGACTTCTCTTCCTCACTGAACTCTGCGCAATCTCGGAGGAAATAGCGGGTCAACACCCATAGCCATTGCTCATAACGGCTCAGCGCTTCGCTGCTCTCACGGAGTTGCACCCGCAGTTTTTCCTGCACTTCCTCGTCAAAATTCTCCAAAAGCTTTTGCCGGGTTTCCTTCATGCGCTCATCAATCTGCGATTCCATCTCGCGTTGAAGAGCATTGAATGCAGCTTCTATATCCTCTTTGCTGCGACTCTCTTGGTAGATGGCCGCAATGCGTGTCTCGAAATCCACACCGGACTCAATGCTACCCAGCACCTCATCACTTGCTCCAAACACGCCGCTAAAAAGCTGAAATTTGTCTTTCAGCAGCTCGTAAACCCGCTGGTCAGCCGCATTGTTTTTGTTGAGGAAGTTAACGACGACCACGTCGTATTTCTGGCCGTAGCGGTGACAGCGTCCGATGCGCTGTTCAATGCGCTGCGGATTCCACGGCAGATCGTAGTTCACCACGAGTGAACAGAACTGAAGGTTAATGCCTTCCGCCGCCGCTTCCGTAGCCACCATGATCGTGGCTTCATCCCGGAAGAAATCCACCAGCGCGGCTCGCATGTCCGCCGTGGGAGAGCCTGTGACGCGGTCTGTTCCCTCATGACGCTTTACCCACGCTTTGTAAATCTCGCGGGAGCGGGGGTCGTTGTTGCTTCCATTGAAGAGCACGATCTTCCCCTTGTATGCAGAGCCATCAAGCAGTTGCAGTAGATATTGCTGCGTGCGGGTCGATTCCGTGAAGATGATGGCCTTTTCCGGCGCACCAAGAGCTTGCGCCTTGGTAAAGCCGGTGCGAAGCGCCGCGAGCAGAGCCTCGCCCTTGGAGTTCTTGACGATCGAATCGGCTAGAGTTTTGAACTCGATCAACGCTTGGCGTTCCTGCTCAAGCTCTGCGAGCTGTTCGCTGCTCAATGGCTCTTTTTCCTTCTTGTCCTCATCCTCTGTCCATTCTTCTTCAATTTCGTCAATCGTCTCAAAGTCAGGTGAAACTTCCTGCGTTTCAAGCGACTGGGTTGCATGTTCTCTGGCCGCTGTCTCTAAGCGGCTAGTCAACGCCCCAAGAGTGCCTGAAATCGCGAAAGTTGAGGATGCTAAAAGTTTCCTAAGAATGAGGGTCATCAGCTTGCGCTGGCCAGACGGCAGTGCATATAGATTCTCACGCTGGAGGTATTCCGACACGAGATCATATAGCCGCTGCTCTTCTGGAGTAGGCACAAATTCCTGAGTGATCGGAATACGATTCGTGTAACGAATGTATTCAAGCACCTGTCTTCGCAATGTTCGCTGGCAAACGGTTTTTAATCGCTCGCGAAGAGCTTCATGATCCTCGCTAGTACGGTTACTGCAAAACTGTGACTTAAAGCTTTTTAGATCACCAAATACAAGATCATCAACGATGCTGACCAACCCATAAAGTTCTTGCAGCGTATTTTGCAACGGCGTGGCCGTTAGCAAAACCTTTGGTGCGTGCGAAATGGCATTCTTGATCGCATTGGCGATGCGGTTCGTTGGTTTGTAAACATTCCGCAGCCGATGTGCCTCATCGACTATGACCAAGTCCCATGGAATTTGCTTCACATAGACATCTTTGGAGCGAACAAAATGGTAAGAACAAATGACAATTTCCCGTTGGTCAAAGGGATTGAGATTGCCTGCCTTGATATAGGCATTGAAGGACTTTGCCTCAAGTATCACAGAAGGCAGAAAGAACTTATCTGCAAGTTCCTGGCTCCATTGCTTCCGCAAATTCGCCGGAACAATGATGAGCAGCTTGCGCCTTTGCTCAGCCCATTTTTGCGAAAGTAGAATTCCTGCTTCAATTGTTTTCCCCAAGCCCACCTCATCGGCAAGCAATGCTCCTTTTGAAAGCGGTGACCGAAAGGCAAAAAGCGCCGCGTCAATCTGATGCGGGTTGAGATCAACCTGCGCATCGGCAAGTGACGCGGCCAGCTTAGCCACGCTATCAGACGGACAGCGTTTCGTCAGTTCGTGTGCTAGATACTTGGCGTGGTAGGCTGATGTCACGGCAACTCCCTCCCCTCAGCAACGCGAGGTTGAAGGATTGTCTGACTGGTCGTGTTGGTGTTCATTATCAGTGCTTTCTCTCATGCCCCCGGTATGGGTTTCCGTATAGCGAAAAATTCAGACAGTGTCTACGTTCTTGAGAAGTAAAGGTAAAGACTTTTCCTCGCGCCTACTTCGTGAGGTGCTACCCCTTTTAGCGGGGATACCCCGCAACGCCCAGAACCTCGGCTCCGCCCACCTCAAGCAATCCAGCCTCCTCCTTGTCCTCATCGTCGGGCAAGCCCTTCAGCGAGGCGGATATTTTCGGCATCCTCGGTCTTGATAAGCACGTCTGCTTTACAGCGAGCGGCAGGATGACGCGGCGGTATTCGTTTCGTTTGTAGGGGCCACGTAAGAGATTGCAGATGCTCCAGATGAAGTTGGCAATTTGGAAGTGGGATTCTGTCGACATGAATGAGGAGGAGAAGATGATGTCGGCTCAGCAGAGAGATTTTCAATATAAGGTAGTAGAATTATGGGCATTGGCTCTTTTTTGGCAACGGTTGATTGTATTGGTTGCGCCTCATTTTGGATGTAGGGCACGGGGTATTTTTACCCTGCATTCATTTTGCTAACGAAGCAGCCATCTATATCGAAGTGCTCTGCGACCGGGAACGTAGCTGGCGGATATTTTCTTCATAATTCCTGCCTCCGCGAAGGAGTTACGGATCTGGACGATCCGTTGAAAAGATAATCCGATGTTCGCTCCGACTCGCTTGGAAGAAAAAAAGAACTCACCATTTCCAAGTCGAGCGAAGTTTTGGATGATGATAAATACCTCACGTTCACTTTGATTTTTTAGGAGATTGAAGGCGGCAGACTCAGCAGGCGATAGACGCAATAGAACTAGCTTTGCAATGGCTCCCTCGTAGATCAAGCGAGCGTCTTCTCGATGCTCCTCAAGCGAGGATGAGCACTTGGGATTCGCTTGCCGGTACAGGTCGTCCGCTGCATTTAGTAGTCTTGATCTACCGAACTGAAAACACCCTTGGCCAATGAGCCTCAGTGTTTGATTGTGGCGGCTGCTAGGTGCACAAATATTAAACTGGGTTACAAGATCGCTGAGGTAATCACAGCTGGGCAAGTCAGAAGTAGAGGGATCAAGCGCCTCAGTGTTGCTAGAACTAAAGAGAGAAATCTCTTTGTTATCTAGTTCTAATAGTTGGGTTGTTTCCTCATGAATTAAGTTGATGAGATAATCTTCACGCGTTGGATGCCAAGTGCTAATATTGGCTGATCCCGGTGCGCGACATCCTTTTCCGGCTCCAGTGAAACAGGGGAAGACTTCCGGCTTGCAGGTGAAGTCGGCGTTTCTCTCTACTTGCCTTCTTATGTGTTTCCATTCATTCGCAGTGAGCGAAGTCCTGGAAATAAGCCAACAATGCCACCCACGTCCGCTGTGCTCGATGATGTAGCAGATGCCACGTTCCTTCAACTGCAGGGCCTCGCGTTTGAAAACCTGGAGATTACGTCGCATATCGCCATTGAGCGAGTCTTTTGGGTGATCGTGGAAATCGAAGTCCCATGCAAGCCATGTTGAGGAAGGGTAGTTGGTGTAAGGTAGGAGAGCTACCGTGTAGGGTTTGTCTGGCTTTTCGACTATCGTCTTCCATGTGCTAGCTATTGCCGATCCAATCTTCTGATTCTTGTTTCTTCTGAAGGCTGGGCCGTAGGTGCCGGACTGATCTTTTCCGATGAATGCGGAAATGAAATGATCGGTAGGGCTCTGGCCATGCAAATGAAGCAGCAACTTGACGTAAAGCTCCTGGCTCCAGACATCGAAGGCCGGTAGCCCCACGATTTTGGGTGGGTGGGCGGACATGAATCTTTTTTGGTTGAGATTCCGTCAGATTCTGAGAGTATGAAGCTAGCCCTTCAAGCTTGCCGCGTTCAGTGAACCTGACGCGGCTTTTCTATATTTTGCTCTGAGATTCGAATTTTTCGACCTCTTCGATGGCGAATCGAATTCCTCCGCCTATGCGATAGGCCTTAAGTTTGTCGGCTTTCCGCCATCTTCTAAGTGTGATTGATGTGACATCCCACCGCTGGCAGAGTTGCTTAACAGTGAGAAGAGTGGGGCGGACAGGCTGAGCTTTGGACTGTGGATTCATTTGTAATCACCCAAGCTCATAGACGCACATCTGGCTATTGCGCTAAAATGACCTTACTAAGCGCGTTTTTGCGCAATCTTGGATTTGGCCATGAACGGGCCTAACCCATATCGCCTAATCCATCGGGACAACTCAAATTGGCTAATGAGTGGAGGCTTTTTGAGATCGTACATGTGCTGGGTGTAACGAATTTCAAGGCGAAGTTCATCTCTTGTGATTCTGTAGTGCCTCGGTGGGCTTTCGCATATATCTAGGCCTCTGAACCCGAGAATGCGGCTGACGGCGATTGGAACTGTATTGGTGAGGTCGTATCGCTTGAGTGCTCGGCCTCGATTCGACTTTAGTCCTAACTCGCTGAGCTTGATTTCGTGGATAGGACGTTTTCCTCTTTTGGCTTTAATCAAGACGGCTATTCGCTCAAAAAATTCACCGTCCTCATTGTCGAGGTATTTCGAAATTGTAGACACAATGGAGCTGTTTAATTTGTGAATGGCAGGGTGATTCACGCTGTGGGTCTCCAGCAAATCCTTTCTAGATTCGAACAGTGTCAACAGTCGTGCCTCTGGAAGCTCGGCTAAGCGACCGTATTCCCACAGATCTAGCTCTACATTAAGCCACATTTCGTCAGGGGTTTCTGAATCAATGTCCCCCAATATCTTTTTGTTTAGCTCTTGCAATTCTAGAAGCTCTTCTCGTGAAAGCGGTTGCCTAAACCTTTCAGGAGGTTCGGAAGCCAAAGGGTCGGTGTACACAGAGTATTTCTGTTTAGAGGAAAGTGAGTGTTTAAGTTTCTCAATTGCTTGAGCAAACGCTTTGGGGTCGGAAGGTGCCTCTGGATCAGGCGAAGGGCCTGGAATATGCGTGCGACGAGCGCGTCTCTTCTTTGTCACCGGGAGAGGGGAAGATTGCTTAGCAGTAGCTTTCTTTTTCATAGAAAAGTGAGGTAGACATCAGGGTCGGTGCAGCATCACAGATAACCTCCCAAACCGGAAGTGACTGGCAGCTTTTTGTCTGTGTAGATTGCTGAAGTGATTCGTATGTCCGAGTGCCTCAAGAAGCGGCTGGCTTGCCAGATGCCTTGTTCGCTGGCGATAATGCTGCCGATCTCTTTACGTAGGGTGTGGAGAGGTTTTGGATCGTTAACACCTTGGGCGCGGAGCCAGTCGATTAGGTTTTGAAACGTTGCGTTCGCTCTGTAGCAGCGGGCTTTTCGTTTCTCTGATACTTTGAGTCGAGCCTTCTTTGGGGTTTCGAGTACGAACTTGTCGGTAGCGTTGGCATGGATCTCGGAGAGAATCGCATTGATTGGAGGATCAATGTCCAGGTCATCTGCACTGTCTGCGCTTTTCAGGCGTTTGTATTCGGTATCCTTGATTGCTACGATGTGTCGCTTGAAATCGAACTGGTTCCAGCAGAGCCAATCGGCCTCACTACGTCGAAGGCCTAGGACCAAGCAGAGCACAAGCGCTTTGAAGGCTTCAAGATCAGAGTGGCGTAGCTCTTCGTTTGCTTTCTTCAGAATCTTCTTGGCATTGATGGTTGAGCGATAACGGAGGCTCCCTTGCTTCTCGGTGCCTACTCCTTCAAAGAAAAGAGGAGAGGGGAGATCGAGTTCGTCGGCGAGAAATGGCCGGATACGCTTTGAGAAGAGAGCTTTGGCGTTTCGGATGAGGGAGTTCAGGGTAACCGCGAGACGTTGTCGCGACTCCTGATCTGGAGCGGTTTTCAGGGCCTCATTTTTCCAGGCGACGATTTTAGAGGGAGTGAGGGCTAAAAGCGGTGTCGCATCGACGCGGGCTTTCCATGCCTTGTTGCCACCTTTGAAGGCGTCAAACCTCTTACCACCGTCGATTTTAAGAATCTGTCCGGCGATTCTCCTGAGAGCCTTGCTGTACGTGTCGAGGCTCTCGCTTCGCGCTGACGACAGACGCGTGGCGGCTTCGATGACGGTACCAATGGTGGCTGGTTGTTTTGTTGCAACCTTCGTAGGCTTTTCGTTTGCCAAGGCGGCATCCCAGCCATCGGCAATGATTTTCAAATAGATATCCTTGGCTCTGTTAGCCGCTATGTCCTTCACAGGGGTCCTTAACGGAAAGCGGACTCTTTTCCCTCGGTAAGCGATCTGAACCGAGTAGTCAGGGCTCTTAGCCCCAGAAGTCGACTCTGGCTTCTTCACCTTGTCGAGCCAGTAGCGGAAGTCGGTCCTGGAGCGGACAACTTTGGGTGATGAGGGTTTAGCGCTGTGCACAAACTGTGCATTTATTTTGTCCGATTTTGATTTCAAATGATCGCGCATGTTTTGATGGTTAGGTCATAATGTGTTGATACACAAGTGTAAACTTGTAATCAAAAGCGATCAGATTGAAACATGTGAAAACATGTTTTAGCAGACTGTAAATCTGCTGGATTACGCCTACGCTGGTTCGAATCCAGCCCTGCCCACCATCTTCTAACTGAAGATGTTTTGAAAACGAAGAATGGTGTCTGTATTTTGATTTTGGACACTTTTATTTCTAGTTCGTCCATCACAAGAAGTGGGCACCGATTTAAGGTGGACTTAGCAAGTTTGACTCGGTGACTCAGTGTCCGATCCTCCATCCAATTGCCGTTTGTGTACGATACGAAGGGCTGAATTGTCTCTGGGAAACTAAATTTCCTGTCGTAGGTCAACGTTGAAATCTTTTTTTTGCTGACAATCTGAGACAGCATTGCGCGTCGAAGTGCTTTGAGTGCCAGTTCATGATCGTGCCTTTTGGCTGAGGACCCTGCAGGAACCCAGAATAAGTTTTTCAGCCAGCATGGTCGTGAAGCTAGGTAGGATAATGGGCTTTCTCGCCACTCTGTGCTAACGGGATTATTCAGCTGTCCTGATTCTGCAAGTTGGGGTAACAAAAAACGCAATGTAGCGAAAGAGTCAGTGGCAAACTTAACGAGAATTACCATTCAGCGCCCAACTGTTAATGCCCGGTTCATGAACCGGTTGATCTCGTACGCTTTCTGAGGTTTTAGATCCAACAGAAGGTTAGCTCTCGTCTCGCCATGCTCCTGGTCAGTGATGTCTGTGCCCCTTGTGAAAGATTGGCTTTTTTATTGTCGCCTAAATCCATTCATTGTTCTTATTCCGATTTTATTCTGAACAACTTTTTCTTCAGCAATGTTTGATTCATCTAAAGCGACTCATGGTCGCATTTCCCTTGGTGTTGATGGCCTTGATGAGGTTCTACACGGGGGACTTCCAATCAATCGATTGTATCTAGTTCAAGGCGACCCTGGAGTGGGTAAGACCACCTTGGCAATGCAGTTTTTACTTGATGGGGTTCGCAGAAGCGAGACGGTGCTTTATATCACACTATCAGAGACAAAAGAAGAATTGACGATGGTGGCCCATTCTCACGACTGGGACATAAGCAAAATCCATCTGGTGGAAATGGCTTCGCTTGATGGAGATGTGCGGAATGAAACTGAGAACACATTTTTCCATCCTTCTGAGGTTGAATTGAACAAAACGATTGAAATATTGCTTAATGAGGTAAAACGAATTAGGCCCACTCGAATAGTATTCGACTCTCTATCAGAACTCAGGTTACTCGCAGAGACTGCCTTGAGATATCGCAGGCAAATATTGCAACTGAAGCAGTTTTTTTCAGGACAGAAGATAACAGTTTTACTGCTGGACGACAGAAGCGGTGGATCAAACAATTTGCACCTTGAAAGCATTGCCCATGGGGTGTTGGATATTTACCGTTCTTATCCTGACTATGGAATTGCTCGACGTCAGATTAAAGTGCAGAAACTACGGGGATCCTCATTCTACGAAGGAAGCCATGATCTCATTCTCCGAAAGGGGGGGATGGCGGTATTCCCTCGACTGGTCGCGGGTGACCATAAAGCTAAGAGAGGTACACATACTTTAAAAACAGGCATTGCTGGTCTGGATCAACTGTTGGGCGGAGGAGTGCATTACGGCACCAGCACCTTGCTCATGGGGCCATCAGGCAGTGGAAAATCCACCTTAATTCTGCATCTTTTGGAGCAGGGCGCCAAGCGGGGGGAGAGGGGACTGCTATTTATTTTTGATGAAACGATGGCAAGCGTTGTAAATCGTGCGTCTGCTCTGAAGATCGACATCAAAAGCCATATTGATAGCGGCCTTATCGCAATACGTCAGGTTGATCCGGCAGAATTATCTCCTGGAGAACTCACGCATCATGTTCGTCTTGCTGTCGAGCAAGAAAACACTGCCATCGTCGCCATTGATAGCATCAACGGTTATATGAATGCGATGCCTGCAGAGAAATTCCTTAATTTGCAGTTGCATGAACTTTTTATTTATCTGGCTCACAAAGGCGTCATCACGCTGGCTGTATTCACACAACAAGGCATCCTGGGGACGATACCCTCTACCATAGACCTTACATATCTCGCTGATTCGGTTATATTGTTCAGATTCTTTGAATCAAATGGAACAGTCTGTCAGGCTATCTCGATTCTAAAAAAACGATCAGGTAACCACGAGCGCTCCATCCGTGAACTGACCATAACCGCTTCAGGTTTAAAAGTGGGACATCCATTGACGAATATGCAGGGAGTACTGACTGGCACCCCCTCATTTTTCAGAGAAGATGAAAGGTCCACCGCATCCCAAAACGTCGAATCTCATTCGTGAACACCTCTTCTACGCTCAGGGTGCTGATCCTTGCTCCTATCGAGAACGATGCGAGACTGACCAAAGAATTTCTGACCAAAGCTGCTATTGAAGCTTTTCAGTGTGGCGATATGGAAGAGCTTCTTCGTGTGACTTCGCAAGGATGTGGAACTTTGGTGATTGCCGAAGAATCGTTAAGAAGTTCGGATTTTAATGGTCTTAAATTAATGCTGGATAACCAGCCTTCATGGTCAGAACTGCCTATAATTCTCATTACCCCTTCTGGAGGATCTTCCGTTGAGCGGAAGATGCAATTGAGCGAACTTGGTAGTCGATCCAACGTTCTTTTGATCGAAAGGCCGTTTCGGCCTAGCACTTTAATCAGTCTCACGCGTGTCGCTCTGAAATCCCGGCGTAGGCAATATGAAGTGAGGGCTCTACTCCAGGAAAGCACTGAACATAAAGATCGACTTGAGTTTGTGTTGAAGGCTGCCGAGGTTGGCATTTGGACAATCGACTTGCGTTCACATGAACTGCAATGCTCAGATACTTATAAAAGATTTTTTAATGTAGAGCCTTCTGAACCTTTCACTTACGAATCATTCATTGCTTGTATTCATCCTGAGGATCTGGATCATTGGGTTCACGGCATAGAGAAGGCAATTCAGTTCAATAGCTCGATAAATTTGGTTTTTAGGATTATCCTTCCTGAGGGTCAGTCGCGCTGGATGCAATTGAAAGGGAGGGTCGAGCAACACTTTCCCGGTAGAAACACCAGTTTTATCTCTGGCATAGCTCAGGATATCACCCAGCAAAAAGAAAGTGCTCGTGAACTTGAGGATCAGGCAAATCAATTGAGAATTGCAGATCGGCGCAAGAATGAATTTGTTGCCATGCTTGCCCATGAATTAAGGAATCCACTGTCAAGCATAAGCAACGCAATTCATGTCTTCAAAGAAAATGACGATGGAGATGAACGGGCTTGGGCTATGGAGATTGTTCAGCGTCAAAGCGACCAACTTGGCCGCCTGGTAGATGATTTACTCGACATATCCAGAATTACACTTGGGAAGATATATCTTAAAAGAGAAATACTTGATGCTGCTGGATGCTTGAAGAATGCCTGCCGCGCCATCGGGTCGATTGTCAGTGAGAGGCATCACACATTCACATCTAATATACCGCAGGGGCAATTATGGGTATATGCAGATCCGGCACGACTAGAACAGATTGTCGGAAATCTTTTGACTAACGCAGCAAAATATACCGAGCGCAATGGGCATATATGGTTAGACGCAGCTATCGACGATGGAGACGTTGAAATAGTTGTCGGAGATTCAGGGGTTGGTATTGCTCCAGAACGGATTGACGAAATGTTTGTGTTGTTTTCACAAGGGGAGCGCTCCATTGCAAGATCAGATGGGGGGCTGGGGATTGGGCTGACTGTCGTTCGACAGTTATGCGAACTTCATGGCGGAAGCGTAAGCGCCTATTCTGAAGGAGTAGGTAAGGGATCAAAATTTGTGGTAAAATTGCCCCGTGTGGCTGAACCGAAAGAGCATGAGATCGGTACGCAAACGCAGCCATCCCTTATGGCGAGTGACAACAGGAAGGTGCTTGTGGTGGATGATAACAAAGATGCGGCCAATGGACTGGCGAAGCTCTTGGGTAGACGCGGGTTCAACGCTTCCATTGCATACAGCGGAGTCTCAGCTCTTGAAATGGCTGAACGATTTAACCCGGACATAGTGTTGCTCGATATAGGTCTCCCTGAGATTGATGGATGTGAAGTGGCCCGGCGACTTCGAGCTAAGCCAATAACCCAAACGATTTTAATTATCGCTCTCTCTGGGTACGGTCAGGAGGATGATATACGACGTTCCATGCAATCAGGCATAGATCACCACTTTGTGAAGCCTGTGAATTTCGCAAAATTGCTGACCCTGCTACAGCAACCGCTTAAGTGACTCTCCGAATTTAGAACATCGGAACGTCGTTGAATGTTGAATGCACTGCGGGCATGAAGTTCGACAGAAGGCCTGACATTGATTTAATTAAGCAAAGATGCCGTCCAGCACCCAGCGTTTGAGGTGGGGTTCATGCACCAGTGGATACAGTGCGCCATCGCTGGTCTGCACTTCCCAGAGGATGCGTTTCCAGTGGCTGGTAGTTTCCCACCAGTCCCCGGAACATAACCAGGGGCCGCTGAGGAATTTCACAAACAGTTGACCAGGGTAAAGGCATCCACCCGACGACTGGGCAGCAGTTGCACGCGCCCCACTTTGCCTATGCCCAGCATCGCCTCCTGTTGCGCCAGGGTTTCAGCCAGGCGATTGGGATCGCGTAGACTGCGCTCAAACAGTTGGGTCTGCTGATGCGCCGGACAGACCGGTGTCAGGGAAAGCTGCACGGCCTTGATTGGCGCAGCGGTGCTGACACTTTCCAGATGCGCACGTAGAATGCATAACAGCAGATCCGCATCGCGACCGGGCGATCAACTGGGCAAGCGTACAGATGCCCCATAACTGCAAGAGTCTGGCTTCATCCGGCATCAGGTTCAGCACGGATACGGGCAGTTGTTTTAATAGTTCGCCGTGACTGGCGTTATCTTTTAAAACCAGCACCGGCGTTGCAGCACGGGCTGCGAGGATTGCCAGATCGGCTTTGCCTGCCATGCCAACACAGGCTTGCATGTGATGGTGGTGCAGCCATTGAACCATTTGTTGCGCCGCGGATAAAGGCTTGAGCTTGCGGGCATGGGGAAAGATCCAGCACCGCCAGACCGGGGTGGGTGGATTCATAGGTTGGGGTCCATCTGCAAGCTGCCTCCAGCAAAACCTGCTGGGCTTTTTCTTCAGCCACTGGGTGGCGTGGCAATAACAGTAAAGAACTGCATCTGGCAAGCGCCTGTGAAGCGGTCATGCCACGCAGTACGCCTAGCTGTTCCGCTGCGCGACTGGCGTGCAGGATAATCCCCTTGTTTTGTTGCGCTTGTTATTGTTGTTGAAAAGGGGTCGTTGTCAGTCTGCCGGGTAAACTGGTCGTGTTGAACCGCACGCATAAAAACGTGCGCACATATGATTCCAGTGACTAGGTTAATCCTAGACAGATTAAGCCACATCAAGCTGAACAGTAATCCGTACGCGCGCCTACCTTCTCGAAAGGCCGCGTAGTGCTGCCGGGCGGCCACGCCGGACTCTTGCCAGAGAAATAAGGCGGATTCAGATGGGATCTGATTTACAGGAGATCCTTAAAAGCAATTTCTGAAAAAGTCATTTGCCACTAGAAATCCCCGTATTACGGAAATCGGAGGGGCTTAGACTCAGAATTTTCGCAAGATATGCGGTAATTATTTAAATAAGCATTGAGAAAGAAGCTTAAGAAGGGCATTGGTGTAGCGCCAGTAGCTCATGCACCCTTTAAGGCTTACACTGTTTCCTGCGTTTTAACTAGTGATTATGTTTATATTACCGTCTCGAATTCGCGCATGCCTGCTTGTATGTTTCGGGTTGGCTCCGTTTTCTTCCTATGCGCAGGATGCATTATCTCCTATTGGAGTTCAGTCGAGTAATCCGGCCGTGGTAGCAAGGCAGGATCGTGAAGCGATTGAACAAGTGGTTCAGGGGGATAAGTTGCTGGATGCGAACACGGTGACCCGCCTGATCTGGGAAAAACTTCAGACGGGTGATGACAAGGCAGCTGAGCAGGTGTTGGCGCAATTGTCAAAATCTGGGCAGACAGGTCCGGCTTTTCATGTACAGAGCATCGAGTTTGCGCCTGACTCCAAGATTTTGTCCAAGGAGCAGTTGGTGCAACTGGCGGCTCAGGCCACTGGAAAGAGAGGGACCTTTGTGGATTTGCTGCGTGTGGTGGTAAGTATTAACAAAACGTATCGGGACGCGGGTTATCCTCTGGCAAGGGCTAATCTGCCGCCGCAGGATGTTGAAGGCGGCGTGGTCAGGATTGAATTGATTGAGGCCAAGCTTGGCGGAGTGAAGGTGCAGGGGGATTTTTATACGCCGCCATGGGTGCTGCGCTCCATGGTGCGGCAAAAGCCTGGTGAGGCGATGAACCTGCACACTATTGAACGCGGGCTGCTGTGGTACAACCGCACCCGCAGTGGAGGTCTCGGCGCGATGCTGGAGGCTGGAACGGCATTTGGCACCACGGATGTGCTGTTGCAAATAGAGGAGCCGGCGCGGCACGAGTTGACCTATGTGCTGGACAATGCGGGCAGGGAAAGCGTGGGGCTTGTACGTCAGTTGGGTGTGTTGCAGCGGAATAATGTCATTGGCCTGCTGGATGACCGCATGGTGTTGGGCGGGGTGTACAGCGAAGGCACGCTTAGTTTTTACGGCAGTTACGATGTGTTCCTGCCTGGACGTTTGCCGCGCCTGGGTTTTACCTACAGCCAGGGGGAGACGGAGGTGGTTGATGGCCCCTTCCAGGCCCTGGGTGTGGATGGGGAGTCACAGAGCTTTGAAGTGGCGCTGACGCAGCCGTTGATTGTCAACCAGCGCTGGCTGGTACAGGCGGGATTGCGCTATGCGCACACCTGGAGTGAAACGGACTATGCCAGCCTTTTCATTCAAGAGGAAACCGTGGACACCGTGGCGATGGACATTTCCGCCAGCCGTCTGGACAAGTTTGGAGGCTGGTTCGCGATGGTGCAGGGGCGCTACATTCAGGGGGAGACACTGGGTCTTGCAGATGAGTTTCTGGCCTTTAGCGGCTCAGTGTTGCGGCAGCATCGTTTCGGGGCGGGATTAACCGGCAGCGTTGAAGCGCGCTTCCAGTGGGGGGATGATGGGTTGCCCACCAGTGAACGGTTGGCTTTAGGGGGCGTTCAGAGCCTGCGGGGTTATGCAGAGAGTGATGTGCTTTCTGACAAAGGCTATCTGGTGCGCAGCGAACTGGCATGGATGCCGTTCTTTGAGATGCGCCCTGCCAAACCCAGGACATTGGCGGAACTGGGCAAAGACTTCGTTGGTTCCATGGAGTCCTTTGTCTTTTTAGATCATGGCATGGGTATAGATATTGAATTGTTTGATGCCAGCACGGAAAACCGTGTGCTGACCAGCGCCGGGGCAGGACTGAGGTTTGCCATCTCAAGGTTTTTCTCCCTCATGGCAGTGTATGCACAGCCTTTTGACCTGGAGGATGAGCAGGAAGAGGAGAACTTCCTTTTCAGACTGGAACTGCGCCTACCCTGGGGGTGAGGCATGAGGACATTATTTTCAATCAACGGTAAAAAATTTTCAAGGATGATCCAAGTGAGCACAAGGAAATCCAAAAGCACCACACCCTCTTGCAATCGCATGAATAAAAAGCTGACCTTCGACCTCATCCGCCCGATGGCCCGATGGATGAACCTTGTCGCACTGGTGGCCTTTTTCACCACCTCTTTTCCTGGTTCCATGTTGCTGGCGGGCGGGATTGTTCCAGATGGACGGACCAAGACTCATGTGACGGGCACAGGCTCCAGAACATCGGTCCATACGGAAACGATTGCGGGGGCCACCGGCTTGAACAGCTTTTCCCAGTTTGATGTCAGCGCGGGACAGACGGTGGATTTACATCTGCCTGCGGGGACCATCAACCTGCTGAACCTGGTGGATGGCAAGCGCAGTGATATTCACGGTATCATCAATGCTCTGCAAGGGGGCAGCATTGGCGGCAACCTTTATCTGGCGAATCCTGACGGCATCGTTATTGGCCCAAGCGGGGTGATGAATGCGGGCAGCCTGCATCTTTCCACCCCGACGCGTGATGCGGTGAAGGCCGTGCTGGAAGCCACGGGTGAGCTGGACCCTGTCACTGGGATGCCGCTTTATCAGGTAAATGAAGGTCTGCTGGGAGCTTTTATTTCCAATACGGTGCCGATCAGCCCCACGGGGTTGATTTCTGTGCAGGGGCAGTTGAATGCGCAAAGTGAGGTGACAATCCGTGCCGGTACGCTGGAAGTTCTGCCAACGGGTGAGATCAATGCGGGCCCTGCTGGCAGACAGAAGCAGCTTCAGTATGGTTCTGTGGTTAATACCCAGGGATCACAAAGTGCAGGAGGCGCGGTGAAAGGGCCGGGCGGTAAAATCAGTCTGGTCGGCATTGGCGATGTGCGGGTGAAAGGCGGACGTCTGAATGCGGCAGGTGATGCGGAAACTGCCGGTGGGAAGGTCGAAGTGAAGAGTGACAGCGGCAACGTGGAAGTGACCGAAGGCGCTTTGATCAACACCAGTGCAGAAGGCCCTTTTGGCGGTGGTGAGATAGCCGTGGATGCAACGATGGGGAATGTAGTTTTAAATGATGCGATGCTGTTGTCTTTGGGCGCAGGCGTTGGTTCATCAGGAGGGGCGGTGACTCTGTCGGCTGGTCAGTCGCTGACCATTGAAGGCGGGACATTGATCAATGTCTCTGGTGAAGATGGCGCATCAGGCGGCAATGTGGACGCTGAAGCGGGCGGTGACTTGCTTATTATTGACAGTCAGATTCTTGCCCTTGGTGATGGGGCTGGCAGTCATGGCGGGGACATCCAGGCGAGTGCGGGCGGCAATCTGGATGTACTGGGCGGGACGTTGATCAATGCCTCTGGTGAAAATGGAGCGGCAGGCGGGTCCCTGAATTTTTCTGCAGGCATTGACCTGACTTTTGAAGGGGCGCAGTTGCTTGCCAGGGGGTCAGAAAACGCAGATGGCGGCACCATCTCTGGAGTTGCAGGCGGAGATTTGCTGATTAAGCCGGGAACTTTGATTGCGGCAGATGGGCGTGGGGAAAATTCATCAGGTGGCAATATCTATCTGTTTGGGGGTGACACGGCGACATTTGAAGCTGGCGCCCTGCTGAGCGCCCGTGGTGGAAACAGCGGCAACGGCGGTTTTATTGAGCTTTCAGGATCGCGTGAAGTGAACCTTAATGGTGGCGTCGCGCGCGCCGGGGCGGCAGATGGTGTCCATGGAACCTTCTATGTTGACCCTGAAATAATCAATCTTGGTGCTGATGGCGGCATCTTCAATATTGATGGCACTGACATCATTCTTGAAGCCACGCAGGAGATCATCCTGGCTGACAATTACTACCTTGTTTCCCGATACCTGACGGATGATCCAGAGAATTACGCGCTGGATCCGGGCTCCACCTGGGCTACGGCTGCATCCATTGGTGATTCTGGCAGCATCTCCTTGCTTGCTCCGGTGATAAGCATTGGCGAGGGGGTGCAGATTTTAGCCAATGCCACTGGTGAGTATTCTGCCGGGGAAATTTTGGTTCAGGCGCAACGGGAAGATGACCTGGCAAATGATGTCTCTGTCAGTTTGGGAACAGGTACCGTGCTGGATGCCTCGGCTGTGGATGGACTAGCCGGGACGGTCGAGATCGGCGCCATTAACTTGCTGGCTGAGGACACCGACCCTGAAGCGGCGTCAGGCGACCCTGTGGCGACTCCTATTGCGGCAAAGGTGGCGAAGAACGCCAGCATACAGTTTGGTGATTTCGTGACGATTAGAGCCAATGCTTCAGGTATTGGTGAAGCGGGGGATATTGATGTGGCGACGCAGTTGGAATACTCCACTCAGACCGCCACGATTACCTTTGGTAATGCCGTGCAGTTTCTGGCCCATGGCATTGGCACGGGAGCAGGCGCAGGTGCCATCTCTGTGGCAAATGACGGTTCGATGACGCTTGGCAATGGGACGGTCATGAACGCGAGCGGCGGCAGCGGACGTTCAGGCGGTTTAATTCAGGTCACTGCGGTGGACAGCCTGACGATTGGTCATGCAGATCTGAAGGCCAATGGTTCCGGCCTGAACAATATTGGCGGTTCCATCCTCATGGCTGCCAGTGCGGGTATTTCCCTGGAGGCAGATGCGAAATTTGATGTACGCGGTTCAGCCAGCGCCAGTGGTGGTCTGATTGCGGTCACCTCCGGCAGTACGATGAGTGTAGCCACGTCACAACTTCTTGCCGGAAGCACTGGAGCAGGAGCAAGAGCGGGTGCGATCAATCTGCGAGCCAGCGGCGCATTGACGTTAATGGTAAATTCCGGTGGTGACGCCAGCGGGTTAGGCGGTGCACGTGGGGGAAGCATTGAACTGGTTTCAGGAACTACCCTCGATATTTATGGCGAGTGGAAGGTGAATGGTTCAAATCAGGCTGCTGCGGGTGATATTCTGGCTGCGGCTGAAGGGGACATAACGCTGCATGATGATGCAGTGCTGAGTGCGGCTGGCGTGGGATCTGTGTCTGCGGGCGGGCGCGTGACTTTGTATTCTGCCAATGGCACCGTTGAAACAGGGGCCGGGGCCGTCATTGATGTCAGTGCCGCTGGCGCGGCAGATGGCTGGGTGACCATGGACGGCCTGAATCCAGTCATCAATAATGCCACGGTTGATCTGGGAGCTGAAGGGTTGCTGGTGGTGGATAACGCGGATGACATTATTATTACAGATGAGTCCCAGCTTGGCCTGACGGGGGTGGTAATCGCCAGCCGGTCCATTCGTGTCTCTGCAGATTTGTACCACAGTGGCCGTATTCATCTAATTGCCCCATTGATCATCATTGATGATGGGTGGACGCTTAGCACTGCTGCCACGGGAGGCAGTGATGCCGGAGATATTATTCTTGAAACAGGAACAGGGGCAGGGGCGGCTGTAGATGCGCTTAGCGCCCTTGAAACAGGGCTTGGAACGGGGAACATTCTGTCTTCTGTGCTTGCAGACGAGGCCTCGCGCGATACTACTGCTGGCGGACTTGCGGATCCCAACACCACGACATCTGGCGAGTTGCCTGAAATCACGACCCGTGAAATTCTTGTGGGTGACAATGTCACCTTTGATGCAACGGCTGTAAACGGTCAGGCAGGGGATATTATCATCAGGGCGGAGGCGGCTGGCGGCCTGCTGGTCATTGCGCGTGTTGAGATAGGAGCAGGTACTGAATTTCTTGCCACGGCAAATGCATCTTCCCGCAACGGAGACATCGTTGTTGAGGCCAAAGCGACAGCACGTGGCCCAATCTGGTACATGGAGATCACCCCCGACACGGTGGATGAACTGACTTTGTACAACATCGGAGCTTACGCCAATTCACAGTACCAGCAGGCGCTGGATACGATTAATATCTTTGGTGATGGCAACCCATATGCCGTTGTACGTCCTGAAGCCACGGCAGAAGTGCTGATCGGCCAGAATGTGGAGATGGCAGCGGCTGACGTGACTCTGAATGCTGAGGCGGACGCCATTGGCTTGTTCTCCGTGCTGCCTGCAAATGCCGCTGGAGAAGTGTTTCGTCGAAGCTTTACAGGCCAGGTATATGATGCTGGTGCTGATACCTACACGGATGTGAATCTTGCCGATGACTGGGCCAACCCGTTGTTGGGGATGGACTGGGACAATGCTCTTGGCACCACACCGCTGACGGGTTCCTCCATCGCTAACGCCACCGTGCGGATAGGTGACGGTACGGAGATAGATGCGAGCGGCACGCTGAAGATTACGACACGCGCACATAACAACGCCGAGTTTGAAAGCATGATTACTGCTGGCAAACAGGTGGCCGGCATGGTGATTGCGACAGGTGAGGCCAACAGTCAGATCATCATTGGCAGTCAGAACGCAGCGGCGGATGGCATCCTGCTTTCAGCGAATGACATGCTTATTCATGCTCTCTCTGAGAGTGAGGTTTCTGCAGGCGCGCGGACTGTGGCGGTGAGCAAGAAAAATCGCCTGACCAAGAAAAAAGGCGCGAAAAAAGTTAATGAGATTGCAGTGGGACTGGCAGTCAATCGCGTGGACAACGAAGCGTTCATTGGAGCCAATGTGACGCTTGACGCCCTAGGTGATTTGCAAATTCAGGCAACTCATACCGGCACCGCCCGTGCGGTCGCTTATGGTGAAGCCACAAAAACCACCGTGGTCAGCGGTGCCATTGCTGCCACGTACATGCATCAGGATGTAACCAGCCGCATGTTGGGGGTAGCCATGGTGGGTGGCGACTATACCCAGCAGGCTTTGATTGACATGTCCGGGGGGGATTTTGTCTCCGGGTTTGTAGGGGCATCTGCCAAGGTGAAGCGCAAACGCCGTCCCAGCTCCCTGGCTGCTGGGGCCCAATACGGTGCCATGGTACCGTTGTTGTATGGTCTGTTGCGTGAAGACCCCGCGGGCATTGAGCAAGGTGGTGAGGAGCCGGATGAGGATGCCAACCTTGATATCCTGTCAGATGTGAGCACAGGGATAAGCACCTTCCTGAAACCGACTTTCCTGAAGAGCAAGCTGCAAGCGCTGGGTTCCATTTCACTGGCGGAAGTGCAGCATAACGCAACGGCGGAAGTCGGCAGCCTGGCCTCCATTACTTCTGTGGGAGACCTTACGGTTCACAGCGAAGTGAGGGATCGTCCGGTATTGATCAGCCGTGTGGAGGTGCAGGATCTTGCCTCCAGCGGTGGCACAGGCACTGGCTCCACCACGACCTCACAGCCGATATTAAGTGCAGACATGGCTTTGGGCCACTGGCAGTACGCCATGAATGCTCAAACCGTCATCGGTACGGTATTGGGGGAAGATGATGTTTATTCATCCGCGATCACAGGCCCCTCCCTGTCATCTGAAGGAACTCTGAGCCTGACATCCAAAGTGGATAGCAGCCTTACCGGCACCATGGATGATCTGGTCAACAAGCTTCTGTGGGAGCTTGAATTTGATGAGGGTGATGAAAACCCCTTCGACATTGTCACGGCTGGGTTTGACGCGGCTTCAGCAGATCTGGCCCAGTTGCGCAAGATCATGAAGCTGGCCAAGGCCAAAAACAGCAAGGCGCTGTTTGAGCTGTTCCTGAAACAGGGGCTGGTGGGCATGACCTGGGTGAATTCTGAATCTGCAAGTGGCAAGCTCAGCGCTGGCGCCAGTGTGGCGATTGAAGCCATGTCACCCAGCGCGGAAGTCTTGATCGGGCAGAACGTCACCATTAATGAGCGTACTTCAGGCACATGGACGGTGGCGGAACTGGCTGGCCGGGATGTGGTGATGGGCGCCACCACCGACTTTGGTCGGGCTCATTTGATTGGCAATGTTACGGAACGCAAATCCTCTACGCCGGCGACTGGCGGCAGCGGCACACCTTCTGGGTCTAATGATAGTTTTTCAGTGGGCGTGGGGGCAGCATTGTTGTTTGCCAATCACAAGCTGACCGCTCAGGTAAGTGGCGGAGAAGGTTTGCTGGCCTATGCCGGGATCATGGAAGTGAAGAGCGCGCTGGATGTCATGACGCTGGGTGGGGTGGTGGCTACGGGCAGCAATCCTGGAAAGATCGGCATCTCTGGCTCATTAAATTTTCTGCAAAGCGAGCAACTCAGCCGTGCGGCTTTAAGTTCCCTTGAATCCAGCCTGACCATTGCTGAAGAACTCACTTTTGATGCTGTGGATGACACCTTTGCCATTCAGTTCGCTGGAGGTCTGTTAAAAACAAGTGATTCCAGTGTCGGCATTTCAGTAGTGGCCCGTGATGTCTCACGGACAACGGAATCCGGCTATCTGAACCTGGACGCTGATGATGATATTGCAGAAACGGGGCGCGGCATCATTGAGTCCGCAGATGGAGCCAGTGATGTCAGCGTGACGGTCACTGCGGAGAACAAGGGCAATGCGCTGGGGCTGGCCCTGACAGGAACCAAGCCATCATCAACACAGGCCAATCTTGGGCAGGGTGCTGGCCAGAA
>Ga0182737_1001555_pt1 | contig 21941 bp, 25 predicted proteins | sample eDN5th30CBELigOP_FD_128878 | JGI IMG/M metagenome (GOLD analysis project Ga0182737, IMG submission 128878) | Enriched Organic Plus compost microbial communities from Emeryville, California, USA - eDNA 5th pass 30_C BE-Lig OP (version 2) (version 2) ...
CAGCGACAGGATGTTCTGGTTCGACGAGTTGGCGATCGACAGAGCCTGAACGCCGAGCTGCTGCTGAACCTGCAGAGCCGACAGACGTGCCGATTCCTTGTTCATGTCAGCGTCAACGAGCGTGCCAACGCCCTTTTCGATGGAGTCCGAAAGGCCAGACAGGAAGCTCTTCTGGCTGTCGATCTGCGACTTGGCTGCACCGAGCCTCGCAGCTCCCGTTGCCAGCTTCGCCAAAGAATCTTCAACCGCGTTGAGTGCCGTACCGATATCGGCATCCGATACTGCAGCAGCGGCTGTTGGCGCGAAGAATGTATCTGACAGCAGATCGCCAATCATGCCACCAGAAGCAGGCGTACCAGCTGCCGCGTCAGCCTTGGTGCCTGCAACCGCGGTGTCCGCAGCAGCAAGAGAAATCGTATCAACCGTCACAGTCGCACCGCTACGGTTGTAGGATGCTACGATATTGAGATCCCCACCAGGCGCATTCAGAAGATTCGAACCCGCGTAGTTGGCATTGGAAATGGCCGAACCAATGGTCTTCTGGATAGCCTCGATTTCCGTGGCGATTTTCATCTGGTCTTCCGCACTCGCGCCCATTGCGGAAACGAGTTTGGTCTTCATCTTGTCGACTTCTTCGCGAATCTTGTTGATCGCAGAGTAAGCGGTGTCAACCTTGCCAGCGCCGAGGCCGAGAGCGTCCTGAACAGCCGAGTTGGCCTTGTTGTCAGACTTCATCGACGTAGCGATGGACCAATAAGATGCGTTGTCCGAAGCTTCGCCGATGCGAAGACCGGTCGAGATACGGTTCTGGGTCGTTTCCAGCGACTTGTTGGTCGAAGAAAGCGTCTGGAGAGCGGTCAGAGCCGACGAATTTGTAAGAATGCTAGCCATAGTTTTTTGCCCCTTGGGAAAAACAATCTGAGGGACAGGCCGGATTTTTAGATTACCGGCATGGTGGAGCGGCATCATGCCTGTTACCGCGTAACGCGCGGAAACCCACCATGAGCCGACAGTTAGAGCTCAAACATTAAATAAAGGCTAATTTATTCGGTCGAAATTTAATGGATTCGCAGATTCTCACTCGGAATTCTGGCTTGCGCGATCCGAAGCGTACCAAAATGGGTCAGGAGAAGGATCGTATGAGGCTTCCGACCAGAATATTCCAGCCGTCGATCAGCACGAAGAACAGAATCTTGAATGGCAGCGAGATCACCGTCGGCGGCAGCATCATCATGCCCATGGACATGGTGAGCGTTGCCACAACGAGATCGATCACCAGAAAGGGCAGCACGATCAGGAAGCCGATTTCAAAGCCGCGCCGCAGTTCCGAAATCATGAAGGCTGGAACCAGCACGCGGAAATCAACGACGCCGTCATCGCCGGTGCGGAACGACGGATCGGCGAGATCTTCAAAGAGCCGCAGGTCCTTGTCGCGCACCTGCCCCATCATGAATTCACGGAAAGGCTGCGATATTTCACCGAATGCAGCTTCCTGCGTGATTTCATTGCGCATCAAAGGCTGCACGCCATTGTTCCAGGCCCGGTCGAAGGCGGGCGCCATGACATAGAAGGTCATGAACAGGGCAAGCGAGATCATCACCATGCTGGCAGGCGCGGTCTGGAGACCCAGCCCTGAACGCAACAGCGAAAAGGCGATGGCAAAGCGCGTGAAGCTCGTCACCATGATGAGCAGGCCCGGCGCAATGGAAAGCACCGTCAAAAGCCCGAACAATTGCACGATCTGCCCGCTCGCAGCACCACTGCCCGCAGGCAGCAGATTGTCAAGCGTCAGCGCCTGTTGCGCCTGTTGCGCTTGTGCTGAAACGGTAAGAGCGAGCGTCAGGATGAAGCCGAGGCCAAGGAGTTTTTTCATTCTACGACCAGTGCCGAAATAAAGACCCGGTCGACCGCGCCTTCCGAACGCAGGCGCGCGCGTTCTTCCAAATCAGAGCGGAGATAGGCAAGCCCCGCTGCGCCCTGCAATTGCATGAGATTGACGCTGCGCAGGAAGCTCATGAAATCATCGCCCACGCTTGCCGCCACCGCAGCCGGAATTTCATGGCCCGGCTTTGCCACCAGCGAGGCTTCAAGACGTACCCATGTGTTCTGCGGAATACCGAGATTGGTGATGATCGGCTGCAAGGGCACGACAGTACCGATGGAGCGCGATTCGAAATCGCCCTGCTTCGGCTTGTCTTCCTTGCCGGAGTGTTTGGCCGATGCGAGCTGATCGGCGGAAATCATGCCGCCCATGTACCAGCCGCCACCGCCAGCGATGACGGTCAGGACCGCGACAGCCGCCAGCAGCCCCGTCAGGGAGCCTTTCGCCTTGCCGTCTTTTTCCGTTGCCGTCGTGTCACTCATGTGCGGCGTACCTTAAAAGGGAGAAACCTGATCGAGAATCTGCTGGCCGTAAGGCGGCTGCTGAATCTCGCTGAGACGTCCGCGTCCACCATAGGAAATGCGGGCCTCGGCGATCTTGTCGTAGGAAATCGTGTTGTTGCCGGAAATATCGCGCGGGCGCACGACACCGGCGACATTGAGCACGCGCAGCTCGTTATTGACGCGCACTTCCTGCGACCCGCGAATAATCATGTTTCCGTTGGGCAGCGTATCGGTGACGATGGCCGCGACCTGCAGGCGGATATCTTCACTGCGCTCGATGGTGCCCTTGCCCTTCGATTTGCTGTCGGAATGGGTGTTGACCGAAGCATCCATGTCGCCGCCAGCACCAGCACCCGTGCTACTGCTGGTCGCGAACGAGCCGCCAGCGCCGTAAATACCCTTTGACACCCGCTCGCGATCCGTCTTGTTATCCAGATTGGCGCGGTCGTTGATGGAAATGATAACCGTCAGGACATCGCCCGGCGTGGCCGCACGCGGGTCCTTGAAGAAATTGGTCGAACGCTGGTCCCAGAGCGAATAGGTCGCCTTGCTCGGGCGCGCCGGATAGCCGTTGAACTGCGGATTGTTCTGCATGCCAAGATGCGCCGCGACCGGGGACAGATCGGGCGCCCGACCGATTTCCTCCGGCTTGGTGGCACAGCCGGCCAGAAGAACGAGTGCTGCTGCAAGGGTCGCTTTGTTCATGCTGTTTTTCATTGAACCGTATTCCTGGACTGCGCCGCAGCGCGCTGATCCCTGCCCGACTGATCCTTCACAGCCTGCGGTGCAGTCGTCGTGCGCTGCGAGCCGACGATGACGCGCGCCAGTTTGGCCGCCTTTTCCGGCGGCATTTCATTGAGGATGATGCTGGATACACGCGGATTGAGCTTGAGGATCAGGGCTGCCGCCGCTTCGTCGCCGATGAGCGTCATCTGTGCTGCCGCTGCTTCCGGTTTCATTTTTGAAATGATGTCGACCAGCGAATCCTGTGCCTTGCTCACGAACTCGTCGCGGCGCTTCAGCCACATTTCATATTCCCGGCGCTTTTCCTCAAGCGCACGCATCCGTTCCTCGACATCGGCCTTCAGATCGGTCAATTGTCTGGCCTGCAGCGCATAGCGGGCATCCGCCGCCTGATCGTCGATATTGCCGCAGAACTTGCGGATCTCATCAAGGTTGCCGAGCGGCGGCGGAGAGGCAAGCTGCTGTGCTGCCGATGCTTCGACGGGAGCAGGAGCAGGCTGCTGCGCGAAAGCCGGAGCAGAGGCAGCCAGAAGCAGCGCCACTGCCGAACCATACCGGATCATTTTTTGAGCCATCATCATTGCACCACCAGTTCCGCATGAAGTGCGCCGGATGTCTTGATAGCCTGCAATATTGCGATGATGCCGGTCGGCTTCACGCCGATCTGGTTCAGGCCCTTCACCAGATTTTCAAGATTTGCGCCGGTCAGAATGCCGATCTTGGCGTTCTGCTGGTTGACGGCGATATCGGTGTTCGGTTCGACAGCCGTTACACCGTCGCTGAACGGCTCCGGCTGAACCACCATCGGCGTTTCCGTCACACGAACCGTCAGGCTGCCATGGCTGATCGCCACTTTGGAGATACGCACCTTCTCGCCGATGACGACGGTTCCTGTCCGCTCATCAACCACCACACGCGCCACTTCGTCGGTCGTGATCGGCAGACCTTCAAGTTCTGCAAGAAAGCGCGCGGCAGGCACGTTTTTCGGACGCGACAGGCGGATCGTCTTGGCATCGCGCGCAATGGCGACACCGCGACCGTAACGGCGCTTGGCAAAGACGTTGATCGTATCGGCAGCGCGCACGGCAGTGGTGAAATCGGGATCGCGCAGCTCGACGATCATTTCGGTTTCCTTGCCGAAATTGCCCGCCACTTCACGCTCGACCAGCGCACCATTGGGGATACGACCGGAAGTCGGCACACCCTGCGTCACGCTTGCGGCTTCACCTTCCGCCGCAAAGCCGGACACGATCATGTTGCCCTGTGCAACGGCATAAATCTGATTGTCGGCACCCATGAGCTGGGTCATGACCAGCGTGCCACCCTGCAGCGATGTGGCATCGCCGAGCGACGATACCGTCACATCGATACGCGAACCCGCACCGGCAAAGGCGGGCAGATTAGCCGTCACGATGACCGCAGCGGTGTTTTTAGAGCGGGTGGAGTTGCGCGGAGCGCTGATGCCGAGATTGTCCAGCATGGCGCGCATGGACTGTTCGGTGAACGGAGAATTGCGCAGGCTGTCACCGGTGCCCTTGAGGCCGATGACAAGACCATAGCCCACAAGCTGGTTTTCACGCACGCCCTGAATGGTGGCGATATCCTTCAGGCGCGCAACCGCGCTGCCCCGACCAAGTTCGGCATAGGCCATTTTCGACGGATCGCCGCCCGAGCCAAGCCAATCGGCATCAGCATCCACTGCTGAACCGAATTCCCGCGCATTCTTCGACGACTCATCCGCAAATCCTGCAACAGGCTGGAAAACGAGCGCCAGGACGGCGAACAACGTGGCGATCTGGGCGGCGCAAGTTTTTCTCACTGCATCCCCACCTGAATACGACCATTGGCCAGCACCGTGCCGGACACGATGATGCCGCTGTCGACGTTACGAACCTTGATGAAATCGCCAGCCGCACCGGATTCGAGCGGCGTCCCCATGGCGGTTATGGTCAGCGTGCCGGCGGTAAAGACCAGCGGTGCCGGAACGCCGCGTGTAACCAGAGACGGCTCGCCCAATGCGGAAACGAGGATCGGCTTGCCGGGCAGCAGCGTCTTGCGCGCTACCTTGCCTGCCGCCTGATCCGCCGACAGAACATATTGGTTCGCCGCTGGCGCATTGATAAAGAACTGTTTTTCCAGCAACGCCGTATCGCTCACGATCTGGCCGGGATAGACGGTAGCCGAAGGCACGACAAAAGCGATGCGGTCCGCAGCACCGGCGCCAGCCATTGCGGCAAGCAGGAAGCCACCGGCAAGAACCGGAGCATTTCCAGCAAAAGTGCGAAGCGGTTTTGCGCAGGATAATGCGCAAAAGAAAACAGCTCCTGTCTTTTGAAAGATCGCCTTCACACAGCCCATCGCCATCACCGTCAGCGCAAGTTCTTCGACACGGTTGCCGCCATTTCGTCGGCAGCCTGAATAACCTTGGAATTCATTTCATAGGCACGCTGCGCCGTGATGAGATCGGTGATTTCCTTTACCGGATCAACGTTCGACGCTTCGAGATAGCCCTGCTTGATCGAGCCGTAGCCCGGATCGCCCGGAACACCGACCAGCGGGCCACCGGATGCTTCCGTCTCGCGGTAGAGATTGCCGCCGAGCGGCTCCAGACCCGCTTCATTGGTGAAGTTGGCGAGGGTCAACTGGCCGAGATCGACCTGATTGACCTGATCCTGCAGCTTGGCGAAAACCTGTCCGGTATCGGTGACCGTCACTTCAACGGCGTCAGGCGGAATGGTGATCGCCGGTTCGACCGGATTGCCGTCGAGTGTCACAAGCTGGCCATCGGCATTCTTGTTGAACGCGCCAGCGCGCGCATAAAGCGTCTCGCCGGTCGGGCTCTGAATCTGAAACCAGCCCTTGCCGGTCAAAGCCAGATCGAATGGATTGCCGGTCTGGTTGAAACTGCCCTGCATATGGAGATTGCGCACCGCTGCCGTCTGCACGCCAAGGCCAACCAGAGCGCCTTCCGGCACGATGGACTGGTTAGCCTGATTGGGCACGCCTGCCGTACGCTCGGACTGATAAAGAAGATCGGAAAATTCCGCACGCGCGCGCTTGAAGCCCGTTGTGTTGATATTGGCGATGTTGTTGGCAATCACTTCCAGATTGAGCTGCTGGGCGTTCATGCCGGTGGCGGCGATCGTCAGGGCTTTCATGGCTTATTTATCCTTGGCTACCGCAAATCAGATGGGCATACGGCTGATTTCGAGATAGGCCTGCACGATCTTGTCGCGGATCGCGATGGCCGTCTGAAGCGACTGTTCGGCTTCCATGACGGAACCGACCACATCGCGCACCGGCGCATCGCCCTTGATGCCCTGAATGGATGTCGCTTCAGCCGCCTGCAGCTTCTGGCCGACGGAATCCGTCATCTGCGACAGAACTTCGCCGAACGAGGCACCGGGAGCTGCCGGAACAGCCTGCGGCGCGGAAGCGGAACCCACGCCCTTTTCGGCTACGGTTTCCGAGAGGCGCGACAGGGCATTGCGCGCCGAAATGCTCATGATCGAGTCGTACATTATGTGCTCCTCAAGAGATCGATGGTCATGGAGATCAGCTCACGGGCTTGTTTCACGACCTGCAAATTGGCTTCATAGGAACGATTGGCTTCACGCATGTCCGCCATTTCGACGACCATGTTGACGTTTGGATAGCGGACATAGCCGCGCTCATCCGCTGCGGGATGGCTCGGCTCGTATTGTTCGATAAAGGCCGATGTATCCTTGCCGACTTCGGCAATGCGAACTTCGGCTGCACCGGTGCCCTGTTCCAGCTCGGTACGGAAGGACACCGTCTTGCGGCGATAGGGATCGGCGTCGGCAGTCTTGGCGGTGGACTGCGCATTGGCGATATTCTCGGAAACGATGCGCAGGCGCGTCGATTGGGCCGAAAGGCCCGACGCTGCGATCTTCAATGTGCTTTGCAAGGCATCGGAAGACATAATTACCCCTTCGCGACCGAAAGCATCATGCGATGAAACGCTTTGACGATGCTTGTGTTGAGCGAATATTCGCGGGCGATTTCACCAGCCTTCATCATTTCCTGTTCGACATCGACCGTATTGCCGGAATGGGTCTGCTCGGTGATGTCATCCGGGCGCAGGCGCGCACCGGAGATCCCGTCCGCCTCGGCTTCCAGATGCAGGCGGCTGGTGGCAGCCATGGTGAGCTGCGTCTTGTCCAGCACATCCGCGAAGGGCTGCACGTCCCGCGCCCGGAAATCCGGCGTGTTCGCGTTGGCAACATTGCCCGCAACGGTGGCCTGTCTCACTGACAACCACTGCGCCTGCCTTGCAGCCAGATCGAAAAGATGAATGGAGCTCATGGAGTTTCCCGCCTTTACAGTTGGTTAACTTAAAGGCCGGAACTTGCGTCAAGCTTGCGGGGGTTAGGGCAGTAGGGCAGTAGGGCAGTAGGGCAGTAGGGCAGTAGGGCAGTAGGGCAGTAGGGCAGTGAAGGGTATGGCCGGCGCTGCCATCCGCAATCAGAACATATTCCCTTTTCACATAATGCCTTACTGCCCTATTGCCTTATTGCCTTCCCCTTACCTCCGCATCTCAATCACATCGCCCGACGATGTCGTAAGCTGCCAGGTGCCAGCACCGCGACCGATCGAAACAAGGTGACTGCCATCCGGCAGCAGCGAGCCTTTTTCGACAAACCAGTAGCCCGACGTATCCTCGATCATTGCCATGCCGCCGACGACTTCGCGCAGCGCGAAAACCGGCTTCGGAAACGCCTGCCCTTCCCCGCCGCCGTCGCCACCAGTGCCCATGCCGGTTCCCGGAAGCCCCTTGCCGTTCGACATGACGGAACCCGTCATCGTGTTGTCCACGTCAGCATTCGGCGCGACCTGTTCGGACGGGCGGAAGGACGGGAAACGGCGCACGGTTTTCTGTTCCGAGCGGTCCAGCGGATCGATGATCTTGCGTTCAGCCTTCTCGGGCGAGCCCAGATCGACGCGCTGAAGATAGGTGACGAAAGGCAGCATAGCACTTCCGGCAGCGAGCGTGATGGCCGCGATCTTCAGGTAGCGATCCACCTTGCTTTGCGGCTTCTTCATGCCTTCCTGTCGCGCAGCGGCCTCGACCTCCGCCGTCAGGTCTGCAAGGAGTTTCTCTTCCTTTGTCTTGCGAAAGCCCGTCATCATGCGTGTTGCGCCTGTCTGTCGCCGCGCAGTGCCGCGGCAAGGTCATTATAGGGATCGTCCGATAGGCCGGTTTCCGGCGATTGCTGCAAGGCGTCGTAAATGCGCGGCACGAGATCGACCGCCTGATCCAGAAGCCCGTCATGGCCTTTCTGGTACGCCCCGATGGCCCGCAGGTCGCGCGTTTCCTCAAAACGGGCGACCATGGCACGCAGCTGGTTGACCAGCTTGCGCTGTTCCGGTGTCCAGTTGTGTTTCGCAAGGCGCGAAACCGAGCCGGGAATATCGACCGCCGGAAAGCGCCCCTGTGCTGCAATCGCGCGGTCGAGCACGATGTGGCCGTCCAGCGTGCCGCGGATCGTGTCGGAAACCGGATCATTGTGATCGTCGCCATCCACCAGCACCGAATAAATGCCGGTGATGCTGCCGCCTGCTTCCGTAATACCGGGTCCGGCACGCTCCAATAGGCGCGGCAACTGGCTGAAGACGCTTGGCGGATAGCCGCGCGAAACCGGCGGCTCCTCGGCGGCAATCGCCACTTCGCGCGCGGCATGGGCAAAGCGCGTGACGGAATCGACGATCAGCAGGACATTCTGGCCGAGATCACGGAAATATTCGGCAATGGCCGTTGCGGTATTGGGTGCGAGGCGGCGCATCATCGGGCTTTCATCGCCTGTTGCAACCACGGTTATGGTCTTGTCGAGATGCCCCGCCATGGTCTCTTCCAGCATCTCGCGCACTTCGCGTCCGCGCTCGCCAGTCAAAGCCAGCACCACCGTGTCGAAATCTGCCGCGCGTGTCATCATGGCAAGCAGGGTCGATTTACCGACGCCCGATCCTGCAAAGATGCCGATACGTTGGCCAAAGCAAAGCGGCGTGAAAATATCGATGACATTGACGCCTGTACGCAAGCCACGATCCACCCGCCCGCGGCGCAGGGCTGCCGGTGCAAGGCTCTCGGATGCCATTGGCCGGGTGCCGGGCTGCAATGCGCCCTTCCCGTCAACTGCCTGCCCAAGCGCATTGATGACACGCCCGCGCCATTCCGGCGCCGGGCGAATACGCAGCGGCCCTTCCTCGAAAACCGCAGCGCCAAGCGAGGGAATGATGCGGTCATCGAAGGGCTTCACCAGCACCTGCGTGTCAGCCACCCGGATGATTTCGGCAAGGCTCTGGCCGCCTTGCGCGTGGATCGCCACGGCATCGCCCAAACGCGCATCGCGCGAAAGCCCACGCACGGCAATCGCCGAACGCGACACGTCGCTCACCGTTCCGCCGATACCGGTCAACGGCTTTGGCGCCACCGATTGCTGACGGGCAAAAGCGGCCAGACGGGAGAGCGGCAGATCAGGCGTCATCCGTTTCTGGAGCCCAGGGTCTTGATGGCTTCAGAGACGGTGCTTTCCTGCTGCGACAAGAGATTGTTGACCTGCTCGAAGGCGCGGCTCACGCTGATGAGGCGGGTCATCTCCGTCATGGCATCAACATTCGATCCTTCGATCATGCCTTGCACGACGCCAACGCTGTTGTCGTCAGCCACCGGCTGCGCAGGCTTGTTCGGGATGACGCCGGATGTGCCTGCATAGGTCAGGTCGGCATCGGCCGGGATAGTGTAAAGACCGATGGCGCCAATCTGCGCGCCGTTCTGATAGATCGCGCCATCGCTCGAAATCTTCGGCGCGCCGCCACCTGGATTGAGCACGATGGGCGCACCGCCGACATCGAGAACCGGATGGCCGGTGATGGAAACGAGATCACCTGTCGGCAGCATGTTCATGCGCCCGTCGCGGGTGTAAATCTGTCCCTGCGGCGTCGAGACCGACATCCAGACATCGCCCTTGACCGCAACATCCAGCGGATTGTCGGTCTTGATCATAGGGCCTGCTTCGGTACGGATGAAGCTCTTGCCCGCCGTGGCGAAACTCACATCGTCGCTGGCCTTGTTTGAAACGATGGTATCGAACTTGGTGCCTTCTCCACGGAAACCGACGGTTGAGACATTGGCGACGTTATGAGCGATGGCATCCATCCGCCGTTCCAGCGTGATGAGCGACGAAAGCCCGACATAGATCGAATTGCTTTGCATTGCCTAACGCCCGCCCGGCTTGAAATTCTGCAAGGTGCTGAGAATATCCATCGAAATGCCGACGGACGAGGTTCCGCCCAGAAGCAGGGACGCAATCGACGCCGGGCTGCTCGCCGTTGGATTGTTCATCTCATACATGGCGGTAAAGCGCGAAATGAGCTTCGACACGTAATCGGGATCGGACATCTTGGTGAAGTCGATCTTGTCCTCGATCATCTTCGCCTGCTTGTCGATATCGGCATTGGATATACTGGATGGCCAGCCGAAGGTCGTCTGGATCATCGACACCAGCGCCTTGTCGCCGAGGATTTCGTAGGCATTGGTGATGGTCGGCGCCTTGCGCGCAAAATAAAGCGCCAGCCGCACGCCTTCATTCTGGCTTCCGGCTTCCGTTTCCAGCGTCTGACGAAGATATTTGTCCACGACGCCTTGTTGGGCCGCCGTGCTCTCGGTCGCCTCCGCGCCCTTACCGGCGAAATCGAAGACGGTCGCAAATTCCTTGTAGCGCTTGTCGGTCAGCTTGTTCGCCATGGCATCGTCGCTTGTGACGCCCTCGGTCAAAATCTTGCGGACAAACGCCTTGGCGAAGGCCATGTCTTCCAGGCCAAACGCCTTCATTGCGTAATTATAAAGGCGGCTATCGGCCATGAAATCATCGATGGATTTCACCTTGCCGATATTCTCCTTGTAGTAGGCGGTTTCCCGCTCCACCAATGGCTCCTTCGAAACACGCTGCAACGACCGCGTCATATCCGCCGCGATCAGGCGATAACTCGTCATCGTATCGACCATGCGCATGACCCCCTTCCGGTATTTCGATCCTTTATGAAAGACCAAGCTTGTCCGAAGCTGATTTTATTTGCGCGCTACAGACAAGGTTCGCGCAAGCCGCGGCACTTAGGTTCCAGACAAACAGAATGTACGCGGGAGTCTCGAGCATTGGGCATTATAGTCGGTCTTGTCATCACACTGGGCTGTATGCTGGGCGGCTTTATCGCCATGGGCGGACATGTCAGCGTGCTCATCCAGCCCTGGGAATTCGTCATCATTCTGGGTGCCGCACTCGGGACCTTCTTCATCGCCAACCCTTTCTCGCTCGTGAAAGACACCGGCCGCGCCTGCATGGAAGCATTCAGCAACGCGGTTCCAAAGCAGCGTGACTATCTCGATGTTCTGGGCGTGCTCTACAGCCTGATGCGCGAACTGCGCGCCAAATCGCGCAACGAAGTGGAAGTGCACATCGACAATCCGAAGGAATCGTCGATCTTTCAGGCCTATCCGAGCGTATTGAAGAAAGAGGACCTCACCAATTTCATCTGCGATTATTGCCGTCTCATCATCGTCGGCAATGTGCGCTCGCACGAAATCGAGGCGCTGATGGATGAGGAAATCCACACCATCGCCCGCGACAAGCTCAAGCCCTACCACGCAATGGTCAGCATTTCCGAAGCCCTGCCCGCACTCGGCATCGTTGCCGCCGTGCTGGGCGTCATCAAGGCCATGGGCGCACTCGACCAGTCGCCGGAAGTGTTGGGCCACCTGATCGGCGCCGCCCTTGTCGGCACCTTTGCCGGTATCTTCTTCTCTTATGGCGTTGTCGGCCCGATCGCAGCCAAGATCAAATCGACCCGCGAAAAGAACAATCGCCTCTACATCGTCGTGAAGCAGACGCTCCTCGCCTATATGAACGGTTCCCTGCCGCAGATCGCCGTGGAATATGGCCGCAAGACCATCTCCGCCTATGATCGCCCGACCATTGATGTGGTCGAGCAGGAAACCATGGCGAGCGCGCCGACCCAGCAGGCAGCGTAAGATGACCACCCCCGAAACTGCCACATTGGGGCAAAACCGCAAAAATGATGTTCTGGCCGAGAACCTGCTGCGGGCAGCGGGCCTTTCAGGCGACGACCTGAAATCGCTTGCCCATGTGTTCAAGGATGCCTCAACGCATTTCTGTGACCGGCTGAAACATGGCTGCGCTGCCGCATTCGACGTTGAGGCAGGTCAGGTGGAAAGCACCGACGATGCTGCCTTTGCCGACATTCTCGACAAGGCCGCGATCATCGCACCTCTGAAGGCTGAGCGTTGGGGCAGCACACTTTATCTCACCGCCGATGCGACGCTCGTTTTTTCCGTGATCGAAGCCATGTATGGCGCCCAAGGTAATATGGGCAATGTCGGCTCTGTCGATGAGGACCGTCCTTTCGGCATGCTGGAACAAAAGATTTCCGCCCTTCTTGCCGGTCATCTCGCCAGTTCGCTCGATCAGGTCTTTGCCGGAAGCGGACAGGCGAGCAGGCAGGCGCTTTTTGCCGCCGGTGAATGCACCGACACAGCCGAATTCGACCGTGGGAATTTCGAGCGCTCGCGCCTTTTCGCCTGCCGCATCGATGTTACGACCGCGGGCAAAACCGGGCAGGTTCATCTGCTGCTACCGCGCAGCACGCACAAGCCGATGCAGGATGCCGTGGCAGCCTTTTTGCGCCGTCCGATGAACCAGACCGATCCGAGCTGGGCGAAGAAGATGCGGCAGGAAGTCAGCCGTGCGCGCATCGAACTCGAAGCTTTCATCCAGCAGGGATCGATGACGCTGGACGCATTGTCGATGCTCGAAATCGGTCAGGTTCTGAAATTGCCCGCCGATGCCATGGAACAGGTACGCCTGCGCGCCGGCGATCAGCAGCTTTTCAAGTGCACGCTCGGCAAATCGGGCATTCATTTCACAGTCAAGGTCGGCGACCCGGTCAATCAGGAAGAGGATTTCATCGATGAGCTTGTTGCTGGCTAATGTGCTTTCCACATTGATGGCTCTTGCCTCGCTTGCCGCGCTCATCGTGGTTGGCCGCAAGGCCAACGAGACGATCAAGCTTGGCAAGCTGCTGGCGCTGCGCGTTGCAGCCGCCTCCAACGGTTTGGAGCGCGCCGTCAAGGCAATCCAGAGCGAACGCACCGAGCTTGGCACTGCTTTGGCGGACGAAAACAACAAGCTTGAAGCCCGTCTTGCCGAAACGCAGCGCGTGCGCCGCGAAATGGAAGAGGCCATCGAAGAACTGAACAGGCTGCGCAAGGCGCTGACCCGCGATATCCGCCATGCGCGCAACGTCGCCGACAGCATGCCACGAGTACAAGAAAAAATCGCGACCGCCACCGAACAATCGCTCCCGAAGGAAAAGAACGCGCTGCCGGTTTTCGTGCGTCGCGCGGTTCGTAAAGCTACCGTCGAACTTGCGGGGCAGGCATGAGCGCTGACAACAAGGACAAGAACATGCAGCAGGAACTGGACGAAGCCATTGAGGAACTGCGCGAAGAAAAGCCGCGCAGCACACAGAAGGGCCCATCCAAGCCAAATCTCGAACTCATCATGGGCATTCCCGTGGATGTTCAGGTTGTTCTTGGCGGCACGACCATGCCGGTTGCCAATCTGATGAAGCTCGGTCGCGGTGCCGTTATCACCCTCGACAAGCAGATCGGTGATCCGGTCGATATCGTGGTCAATGGCCGCGTCATCGCCCGTGGCGAAGTTATCGTCCTTGAAGACGATTCCTCGCGTTTCGGTGTCAGCCTCACCGAAATCATCGGCAAGTAACGGACGTGACCATGGCCGACCATGAACAGCAAGCCCTCGCGGAAGATATTGAAGGTAGCGCTACCGGCCTCGTCGATACGCTGACCGGCCCGCAAAAGGCTGCGGCGATCCTCGTTGCAATCGGACGGCCTGCCGCTGCCCGTCTTCTGAAGCATTTCAATGCCGAGGACCTGCGCAAGCTTGCCGGTCATGCCCGCACGCTGGAACCGATTTCACCGCTTGATTTCGAACAGCTCGTCAAGCAGTTCGAGGATTCCTTTGCCGAAGGCGCGCCGGTTTCAGAAGCCGCCCAGCGCTTTGAAGGCCTGTTGCGCGAAGCACTGCCGCAGGAAGAAGTCGATGCGGTTCTCGAAGACCGCGTGCAGCCACAGCTCGTTCAGGAATCGGTCTGGGTGCAGCTTGGACGCCTGCCAGTAGAAAGCCTGCAAGCATATCTGACGGATCAGCATCCGCAGATCATCGCCTATATCGTGTCGAAGCTGCCTTCCGACCTTGCAGCCCGGCTGTTCGTCGTCCTGCCGCCGCAACTGCGCAATGCCGTCGTGCAGCGCTCACTCCATATTGGCAACGTGGCGCCAGCGGCTGCGGAACTTCTCGAAGACGTGCTGCGGCGCGATCTTCTTGGCCGCAGCGATTCCGGACCGGTCAAGGCTCATCACGGCCAGATCGCCAACATCTTCAACCAGCTCGACAGAAGCGAGATGGAAGAACTGATGGCGAGCCTCGAAGACCTCAACCGTGACGATCTCAACCGCATCAAGGCCAAGCTCTTCACCTTTGAAGACATCGAGCGCCTGTCGCAGCGCGCGCGCCTGCTGCTCTTCGATGAAGTGCAGACGGAACAGATCGCCACCGCGTTGCGCGGAGCCGATGCAAGACTTCAGGAACTTGTTCTCTCGTCGCTCTCGACCCGTGGCCGCCGCATGGTGGAAACCGAGCTTGGCGCCGAGCAGGGCAACATAACCGCGCAGAACATTGCCGATGCGCGCCGCACGATAGCCCGTATCGCCATCGATCTTTCCGAACGCGGCATCATCACCCTCGACGCTGGCGAAGCTTCGTCCTGATTGCGGTGACCCATGGCAGATGATGCTGACAAGGAAAGCAAAACAGAAGAAGCCACCGAGCAGAAGATCCGCGACGCCTTGGAAAAGGGCAATATGCCCTTCTCCCGCGAAACGCCGATCCTCGCCGGTATTGCTTCCTTTCTGATTATCGCAGTCTTTGTTGCTGGACCTGCCACCACGAAGCTGGCTGTCTTCCTGCGCGAGCTGATCGACCGTCCCGAAGACTGGCTCCTCAACAGCGCGGAAGATGCAAGCCGCCTGTTTGGCGTGCTGGCGCTGGCAGTCGGTGCAGCCCTGGTGCCGGTGTTCATCATCATCCCGCTTGCCGGTATTGCAGCCTCCGCATTCCAGAATGCGCCGCGTTTCGTTGGCGAACGCATCCGCCCGCAAGCATCCCGCATATCCCCGCTCAAGGGCTGGCAGCGGATTTTCGGGCGCGCCGGTCAGGTCGAGTTTCTCAAATCTCTCGCCAAATTTCTGGCTGCGAGCGTCATCGTGTTTGTTGTTTTCTTCAACGGCAACAGTCTTTTCACCGACGCGGTCGCTTCCGATCCAAGCGCCTTGCCGGAATTTCTGCGTGAGAACATGGTGCGCCTGCTCGTCGCCAATGTTCTGGCCATTACCGCAATTGCGGCTTTCGATCTTGCATGGTCACGCATTCACTGGCGGCAGGAACTGCGCATGACGCGACAGGAAGTGAAAGACGAACTGAAGCAGTCGGAAGGCGACCCGCTGGTCAAATCGCGTTTGCGTTCGCTTGGCCGCGACCGTGCGCGCCGCCGCATGATCAACACCGTTCCGACGGCAACGCTGATCGTCGCAAATCCGACTCATTTTTCCGTAGCACTGCGTTACAAGCCCGATCAGGATGCCGCTCCGATTGTCGTCGCAAAGGGACAGGATCTCATAGCATTGAAGATCAGAGAAATAGCAGCACAGCACTCCATCCCGATCTTCGAGGACGTTCCGCTGGCGCGCGCGCTCTATAAACAGGTCAATGTCGACCAGATGATCGCGCCGGAATTCTACAAGGCGGTGGCCGAGCTTATCCGGGTCATCAATACGCGGCATGCGATACATTGATGGATGGCCATGATATTTATATATTTCAGAACAGTGACAGCCTGTTCCCCCAGATCGGCGGTGAGACCATGAAGAGCCTGCAATTCTCGAACGAACGCGAGGCGATCATTGCCCGGAACCTGTGCGAGGTCGCAACCGATCTTCGTCTGGTCGATCCAGCGGATTACATTGCCTTCATACGCTGCGAGCTTTTCGCCAATATTGCCGATATCGTCAGTTCGGCGACCGAGCTTTATTTCTTCCCCGGCACGCTGGAACTCGGCCATGGCGGCGAATATCTCTGCGACTGGCAGTCAGCACCCGCCATCGTGCTCGACATGGAGTTTCGCAATCAGGGCGTCTATGCCTATTTCCGCCTGACGCTGACCGACAAGACTGCCGGTGTGGAGCTGAACCATATCGCGTTTGAGGACGCGGACGAAGATCCTGCGAAGAATACGGCGAGGCTCGCCAATGCTTTCGACGCCGCACGCCTGCCGCTTCGAAAGCGGGCTTGAACAAAAACACCGGATGCATGAAGCACCCGGTGTTGCTTTCATCTCATATCGCTGTCGCAACTACACCAGATGGTGAACCTCCGGCATTTCGATAATGCCGAGCGACAGCGCCGTTGCCACCGCCGAAGTACGGTTGGAGCAATTGAGCTTGATCTTCGCATTCTGGAGATAGGTCACGACGGTCCAGCGCGCGATGCTTAGAATCTCCGCGATCTCACCATCTGTCTTGCCACTTGCAGCCCAGCGGAGGCAATCAACCTCGCGCGGGGTCAGAAGGCTTGCAACCGTCGCGACATCCTTGCAGCCACACAAGGCCGAATGAATGATCCCCGACAGGCTCAGCAGTCGCGGGCGAAGCTTGGCCACAAACTGTTCGCGATCCTCATCGGGGCTGATCTCGAAGCTGAACAGGGAACAGCCGACCGCACCTTTCTGGCTGCGGGCAGAAACCGCAATGAAAATATTACCAAGCCCGTGCTTCTCCGCATCCTGCAGCAGTTCAGCAATAGATGGGCACTGATTGGCATCTTCCTGAAGATCACGCACGATGCCGCTCGCATCGTTTTGAAAATAAGGCGCGTCTTCCTGAAAGATCGGATCGATAACAAAATAGTTCCTGGCGGAATAACGCGCAGCCCAGTTGGTGGGTACTGTCATCACAACCGTAAGATCGGAGGAGTTGGTCTTTGCACAATCGCCCATCCGTCCCCGATAGGTGTGCAGGATATGACGGCAGCCGATTTCGTCGCGAATTCGCGTCAAGAGAGCCAGCGTATCGCTTTGGAAGGCCGTTCCAAAGAAGGTCTTTTTGAAATTCGGAAAATGAATGAGATCGAGTGTCATTTCTATAATATCCTTGGTACTCAAGCTCAATCGCTACCGGTTACTGTATTTGAAATATCAGCGAATCGCAGCCAAAGAGCTTTTCAATCATTTATAAGTGACATAAAAAATGGGGTCTCTGACAACCCGCAACTAATAGAGTGCAAACCATTACACACAAGAACAGTGCGTAAATTAAGACCCTCACGCGAAATTTATAGGCTGAGTGAAAAATAAACCTATCTGAAGCGATTTTTAAAAATCAGCTGTTCTCTTTTTGAACACTTCGCTGATCCCGACCGTAAGCACGGTAGAAAAACTCGATCGCCAGTTCGACATTCTTACGAATCGTTTCCGCTGACGGCGGCTCGGGCAATACGCCGAACAAGCGGGGCCTATAGAGGCCTGAAAGAAACAGGTCGGAAAGCTGATAGGCCATCTTTTCAGGATCGAAAGGCTCCAGTTCCCCCCTCCCGATCATATCCTTGAGATATTCAGCCATCAGGACGAGACTGCGCTTCGGGCCACGCTCATAGAAACGTGCCGCAAGTTCCGGCTTGCGCTCGCTGACGCCCAGAACGATACGCTGCGCGCGCACTGCCGTCGGCGACGTTATCAGCGTCACCAGCGCCACGCCAAAATCGGTCAATTGCTGGCGTGAGTTGAAACCCTTGTCGAGTTTGTCGATCAGTTCACGAAACATTGTATCGCGATAATGCTCGCATAATGCGACGAACAGATCTTCCTTGCTGTTGAAGTAAACGTAGATCGTTCCCTTCGACACGCCAGCCTCGCGCGTGATGTCGTTCATGCTGGCTGCATCGAAACCCATGCGCAGGAACACATCCTGAGCGCCTTCAAGGATTTGGCGGCGTTTCGCGGGGTCCTGACCAGCCCCGAGCCGTGTGCGACCGCACTCCGTGTCGGAGCAGGACGATTTTCTATCACCGGGTCGGCCGACACCTTTTTCATCATGCCGGTTCCGGTCATGCATCATCGTATCTGTCGTTCCTTTGGCGTTGCGATCGGGCTTCATTCTTCGAGACTCTTAACTTTTTTCGAACCAAGCGGTTCGATATGCTCTTGATATGCGCATCTTATTGATCTATGTCAACATCGAACCGAGCGGTTCAATCCTAAGGATGTGCAGAAAGTTTCCCTATGTCCGCCCCGAAGTCCGTTGATAAGGCCGATATTCATCCGTTCCCCAACGCCAAGAACTTCGCCTCGGCAACCCAGCCGACGACGAGTGAGGCGCCTCTGAACGAGAGATCGCAGCCCCATACCGTACCGAACCCGCAGGAAGCCGCGCCCAAGGAAACCGGTGAAACCGCCAAGGGCGGCAAGAAGAAGGGCTTCGGCAAACGTGTCCTGCTTCCCGGCATTCTGGTGGTCGCTGTCGCTGGCGGCCTCTGGTACGCCTATGACTGGTGGACGGTCGGGCGTTTCATGGTTTCGACCGACGACGCTTATGTGCAGGGCGACATCGCGTCCATCGCACCCAAAGTTACCGGCTATGTCGAAAACATCCCGGTGGTTGCCAACCAGAAGGTCAAGGCTGGAGATGTGATCTTCCAGCTCGATGCAGGCGATTACCAGATCGCGCTCGATGAAGCCGAAGCCAAGCTCGCGACACAGAAGCAGACCCTCATCCGCATCAAGGCTGAGACGGATGCCGCGCAGGCCGTGCTCCAGCAGGCCAACGCAGACAAGCAGGCCGCAACCGCTGTCCTGACCAACGCGCAGAGCACGATTGCGCGTGTACAGAAGCTGCATGAAACGCGTTTTGTCGCGCAGGCCGATCTCGATACCGCCCAGTCCTCTCTGGATCAGGCACACGCCAAGGTCGCTGGTGGCGATGCGCAGATCGCTTCTGCCAAAGCCAATATCGAAGTGCTCAACGCTCAATATAGCGAAGCCGAAAGCACAATGAAATCGCTGGAACTAGCCCGCGATAAAGCCGCACGTGATCTTTCCTTCACGACGCTGCGCGCGCCGTTTGACGGTGTCATCGGCAATCTTGCAGGCAAGAAGGGCGATCTCGTTTCGCCCGGCCAGAAGATCGCGGCCCTTGTTCCGGTCAATGAGCTTTATATCGATGCGAACTTCAAGGAAACGCAGCTCGCAAAGATCAAGACCGGTGAAACCGCGCATATCTATGTCGACGCTATCGATGGCACGAAGTTCGACGGCAAGGTCGCGTCCATCGCGCCTGCCTCGGGCGCGGTGTTCTCGCTTCTGCCGCCTGAAAATGCGACCGGCAACTTCACCAAGATCGTTCAGCGCGTTCCTGTTCGCATCATGATTCCGAAGGAAGCGCTGGAATCCGGCAAGATTCGCGCGGGCTTGAGTGTCGTGGTCGATATCGATACGCGCACTGCGCCTGACGAAAAGGCCAACTGATCGAACCTGCGGGTTGACTTGAAATAACAGATGGCGGCGCGGCGAAACGGGTTTCGCGCCGCCTTTCTCTTCCATTCCGGAGTGCGCCGTCATGGCCGCAGACACGACAATGGGGCCAATGGCCCCCGCAGATGACCGCATAGACCCGAAGAAGGCCATCGGCTTTCTGGCCATGGTGTTCGGCATGTTCATGGCGATCCTGGACATCCAGATCGTCTCGGCATCGCTGGCCGAAATCCAGGCGGGTCTGAGCGCCAGTTCTGACGAAATCTCGTGGGTGCAGACATCCTATCTGATCGCGGAAGTCATCATGATTCCGCTCTCGGGCTTCCTGGGGCGCCTGTTGTCGACGCGCGTGCTCTTCACTTTCTCTGCGGCGGGCTTCACCCTTGCCAGCATGCTCTGTGCGACCGCGACGAACATCGAGCAGATGATCGTCTACCGCGCCATTCAGGGCTTCATCGGCGGCGGCATGATCCCGAGCGTGTTTGCAGCGGCCTTCACCATCTTCCCGCCTTCCAAGCGTTCGATCGTCTCGCCGATGATTGGCCTTGTGGCAACGCTTGCCCCAACAATCGGCCCGACGGTCGGTGGCTATCTCAGCCACGCCTTCTCATGGCACTGGCTGTTTCTAGTCAATGTCGGCCCCGGCATCCTCGTCACCATCGCCGCATGGAACCTGATCGACTTCGACGAAGGTGACAGCTCGCTCCTGAGCAAGTTCGACTGGTGGGGCCTCGTCGGTATGGCGGCATTCCTCGGCTCGATGGAATATGTTCTGGAAGAAGGCCCGCGTAACGACTGGCTGCAGGATGATGCGATCTTCTTCCTCTCCATCGTCATGACTGTCGGCGGCATCGTCTTTTTCTACCGCGCGTTCAAGGCGGAACAGCCCATCGTGGATTTGCGTGCCTTCAAGAACGTCAACTTTGCCTTCGGCTCGCTGTTTTCCTTCGTGATGGGCGTCGGCCTTTACGGCCTCACCTATCTTTATCCGCTCTATCTGAGCAGCGTTCGCGGCTATGATGCCCTGATGATCGGCGAGGCGCTTTTCGTCAGCGGTCTTGCCATGTTCTTCACCGCGCCGGTGGCGGGTTTCCTGTCCAACAGGATGGACCCGCGCCTCATGATGATGATCGGCTTCCTCGGCTTTGCGGCAGGCACATGGATGGTGACTGGCCTTACCGCAGACTGGGATTTCTACGAACTGCTGCTGCCGCAAATTCTGCGTGGCTGTTCGCTGATGCTTTGTATGGTGCCGATCAACAATCTGGCGCTCGGCACGCTGCCACCAGCCTTGCTGAAAAACGCATCCGGCCTGTTCAACCTGACCCGTAATCTGGGCGGTGCTGTCGGCCTTGCCGTCATCAACACGATCCTGACCCGCCGTGGCGACATGCATTACGAGCGCCTGGCCGAGCATGTCCGCTGGGGCAATGCTGAAGCGGAAAACATGGTCGCCAATCTGACGGCCAAGTACAATGCCGCCGGTATGGACGGCGCAACAATCGCCATCGCCAAGCTTTCCGGCATGGTGCGCCAGCAAGCCACCCTGCTCTCCTTCATCGACGTGTTCTTCATCCTCACGATGATGTTCTGTTCGCTTGCTGTCTGCGCCATCATGCTGCGTAAGCCAAAACAGGTTGCCGGTGGCGGTGGGGGGCACTAAGCCCTCCGCCTTCCAACTTCATACGAAACCCGTGAAGGTTCACTCATCTTTCGGAAATTTTCGTTTATCCTCAATATCCAGCATTGATGCCGCGCTGGGACAAACCCTTGTCGCGCAGGGAAAAGCCTCCCGCAGAATTATGACAGTGACGAATTTGCTGTCACATTTCCTGTCATAAAAATGCTGTTCCCGCAAACGGATGAATTGCTAAGTCCCTGAAAACGTGTTTCACTTTCCACCGCTGACAGTTTGTGACAAGCCACAAACTGTCATCCAACCGTCATGTAGGGCGGGTATCGGGAATGCGCGAGCACCGGAATCGACCGGGGGCGTTCGCCGGACCTTAAACAGGGGAGTCAAACAATGCTTGCTTACACAGCGCGTCTGCTGTCGCTTTCGACGGCAATCGCCGTTGCCGGGGTTTCCATCGCCGCTGCCGAACCGTCAGCCG
>Ga0182737_1001557_pt1 | contig 21931 bp, 20 predicted proteins | sample eDN5th30CBELigOP_FD_128878 | JGI IMG/M metagenome (GOLD analysis project Ga0182737, IMG submission 128878) | Enriched Organic Plus compost microbial communities from Emeryville, California, USA - eDNA 5th pass 30_C BE-Lig OP (version 2) (version 2) ...
CCCGAGCCGCCCTCGCGCTCCGGCGCCTCGGCAAACGCCACGACGTCCTCTTTCTGCACCAGCCAGGCGCGGGCCTTGTCCTTGAGCACCGGCTGCAGCCCCTGCGAGCCGTAGCCCTTGCCGTGCACCACCCGCACGCAGCGGATGCCGTGCTCCAGGCATTCGTCCAGGAAGGACAGCAGGGCGTGGCGCGCCTGCTCCACGCGCAGGCCGTGCAGGTCTAGCTCCGCGCCGGCGCGCCACTGGCCGCGGCGCAGCCGCCGCGCCGTGTCGGGGGCGGCGTCGGCGCGCACGAAGGCGGTACCGTTCTCGCTGAGCAGGTGGGCCACGTCGCCGCCGTCGGACACGCCGGCGTCGGCCGGGCGCGGGGCGGCCGGCTCGCCGGTGGCGGCCGCGCGCCGCATGGGCAGGGCCTCGTCGCGCGGCGCGGGCGCCGCGTGCACGACCCGGGCAGGGGGCTTGATCGGGGTGACCGCGCCCATCGCCCGGCGGAAGGACTGGAGCTCGTCCTCTGCCGCGCGGCCGGCCTGGGCGGCGCGCCCGCGCTCGGCCCGCCTTGCCGCGCGTTCGGCCGCCTCGGCCTCGCGGCGCTCCGCCAATTGCCTGTGCAGGCGCTTGAGGTCGGCCAGCCCGGCCTTACTTCCCTTCATTCTCCAGCCAGCGCTGCGCGTCCAGCGCCGCCATGCAGCCGGTGCCGGCGCTGGTGATGGCCTGGCGGTAGACGTGGTCCTGGACGTCGCCGGCGGCGAACACGCCGGGCACGGAGGTCATCGTGGCCAGCCCGGCCAGGCCGCTGCGGGTGACGATGTAGCCGTCCTTCATGTCCAGCTGGCCGGCGAAGATGTCGGTGTTGGGCTTGTGGCCGATGGCGATGAAGGCGCCGCTGACGGCCAGGTCCTCGGTTTCGCCGGTCTGGTTGTTGCGCAGGCGCGCGCCGGTCACGCCGTTGTCGTCGCCCAGCACTTCCTGCAGCTCGCAGAAGAGCTTGAGCTCCATGTTGCCGTTGTTGACCTTGTCCATCATCTTGTCGACCAGGATGGGCTCGGCGCGGAACTTGTCGCGCCGGTGCACCACCGTGACCTTGCGGCAGATGTTGGACAGGTACAGGGCTTCCTCGACGGCGGTGTTGCCGCCGCCGACCACCAGCACGTCCTGGTTCTTGTAGAAGAAGCCGTCGCAGGTGGCGCATCCGGACACGCCGCGGCCCATGAAGGCCTCCTCGGAGGGCAGGCCCAGGTACATGGCCGAGGCGCCGGTGGCGATGATGAGCGCGTCGCAGGTGTAGGCGTTGCCGCCGTCGCCGGTCAGCTTGAAGGGCCGGCCGGACAGGTCCACGCTGGCGATGTGGTCGAACACGATCTCGGTGTCGAAGCGCTCGGCGTGCTGCTGGAAGCGCTGCATCAGGTCCGGGCCCTGGACGCCGGCGACGTCGGCCGGCCAGTTGTCCACCTCGGTGGTGGTCATCAGCTGGCCGCCCTGGGCCAGGCCCGTGACCAGCACGGGATCGAGGTTGGCGCGGGCGGCGTAGACGGCGGCGGTGTATCCGGCGGGGCCGGAGCCCAGGATGAGAACTTTGGCGTGTTTCGGGGAGCTCATGGAGTCGGGGCGCAGGAAAGCGGGGATGGGGGGCGACGGCCAATTATAATGAGCCGCATGCCACGCATTTCCGCCGCACCTCCACGCGCGTCCCGCAATACCCGCAACGGTCCGTCGCCCCTGCAGGCGAGGCTGACGGCATTGCTGCGCGAAGCCCGCTGGATCCTGTTCGCCGCCCTGGCCGCCTGGCTGGCCCTGGTGCTGGCCACCTGGAACCCGGCCGACCCGGCCTGGTCGCACTCGGTGGACACCGGCATGGTCTACAACCGCGGCGGCACGCTGGGCGCGCACCTGTCGGACGTCTTCTATTACCTGTTCGGCTATTCCGCATGGTGGTGGGTGGTCCTGCTGCTGCACCGGGTGCGCGCGGGCTACCGCCGGCTGGCCAGCCATTTCCGCGCCGCCGGCCAGCCCGAGGTCCTGCCCCGCGTGCACTGGGAGCAGGGGGTGGGCTTCTTCCTGCTGCTGGTGGGCTCGGTGGGGGTCGAGGCCCTGCGCCTGTACACCCTGGGCATGCACCTGCCGGGGCGGTCCGACGGCGCCAGCGGCTCGGGCGGGGTGATCGGCCAGGCGCTGGCGCACTGGGCCTCGCAGACCCTGGGCTTCACCGGCGCGACGCTGGGCTTGCTGGTGCTGCTGGCGGTGGGCGCCAGCCTGTTCTTCAGCTTTTCCTGGCTGCAGGTGGCCGAGCGCGTCGGCGCCTGGATCGAATCCACCGTGCGCCGGGTGCGCGATTCCTACGCGGCGCGCGAAGACCGCCGCCTGGGCGAGGTGGCCAAGGCCGTGCGCACCGAGCAGGTGGTGGCCAAGCAGGAAAAGCTGGTCCACGAGCAGCCCGTGCGCATCGAGCCGGCCATCACCGTGGTGCCCAAGTCCGAGCGCGTCCAGAAGGAAAAGCAGCAGACCCTGTTCGCCGCCGACCCGGGCGAGGGCAGCCTGCCCGCCGTCAGCCTGCTGGACCCGCCCGCGGCCGCGCAGGAAACGGTCTCGGCCGAAACCATAGAATTCACCTCCCGCCTGATCGAGAAGAAGCTGGCCGACTTCGGCGTGCAGGTCGTCGTGGTGGCGGCCCAGGCCGGCCCGGTCATCACCCGCTACGAGATCGAGCCTGCCACCGGCGTCAAGGGCAGCCAGATCGTCAACCTGGCCAAGGACCTGGCGCGCGCGCTCAGCCTGGTCAGCATCCGGGTGGTGGAAACCATCCCGGGCAAGAACCTGATGGGGCTGGAGCTGCCCAACCCGCGCCGGCAGATGGTCAAGCTGTCGGAAATCCTGGGCTCGCAGACCTACCACGCCAGCCATTCGGTGCTGACCATGGCGCTGGGCAAGGACATCGCCGGCCATCCGGTGGTGGCCGACCTGGCCAAGATGCCCCACCTGCTGGTGGCCGGCACCACCGGCTCGGGCAAGTCGGTGGGGATCAACGCCATGATCCTGTCGCTGCTCTACAAGGCCGACGCCAGCCAGACGCGCCTGATCCTGATCGACCCCAAGATGCTCGAAATGAGCGTCTACGAGGGCATCCCGCACCTGCTCGCGCCCGTGGTCACCGACATGCGCCAGGCTGCCAACGCGCTGAACTGGTGCGTGGGGGAAATGGAAAAGCGCTACCGCCTGATGAGCAAGATGGGCGTGCGCAACCTGGCCGGCTACAACACCAAGATCCGCGACGCCGCCAAGCGCGAGGAGCCCATCCCCAATCCCTTCTCGCTGACCCCGGACCAGCCCGAGCCGCTGGGCGAGCTGCCCATGATCGTGGTGGTCATCGACGAGCTGGCCGACCTGATGATGGTGGTCGGCAAGAAGATCGAGGAGCTCATCGCCCGCCTGGCCCAGAAGGCGCGCGCGGCCGGCATCCACCTCATCCTGGCCACCCAGCGGCCCAGCGTGGACGTGATCACCGGCCTGATCAAGGCCAACATCCCGACCCGCATCGCCTTCCAGGTCTCGTCCAAGATCGACTCGCGCACCATCCTGGACCAGATGGGCGCCGAGGCCCTGCTGGGGCAGGGCGACATGCTCTACATGCCGCCCGGCACCGGCCTGCCGGTGCGCGTGCACGGCGCCTTCGTGGCCGACGACGAGGTGCACCGCGTGGTGGAATACCTCAAGTCCCAGGGCGAGCCGGACTACGTCGACGGCCTGCTCGAAGGCGGCAGCGAGGGCGAGACGGGCGACGGCCTGGGCAGCGTGACCGGCTTTGCCGACACCGAGTCCGACCCGATGTACGACCAGGCCGTGGAGGTCGTGCTCAAGCACCGCCGCGCGTCCATCTCGCTGGTGCAGCGCCACCTGCGCATCGGCTACAACCGCGCCGCCCGCCTGCTGGAGCAGATGGAGCAGTCCGGCATGGTCTCGGCCATGCAGTCCAACGGCAACCGGGACATCCTGGTGCCGTCCAAGGAGGAATGAGGGCCATGGCCGTCCTGTCCCGCATTGCGCTGGGCCTGGCGCTCGCGCTGTCCGCCCTGCTGGCGCCGCCCGCCGGCGCGGCGGATGCGGCCGATGCGCGCGCGCAGATGCGCGACTTCGTGGCCAAGGTGTCGGCCGCCACCGGCAGCTTCTCCCAGTACACCGTCGGGCCGCAGGGCCAGACGCGCCCGGCGCAGTCCGGCGCGTTCTCGTTCCAGCGGCCCGGCCGCTTCAAGTGGGCGGTGCGCCAGCCCTACGAGCAGTTGATCGTCTCGGACGGCAAGCAGGTCTTCCAGTACGACCCGGACCTGGCGCAGGTCACGGTGCGCGCGGTGGACCAGGCCATCGGCGCCTCGCCCGCGGCCATCCTGTTCGGCTCGGGCTCGCTGGAGGACGCCTTCGACGTCGAGGCCCGGCCCGAGCGCGACGGCCTGCAGTGGCTGCGAGCCCGGCCGCGCGGGGGCGACGCCGGCTTCACCCAGGTGGACATCGGCATGCGCGACGCGCTGCCGGCCCGCATCGAGCTGCTGGACGCCTTCGGGCAGACCACGCGCGTGGACCTGTCCGACATCCGGCCGCAGGCCGGCCTGCCCGAGGACGAATTCCGCTTCACGCCGCCCGCCGGCACGGACGTGGTGCGGATGTAGGGCCCGCCACGCCGCCGGGCCGCGCCCGGCGCTTCTTTCGTGTGAACAGGCCCTGGAGCCATGGCCGATCTCTTCTCCCAAGACCCCACCCCGCCGCTGGCCGAGGCGCTGCGCCCGCAGACGCTGGACGACGTGGTCGGCCAGTCGCACCTGCTGGGGCCGGGCCGTCCGCTGCGGCTGGCCTTCGAATCCGGCAAGCCGCACTCCATGATCTTCTGGGGGCCGCCCGGGGTCGGCAAGACCACGCTGGCGCGGCTGACGGCCAAGTCCTTCGACTGCGAGTTCATCGCCCTGTCGGCGGTGTTCTCGGGCGTGAAGGACATCCGCGCGGCCATGGAGCAGGCCGAGCAGAACCTGTCGCGCGGGCGGCACACCATCCTGTTCGTCGACGAGATCCACCGCTTCAACAAGTCCCAGCAGGACGCGCTGCTGCCCTATGCGGAATCGGGCCTGGTCACCTTCATCGGCGCGACCACCGAGAACCCGTCCTTCGAGGTCAATTCTGCGCTGCTGTCGCGCGCCCAGGTCTACGTCCTGCATACGCTGAGCGACGCCGAGCTGCGCCGGCTGTTCGACGCGGCTCGCGCCAGGGCCTTTCCCGAGCTGGCCTTCGAGGAGCCTGCCGTCGATACGCTGATCGGCTACGCCGACGGCGACGCGCGGCGCTTCCTGAACCTGCTGGAGCAGACCCGCACGGCCGCCCGGGTGGCCGGGCTGGCCACGGTCACGGCGGATTTCCTGTCCTCGGCCCTGACCCTGAACGCGCGGCGCTTCGACAAGGGCGGCGACAACTTCTACGACCAGATCAGCGCGCTGCACAAGTCGGTGCGCGGCTCCAACCCCGACGCGGCGCTGTACTGGCTGGCCCGCATGCTGGACGGCGGGGCGGACGCCAAGTACCTGTCGCGGCGCATCGTGCGCATGGCCTGGGAGGACATCGGCCTGGCCGACCCGCGCGCCATGCAGGTCGCCAACGACGCGGCGGCCACCTACGAAAGGCTGGGCTCGCCCGAAGGCGAGCTGGCGCTGGGCCAGGCGGTCATCTACCTGGCGATCGCGGCCAAGAGCAACGCCGGCTACAACGCCTTCAACCAGGCGCGCGCCTTCGTGAAGCAGGACAAGAGCCGCGAAGTGCCGGTCCATTTGCGCAATGCGCCCACCCGGCTCATGAAGGAACTGGGCTACGGCCATGCCTACCGCTACGCCCACGACGAGCCGCACGCCTACGCGGCCGGCGAGACCTACCTGCCCGAGGGCATGGCCGAGCCGGGCTGGTACCGGCCGGTGCCGCGCGGGCTGGAGATCAAGATCGCCGAGAAGCTCGCCTTCCTGCGCAAGCTGGACGAGGAGGCCGGGAAAACCGGCGACTGAGCCCGGGACCAGGCGGCCGGAACCGCGCCGCCGGACCCGCCTCCCCTGGCCGCTTGCCGGCCGCAGCTATTGCGCGTCGATCCGCTCGCCGAACAGATAACCCTTGCGGTGGCGCGAGCGGATGGGCAGGGTCATGCCGTGGCGGTTGCACTTCTGGCGCAGCCGGCTGATCAGCGTGCAGAACAGGCCGCGGTTGCCGAAGGTGGCCTGGAAGTCCGGGTCCTCGATCATGTCGTGGGAAAGGAACAGGTCGGGGCTCTTGCGGAACCAGGCCATCAGCTCGCGCTCCTTGGCGGTCAGGCGCACGGTCTTGCCGCCGGGGGCGGTCAGCCGCCAGCCCTGGCTGGACAGCGTCCATTGCCGCTCCGGGCGCGGCTCGCCGGCTGCGCCGTCGTGGCGGGTCTCCCCGGAGGCCGCCGCCGTGCCCGGCGAATGCGGCGACGGCGCGCTCGCCGGCCAGTGCGCCACGGCGGGCGGGCGCACGGGCATGCCGGGCCCCGTGCCGGGCGGCAGGGAGATGGCGCGGGCCCGCGGGCCGAAGTACGAGGCCGTCACCAGGTCGTGGTAGGGCGAGGCGGGCCGCGGGCCCTGTCCGGCCGACGCGGGCCGGGCCTTGCGCCACTGCTGCAGCTGCGCCATCAGGCTGGCCGCCACCTTGCCCGCGCCCATTCCGGCATACAGGTAGAGGTGGGCCGCGCTGGCGCCGGCCGGCTCGGCGGCCTGCTCGTCCTCGTCGACCAGCAGGGCCACGAAGGACGAGTGCAGGCCGCGCAGCGCCGCCGCCAGGGAGGCGATGTCGAAGTCGGATTCGCCCGCGCCGTCGATCAGGTAGGCCTCGCCGCGCCCGGGCTTCGCGCAGGCGCGCAGCTCCTGCGGGTTGGTGCAGATGCGGCACTCCACGCCGATATCGTTCAAGGCGTTGTAGATTCCCATCATGTAGGTAATCCGGGCGGTGCTCGGGATGAATAGGGTCGTGCGGATATCGTGCATGATCGTGGGCTACTGGAATATTGGATTCGTGCAGCAATCCGTTGATCGGGGCCGTGTCGTGCGGGACGGCGATCGTTGCGGCAAGGTCCAGGCATGTCTGTAGGCAAAACTATAGTTTTGAAAAATTCGATAAAAAAGTAGTAATTTTTGAAGTTAATGATCGAATTTCTAGATATATATGCGTAACCTGAAAACCACTCTGGAACAGTGGCGCGTGCTGCAGGCCATCGTCGATCACGGGGGCTATGCCCAGGCGGCCGAGGCCCTGCACCGCAGCCAGTCCTCGCTGAGCTACATGGTCGCCAGGCTGGAGGAGCAGGTCGGCGTGGAAATCTTCACCCTGGAAGGGCGCAAGGCGCGGCTGACCGAGCACGGCCGGGTGCTGCTGACCGAGGCCACGGAATTGCTGGACGAGGCGCACCACCTGGAGCGCCTGGCGCAGAGCCTGGGCCGCGGGCGCGAGGCCGAGGTGCGGCTGGTGGTGGACATGGCCTTTCCCACGCCCATGCTGCTGCGCGCGCTCAAGCGCTTCATGGAGCAGGCCGAGCAGACGCGGGTGCAGCTGTCGGAGGTGGTGCTGTCCGGCGCCGACCAGGCCCTGATCGAGGGCAAGGCCGACGTGGTGATCGGCACGCGCATCCCCAGCGGCTTCCTGGGCGACCGGCTGCTGGACGTGGAGTTCGTCGCGGTGGCCAGCCCGGAGCATCCCCTGCACGGCCTGAACCGGCCGCTCACGCCCGACGACCTGAAGAAGCACATGCAGGTGGTGATCCGCGATTCGGGCACGCTCAACCCGCGCGACGACGGCTGGCTGGGCGCGCCGCGGCGCTGGACGGTGTCCGGCATGGAGAAGTCCATGGCCATGGTCGAGGCCGGCCTGGGCTTCGCCTGGCTGCCCCGGCACCTGGTGCGCAAGCTGCTCGACGCGGGGCGCCTGCTGCCGCTGCCGCTGGGCCAGGGGCAGACGCGCCGGGTCGCGCTGTACCTGATGTTCGGCCGCGCCGACGACATCGGCCCGGCCACCCGCGAGCTGGCCGGCCTGCTCGTGGAGGAGGCCGCGCAGGGCGGCTAAAATCCCCGGCTGGGCGCGGCCGGCCGCGCCGCCACATACCTGTACCGGAGCCTCATGCTAGACCCGACCCTGCTGCGCAAAGACCTGGCCAACGTCGTCGAGCGCTTGAAAACCCGCGGCGTGCGATTCGACACCGAGCGGTTCGAGCAACTCGAATCCCGCCGCAAGGCCGTCCAGACCGAGACCGAGTCCCTGCAGGCCAGCCGCAACGCCCTGGCCAAGCAGATCGGCCAGCTCAAGGCCAAGGGCGAGGACGCCGGCGCGCTGCTGGCGCAGTCGCACGCCATCCCGCAGCGCCTGAAGCAGCTCGAGGACGAGCTGGCCGGGCTGCAGGCGCCGCTGCAGGAACTGCTCATGTCGGTGCCCAACCTGCCGCACGCCAGCGTGCCGGCGGGCCAGTCCGAGGCGGACAACGTCGAGGTCCGGCGCTGGCTGCCGGGCGAGGCGGGCGCCGACGGCAACCCCGCCTCGCACGGCTTCGAGCCGCGCGACCACGTGGCCCTGGGCGAGCCGCTGGGGCTGGACTTCGAGCTGGCCGCGCGCCTGTCGGGCGCGCGCTTCGCCTTCATGCGCGGGCCGGTGGCGCGTCTGCACCGGGCGCTGGCGCAGTTCATGCTGGACCTGCACACCGGCGAGCACGGCTACACCGAGTGCTACACGCCGTACATCGTCAACGCCTCGACGCTGTACGGCACCGGCCAGCTGCCCAAGTTCAAGGACGACATGTTCGCCGTCTCGCGCGGCGGCGCCGACGCCGAGGCGCACGCGGACGAGGCGGCTTCCTCGCGCGAGGACCAGTACCTGATCTCCACCTCCGAGATCACGCTGACCAGCGCCGTGCGCGAGACCATCGTCGCCGCCGCCGACCTGCCCATCCGCCTGACCGCGCACACGCCGTGTTTCCGCTCGGAAGCCGGCAGCGGCGGGCGCGACGTGCGCGGCATGATCCGCCAGCACCAGTTCGACAAGGTCGAGATGGTGCAGATCGTCAACCCGGAAACGTCCTACGACGCGCTGGAGCAGATGGTGCAGCACGCCGAGCGCGTGCTGCAGCGCCTGGAGCTGCCCTACCGCGTGGTGCTGCTGTGCACCGGCGACATGGGCTTCGGCGCGGCCAAGACCTACGACCTGGAAGTCTGGCTGCCGGCGCAGAACGCCTGGCGCGAGATCTCCTCGGTGTCCAACTGCGAGAGCTTCCAGGCCCGCCGCATGCAGGCGCGCTTCCGCAACGCCCAGGGGCGGCCGGAATACCTGCACACGCTCAACGGCTCGGGCCTGGCGGTGGGCCGAGCGCTGGTGGCGCTGCTGGAGAACCACCAGCAGATCGACGGCAGCATCCGCGTGCCCGAGGCCCTGCGGCCCTACCTGGGCGGCAAGGACGTCATCGCGCCCTGAAGGCGCGGCGCGCGGGGGGGGGGCTGCCGGCCGCGGGGCTATGCGCGTTCAGCAGGCCAGGGACGGCTCCAGGTAGGGCCGGCCGCTCGTGCGCCTGCCCGCCATGACCCGTTTCAACTCGCCGAACAGTTCCTGGGCGTAGGCGCGCGCGCTGCGCACGTTGCAGTGGAGCACGATGTCCAGGTCGCAGCAGGCGTAGGCGCCGGACAGGCTGAGCATGCGGCCGGACTGGATGTCGCGCATGGCCATGCTGGACGGCAGCCAGGCCATGCCCATGCCGCCCAGCACCATTTCCTTCACGCTGGCCGTGTAGGCCGATTCGTAGACCCATTCCACGGCATGGCGCTTGACCAGGCCGGGCACGCAGGCTTCCGATAGCGCCTGGCCCAGGAAGCTGCCCTCCGGGTAGGTGAGCAGGGGCACGGGGTCGGGCGGCAGGCCGCGCTCGTCCAGGCGGTAGCGCAGGCTGCCGCCGACGACCGGCACCAGGCGGTCGTGGCCCAGCAGCAGCGACTCGGTCATGCCGGCCGGCAGTTGCGTGCGGCGGCCGGCGCTTTCGTAGCAGAGCATGAAGTCGACGCTGCCGCGCACCAGCTCGGTGATGCAGTCGCCCTTGTTCTCGGAGCGCAGGCGGTAGGACGTGCGCCCGATCGAGGCGTCGATCAGCTGGATCAGGGAAGGGAAGGCCGACACCGCCAGCGTATGCATGCAGGCGAAGCTCACGCGCCGCGCGTGGCCGTCCTCGGAACGGAAGCGGCTGCGCAGCTCGTACAGGCGGGTGGCCAGCGCACGCATTTCCGGCTCGCAGCGGCGGGCGGCCTCGGACAGCCGGATGGGCTGGGTGCTGCGGTCCACGACGTCCACGCCCAGCCAGTCCTCCAGCGAGCGGATGCGGCGCGAGAACGCCGGCTGGGTGACGTGGCGGCGTTCGGCCGCCCTGGAAAAACTGCCCTCTTCGAGCAGGACCAGCATGTCTTCGAGCCACTTCAGTTCCATGGATTCCCCTGTGCCGCCTTCGTCATGCAAAAAAGTATGAGGCGTCGCGCATTAATAGCATTGGATCGCGCCGCGCTTCAAGCGATAGGCTTGCCGCAAGACAAGCGAGCGGGATCACCGACATGGCATTGCTAGGCGTACCGTCCGGCTGCGCGCCCGCCCCGTATTTCCCCGTGCTGGAGGTTTTCATGCATCTTTCGAAGTTCCCGCGCCTGCGCATCGGCCACCTGCCCACGCCGCTGGAGCCCATGGACAACCTGAGCCGGCACCTGGGCGGCCCGCGCATCTGGGTCAAGCGCGACGACTGCACCGGCCTGTCCACCGGCGGGAACAAGACGCGCAAGCTGGAATTCCTGATGGCCGAGGCGCTGGCGCGCAAGGCCGACACCATCATCACCCAGGGCGCGACCCAGTCCAACCACGCCCGCCAGACGGCCGCCGTCGCCGCCCGGCTGGGCATGGACTGCCACATCCTGCTCGAAGACCGCACCGGCATGGACGACGCGGCCTACACGCTGAACGGCAACGTGCTGCTCGACCGCCTGCACGGCGCCACGGTCGCCAGGCGCCCGGGCGGGGCCGACATGAACGCCGAGATGGAGGCGCTGGCCGAAAGCCTGCGCCGGCAGGGCCGCAAGCCCTACGTCATCCCCGGCGGCGGCTCCAATCCCGTCGGCGCGCTGGGCTACGTCAACGCCGCGCTGGAGCTGCTGGTGCAGGCCAACGACATGGGCCTGCGCATCGACCGGCTGGTGCACGCCACCGGCAGCGCCGGCACCCAGGCCGGCCTGGTCGCGGGCCTGCGCGCAACGAACAGCGGCATCCCGGTGCTGGGCATAGGCGTGCGCGCCCCGCGCGAGCGGCAGGAGGCCTCCGTGTTCGACCTGGCCTGCCGGACCGCCGAGCTGATCGGCGCGCCGGGCGCCGTGGCGCGCGCCGACGTGGCGGCCAACTGCGACTACGTGGGCGAGGGCTACGGCCTGCCCACCCCGGCCATGGTCGAGGCGGTCACGCTGCTGGCGCGCCTGGAGGGCCTGCTGCTCGACCCGGTGTATTCGGGCAAGGGCATGGCCGGCCTGATCGACCTGGTCCGCAAGGGCGAGCTGGCCGGCGACGAGAACATCGTTTTCCTGCACACGGGCGGCAGCGCGGCCCTGTTCGGCTATCCAGACATCTTCGGGCTGCCCGGCTACGCGCAGTCCTAGCGCGCATCCGGCGTCCGCCGTCCGCGTCATCTCAGCCAAGGAGCAAACCATGAAAACACGGGGAATCATCAAGCTGGCGGCCGCGGCCGTGCTGGCCGCGGCGGGCGCGGCGTCCGTCGCGCCGGCTTCCTTCGCCGCCGAGTCCGGCGGCACGCTCAAGAAGATCGCCGACAGCGGCGCCGTCGCCATCGGCTACCGCGAATCGTCCATCCCCTTCGCCTACCTGGACGATGCGCAGAAGCCGGTCGGCTACTCCATCGACCTGTGCGCGAAGATCGTCGACAGGATCGGCCAGGCGCTGGGCCGCGAGGTGCAGGTGCGCTACGTGCCGGTCAACCCCAAGACCCGCATCCCGCTGCTGGCCAACGGCACCATAGACCTGGAGTGCGGCGCCACCACCAACAACCTGACCCGCCAGCAGCAGGTGGCCTTCCTGCCGACCACCTTCATCACCGGCACCAAGCTGCTGGTCAGGAAGGACGGCGGCATCCAGTCGGTCAAGGACCTGGAAGGCAAGTCCATCGCGCTGCCGCAGGGCACCACCAACGAGCGCGCCATCAAGGAGCAGATCGCCAAGCTCGGCCTGAACGTGCGCGTGCTGCCGGTCAAGGAGCACGCCGAAGGCATGCTGGCGCTGGAGACCGGCCGGGTGGACGCCTATTCGACCGACCACATCCTGCTGGCCGGGCTGATCTCCAAGTCCAGGACGCCGGACGCCTACGCCGTGGTGGGCGATTTCCTGTCCTTCGACCCCTACGCCATCATGGTCCGCCGCGACGATTCGGCCTTCGAGCTGGTGGGCAGGCAGGCGCTGTCCGAACTGTTCCGCAGCGGCGAGATCGACGCGATCTACGCCAAGTGGTTCGACCCCCTGGGCGTGGCGCAGACCGACCTGCTGCAGGCGGCCTTCCGCATCCAGGCCTTCCCGGAATAGGCCGGGCCGCGATGGGAGCCCATGCAATGCGCGCGCGGGCGGCCGGCCGGGCCGCCGGCCGCGCGCACGCCGGGGCGGGGCCGGCTCGGCCATGAACTACAACTGGAACTGGGCCGTCCTGCTGGAATCGCCCTACCTGGGCTGGCTGGCCGGCGGCGCGGTGCTGACCGTGCAGATCGCGCTGTCCGCCTGGTGCATCGCCTTCGGCCTGGGGCTGCTGCTGGGCGTGTGCCGCACGCTGCCGCTGCGCGCCGCGCGGCTGGCGGCGGCGGCCTACGTCGAGGTGTTCCGCAACATCCCCCTGCTGGTGCAGATGTTCTTCTGGTACTTCGTGCTGCCCGAGATCCTGCCGCGCGCCGCGGGCGACTGGATCAAGCGCGATATGCCCGACCCGGAGTTCGCCACCGCCGTCCTGGCGCTGGGCCTGTACACGGCATCGCGCGTGGCCGAGCAGGTGCGCAGCGGCATCCAGGCGATCCGCCCCGGGCTGCCGCAGGCGGCCTACGCCAGCGGGATGCGCACCGCCCAGGTCTACCGCCACGTGCTGCTGCCGATCGCGCTGCGCACCGTCATCCCGCCGGTCACGTCGGAATTCCTGACCATCTTCAAGAACTCCTCGCTGGCGCTGACCATAGGCGTGCTGGAGCTGACCGCGCAGTCGCAGCAGATCACCGAATACACCTTCCAGGGCTTCGAGGCCTTCACCGCCGCCACCGTGCTGTACGTGGCGATCGCGCTGGTGGTGACGGTGGCCATGCACCAGGTCGAGCGCCGCCTGCGCATCCCCGGCGTATCCGGGACGGGGGGCTAGCGATGCAGGGACTGGATTTCTCCGTCGTCGCCGACGCGCGGCCCTTCCTGCTGCAGGGCATGGGGCTGAGCCTGACGCTCACGCTGCTGGCGATAGCCGGCGGCATGGTGCTGGGCACGCTGCTCGCGCTGGCGCGGCTGTCGGGCCGCGCGCCGCTGGCGCTGGCCGCGGCCGGCTACGTCAACCTGGTGCGCTCGGTGCCGCTGATCCTGGTGATCTTCTGGTTCTATTTCCTGGTGCCGCTGGCCATCGGCCGGCCGGTCGGCGGCTTCTATTCGGCCCTGATCGCCTTCGTCATCTTCGAGGCCGCCTACTACGGGGAAATCATCCGCGCCGGCATCCAGAGCGTGCCGCGCGGGCAAGTGCAGGCGGGCCTGGCCTCGGGCCTGCGCTACTGGCAGATCCAGCGCCTGGTCGTGCTGCCCCAGGCGCTGCGCAACATGCTGCCGGTGCTGGTCACCCAGGGCATCGTGCTGTTCCAGGACACCTCGCTGGTGTTCGTGGTCAGCCTGCACGATTTCATGACGTCGTCGGTCATCATCGCCCAGAACAAGGGCCGCCTGGTGGAGATGTACCTGTTCGCCGCCGGCGTGTATTTCGCGATCTGCTTCGCCGGGTCGCTGCTGGTCAAACGGCTCGCGAGAAGAGCCGCCGCATGAGGGTTGCCGCATGATTTCGATAGACCGGATCAGCAAGTCCTACGGCGCCGTCCAGGTGCTGTCCGACTGCTCGACGACGATAGGCCGCGGCGAAGTCGTGGTCGTGTGCGGGCCGTCCGGCTCGGGCAAGTCCACGCTGATCAAGTGCGTCAACGGCCTGGAGGGCGTGGACTCGGGCACGATCACCGTCGACGGCACCGAGGTCACGGCCCGCGCCACCGACCTGGCCGCGCTGCGCGCGCGCATCGGCATGGTGTTCCAGCACTTCGAGCTCTACCCGCACATGACGGTGCTGGACAACGTCTGCCTGGCGCAGGTGGCGGTGCTGCGCCGCTCCCGCGAGCAGGCCCGCGGCAAGGGCATGCAGCTGCTGGAGCGGGTCGGCCTGGCCGGCCACGCCGGCAAGCATCCCGCGCAGCTGTCGGGCGGCCAGCAGCAGCGCGTGGCGATCGCCCGGGCGCTGGCGATGGACCCGGTGGCGATGCTGTTCGACGAGCCGACCTCGGCGCTGGACCCGGAGATGATCAACGAGGTGCTGGACGTGATGGTCGAGCTGGCCCGCGAGGGCATGACCATGATGGTCGTCACCCACGAAATGGGCTTCGCGCGCCGGGTGGCCGACCGGGTGGTCTTCATGGACGCCGGCCGCATCGTCGAGGACCAGCCGGCCGCCGGCTTCTTCGACCGGCCGCGCAACGAGCGGGTGCGCGACTTCCTGTCCAAGATACTGCATCACTGAGGCAGCAACGCGCCGTCTCGCGCGACGGCGCGCCCGCCCTTGAACACCCAGCCGCGCGGGGGATGGCTGGCCAGCGCCTCCTGGGTATTCTCGGCCTGCACCGTGAAGAAATCGGCCCGCGCCCCGGGGCGGATGCCGTAGTCCCCTTCCACGCCGAAGGCGCGCGCGGCCGAAGCGGAAACCAGCTCGAAGGCGTGCAGCACCTGCTCGTCGCTGCGGTAGTCGGCGCGCCAGCCGATCAGCGCCGCGCGCGCCAGGACGTCGCCCGTGCCGTAGGGCGACCAGGTATCGCGCACGTCGTCGTTGCCGGCGAACACCGTCACGCCCAGCCGGCGCAGCAGCGCGATGGGCGGCAGCGGCCACTTGGCCGCGCCGTGGGTGGCGAGCATCACGCCGCTGCGCGCCATCAGCTCGGCGGCGGCCAGCGCGCTGCTTTCGGCGACGGTGCCCAGGCAGAAGCCGTGGCTCACCGTGACGCGGCCCTGCAGGCCCAGGGCCTGGGTGCGGCGGCAGATTTCCTGCAGGCTGAACAGGCCCAGCTCGCCGGTCTCGTGCAGATGGATGTCCATGCCCACGCCGTGTCGCTCGGCGATGGCGAAGATGCCGTCCAGCTGGCCGGCCGGGTCGCGGTCGATGACGCAGGGGTCCATGCCGCCGACCAGGTCCGCGCCTTCCCGGACGGCTTCCTCGATCAAGGCCAGCGTGCCGGGCCGGCTGACCACGCCGCTTTGCGGGAAGGCCACCAGCTGGACGTCGGCCCGGCCGGCGTAGTCCTCGCGCGCGCGCAGCACTTCATGGAAGCGGTCGAGCCGGCAGTCGGTGTCGATGTCGACGTGGCTGCGCAGGTAGCCGGTGCCGTGCGCGATGCAGCGCGCGATCAGCAGGCCGGCGCGCTGCCGCGTCGGCACGGGCAGGAAGGGCAGCACCTTCTTGTCGTTCTCGATGCGGCTGGTGCGCTCGGGGCCCGCGCCGTGCGGGATCCACGGCAGCCCCATGAGGGTCTTGTCCAGGTGCAGGTGGCCGTCGAACAGGGCCGGCAGGACCAGGGCGCCGTCCAGGTCCAGCGCGGCGCCGTCGCCCGAGCGCTCGTTCGTGCCGGCCGCTCCGCCGTCCATGGGCGCGACGTCCAGGAAGCGGCCGTCGCGCAGCGTCAGCCGCGCCAGCCGGCCGTCGCCCAGCCGGGCGTTGTCGATGCGGGTAATGGGTGTCGTCATGCGGGGTCGCCATGGAGCCCGCCGGGCGCCGCGCCCGGCGGTAGTGGATGGGGGGAAGCTGCCGGCCTCACGCCGGCCCGGCGTCAGTCGAAGGTCAGGCCGCGCAGCTCGATGATCTTGCGGTTGCGCGCCAGGCTGGACGAGATCATTCCGGCCAGGTCGGCGGGGCTGCCGGCGATGGGGCGGGCGCCTACTTCCTGGATGCGCGCCACCGTGGCGGGGTCCGCCAGCGCTTCGCGCGCCGCGGCGTTGAGCCGTTCGAGCACGGGGGCCGGCAGGCCGGCGGGGCCGACCAGCCCGAACCAGGTCACGGTTAGCGCGTTCAGCTCCGGATAGCCCAGTTCCTGGAACGTGGGCACGGCCGGCAGGTCCGGCAGGCGGCTGTCCCAGGCGACCGCCAGCGGCTTGAACTTCCCGTCCATCACGTGCGGGCGCGACGACGAATACTGGTCGAACAGCACCTGCGATTCGCCCGACAGCGCCGCGACGATGGCCAGCCCCATGCCGCGGTAGGGGATGTGGCGCAGCTCGATGCCGAGCTCCTGGTTGATGGCTTCCACGACCAGGTGGCCGATGCTGCCGTAGCCGGACGAGCCCATGGTGTAGTAGTCGGGCCGCGCCTTGGCCTGGGCGATGAAGGCGGGCAGGTCGTCGGCCTCGAAGCTATTGTGGACCGTCAGGATGCCGGGAATGGAAACCAGGGGCGTGATGGGCGTCAGGTCGCGGGTGGGGTCGACCTTGGCCGCCTTGTTCATCAGCGGGTTGGTGGTCAGCGTGCTGGCGGTGCCCACGCCGATGGCGTAGCCGTCGGCCGGCGCCGAGGCGACGGCCTGCATGCCGATGGCGCCGCCGGCGCCGGCGCGGTTCTCGACCACGACCGGCTGGCCCAGCGCCCTGGACAGCGGCTCGGCGACCAGGCGGGCGAACAGGTCGGCCGACCCGCCCGGCGAGGAGGGCACGATCAGGGTGACCGCGCGGCTGGGAAAGTCCTGGGCCCGGCCGGCCTGCGGCAGGCAGGCCGCGGCCAGGACGAGCGCGGCGCACAGCAGCGAGCGCGCGGCCAGCGGCGCATGCCGGTTCATACGTGTTTTCATATACTCCCCTTGTCGGATTCGCATCTATGTCGATGGCGCGGATCCCGCCATCGCTGCCGCTGCGCGGCCGCGGCCGGCCGCCGCGCCCGGACGGCGCCACGGCTGGCCGCGGCGCATTATGCGCAGGGCCGCGCCGGCTCCACCAATCCTTTTTCCCGATACCCATCGAATACGTCTATGGCAGATTCGCCCGGCATGAGCAGGACGCTCTACCAGCGGCTCCTGTCGCGGCTGCGGCTGCGCCACCTGCAGCTGCTGGTGGAGATTTCCGAGCAGGGCAGCCTGCACGGCGCGGCCGAGCGCATCGGCATGACCCAGCCTTCCGCCACCCACGCCATCGGCGAGATCGAGCGGCTGCTGGAAGTGGAGCTGTTCGAGCGCCACAGCCGCGGCGTCAGGCCCAACACCTTCGGCCGGCTGCTCACGGACTACGCCCGCTCCAGCCTGCGCGGCCTGCAGCGCGCCACCACCAGCCTGGACGCCCTGCGCCGGGCCGACGCCATCGTGCTGCGCATCGGCGCCATCGAGGCGGCCGCGCGCTTTCTCGGCAAGGTCCTGCCCGCTTTCGGCGAGCGCCATCCCGACATCCGGCTGCAGGTGACCGAGGCCGGCAACCGGGACCTGCTGCCGCAATTGCTTTCCGGGCAGCTCGACCTGGCGCTGTGCCGCCGCCAGCAGGACTGCCCGCCCAACATCGAGCAGCTCGCCCTGCTGCCGGACAGGGTGGTGGTGGCCGCCAGCCCGCATCATCCGCTGGCAGGGCGCGCCGCGCCCGGGCTGGACGTGCTCTACGACTTTCCCTGGGTGATCGCTCCCGAAGGCACGGAGAGCCACCATCTTTTCGAGCAATGGGTCGCCCTTCACGGCGGCCCGCGGCTGGACAGCATCAGCACGACCTCGATGCCGCTGGTGGCGGAGCTGCTCAAGGACCGCCGGCGGCTGGCGCTGTTGCCGCTGAGCCTGGCCGACAAGCTGGCCGACTGGGGCCAGGCCGCGGTGCTGGACGTCGAGCTGGACGACGGCATGACGGCGGCGATGCCGCCCATCGTCCTGTGCCGCGACGCGTCGCAGCGCTCCGAGGCCGTCGCCCTGCTGCACGCGGCCCTGCTGGAGTCGGCGGCGGCCGGCGGCCGGCCTGCCGCGGGCAGCCGCCCCGGCTACTGACCGGCGCCGTCGCGCGCCTGCGCCTGCCGCCCCTGGAAGCGCCGCTCCAGGAACTCCACCACCGTGCGAACCTTGGCGGAATTGCTCAGGCGCAGGGGGTAGACGGCCCAGACGTGGGCCTCCTGGCTGTAGTCGGGCAGCACCCTGGCCAGCTGGCCGGCGCGCAGGCTGGCCGCCACGTCCCATTCCGAGCGCAGGACGATGCCGTGCCCGTCCAGGGCCCAGCGGTGGGCGGTCTCGCCGTTGTTGACCGACAGCGGGCCGGTGACCTTGACGCTTTGCGGACCGTCCGGGCCCTGCAGCCGCCACAGGCCGAAGGACTGGTCGCGCTCGCGGATGGCGATGCAGTGGTGGCGGGCCAGGTCGGCCAGGGTGGCGGGGGGCGGGCGGCGCGCCAGGTAGGCGGGCGAGGCGCACAGGATGCGCCGGTTGTCGGCGATGCGCCGGGCGATCAGGCCGGATTCGCGCACCTCGCCCAGGCGGATGTCCAGGTCGAAGCCTTCGCCCAGCAGGTCCACCGGCCGGTCCAGGAATTCCAGCTGCACTTCCAGTTCCGGATGGCGCGCGGCCAGTTCCGAGACGGCCGGCGCCACGTGGTTGCGGCCGAAGCCCGAGCTGGTGCACAGGCGCAGCAGGCCGCGCAGGGCGGTCCGGGTGGTGGAGACGGCCTCGGCCATTTCGCTGACGTCGTCCAGGATGCGCCGGGCCCATTGGTAGACGGTCTCGCCCTGCTCGGTGACGGCCACGCGGCGCGTGGTCCGGTGCAGCAGGCGCGCGGCCAGGGCGTTTTCCAGCACGGCGATGCGCTTGCTGACGTAGGCGGGCGAGACCCCGAGCTCGATGGCGGAGGCGGCGAAGCTGCGCTTGCGCACCACCACGCAGAACAGGCGCAGGTCTTCCAGCAGGGGCGAATTGTTCACGCTGCGTATTTTATTGCTACACGAATACGCTGATTATGCTCCAGCCAAGCCGTTCTATGATGTGTGCCCGGTCCGGGACGGCCCCCTGCGCGGCGCCCCGGCCGGCCCGTGCGGCCCGGCGGCTCGCGGGCGGTCCCGTTTTCCAGATATCCAGCGCCCGGAGGAGGCCCCATGAGCAAGCACAGAATCGCAGTCATTCCCGGAGACGGCATCGGCAAGGAGGTCATGCCCGAGGGCGTGCGCGTGGTCCAGGCCGCCGCGCGCCGCTTCGGCATCGACCTGGAACTGGTCGACATCGACTGGGCGAGCTGCGATTACTACGCCGAGCACGGCGACATGATGCCGGCCGACTGGTTCGACCGCCTGAAGGACTGCGAGGCCATCTACTTCGGCGCGGTGGGCTGGCCCGACACGGTGCCCGACCACATTTCGCTGTGGGGCTCGCTGATCAAGTTCCGCCGCCATTTCGACGAGTACGTCAACCTGCGCCCGGTGCGCCTGATGCCCGGCGTGCCCGCGCCGCTGGCCGGCCGCCAGCCCGGCGACATCGATTTCTACGTGGTGCGCGAGAACACCGAGGGCGAGTATTCGTCGATAGGCGGGCGCATGTTCGAAGGCACCGAGAACGAGTTCGTGGTGCAGGAATCGATCTTCACGCGCCGCGGCGTGGACCGCATCCTGAAGTACGCCTTCGAGCTGGCGCAGAGCCGGCCCAAGAAGCACCTGACCTCGGCCACCAAGTCCAACGGCATCTCCATCAGCATGCCCTACTGGGACGAGCGGGTGGAAGCGATGGGCGAGCAGTACCCGGACGTGCGCCGCGACAAGTACCACGTGGACATCCTGGCCGCGCGCTTCGTGCTGAGCCCCGAGCGCTTCGACGTGGTGGTGGCCTCCAACCTGTTCGGCGACATCCTGTCCGACCTGGGCCCGGCGTGCACGGGCACGATAGGCATCGCGCCGTCGGCCAACCTCAACCCGGAGCGCAAGTTCCCGTCGCTGTTCGAGCCGGTGCACGGCTCGGCGCCGGACATCTACGGCAAGAACATCGCCAACCCGATCGGCATGATCTGGTCCGGCGCGATGATGCTGGACTTCCTGGGCAAGGGCCAGGGCAAGTACCGCGAGGCGCACGACGCCATCCTGCGCGCCATCGAGAAGACCGTGCTGGACGGCGTGCGCACGCCCGACCTGGGCGGCAAGGCCTCGACCAGCGAGGCGGGCCAGGCCATCGCCAAGGCGCTGGAAGCGGGCGCCTGAATCCGCCCGCGGCCGGCCCGGCGCGCCGGGCCGCTAAAAAAGCCGGCCGCCCGCGCGGCCCCTGACGGGGGCGCCGCACGGGCGGCCGGCCTGCGTTTCGCCCCGGCCGCTTCAGCGATGGTCGCGGCGGTGGTGGTGTCCCGGCGGGCCCTTGCGGTAATGGCCCCACTTGCTGGAATAGCGGTGCCCCTTGTTGTGGTAGTAGACCGGCGCGCCGTAGTACACCGGCGCGGGCGGGCGCACCACCACGGGGGCGGGCGCGACGTAGACGGGCGGCGGCGGGGCGTAGACTACGGGGGGCGGGTAGTACACGGGCCCGCCCACGATCACGCCCGGTATCCCTATCGAGATGCCGACGTCCACGCGCGCGGCGGCCGGGCCCGCGGCCAGCACGCCGAGCACGCCGAAAGCGATGAGCCAACGTTTCATGATTGCACCTTCTTGTTTGTGGCGACGGCGTCATTAAACGCCGTATCCGCGCCGCGCGGGGCCGTTGAAACCGGTTCGAAACAGGTCAAAAGCGACAAGACGCAACGGCGCTGCGCAAGGCATCGCGGCGTTCTACACATTTTTTGACAAAAAGCCCTCGCGGGCCCTTGCGCGGCCCCTATGCCCGGGGCCGGCACGCCGCGCACAATGAAGCCCAGCGCCGCCGACGGGGCGGCGCGGTCAAGGCACGGGAGGCCCGGCACATGGATCAATCGTCTCGCCGCCCTTCGCTGGGCTCGGCGGTGTTCTACCAGGACCCGGCGGCAGCGCTGGATTGGCTGGAGCGCGCCTTCGGCTTCGAGCGCACCATGGTGGTCACCGACGTGGACGGCAACGTGGTGCATGCGGAGATGCGCTTCGGCGACGGCTACATCATGGTGGGGCCCGAGTGGGATCGCCAGACCGCCAGCCCGGCTTCGCTGGGCGGGCGCAACACCCAGTGCGTGCACGTGCAGCTGACGGTGGACGTCGACGCCCATTGCGAGCGCGCGCTGGCCGCCGGCGCGGTCATCGTGCGCGAGCTGGCCGACCAGTTATACGGCGACCGCTCGTACAGCGCGCGCGACCCGGAAGGGCATGTGTGGAGCTTCGGCCAGACGCAGCGCCAGGTCTCGCGCGAAGAGGCCGAGCGCGCCAGCGGGCTGACGATAGACGGCTGGGGCTAGCTGCCGCCGCCCCGCGTGAGCCGTTTGCGCACCGGGCCGTCACGCAAGCGTCACGAGGGATTCCTAGTATGGCCGGGACCGGCCGCGGCGCGTCCGCGGCCAGGCGGGGCTTGCCGCCCCGTCCGTCTCCCGGCATAGGAATTCCCGCATGAACAGCCTCGATCCGGACGACATCTCGTCCAACCCCTCCGCCAACACGCCCTTCGGCGACATCGTGCAGCGCGTGCAGTCGCGCCGCGGCTTTCTCAAGACCGGCCTGGGCGTGGGCGCGGTCGGCTTCCTGAGCGCCGGGCTGGCC
>Ga0182737_1001558_pt1 | contig 21915 bp, 15 predicted proteins | sample eDN5th30CBELigOP_FD_128878 | JGI IMG/M metagenome (GOLD analysis project Ga0182737, IMG submission 128878) | Enriched Organic Plus compost microbial communities from Emeryville, California, USA - eDNA 5th pass 30_C BE-Lig OP (version 2) (version 2) ...
AACGGGCCATGATTTTTTCCGGATCGGTCAGCACGCCATCCAGCCCCCGTGCGTTCCAGCAGGCCAGTCGCAGTCCGTTTTTTTCCAGCAAACTGTGAACAAATGGATTTTTTAATCCCGCAGGCGCACGAAACCAGCGCGGGGTGAAGTCCATCTCCCCTGCCGCTTGCTTCAGGGTCTGCTGGCATTCTTTGATTTCCGCCGCCAGTTTTGCGGGTGGGTAGGCCCAGAAGGAATACTGCGGATGCGTGAGCGTGTGGTTTGCCACGTCATGCCCGCGACGCAGCACGTCCTGCACCAGATGGGGATACTGACGGGCGCGGGCGCCGATGAAAAAGAATGTCGCCCGCGCCCCGTGGGCTTCCAGCAGGTCAAGCAGACGTGGGGTGTCCTCGGGATGCGGGCCGTCATCAATGGTCAGCCACACGGCTTTATCAGCCTGAATGCCTGTGTCTTTTAATGAGCTGACCACCTCCCCGCAGCAACTGCAGCGCGGAATCAGTGTGGGAATAAGGAACAATGCATGTGCGACAGCGATCACTGGCAGGGAGAGCCAGCCTTTTCCCTGAATCAGCAGCGCAATTGCCAGAACAGGCGCGATTAGGTTGATGACAAAAATCAGCCATCTCATCCATCTGCGCCAATTTGTCTCCGCACGGTTGCGCAATGGCTTACCATGGCTAGGTTGCGCCAAACGATGTGGAAATTTTTCGAGTCGCATTGGAAAGACGGTGTCGAGATTCTTATTCTGGCCGTTCTTCTGTACCAAGGCTATCGCTTTCTGAAAGCGACCCGTGGCGCGCGCATTCTTACCGGCCTGCTTATTTTAATGCTGGGGCTGACGTTGATCTCCCAGTTGCTGGAACTGAATGTGATGAACTGGCTGCTGAGTCATTTCTCTGTGTTCCTGGCGGTTGGTCTTGTGGTGCTGTTCCAGCCTGAACTGCGACGGGTGCTGGCAGAGCTGGGTTCTCATCGTTTTTTCTCCTTCAACGCCTCAGAAGCAGCGAATGTGGACCTGCTGCTGGATACCATGGTGGAACTGTCCCACAAGCGTCACGGGGCGCTGTTTGCCCTGCAACGCGGCATTGACCTGAAGCAGTTCTCAGAGACGGGCGTGGCCATGGATGCAAAGCTGTCCTCTGAACTGGTGCGCAACGTCTTTTTTCCCAAGTCTCCGCTGCATGATGGCGGCATGATTGTGGAGCAGGGGCGCATCATTGCCTCTGGGTGTGTGTTTCCCGTCAGCCAGAAGGAAATGTCTGACCGCAGCATCGGCCTGCGCCACCGCGCCGGGCTGGGCATTACGGAGGAATCCGATGCGCTGGCGCTGATTGTGAGCGAAGAGACCGGCGCCTTGTCTTTATGTTATCGGGGCAAGCTGGAGCATGACCTGGAACTGGACAAGCTGCGCTCCCGTCTGCAACAGATTCTGAAATTTGGCGATGCCGAAGAAGACGAAAACAGCGAGGAGGATACGAAGTGAATTCTGCCAAGATTAAGCGTCTCTTCACCCATGACTGGGAGGCCAAGCTGATCTGCCTGGTGCTGGCCATGCTGCTGTGGTGGGTGGTGAAGGATCAAATCGAACGTAGCACCCCTGCCCTGCCTAAACTGGAAATGCCTCAGCTTCCGGAAGGCTGGCCGCTGATGACACCAAGCCCGACACAATCGCCAGCACCGATTCCTCTTCCAACACCTGCGCCTGAGCCAACGCCCGTACCTGCGCCTGCGCCAACACCTGCACCTATGCCAGCGCCTGTACCTGCGCCAACGCCTGTACCAGTGCCGAAGTCAACGGCCCTGCCTGATCTCTCCCTGCCGCGTCCGCCGGTAGAAACGGCTGAATAAAGGCTGGCGGCATCACTCATTTTTCCATTTGGCCGCGAGTTCTTGTGGTCTGCGGTTGAATCTGACCGGGCTTCGAGTTATGGGCAGCACCCTGATGGCAGCGAAAAGACAATTTTTTGGAACAGACGGCGTGCGCGGTGTGGCGAACACAACGCACATGACCCCGGAGTTTGTACTACGCCTGGGTCGCGCGGCGGCACAGGTGCTGGGCGCAGGCGCTGAGCGCCCTGTCTGTGTGATAGGTCGTGACACCCGTGTTTCCGGCGGCATGCTGGAGGCTGCGCTTACCGCCGGCCTGAATTCTGCGGGGGTGGATGTCATCCTCTGTGGCGTGCTGCCTACGCCTGGAGTCGCCTATCTGGTCACACAGGAGAAGGCCACCTTTGGCGCGGTGATTTCAGCTTCGCACAATCCTTTTTATGACAACGGTGTGAAATTTATCGGCGGCAATGGCTACAAGCTGACTGATGAACAGGAACTGCAGATTGAGTCCCTGCTGGACAACGAGCACAATGGGCCGCGTCCTCGTGATGGTGGCGTCGGCACGATTCGCACACTGGATGATGCAAGCGAGCGCTACATTCAGCAAGCCATCCACAGCATGCAGGGGCGTCGTCTGGATGGCCTGCGCATTGCTTTGGACAATGCCAACGGAGCCGCCAGCTACACCAGCACAGAGACACTGAGACGCCTCGGCGCAGAAGTCACTGTTTTTCATTCTGAACCCAACGGCGTCAACATCAACAATGACTGCGGCTGCACCCATGGCGAAATCATTGAAGCGCATGTGAAACAAACCGGCGTCCAAGTTGGTGTCTCCCATGATGGAGATGCTGACCGAGTGCTGCTCTGTGATGAAGCGGGCAACCGTCTGAGCGGAGATGAATTGATTGCCATCGCCGCCACCAGCATGCTGCGCAAAGGCACGCTGAAAGACAAAACCGTCGTGGCCACCATCATGAGCAACTACGGTCTGGATGACCTGATCACCGGGATGGGCGGTCGCGTGATCCGCACTGGCGTCGGTGATCGTTATGTGATTGCCGCCATGCGCGAGCAAGACCTGAACTTTGGTGCTGAAGAAAGCGGGCACATTGTCTTCCGTGATTATGTCACCACCGGTGACGGTTTGATTGCCGCGCTTCAGGTGCTGAAGATCATGATGGAAACCGGCGAACCTCTGAGCGAACTGCGCAAAGTCCTGAAACCGTTCCCACAGGTGAAACGCAACCTGCGTGTGAAAGCCAAGCCGCCTGAAGATGAACTCCAGGAAGCGCAGGCTTTGATTGCTGAGACGCAGCAGAAACTTAATGGCCTTGGCCGCGTACTGCTGCGCTACTCAGGCACAGAACCGCTGATCCGCCTGCTGGTGGAGGGGCGCGATCCTGAATACATTGAGAAACAGGCGGATCTAATTGCTGAGGCCATTCGCAAGCAGATCGGCGCCTAGTTGTTCATTCCACCTGAATCATTTTGTTTCCCTCCATGCAGCCATCTGGCATGCTGAAACCATTATCCCTCCATTGAGCATGAAATACTGGCTGCTTAAATCCGAACCGGATGTTTTTTCTTTTGATCATTTGCGCAAGCTTGGCAAAAAGACCGAACCCTGGAATGGCGTGCGCAACTATCAGGTGCGCAACATGATGCGGGATGAAATGAAGGAAGGCGACCTGGGGTTGTTTTATCATTCGAGCTGCCCGCAGCCCGGCGTGGCGGGAGTGTTGCGCATTGCCAAAGGCGCACGCCCTGATCCGACCCAGTTCGATGAATCATCCGAGTATTACGACAAAGGCAGCAAGAAAGAAGACCCGCGCTGGCTGCTGGTGGATGTCGGCTGGGAGAAGGATTTTAAGAACTTCGTGAATCTGGAAGACCTTCGTAATGAACCCCGCCTTGCAGAGATGCTGATCCTTCGCAAAGGCAACCGGTTAAGCATTACTCAAGTGACCAAGAAGGAGTTTGATATCATTTGCAAAATGGGCGGGGTTTGAAGTACTATAAAATCAGATCAACTGAGGGAATCGGCCGTTATGAAAACATCGTTCCTGATTTTACTGACACTGACATCGGCATCAGTCACGATGGCTGACGACCACGAGATCATCGAAGAAGCGTTAAAAACCACCCCTCCTGGATTTACGGACCTTGTGCCACGTCAAAGCGTCCTGCGTGCATTTCCAAGGGAGGCATCAAGCGTGACATTTAAGCCTGATGTTTCCAGGCTCACGCCATCAGATATTCAAACTCTGATGGCTGAACTGGAAGCCCTGCGGAAAGAAAATGCTGAGTTGAAGCTAAAGTTGTCCGAGTTACAGAAGGCTTCAGAGTAGTGCCATGAAGCGTTGAAAATGGGCTTTTGGTTTTAGACTAATAATCCTGTCAGTTACGTTGAATATGAAGAGATGGCGGAAGGGGCCGTGGAGTTTTTGGATGGGAATAGATTCTGACGAGCAGGAGCTCATCCCTACCGTAGGGTTTTGATGGCCGAAGGCCACGTGAGTGGCCGATGGAGTTTAAGGTATGCCGTGGGTGAAGGGACGATTCTGGACAGGATTCACAGGATTAACGAGTGGGGCGCGGGGTTGGGAATAGTTCGACAACCGTAGGGTTTGATAGTCGAAGGCCAGGCGCCGAGCATGGGATTGTGGCGGCACGTTTCGAGGGTTTATGGTGTGAGTGGCTTTAAGCCGCCTGATAGAGCTTCAGGAAGTCGGCTTCACTGACCTCGCGGGGATTAAATCTGGCTGTCCATTGTGTGGCGGCCTGGGAGGCGAGAAGTTTGGCGTGATCTTCTTCACCTGAAACATTCAGCGCCTGCAACGTGGTGGCCAGCCCGGCTCTGGTGAGCAGTTCTGTGATACGGGCAGGAAGGTCACCTTTGTAGTAGTCGGCGTAGATCGCAGCAATCTCTGGCGCTTCACTATTAAAGCGGATGATATGCGGCAACATGACGCCGACGGCCTGACCATGGATGATGCCGTGATTGGCGGTCAAAGGATTGGCGGTAGAATGCGCAGCCCCAAGCATGGAGTTTTCAATGGCGACACCGGCATAGGCTGCGCCAAGCTGCATCTGTCCGCGTGCCTCCAGATCATCGGGCTGCTCAAGCACGCGCTCAAAGCCCTGATGCAAGAGCTTGAACGCTTCTCTGGAAAACAAGCCGGAGACTGAATTGCGAGACTTGCACACGGCAGTTTCCAGTGCGTGCGCAATGGCATCTATGCCCGTGACGGCGGTGACTTTAAAGGGTTGTGAAACCGTCAGTTGAGGATCAAGAATCGCCACTTTGGCCGCCGCCTTGGAATCACCACAGGCCATCTTGGCATGCGTGATTTCATCTGAGATCAGGGCATAGCTTTGCCCCTCACTGCCTGTGCCGGAGGTGGTGGGAATGGCAATGAAAGGCAGCATGGGCTGGGTAGCTTTCTCATGGCCCCAGTAGTCCTGCATACGCCCGCCATTGGTCAGGATGAAGTTGCAACCCTTGGCCGTATCCAGGCTGCTGCCACCGCCGAGGCCAATCAGGAAATCTGCCCGGAACTCCCTGGCTGCGGCCACGCATGCAGCCACATCCGCGGTGCTGGGGTTTTCATGCACATCACTAAAGACGCGGGAGGTGATACCTGCTGCCTGTAAATAACTGATGGCGCGAGAGGTGTGACCCGCTCTTACAATGCCCACATCCGACACCACCAGCGCACGCGAGCCGCCGTATTCGCGCGTCAGTTCTCCGAGCTGGGAAAGACTGCCAACGCCAAAAATAAAACGAGTGTGTGGATGGTAGTCAAAAGGAGTCAGCATGCGAAGAAGGACGCGGGCACAGAGTGCCTAGATGGCAGGATTTACGAACGATCAGGCGGCGATTTCGATGGAGCGGCGTTTGTAAAGGAACTCAAACATGTTCCCCTCGTGAGGCTGGTTCCATGAAATACGCATGGTTGGAATCGGGCCAATGTTCAGCCTTTCGATCAGGTCGCTTTCCAGCAGTTCATCCATAAAAGCCTGATCTTTGGTGATGGCGGTCACGACCAGTGAAGGGCCAATCTTGTTCAGCATTTCGCTCTGCGGTATTTCGATCACGCTGGCGTAGGGGCACAGGAATTCGCGATTGCTGAGCGTATGATCAGGCGTGTCACACCTGACAATGGTGGGGCGCAGGTAGGTGCCGCCCTCCAGCTCCACTTTGCGTGAGCCATTGCGATACTTTGCTGTCACATCTTCAGCGCCAGGTTCTGTGAGTCCCTGCTCAATGGCGGCATCAATGAACTCCGCCATCTTGGGGTTGGCAAAGCCGGAGAGCCTGGCGTTTTCGTCTGTAGGGGGCAGGGGTTCCACCGGGCCAAGTTTTTGTGCAAGCGCATCCGCGATTTCACGCCCATACTTCGGCACCACCACGGCGGAGGCATTGATGCAGGAGCGTCCGCCGTTTTCTGCGATGGAAGCAGCGATCAGGTCAATGTGTTGAGCCCAGTTTTCGATCTGGTCCTCACCCATCAGCACCTTGCTGTAACCAGGGCCATGGATTTCATACTTGGGATTGTTCTTGTACTGGCCAACCGTATTGGCATCACCAAACACAAGCGCACGGCCGCTGATTTTCAGCACTTCACCAGAGCCTTCGTGGTCGGTGGGATAGAAGCCGAAGGCTTCTGCTGGAATGCCTGCGGCAATAAAAGCCTGAATGAGGCGAAACGGAGTCCAGGGCTCCTCACGACCGGGCTTGATGATCACGGGGGTCTTTAGCGCAATGGCGGGCAGCCAAAGCGAGTTGACGGCGGGTGAGTTGCTGGGCATGACCAATCCCAGGCAGTTGGTGGTGGGGTAATAGCTCACCGGGCAGCCTGCCTGCTCACCGTAACCGACATCCAGAACATTCAGATCAAGGCCACGGGTAAGACCGTTTAATACCGTGCGCATATTGACCAGCGCATCATTCACCTTGGCCATGTTGCGCTTTACCATTACATGCGGCAGGCCGCTGGTGCGGCTGAGCGTTTCAATGTAATCCTGCGGAGACTGTGTATGACCTTTATCCCCCAGCGGCAGAGTGCCATTCAGGAAGATATCGCCAGCCTTGGCGCAAAGTTCGATCAGTTGATCACAAGTAAACTTTTTTAAAGCTTCACGGGCTTCACCGATGCGATTGAGATCGCGCCGAATGATGCCAGCGTTTACCTGACTGACCGTGGCCAGGATTTCGCCGGTGCGGTGATCTTTGACTTCGATCTGCTCCAGGCTTTCATAAGGGCGGCCTTTGCGCAGAGCTGGAAGATGAGGGATGGACATGGGTGTAAGTGAAGTTCTAGCGGAGTGGAATCGCGAAATGCGGGCTTGGCCGGGTGAATCAATAAACGCCTTCAACGATCTTGTTTTCCATGGCGCCAAAGGGTCTGACCTGGGCCACGCCATCCCATTCATACGGGGCGCGTGGGTGACGACGGAGGGCTTCATCACGCTCCAGGAAGCGGGGCATGAAAAACTCCCTGGTCATGGTGGTCAGTTCCACCCGGCCCCAGTTGTCATAGTCCACGGTTTCATCTGTATTCTGAGGGTTCACCACACGCAGCACGGCGCGGGGCTGCGGCGCGTAGTAGGTGATGGAAAACTGGTCCTCTGGCAGGAGCGGTACGCTGGCCGCCAGCCCCATGAGCGTATTGCCATAGGTCGGATAGAAGCCGATGCGATTCTCCAGCACTTCTTCAATGATAAAACGCACGTATTGAGGCAGCATGGTGGTGCCGCCGCAGAACACGCCACGAATGCCTGCGGCATAAACATCCACTTTCTCAGCAAGCGCCTCCAGCAGTTTTGGTGTGGTGAACAGGCCGCTGATCTTGCGATGTTTCAGCAGCACGACGGCCTGATCCACCACATGATCCATGTACTGGCGGGCGACATCAAACTGCTTGTTGGAGATGAGTTTTTTTACAAAGCGTGGGTCCAGGTCAATGAAGTAGCAGGAGGAACCGCGCACATTTGCCAGGTGCTCAATCGCAAGGCGCAGACGGCGTGGTCCGGTGGGGCCCATCATCAACCAGGCGCCGCCACGTGGGAAATGCTCATCACTGATCTTTTCGGAGAACTCACTGTAATCAATACGGAAGTCCTCCCAGCCGATGCGCTGCTTTGGCATGCCGGTGGTGCCGCCTGTTTCAAAGATGTTGTATGGCTTGCCTTTGTAGGCTGCAGGAATCCACACTTCCGGTTGCAGGTCACGCAGCCATTCATCCTGGAAGTGGGGGAACTTAAGCAGGTCAGCGAAGGTCTGCACCTCCTTGCGCGGATCAAAGTTTTTCGAGGCCCATTCCAGCCAGAAAGGACAGCCGGTTTCCGGGGAGAAATGCCACTGAATGATTTCGCGCAGGTGTTGATCAAGTTTTTCTGAGGCGCTCATAGGGAGAGGTTGATGAAGGAGTTGAGTGAAGACAAAAATTACTGGCCTGCCATCTGAATGGGAGAAGCAAGGTCCGCTGCTAAATACGACTGGAGGCTGATCCAGGATCAAAGCCTCCAGTCAGAATGAATGAGAACAAACAACAGTAGCAGACGGCCCAAACTAAACAGACTGGACTGGGTGGCCTAAAGCTGCTGCATTAGTTCTGAGCCACCGGGCTGCCGCCTTCTTTAAAGGCATAAAGATGGGTGTGGGTGGTCACGTACAGCACGCCGTTTGCAGCGACGATGTTGTTCATGATCGGGCCGGGGAATTCAATGGTGCCCAGCTCTTTCAGCTCCTTGCCTTCAGCCAGGATGAAGAGTTCACCTTCAGCATTGCCGATGTAGATTTTGCCATCTGCAAGGAGGGGGCTGCTCCAGATGTTGCCCTTGGTGTCGAACTTCCAGTATTCCTCGCCGGTTTTGGCATCCAGGCAGAACACGCGGCCTGTGTAGTCACCTACGTAGATGAGGCCATCTTTGATGGCGCAGGTGGAAAGAGAACGTTCAATGCCTTTGTAGGTCCAGACGGCTTTGCCGCTGAGGTCGCCTTCCTTGGTAGGATCAATGGCAGAGATCATGCCCAGGCCTTCACCATGTTCAGGGTCCTGACCGATGGCGATGTAAATCAGGCCATCATAATACACTGGGGTGGCAATGTTTTCACTGGGGCCATCAAACTCTGCGTACTTGCGGGGTTCGCCGCTTTCATCTTTACGGTATTCAGGAGGGTTGCAGTCATAGCGCCAGTACTCCTTCATGATGTCGAGGCCGTCTTCATTTTTCTCTGTCTCCATGGACAGGCCGTACATCCAGCCGTCACCGGCTGCGAACACGATCTGATCCTTGCCGCCAGCATTTACGTGGATGGGTGAGGACCATGCGCAGTGCAGGGAACGCTGACTGGCGATGCTGTCCATTTCACCCAGCAGTTCGCCGGTATTTTTATCCAGCATGATGAAGCTGGGGGCTGTAGGAGCAGGGATGTTCTGGTGAGTCCAGTCCACACCGTTACAGGTCGAGGTAAACAGCTTGTCACCCACGATCAGCGGATAGCCGGAGGTGGCGTTGTGCTGGAATACACCCAGCTCCTTGTACATGTCATAAGCCCAGATGATGTCGGCATCTATCTTTTCATCCAGGGGGATGGGAGCCAGTTCGCCATCTGCGCCAGTTGGGGCGTAGAATTCTTCTTCTTCAGTAAAGCCGTCATTGCCATTGGCCAAGCCTTCAACATCCAGACAGACGATCTGGCAGCGGTTGGTAGGAACGTAGGCACGGTTGCCGACGATGGTGGGGGCAGAGCAGAGGCCCAGGTATTCCCAGTCATTGACTTTGCCTGTGCCCATTTTTGGTGTGATGAGCTGCCAGAGGAATTTGCCGGATTTTTCATCAAACACCATCATGACTCCCCGGTCGCCGATGTTTTTCGGATTGCGGGGGCTTTCGTTGTTGGTGCCCACATAGATGCGGCCATCAGCGATCACCGGAGTGCCGTAGGTCTGGGAGCCGAGTTTGGCCACCCACAGGCAGTTTTTGGTGGTGCTCATGTCGATGTCCTCAGCGGTCAGCTTGTTGACCTCTTCCGCACCGGGACGGAGGCGGCCTGCGACGGCGGGAGCTGCCTTGGGGCCGAGCTTGCTGCCTGGGTCAATGTTGACTGGGAGGTTCTTTTCCACAGAGACCATGTTACGCTGGTTCTGTCCTCCCCATTGCGGCCAGTCAGCGGCCTGGGTGGTGGCGGTGAGCGCTAGCGCGAGGATCGGAGCAAGAGCGAGGGATGTGGGCTTCATGACGAGACGGGTAAGGTAGAAAACTGACGGCGGTAAGGGTTATTCGTTGGGTGTGATGCGCAGGTTATCCAGATAAGCGCGGCGCTGGTTCAGCGGGGTAAAGCTGAAGATGCCAGGGGAACCGTTTTGGTGAACTCTGCCGACCTTGACTTCGATATTCCAAGCTTCAGGCTCAGCCTGCTCGCGTTCCCAAACCTTTGCTTTGACAACTCCAGAGCCATCTTTGCTGGCATCCACACGTGTTTTAAGCGTGTACCATGTGTTAGGCTTGACCTTGAAGGGCACGCTCTCTGTGAGGCGCTCCAGATTGGAACTCACTTCAATACGGCCTGCGTTGCCACGAAGGCAGATCAGGTAGCGTTGATTGATCAGACCCATGTCTGATTTTACGCGGGCGGTGCCATCTGTCAGCACGTCTGCCTGGGATGTATAATTCGAGAGGTCGGAGCGTCCCACGAACACCGTAGAACGCTGGAAGAGGATGCGGTCGAAGGTTTTGGCAAAGACTTTTTCACCGTCCAGTTCGCGCACGTCGAACTTAAAGCGGCCGCCGATCCATGGCAGCGGCGGGTAGTGGAACTTGAGCTTTTCCTTGGGCTGATCTTCGTTCAACTCAAAGCTGTTGAAGTCCTCAATGATGGGGAGGTTCTGCAAGACACGCCCCCGGATGATGCCGCTGAGTCCCTCTGCACTGGTCGCCTTAAAAGCGCCGGCGCTGAGTTTGGCGGCATCTGCAGCGACCAGCTCGCCAGCCTCATTAAAAGAGGCGTCCATGGTGGATTTTACTTTGGCTGTTGGAGGGATGAAGGTTTCCCATTTTGCATTTTCCACAGGCCCGGTCACGAAGCCATTGGCGTCCACGGCATTGATGCGGAAGTCAGCCTTGTGTCCGGGGGTGAGTATGACCTCTGCGGGGATGATCTGCAGGGCGGCAGGGTCGCCTGCCATCGGCATTTCCACTTGGGGGGCAGCATCGATACTGTAACCTTCATGCTGGATTTTGAAGCAGTAGAACTTTTCTGTAGTGTGCAGGTAAAGCTGACCGCCGCAGACTACGGCGGCGCCAAGGCACTGACCTTCCAGATCAATTTCCTGAATCACCTCAGCATCCTTGTCCCCTGGCTTGACCACGAAGAGCTTGCCGCTGGTGAAAGGGCAGTAGAGTAATCCATCCACATACAGGGGTGAGGAGTGCAGGTTGCTGTTGCTGAGTTTTTTGGTCCAGAGGATTTCCCCTGTTTCAATGTTCAGGCAGTGCAGTTCGCCGCCGTCAGTTTGCTGATAGAGGCGGTCACCAACAATCACTGGAGAGCTGCTGGTGGCAGCCAGGGCAGCGCGCCAGACTTCAGCGTCTGGAGGCAGAACTGTGGTATTTTCTCCTTCAGTGGGTCCTTCGAACTTGGCGGGTATTTTAATCGCAGCCATGCGCCCTTTTTCTGTGGAGTCAATGTTCTCGTCATTGTGAATGCCAATCACTTTGTCGCCATGAACCACCACAGATGAATTGATGCCGTTTTTTCCAGCTCTGAAACGGAAGATGGGCTTGCCGTTGCGGGCGTTCACGCAGACGATGTGGCCGCAGCCGGTGCCTGCATAAAATACACGCTTGCCATTGCGGGTCTCAAACACGGGAGTAGAAAATGAGCTGTCCACCGGAGGAATGATGCCGGGAGTGCTCCACCAGACGAGTTCCCCGGTGTTTTTGTCGAATGCATAAAAGCGGTCTGCGGCAGGGCCATCTGCCCCCCAGTTTGAGGTAATGCCATGCAGAATGGCAAGGTCCCCTTCAATCGAAACGCTGCCCACGCGGGCGTTCGGGAAGCTCAGGCGGCCGTAATCCTCCTGCATGGAGATGCGCCACTGCTCTTTCCCATCAAAGTCGAAGCACATGAGCAGGCCATAGTGGGTGATCAGGTAAACTTTTTTAGTCTCAGGATCCACTGCTGGGGCGCCGATGGAGTAGCGGTCATAAATGGTGTCACTGAGGAAATCCTTGAACTCGTGCTCCCAGATTTTTTCCCCTGTTTTGACGTCTAACGCCGTAAGCGTTTCAACCAGTTCCTTGCCTGCCCCACGGTAACCCCAGGAAAACACGCGCCCTTCAAATACCACAGGAGTTCCGCGCCCTTTAGTGCCATAGGTCCAGACCGGCTCGGCGGACACCTTGCTATTTTTGTAATGTTCCAGAGAAACTCCGCTCTGCAGAGGTCCGCGCCAGTTCGGCCAGTTAGCCGCGGATTCATCTTGAGCCAGTAAAGGGGTGCCTGCCAGCAGGCCTAAGGCCAGCACGGCATAGAGTGAGCGAAGCAAAAGCGACATGATGGACGGGTAGGAAGTTGAGAAGGAGATGCGATGGGATATGTGAGATGGGTCTGAAATTCTGAACAAACAGACAGGCCATGGCAAGATTAACGTGGCATAAGCACGATGTCCCGCCTTAATCCTATACGAAGCAAATCAGAACATCTCGCACAGAGTAGCAAACGGATAAAACCGCCAGGTTGGTTCGGTACGAGCAGCCCCTTTAGCGTGACTCCCCAGTGACTGGAATCTGGACAGGCGAAATTGTGTCAACCCGATTATTTAAGGTCTGCTAAACACCAAAAGCCAGTGTCAACCCCGAAAATGCTAAAATTTTCAGAACTTTGGCCTACAAAAACCTCTCATTTATGATAAAAACAGGCTGTTTTTGAAAAAGTGCCCCCTCTGTATTGACGCATTCTCAAAAGATTTTAAGATTCAATCGTCTGCAAACTCAGGTTGGCAGGCCGAATAGAAGCAGCCCGTTTGCTGATTCCTTTCGTTCGATCCTCGTATTGGTTGCTGGATCGTTGACTCTCCGGTCGCAAGACCGGAGAGTTTTTTTGTGCCTGAACAATGCATTAAAAAGAAGTCATCTGGGATGTGGGAAGGGGCGGACAGCCCAAGGGTCACTGCGCGAGTAACACCGAAGTGGAATCTGCATCCCCAGAAGATTCCAGCACGGTAAAGCTGCCATCACCGCTGAATAGCCATGCACCGCGAATGCGCATGGCTTTTCGTTTTTTAACATCAAACATCCAAGCCTTGACGGTGACTTCGGGATTATTGTGAAGACGGCCAAAGCCCATATCCGCGAGGGTGAATTTTTTAGACCAGAGGCAGGAGTCTTTACGATCTGAGCGCAGTCGCCCAGTCAGCTCAACATCACAGTGGTAAACTTGCTTCACCATTTCAGCGGTTGTTTCTGCCATGGTGAAAATTTCTGGCCGCCTGCCTGCCACCTCCCAGGTCAGCAGCACACCGTCTGCGGGTCTGTCATCCAGTCTGGCCAGGCCGTGGATATGGTATTCGTGATTTCCCGCAACGGTGATGTTTTTAACATGCGCGCGGCTGAGGGGGCGCTCCTTTTCAGTGACACTGAACTGATGCAGTGTGAGGTCTGTAACCAGAGCTGGCTTTAGCAAGCCGTAACGGTTCAGCACATTGGCCTGATCTCTGGCAAATTCATAGGTGGCGTCCAGGCGGAAGACATGGTCGGGCCGCCAGTGATTGATGAACAGGAGGGAGGCTTTCGCCTGCAGCTTGGATTCACCACAAAGGTTCATCATCTGTGCGCCGTAGTTCCACAGGGTGAACATAAAGCCTGCCAGGCAGGCCAGTATCACCGCCCCCACTGGCTGCCGCCGGGTGATCTGCCTGAACCAGCCAGGCCTGCCCTGCTGCCACCATAGAGCCAGCAGCAAGATGACGGCCACGGTAAGATATTGTGAAATGCTGATGTATCGGACGCTGGTAGCACGAGCAATGCTCAGCACATTCAGCCGTCCCAGGGTAATGGCCGCCATGCTGGCGAAGGCTGCGCCACCCAGCGCCAGCCATGGCAGTGCAGCATCCCAGTTCGGCCGTTTCAGCCAGCCCTCGCGCATGGCCCAGAGCGCCAGCGAAGCAAATGCCAGCAGCAATACCGCTCCGACGATGGGAGCCATGCTCAGCGGGTCCACCAGATTCAAACGGGAAAACAGATTGCCTGACAGGACCAGCAAGTACTCCAGTCCCTTGCCTGCATTTGCCATCACATTTTCATAGTGCAGTACACAGGGTGGTGCCTCCCCCGGCGCCTGCCCGTATGCATGGGTCGCATGGGAGACGTTCTGAAAGTCCAACTTCACATAACAGCCAATGATCAACACACCCGCCAGCAGCCACAGTCCCAAAAATGCCAGCCGTTCTTTAAGCGTGGCGTAAAACTCTCGGCGCAATATGGCCAGGCCAAACACGGCGGGCCATATCACAAATCCATGGCCGAAACTGTGAGTGCCAACTACGGCGAGCATTAGACACCCCAGGAGGCGAAGCCACCAGCGCCATGGCAAAAGGGCCACCACCAAACCCCAGATCAAACAGGTCATGGGCAGCATGAAGGCAAGCTGCACACCCCACATCCAGTTATCCCACTGCATGGGTGAAAACACCACCAGGTTGACCACAAACAGCACGCCCCAGAGCGCGCCCCCTTTGAGTCCACTAAGCTTGGCCAACCGATAAAGCCCTATCCCGGCCAGCAATGCCACCACAAATGTAAAAGCCATCTCCGCCCTGAGGTCTCCACCGCTAAGCTCATTCAAAACAAGAATGACAACACGCGGGAAAAAGATGCGGTGGTCAATGTGCGGGGCATATAAATCCTTGAAAGTCAGACTGCCTGTCTTGAGCTTTTCTATCAGCGGGCCACGTTCCCAGTCATCCCACGTGGGTGTGTTTTCTGCATGCAGTGCAATCAAACATCCCAGAACAATGGCAGGAAAAAATGCCGCCAGGGCAGACAGCCATTCGCGCCAGTTTGATGAAAATCTCAGCAGGGATTTGTGCATTTTTTTCACGACGCAACCGTTAACGCCTAAAACGCTTAATTAGGCAAGTTTATAAGTTACCTCTGCACATTTCTTGGGACTACATCTGGCCTGGGATATAACTTTGTAAGAGCATGCCCCTGCCATAAGCAGGGTAAATGCCAATCCGCCCGCTATTTAGTGACAAATACCTGCTGAAAGTCCTTGGCTGAAATGAGCCGTTTAACGCCGCTCATTCAACGGATAGAGGCGGCGCAGGATTTCCTTGCCCAGTTCCAGCAGCATCAGCTCCATTTCCTCATTCATGCTGGCTATGCCGACACCACGATCAGATGCGTTCTGCCAGACATGATCCACCATGTCGCGATAACTTTCCACCAGATCATCCACCTCACGCTGCCAGTGAGCCGGACGCGGATCACGCCGCCAGGCGCCGCGACCTCGACCAAAATGGGCGACGGCGAGATAAGATAGGAGCGCCAGTTTCACCTGTTCCCTGAAGTGTTCTTTGGACCAGTGCAGTTTATTGTCGTCTCCGCGCACCAGGTTATAGGACTTGATCAAGGCATAGGCGCTTAATCCACCGCCGATCCCACCCAATAATGCACCGCCGCCGAAAGTAAGGCCGCCAGCCTTCAAGTCCACCACCACACCAGCCAGCGCTCCTGAAGCAATGCCACTCAAGGCGCCCCATACGGCAGCTTCCACATGTTGCGGTTGTGCAAAGTCCTGTTTGGCAGCGCGAAGCATCTCACCTTTTTCTTCACGCCCTTCAAGGCCGTGCAACTCGATCAGACGGTTCATGGACTGCTCCGCGCGGGCAGCCAAGGATTCACTGAGCTTCTGCCTGGCATCCGCATACTCGACCTCCAGTTCACCCCGCTTGAAGCCGATCTTCTGTAAAAAAGTTTCTGCTTTAACTGAAACACCATCAAGGGCATTTGCGGTAAGCTGATGAGACAACATGCGCATCGAGCCAAGAAAAATGTCTTCATTGCGTCGCTGCCACGCTTTGCGCAGGCGCATCATGGGATCTTTTTTCTCGCCGGGAAGCGCGCGCTCAATGTGCTCCATCAACACACGTTCCTGCACCCAGCAGCGGGTGAAGGCATCCAGACTGAGCACGTGTTTGACGATGGGGAATTTCTCCAGATGCTGCCGCCACTCCGCCTCCTCAGCCGCCTCTTCTTCGGGCGGTCGCGGGGTGCCGGTCTGGTTCAGCAGCACCAAAACCGGTTTGCCGACCCAGTCGAGTATTTCTATCTCATGCTGCACGAAGGTGCCGCCTGCCAGACTCTCGCTGGCATTCACCAGATAAAGCACCACATCTGCCTCTTCGCGGACATTTTTTAATGCCTGCTGGGCGCACCACAGCGGTTTATCAGTCATGCGATCCCACATCTGGCTGAAGAACCAGACCAGGCCGCGCTCCATTCGGCGCAAACGATTTAACAGACGTGCTGAATCCCCAAAGCCTGGGGTATCCCACAGAATCAACTCCGCATCGCCGGATTCAATCAGCGGGTAGGCGGTATTAAACAGCGTCACGTGGGCTGCGTCTCGCACCTCACCAATATCGCTGCGCAACAGAGTGCGGGCCAGGGTGGTTTTTCCAGCGTTGGTATGCGAAATGAGACTGAGGGTGACTGTCGAGGGCACGGGCGTGGTTACATGGCTAATCTATGCTGCACTTTCGTCAATGCTCCAGTCATAAATGTTTTGGTCTAGACCGCGACGGCGAAAGGTCTCTTAGAAGCTCATTTTAACACCTTTTTAATACATAGGGCAGGGCTTTTAATTCGAGCTCGCGGGCGGGGGAAGCAGCTTGCACGCATGAGAGACACACAAGTTTCTCAACTCATTCTCTTCCCTTAAAACTATGACGTCCATAACCGACTGGCTGCAACTGGTGCTGTTCGTGACTTTGCTGGCCCTGCTGACGAAACCGCTGGGGCTGTATCTTTACCAGGTGCTGAACCCTAATGGTCAAACGTGGCTTGATCCTGTCATCAGGCCGCTGGAAAAACTCACCTATGCTGTCCTGGGGGTGAAACGAAACGACGAACAGGACTGGAAACAGTACACCGTGGCCATGCTGATCTTTAGCGCGGTGGGCTGCGCTTTTACTTATGCCATACTGCGCCTGCAACATCTGCTGCCATTGAACCCACAAGGGCTGGCCGGGCTCTCACCTGCGCTGGCGTTTAATACGGCGGTGAGTTTCACCACCAACACCAACTGGCAGAGTTATGGGGGTGAAGGAACCATGTCGCACTTCTCCCAAATGGTGGGGCTGACGCTGCATAACTTTGCCAGTGCAGCCACGGGCATTGCCATTGCCGCGGCGCTGGTGCGCGGCATCGTGAGAGTATCCACCAGGACGCTGGGTAACTTCTGGGTGGACATCACGCGGGTGACTTATTACCTGCTGCTGCCAGTGTGCCTTGTTTTTGCCACGTTCCTGATATCCCAGGGAATGGTGCAGAATTTCAAGCCGTATGACACGGCGCTCACTCTGGACAGCAGCCAGGGTGAAGTTCAGCAAACTATTGCTCAAGGTCCCATGGCATCACAGGTGGCGATCAAGATGCTGGGCACCAATGGCGGCGGCTTCACTAATGCGAATGCATCCCAGCCCTTTGAAAACTCGACTCCCCTTTCCAACTTTGTGCAGATGCTGTCCATCTTCGCGATTGGCAGCGGCCTGACCTATTACCTCGGGCGCATGACAAGGAATCAAAAGCACGGCTGGGCGGTGTGGAGCGCCATGATGATACTTTTTATCTCAGGCGTGTTGTTATGCTGGGGGGCGGAGGCGAATGGTAATCCCATTCACCAGACCATGGGTATCGCTGCAGGGGATGGCAACATGGAAGGCAAAGAACTACGCTTTGGCGTCTTTAACTCCTCCCTCTTCGCCACCATCACCACAGCCGCCTCCTGCGGTGCGGTGAATGCCATGCATGACTCCTTCACGCCCATTGGCGGATTTGTTCCGCTGTTCATGATGGAGCTTGGGGAGGTGGTGATCGGCGGTGTGGGCGCAGGTCTATACGGCATGCTGGTGTTTGTGGTGCTGGCGGTATTTATCGCCGGCCTGATGGTGGGCCGTACGCCAGAGTATCTGGGTAAAAAAATCCAGGCTTTTGAAGTGCAGATGGCCATGGCCTCACTGCTGGTGCTGACGTTCAGCATCCTGATCTTTACCGCCTGGGCATCTGTCAGCGATTGGGGTCTTTCCGGGTTAAACAATGCCGGGCCGCAGGGCTTTAGCGAAATGCTGTATGCCTACAGTTCCGCAACGGCGAATAACGGCAGTGCCTTTGCTGGATTAACCGCCACACCTGCCAGTGGTGACGCCCACTATAATATAACACTGGCCGTTGCGATGCTGATTGGCCGCTTCCTGATGATCATCCCGATCATGGCCATGGCAGGCTCACTGGCGCAGAAGCGCCTGTCCGCCCCCGGCCCCGGCGCCTTTCCCGTGAATGGCATCACTTTCGTCGTGTTGCTGCTGGGCACTGTTTTGTTGATCGGCGCACTGAACTTTCTACCTGCGTTGGCGCTTGGCCCCATCGTTGAGCACTTCCTGATGAATGCCGGGCAACTTTTTTAACCGATTCAAGCCAACCCTCCTTCTTCCTTAACTTTTAAATCCGACTCTTATGTCACCGCAAACTTCATCTTTATTCGACTGGACCATCATTCGTCCGGCGCTGTGGGATGCCTTTAAAAAACTGCACCCCAAGGCCATGATCCAAAGCCCGGTGATGGCAGTTACTCTAGTGGGAGCCATCATTACCACTGCCAGCGTCTTCACAGCGGATGCCGAAACCAACCGCTTCTTTGTGATGCAACTCGCCATCTGGTTATGGTTCACCGTGTTGTTTGCCAATTTTGCAGAAGCCATGGCCGAAGGACGTGGCAAGGCGCAGGCAGACAGCTTGCGGAAGACGCGCAAAGACACTTTCGCCCGCCGCCTGCTGCAAAACGGCACAGAGGAAAAAATTGCCGCGCAACAACTGCAGAAGGGTGATCTTGTGGTCTGTGAGACCGGCGATGTGATCCCTTCCGATGGCGAGGTGATTGAAGGAATCGCCAGCGTGGATGAAGCCGCCATTACGGGAGAATCCGCACCAGTGATTCGCGAAAGCGGCGGTGACCGCAGCGCCGTTACTGGCGGCACCAAGGTCATCAGTGATCGCATTGTCATTCGCATCACATCAGAAAAAGGGGACACCTTTATTGATCGCATGATCTCCATGGTTGAAGGCGCAAGACGCCAGAAAACACCGAATGAAATCGCGCTGACCATTCTGCTCTGTGCGTTGACATTGATTTTTCTGGCAGTTGTCATCACGCTGAAACCGTTTGGTGATTATGCTGGCGCATCTTTCAGCATTCCTGTTCTCGTTGCCTTGTTGGTATGTCTGATCCCAACCACCATTGGCGGTCTGTTAAGCGCCATTGGCATCAGTGGCATTGACCGCCTGATCAGAAGGAATGTGATTGCCACCAGTGGTCGCGCGGTTGAAGCGGCGGGTGACATTGATGTGCTGCTGCTGGACAAGACCGGAACCATCACCATTGGCAACCGTATGGCTTCTGATTTCAGGCCAGCGCCTGGCATTAAAGAAGAACAACTGGCCGATGCCGCACAACTTGCCTCCCTGGCCGATGAAACGCCCGAAGGACGAAGCATCGTCGTTCTGGCGAAGGAGAAGTTTCAACTAAGAGCCCGTGATCTGGGCGATAAACACGCCATCTTCATTCCTTTCACAGCACAGACCCGTATGAGCGGTGTGGATGTAGAGGGACGCAGCATTCGCAAAGGGGCAGCGGATGCCATTCGTCAGCACATCGACAAACAAGGAGGCGTTTATCCTGCTGAAGTTACCGCTATCGTCGAGAAAGCCTCCCACGCAGGACGCACACCGCTGGTCGTGGCTGAAGGTCGCAAGGTGCTTGGGGTTGTTGAATTGAAAGATGTAGTGAAAGGCGGCATCAAAGAACGCTTTGCCCAATTACGACAGATGGGCATTCGCACCGTGATGATCACGGGGGACAATCCGATGACTGCCGCCGCTATTGCCGCAGAAGCGGGCGTGGACGACTTCATGGCAGAAGCCACGCCGGAGGATAAACTACGCCGTATTCGTACGGAACAGGCTGAAGGACGGCTGGTGGCCATGACCGGTGACGGCACCAATGACGCGCCTGCTCTTGCGCAGGCGGATGTCGGCGTGGCCATGAACACCGGAACCCAAGCCGCGCGTGAAGCAGGCAACATGGTGGACCTGGACAGCAACCCCACCAAGCTGATTGAGATCGTGGAGATCGGCAAACAATTGCTGATGACACGCGGCTCGCTCACGACCTTCAGCATTGCCAATGACGTGGCGAAATACTTTGCCATTATCCCGGCGATGCTGATGGCCACCTTCCCCGCCGTCTCGCCGCTAAACATCATGCACCTGGGTTCACCGGAAAGTGCGATCCTGAGCGCCATCATCTTCAATGCGCTGATCATCATCGCGCTAATTCCACTGGCCCTGCGCGGGGTTCGTTATCGCCCTGTGGGAGCGGTGGCGGCCCTTCAGCAGAACTTGCTCATCTATGGGCTCGGCGGCCTGGTCATGCCGTTCATCGGCATCAAGATCATCGACCTCATCATCACTCACCTTCACCTCGCTTAATTTCACCTGTCTTATTGTTATGAAAGCCCTATTACAACCTCTGCGCGCCGCTTTGATGGCGGTACTTGTCTTTGCCATTATCCTATGCGGCTTCTATCCACTGGCGGTCTGGGCGCTGGGTCAGGGATTCTTTAGAGATAAAGCCAACGGCAGCCTGATCACAGATGCACAGGGGCGGTTGCGCGGCTCCACTATGCTGGGGCAGAACTTCACCTCGCCAGGTTATTTCCATTCACGCCCAAGCGCCGCAGGGGCTGATGGTTATGATGCAGTTGCCTCCGGTGGATCCAATCTTGGCCCCACCTCTCAAAAGCTGGCCGATCAGATCAGGGAACGCATCGCGGCTTATCGCAAGGAAAACAACCTGAATGAAAATATTGAGATCCCGGCGGATGCGGTCACCGCCTCTGCCAGCGGTCTTGATCCCCACATCAGCCCAAAGAACGCTGAACTGCAAGCCCCCCGCGTGGCGGCTGCACGAAACATCAGCGTGGATCAGGTGAAGGCGCTCATTGCATCGAATACCGAGATGCCCACCTTTGGCCTGCTGGGTGAAAAACGTGTGCCTGTGGTGAAACTCAATCTGGCGCTGGATGCCATTCGCTAATCACCCCGGTCTCTGCTAAGCTTAAACGGTCACCCCATCCTGTTTATATGACTGAATCCCCCCGCCCTGATCCAGACGCGCTGCTGGCTCAGGTCATGCAACAGGAAGCGGCCAGCCGCCTGGGAAAACTGCACATCTTTCTGGGAATGTGCCCTGGTGTCGGCAAGACCTACGCCATGCTGCAGGCAGCCCGGCAGCGTCAAAAAGAAGGCGTGCAGCTGCTGGTGGGCATTGTAGAAACGCACGGCCGGTCTGAAACGGCTGAGCTGCTGACCGGATTAAACACGCTGCCTCGCCAGGTCATATCGCATCGCGGTCAGGAACTGCGGGAATTCGATGTGGACGCTGTTCTTGCCATGAAACCCGCCCTGGTGCTGGTGGATGAGCTGGCGCATACCAATGTGCCCGGCGCCCGCCATGCAAAGCGCTATCAGGATGTGCTGGAATTGATTGGCGCAGGCATTGATGTGTACACCACGCTGAACGTGCAGCACATCGAAAGCCAGGTGGACATCGTGCGGCAGATCACTGGTGTGGCGATTCAGGAAACCGTACCTGATTCAATTCTGGATCACGCCTTTGAGATAGAACTGATTGACCTGAGCGTGGACAAACTGCTGGAACGCATGGCTGCAGGCAAAGTGTACTTTGGTGATCGTGCAGAGCATGCACTGTCCAATTTTTTCAAGGAAAGC
>Ga0182737_1001560_pt1 | contig 21886 bp, 16 predicted proteins | sample eDN5th30CBELigOP_FD_128878 | JGI IMG/M metagenome (GOLD analysis project Ga0182737, IMG submission 128878) | Enriched Organic Plus compost microbial communities from Emeryville, California, USA - eDNA 5th pass 30_C BE-Lig OP (version 2) (version 2) ...
CATCGAGGGCGGGTTCGATGAGCCGCCGACCGGCTCGATCCCGGCCGTGGGGCAGGAGTCGTCACCGGCCGCACCGGCCGCACCGCCGCGATGGAAACAGGCGGTGACGATCTGGCTGGGGTTCTTCCCCGTGAACCTGCTCTTCACCGTGCTGATGACCACGGTCCCCGGGTGGGACGAGCTGCCGATCTGGGTGCGGGTGCTCGTGACGACCGCGGTGCTCACGCCGATCATGGCGTACTGGGTGCTGCCGTTCGTGACCCGCGCGCTCCGCCGGTGGCTCGCACCGAGGCGATGAGGGCGGCCGCGGCCGCCGGGGTGCCCAGGCGGCTGGCCGTCACCTGGTCGATCCCTGACGATTTCGGCGGGATGACCTCGGCGATGCTGCACCGTTCGCGAACCCTCGCGGCGGCGACCGGCGAGCCCGTCGACATCGTGACGTTCGACCCGCGCCCCGGGTACGACCTGATCCGAGCGCGGCTCGCCGAACGCGGCGAGCTGACGGGGCTCGTCCGACTCAGGAATTTCTACGAGGACCTGGTGTCGCGCGTCGACGGCGGGCCCGTGGTCGAGGTCCGCGAGGTTCACGACGCCGATGGCGTGCTCGTCCGCGTCGAGCACCGGCGTCGCGACGGCTCGCTCGCGGTGCTCGACCAGCGTCCGAGCGTGCCGACCGCACCGCGCGGTGCTCGTCGACTCACGGTGTTCGATGCGACCGGGCATCCCGTCGAGGAGTACCCGAGCGCCTGGGCCGGGTATGCCGCGTGGATCGATCGGCTGGTCGCGGGCGGCCCGGCCGTGGCCGTGGTCGACAGCAAGTCGATGGCGCGGTTCGTCGCGGGCCTGCAGCGACCCGACCTCGCCGCGGTGCACGTCGTGCACGCGTCCCACCTGTCCGGCACCGCACGGCCGTACGCGCCGTTGCGCGAGTCGCGCGCACCGGCCCTCGCCCGGATGGAGCGGTTCGACGCGGTGGTGTTCCTCACCGAGCGGCAGCGCGCCGATGCCGTGGCACTCCTCGACGACCCGGGCAACCTCGCGGTGATCGGCAACGGACGTCCGCTCCCTCCCGTCGGCGACGACGACCACGACCGCGCGAGCGGGGCCGTCGTCGCGGGCCTCACGCCCCGCAAGCGCGTCGACCACGCCATCGACATCGCTTCGCGTGCCGCCCGTGCCGCGGGGCCTGACGCCGGGATCTCGCTCACGATCGTCGGTGACGGACCCGAGCGCGCGCGTCTCGAGCAGCTCGCGGCGGATGCAGCATGCGAGGTCGCATTCACCGGCTACCGGGCCGATGGCGCCGAGGTGTTCGCCGAGGCATCCTGGATGCTCGTCACCAGCACCAGCGAGGGGTCGCCGCTGGTCCTCACCGAAGCGATGGCGCGCGGGTGCGTGCCGATCGCCTATGACGTCCCATACGGGCCGGGCGACCTGATACACGACGGCGTCAACGGATTCCTCGTACCGAACGGCGATCGAGACGGCGCTGCCGCGGCGGTCGGGCGCCTGATGCGGGCCACACCGGCCGAGCGCTCGGCCATGCGCGACGCGGCCCGTCGGACGGCCGAACGGTTCGACGATCGGGTGGTCGTGGCCGCGTGGCTGGAACTCGAACGTGCCGCGCTCGCGCGAGCGTCGGCCCGGCGCGCAGTGGCCGCGGAGGGTGCGCCGGCCGTCGAACTCGACCGGGTGCGCCTGCGCCTCCGGCGCCGACGGCTCACCCTCACGGCCCGTCTCGTCGAGACGTCGAGCGCCGCGGATGCCTCAGGATCGGCGGATGCATCACGCGCGGCTGCGGCGTCACGCGCCCCCGCCATCGTCACCCTGCGCGCCGCCGGAACCACCCGGTACGTCCGCCGGCGCGTGCGGCCGACGCGGGCCGGGCGCGTGCGCATCCGACTCGCACCGGACGCCGCCGCGGTGCTCATCGGCCACGGACGGATCGAGGTGAGCGTCCCGCACCGCCCCCGAGCGACTGACGCGGCCGCGGTCCGGTTGCACGCCGACCGTCGCAGCCTGCTCCGCCGCGTTCTCGACCGCGCGCGCCGCCGCGGCGGCCGGTCGGGCGCCGTCCGGGCGGGCGAGCCCGTCTGACCGACGCGTGAGCCGTGCGCACCGATGCGCCGGACTCGTGACCCGCGTCGCCGGGTCGGTCGCGTCCGCCGGTGGGGTCGCCGACGACCTGGTCATTCCGATGTTGCCGATGTCCGAACGTGGTCGAATCGCGCACTGGGACGGAATCCGCAGCTACGGCGCCGCGATGTCCGAGAGTCTCCGCGCCCTCGAGGTTTGGGATCTCTTTCGCGTGGCAGGCCAATCGGTGCCGCTACGACTGAGGTTCAGGCCGACGCACCGATCCGTCGGCTGAGCGTTGTGGCCGCCAGATGCACGCCGTCAGCAATCGCGTCGATCGCGCTCGGCAGGCTGTCCTCGGGAAAGGTGACCGCGATCGCCGCCGCGGGCCAGCCGACGTGGTCGAGCACGGGCGAGCCGATCGAGGCGAGGCCCGCGGTGACCTCCCCGTGCTCCGCCGCGCGCCCGTCCGCACGCACCTGCTGGAGCAGGCGCTTCAGACGTCCGTACGACCAGGGATCGCCGGCGCCGCCGGCGTCCGGTCCGGCGCCGGCCCGCTCGGGGAAGGCCGCCGCATCCGGGTACAGGGCACGCAACTGCGCCGCGGGCAACGCCGCGAGCATCGCACGCCCCGTCGCGGTGAGGTGCGCCGGGAGCCGGACCCCGACGTCGGTCACGAGCGACGGCCTCCGCGGCGCGCGTTCCTCGACGAGGTAGAGCACGTCTCGGCCGTGCAGCACCGCGAGATGGCCGCTCTCACCCACCCGGTCGACGAGTGCCGCCACGAGCGGCCGGCCCAGCCGGGTCAGCGGCTGCTGGCGGCTGAACCCGCTGGATAGCTCGAATGCCGCGACCCCGAGCCCGAACCGCCGTTCCTCCGGGAGGTGGACGACGAACCCGCGTTCCTGGAGCACGGCGAGCAGGTGGTACACCGTCGAGCGCGGCAGCTCGAGCGCCGCGGCGATAGTCGCGGCGGGCACAGGCCCGCGCTGCGCCGCGAGGTGCGTGAGGATCTGCAGGGTCTGGTCAGCGGCCGGGACTTTCGACCGCTCCTGCATCGCATCTCCCTCCGCCTCGGTGCCGGACGCGGCACGAGCCGCGTCCGGGATCCCGGACGCCACCCTAGTCGCAGACGTGTCCGCCGGCGGGCGATCGCGGTGGAATCGAGACATGCCCAGTACGCTCCTGCCCGGCGCCGCGCGCGGTGGCGCCGCACCCGTCACTGTCGGCGTCGGCCCGCTCACCCTCGACGAGGTGGTCGCCGTGGCCCGCCACGGGGCATCCGTCACCCTCGACCCGGCGGCGCTCGACGCCGTCGCCACTGCGCGCGCGACGATCGACGCCCTCGCGGGCGACCCCAGCCCGCACTACGGCATCTCGACGGGCTTCGGCGCGCTCGCGACCACCTTCATCACGGCGGAACGGCGAGCGCAGCTGCAGGCGAGCCTGATCCGCTCTCACGCCGCCGGGTCCGGAGCCGAGGTCGAACGCGAGGTGGTGCGCGCGCTCATGCTGCTCCGACTGTCGACGCTCATGACCGGCCGCACCGGCGTGCGTGCCGAGATCGCCGAGACGTACACCGCGATGCTCAACGCCGGCATCACGCCCGTCGTACGCGAATACGGGTCGCTCGGGTGCTCGGGCGACCTCGCCCCGCTCGCGCACTGCGCGCTCGCCGCGATGGGCGAGGGCGACGTGCGTGTCGGCGACTCCGATGAGCCCGGCGGCGTCCAGGACGCCGCCGGCGCGCTCGCGGCCGCGGGCATCGCCCCCCTCAGGCTCGCCGAGAAGGAAGGGCTTGCGCTGATCAACGGGACCGACGGCATGCTCGGCATGCTCGCGCTCGCGATCCACGATCTGCGTGTCCTCCTCGACACGGCGGACCTCGCGGCGGCCATGAGCGTCGAGGGACTCATGGGCACCGACGCCGTCTTCGCGCCCGACCTGCACGCGCTGCGGCCGCACCGCGGACAGTCGGTATCGGCCGCGAACCTGCGGCGCCTACTCGCCGGCTCGCCGATCGTCGCCAGCCACCGGGGGCCCTCTTGCACGAGGGTCCAGGACGCCTATTCGCTGCGCTGCGCGCCACAGGTGCACGGTGCCGCCCGCGACACGCTCACGCATGCCGCATCCGTCGCCGAGGTGGAGCTCGCGAGCGCGATCGACAATCCGGTGCTCACCGCCGACGGACGCGTGGAGTCGAACGGCAACTTCCACGGAGCCCCGGTCTCCTACGTCCTGGACTTCCTCGCCATCGCCGTCGCGGATGTCGCCTCGATGAGCGAACGACGTACCGATCGCTTCCTCGACCCGGCACGCAACCAGGGACTGCCGGCGTTCCTCGCCCACGAGGCTGGCGTCGACTCCGGTCTCATGATCGCCCAGTACACCGCGGCGGGCATCGTCTCGGACTTGAAGCGCCTCGCGGTGCCCGCCTCGGTGGATTCGATTCCGTCGTCGGCCATGCAGGAGGATCACGTGTCGATGGGTTGGGCGGCGGCGCGCAAGCTGCGCCGCGCCATCGACGGCCTCACACGGGTCCTCGCGATCGAACTGCTCACCGCGTCGCGCGGGCTCCGCCTGCGCGCGCCCCTTCAGCCCGGTCCGGCGACCGGCCGGTCGGTGTCACGGGTGACGGGGGCCTCGGGAGGCGGACCCGGCCCGGATCGGTTCGTCGCGCCACAGATCGAGGGGGTCGTCGCCCTGGTGCGGTCGGGCGACCTGCTCCAGGACACCTGATCCATCACTATCCAGTATCCGAACCTGAGGATTCCCCGAATTGGGGCCACAAGGAAGCCGCAAAGCTGTTGTGCCCCCTGAGGGCCGGTGTCAAACTAAGCCGTGCCGGCACTGCTGCCGGCGGAAACACCGGACTCCGAATGTCGTCGCACCAACCGCATGCCAAGGCTCTACGCCGGGCGAACCCCGTCCCGCGGCGGTGGGCGATGCGCTCGGCGGCGTTCGCCGCCCTTGTCCTGGCGATCGGCACGGCCGCGCCCTCGCACGCCGCCGAGCTGACGCCCACCGATCCGCCGGCCGCCACAGCGCCCGCCACCACAGCGCCCGCCACCACAGCGCCCGCCACCACAGCGCCCGCCACGGAGACGACGTCCGAGCCGACGCCCGACCCGACGCCGACGCCCGAGCCCACCGAGACGCCCACAGACCCGACCACGCCGCCGCCCGGCGCCACCGAGCCACCGCCGACGGACCCGCCGCCCACGACACCGCCGCCGACCGAGCCGCCACCCACGACACCGCCACCCACCGAGCCGCCACCAACGACCCCACCGCCCACGACCCCGCCACCCACGACGGCACCACCCACGACGGCACCGCCGACGCCTGCGGCACCCACGACACCGCGAGCACCCGTGCTCGTCGGAAGTGGACCGGTCCTGCGCATCGTCTCGGCGCCCGACCCGGGCCTCCCAGGGCTGCTCACCGCGCGCACCGCGCTCGACCAGGCCAGCCTCGCGCTCCGTGCCGCAGAGTCGGGCGTCGCGGCGGCGAAATCCGACCGTGCGATCGCCCGCACGATCGCGATGCAGCTCGACGCCGCAGCGGCCGACGCCCGCGAGAACGCCGATGAGGCCGGACGCGCCTACCTCACCGCGAGCCGAAGCGGCGACGCGGCGAACGCGTCGATGGTCGCGGCCTACGGGGCCGGACAGGATCTCCTCGCGGGCCTGAGCGGCATGGCGCGGATGGCGGCACTCGATGGCGAGGCCGACGAACTCCTCGAACTCGCCGAACGACTGAGCACGAAAGCCGACCAGGCTGAGGAGCGCGCCGAGGCCGCATGGGCCGAGGTCGACGCCGTTCCCGTCGAGGCCCGGCAGCAGGAGGTGCGGGCCGCCGAGGCATCCGTGACCCAGGCCCGCGCCGAGCTCTCGGGACTGCAGACCCGTGTGGCCTCCTCGAGCGTCGAGCTCATCGACTCGCTGCCCGCCGATTCCGGCCAGCTGAGCGAGCAGGGCTGGTCCCTCCCCGTCAGCGGGCGCACCAGCGATGGATTCGGACCGCGGCCCGAGAAGCCGCTGCCCGGGGTGAACGAGTTCCATCGCGGCACCGACATCGCAGCGGGCTGCGGATCGCCCGTCTTCGCGGCCACGTCGGGCACCGTGGTCGAGGCGCGCACGAACGGCAGCTACGGCAACTGGATCCTCGTCGACCACGGCGCGGGCGTCTCGACCGGCTACGCACACCTGCAGGCGGGCGGGATCCTCGTGAGCCCGGGTCAGCTCGTGGGCGCCGGGCAGCTGATCGGCCTGGTCGGCTCCACCGGCGCCTCGACCGGCTGCCACCTGCACTTCGAAGTCCGGTTGGGCGGGGTCGCGGTCGACGCGAAGCCGTTCCTCGCCGCGCGCGGCATCGCGCTCGGCTGAGCCCACGCGTCCGGGATCCCGGACACCCGCCGCGGAGCATCCGTTGCCCGCCACCGCCGCCCGCGCGAGCATCGAGCCATGATCGACCCGGGACCCCGCACCGTCCGAGCCGCGCGCGGCACCACACGTACCGCCAAGAGCTGGCAGACCGAAGCGCCGCTGCGCATGCTCATGAACAACCTCGACCCCGACGTCGCCGAGCGCCCCGAGGATCTCGTCGTCTACGGCGGCACCGGCCGGGCCGCGCGAAGCTGGGCGGCGTTCGACGCGATCGTGCACGCACTCGAGCAGCTCGAATCCGACGAGACCCTCCTCGTACAGTCGGGCAAGCCGGTCGGCGTGTTCCGCACGCACGAGTGGGCGCCGCGCGTGCTCATCGCGAACGCCAACCTCGTCGGCGACTGGGCCACGTGGCCGGAGTTCCGACGGCTCGAGGCGCTCGGACTGACGATGTACGGGCAGATGACCGCGGGATCCTGGATCTACATCGGCACCCAGGGGATCCTGCAGGGCACCTACGAAACCTTCGGCGCCGTGGCCCGGTCGCTGGCCGAGCGACGGGGCGATGCCGGGGCATCCGGGGCCGACCTCGCCGGCACCCTCACGCTGACGGCCGGCTGCGGCGGCATGGGCGGCGCCCAACCACTGGCCGTGACCATGCACGGCGGCGCGGTGCTCATCGTCGACGTCGACCAGGGGCGGCTGCGCCGCCGCGCCGAGCACGGCTACCTCGACGAAGTGGCCGACGATCTCGACTCGGCGCTCGCGCGCGTCCTCGCAGCAAAGGCGGGTCGGCGCGCGCTGAGCGTCGGTGTCACGGGCAACGCCGCCGCAATCTTCCCCGAACTGCTCCGACGCGAGGTCCCCGTCGACATCGTGACCGACCAGACCAGCGCCCACGACCCGCTGTCCTACCTGCCTGAGGGTGTCTCCGTCGAGGAGTGGCGCGAGCTCGCAGCGCTCGATCCCGTGGAGTTCACCCGACTCGCACGCACCTCCATGGCCACCCACGTCCAGGCGATGGTGGGCTTCCAGTCGCGCGGTGCCGAGGTCTTCGACTACGGCAACTCCATCCGGCGCGAGGCCGAACTGGGTGGCTTCACACACGCCTTCGACATCCCCGGGTTCGTGCCCGCGTACCTCCGCCCGCTGTTCGCCGAGGGCAAGGGCCCGTTCCGATGGGCGGCGCTCTCGGGTGACCCGGCGGACATCGCCGCGACCGACCGGGCGATCCTCGACCTGTTCCCGCGGGACGCCCACCTCGCGCGCTGGATCTCCCAGGCCGCCGAGAAGGTGACGTTCGAGGGCCTGCCCGCGCGGATCTGCTGGCTCGGCTACCAGGAGCGGCACCGCGCCGGACTCCGATTCAACGAGATGGTGGCGTCCGGGGAACTGCGTGCGCCGATCGTGATCGGCCGCGACCACCTCGACGCCGGCTCGGTGGCGTCGCCGTACCGCGAGACCGAGGCCATGGCCGACGGATCGGACGCGATCGCCGACTGGCCGCTGCTGAACGCACTCCTGAACACCGCGTCGGGCGCGACGTGGGTGTCGATCCATCACGGAGGCGGCGTCGGCATCGGACGGTCGATCCATGCCGGGCAGGTGGTCGTCGCCGACGGCAGCGCCCTCGCCGCCGAGAAGATCGCGCGTGTGCTGGTGAACGACCCGGGCACTGGCGTCATGCGGCACGTCGACGCCGGCTACGAACGGGCCGTCGAGGTGGCGCTCGAGCGCGGCCTGCACGTGCCCATGCTCGCCGCCTCCGCCACCCCCGCCGACCCCGCCGCCGCCCCCGCCGTCCGCTGAAAGCGCGATGATGGCGCCAGAGTCCACGAAAACACAGCCCACATCGCACGCTCACCTGCTCACGGGCATCGGGGAGCTGGTGACGAACTCTGCCGCGCCGGGGCGTGACGGCGGACCGCTGGGAATCCTGCGCGACGCGGCGGTGCTCGTCGAGAACGGGACCGTCTCGTGGGTGGGCCCGGCGGCGCAGGCCGCGTCGAACGTCGACGTCCAGGTGACCGATGTGGGCGGGGACGCCGTCCTCCCCGGCTTCGTCGACTCGCACACGCACCTCGTGTTCGGCGGTGATCGCGCGGACGAGTTCGCGGCCCGCATGGCGGGGCGCGCGTACGAGGCAGGCGGCATCCGATCGACGGTCGCGGCCACGCGCGCGGCGACCGACGATGAGCTCCGAGCACGGCTCACACGACTCGTCGCCGAGCTGCACGCGCAGGGCACGACCACGTTCGAGGTCAAGTCGGGCTACGGGCTCAGTGTGCGCGACGAGGAGCGGCTCGTGCGCCTTGCGAGCGAGGTCACCGACGACGTCACCTTCCTCGGCGCGCACGTCGTCCCCACCGAATACGTCGAGCACGGGCCGGCCGGTGCCGACGCCTACGTCGATCTGGTGGTCGGCGAGATGCTCGCCGCGTGCGCCCCGCATGCGCGCTGGGTCGACGTCTTCTGCGAGCGTGGCGCGTTCACCGAGGCGCAGTCACGTCGCGTCCTCGCGGCCGGGCGTGCCGCCGGCCTCGGTGTCCGCGTGCACGGCAACCAGCTCGGGCCGGGTCCGGGCGTCGCCCTGGCCGTCGAGTTCGACGCGGCGTCGGTCGATCACTGCACCGACCTGAGTGCGGCGGATCTCTCGCGGCTGGCCTCGTCCGACACGGTCGCGACGCTGCTGCCGGGGGTCGAGTTCTCGACGAAGCATCCGTACCCCGACGCGCGCCGTCTGCGCGACGCGGGCGTGACCGTCGCGCTCGCGAGCGACTGCAATCCCGGCTCGAGCTTCACCAGCTCGATGCCGTTCTGCATCGCCCTCGCGGTCCGGGAGATGCGCATGACCCCGGCCGAGGCCGTCTGGGCGGCGACCGCCGGCGGCGCGTCGGCGCTTCGCCGAGGCGATATCGGCGTGATCCGGCCCGGCGCGCGCGCCGACCTCGTGCGGCTCGCGGCGCCCAGCCACGTGCACCTCGCCTACCGGCCGGGCGTCCCCCTCATCAACGCGGTGTGGAAGGACGGCGTTCGGCTCGTCTGACGCCGACCGCTACCCGCGCAGGCCCGGGAACGACCAGGTGCCGTCGAGGATCTCAGCGCGCGGCCGGTACAGCCGGACGAGGTAGTTCCAGCCGTCGGTGATCGGCAGGGCGTTCGGCACGTCCTCCGGATAGTCGCCGAAGCGCACGGTGATCGTGCCGTCGTCGTTGGGCACACCCGTGATGGTGTTGATCGTGTACGCGTCGCGCTCGTTGGGTTCGAAGTATCCCGCGGCGTTGTAGACCGAGATCGACCAGAAGCCATCGACGGGCACCTCGCCCACCGTCAGCTCGTACCGCCCCACGGGCAGCCGCGGCTCGACGCCGATGTAGCTCGCCTCGGTCGACGGCAGGCCGCCCCACCCGGCGGCCGTGCCGATCAGGTGGCGGACGGGGTCGACCTCATCCCGCGAGCCGAACATCCGGTCGAAGCCGCTCAGGTTGCGGGCGAGGTCGAGCAGCGCGGCCCGCGTCTCGTCGAAGCTCGTCTGGTCATAGTCGGGCATGCGGAACGGGAGCGCCGACCCCGCCGTGAGCGCGATCCCGTCCTGTACGGCGGCGACCGCGGCGACGTCCGCCGGGTCCCTCGGGTCGACGAGCGTGCGCACGGCGACCACGACGTAGGGCGTGCCGAACCGCTCGATCGTGAGGCGGTACTCGCCCGGGTCATGGAAGATCGCGTCGACGTAGTGACCTTCGTTCACCACCATCGCCGAGAGATAGCGGTCACCGTGCTCGGGCAGCGTGAGGACGGCGCCCTCGCGCAGGTCGACCACGGCGAAGCTGTAGAGCGTGTCACGGTTCAGGCGGATCACGGTCTGTGCGTCGATGGGGGCCGGCGTGCGGTTGTGCAGGAATCGGTTCACGCCGCCGGCGTTCTCCTGGAGGTCCCGCATCATGCGGTGCGTCTCGGCGCGCGCGAAGGTGTCGACATTGACGGGAATGGTCACGAGCTCACTTTGGCACATGCGCCGAGCGGGCAGCGTTATTCGTCGTCCCCCCGCAGCATGCGGCGCCTGGTCGACAGCAGCGTGACCTCCGGCCGCTCAGCGACGAGGCGTTCCGCGCGATCGAGCACGTCGGTCACCCAGCCGGCGGCGCCCGCGACCACCGCCACCCCGATCGTCGCGCGACGGTGCAGGTCCTGATCACCGACCTCGGCGACACTGGCCTCGGTCGCCCGACGCAGCTCGGCGACGATCGGTCGCACGACCGAGCGCTTCTGCTTCAGGGAGTGCACGTCACCGAGCAGCAGGTCGAACTCCGTCCATCCGATCCACACACCAGCAGTGTTCCACCCGGCGACCGTATTCGGGCGACCGCATTCGGGCGGGATATGGGGGTACGGACGGACCGGGACCCGCCGATCGGGACCGCGACCGGACCGCGACCCGCGGATCGCGATCGGACCGCGACCGGTCCGGACCGGTCCCGGTCCCGACCGGTCCCCGAAGCTACGGCCGATCCGGGTCCTCCCCCTCGGCCTGGCTCGGCTTGCCGTCGGCGGGTTGCACCTCGGCATCGTTCGGACGCTCCGGGTCCTCCCCCTCGGCCTGGCTGGGCTTGCCGTTCTGGCGTTCATCGGTCATCTCGTCCACCTCGCATCTGCGCTCCTCGAAGGACCCATGATCCGCCTGCGCCCCCGCCGTGCCGACCCCGTTGTCGCACGCGCCGGGACCTGGTACTCCTCACCCCTTCGGCGTGTCGAGGCGGACGAGCTCGCCGGCCGCGCCGGAGGCATCCGCCCATCGCGTGACCGGCACGCGCACCTCGGCGACCGCGCACGTCGGCAGCTCGACCTCGGCGCCCGTCAGCCGCCGCACCAGTGCGGTGGACTCGGGGTTGTGCCCGACGAGCATCACGGTGTGCGCCGCACCGTCGAGTCCGGCGATGATCTCGAGCAGGTGCGCGACGCTCGTCGCGTACATGGTCTCGTCGAGTTCGACGGATGCCTCGACGCCCAGCGCGTCGGCGAACGCTTCCGCCGTCGTGCGGGCGCGGAGCGCCGTGCTCGATCGGATCACGTCGGGCACCGTGCCGCGTTCGGCGAGCCGCCGGCCCATGTGCGGTGCATCGCGACGACCCCGGTCGTTCAGGGGCCGGTCGTGGTCGGCGAGACCGGCGTTCCCCCAGTCGGACTTGGCGTGTCGGACGATCAGCAGCGTCTTCACGCGGGTCAGCCTGCCACGCCGGTGCGCCGCTCCGCGAGCCCCGCGAGGAACTCGAGGACGCACAGGGCCGCCAGGCGAACCGTTCGGCCGTCCGGGGCATCCGCCGTCGCGTCGATCTCGACGAGGTCGGCCGACCGGACGCGCGGGTCTCGCGCCGCGGCGCGCACGAGCGCGCGCAGTTCCCACGCCGCCAGCCCGCCAGGGACCGACGCGGGGCAGGCCGGCGCGACGCTGCGGTCGCACACGTCCACATCGATGTCGAGGTGCACGGGCCCGCCGCCGCTCCCGGCGACGGCCAGCGCGCCGGCCATGACCTCGGCCAGGTGGCGGCCGTGGAGCGCGTCGCGGTGCACGACCGTGATGCCGAGCTGCGCAGCGCGGTGCGCATAGGCGGCGGAGTTCGCGAAGTCGGCGATGCCGATCTGCACCACGCGCGCCGGGTCGAGTCCGGTCTCGATCAGCCGGCGGACCGGTGACCCGTTCGAGATCCCGTCGCGCAGGTCGAAGTGGGCGTCGATCGTGATCAGCCCGGCGGTCGCGAGACGCCCACCCCAGGCGCCGAGCGCCACCGGAACGGTCGCCGAGTTGTCGCCGCCGAGCGCCATGATGGCGCCCGCACGCTCCAGCGCACCCGCCACGGCCGCGGTCGTTCGCGGCTCGCCCTCCGGGCCGTCGGGCTCGTCGACGTCGCCGGCGTCCGCCACGACGAGTGCGCCGAGGTCGACCAACGGCCCACTCGGCCCGCTCTGGCCGCTCTGGCCGCTCTGGGTCGCGCCACTCACGACGGCGGGCGAGTATCGGCGGAGCGCATCGCGGATCGCGGCGGGCGTCGCGTGCGCGTTGGTGGGCGAGAGCGAGGTGCGCCAGGTCGGGACGCCGAGCAGCACGAGATCGGCGGATGCCTCGGGGTCGAGGTGGTGCAGCGCCGGCCAGGCGCCGGCGCGCGGCCACAGCGGGTCCTCCGGGCGGACGGCTGCAGTCATGCGGTCACGCTACGCCAGGCAGATGGGCCGCGCCGAGCGGGCGGGCATGCGCGGGGTCCGGGATTCCGGACGGCGCGGTTCCCGCGAAATATCTCTGGACCTCTGGCGTTATACCCCCCGGGGGTATTATCCTCGCGGTACGGAGAGAGGGACGTCGGCATGCATCACGAGGACACGCACACGACCGGCCACGGCGCGGAGCACGATCACACTGAGCACACCGGACACACCGGGCACACCGGGCACGCCGGACACGTCGCCCCGCACGACCACGGGCACGGCCAGCAGCACGATCACGGCGCACACGCCGCACACGCCGGGCACGCCGGGCACGGCGACCACGCCGGCCACGTCGGCCACGTCGCCCAGTTCCGCAGGCTCTTCTGGATCAATCTGCTGCTCGCGATCCCCACGGTCGGGTTCAGCCCGATGTTCGCGTCGATCCTCGGCTACCCGCTCCCCGACCTGGCCGTGACACCTTGGATCTCACCCGTCCTCGGCACGGTGATGTTCCTCTGGGGCGGGCGGCCGTTCCTCACGGGCGCGTGGGGCGAGCTCCGATCGCGGACTCCCGGCATGATGCTGCTGATCGGCCTGGCCATCAGCGTCGCGTATGCCGCATCGCTCGGCGCGACCTTCGGCGTGCTCGATCATCGCCTCGACTTCTGGTGGGAGCTCGCGCTCCTCATCGTCATCATGCTCCTCGGCCACTGGATCGAGATGCGCTCGATCGCGCAGGCGGGCAGCGCGCTCGACGCGCTCGCGGCGCTCGTTCCCGATGTGGCCGAACGGGTGACGGATGCGCCCGACGGCACCACGTCCTCGGTGTCCGTTCCCCCGACCGAACTGCGTGTCGGTGATGTCGTGATCGTGCGTCCGGGGGGACGCGTGCCCGCCGACGGCGACATCATCGAGGGCACGGCATCGATCGATGAGTCGATGATCACGGGCGAGTCCGCGCCGGTCACCCGCGAACCCGGCGACCACGTGGTCGCCGGCACGGTCGCGACAGACACGGCGATCCGGCTCCGGGTGAGCGCGGTCGGCGACGACACGGCGCTCGCGGGTATCCAGCGCCTCGTCGCGCAGGCGCGGGCATCGAGCTCGCATGCCCAACGACTCGCAGATCGCGCGGCGGCGTGGTTGTTTTGGTTCGCGCTGGGCGCGGCCGCCCTCACGGCGGTGATCTGGACGCTCCTCGGCGACCCCGACAACGCGGTGATGCGGACGATCACGGTGCTGGTGATCGCGTGCCCGCACGCGCTCGGGCTGGCGATCCCCTTGGTGGTGCAGATCGCGACCGAGCGTGCCGCCCGCGGCGGCGTGCTCGTCACCGATCGTCTCGCGCTGGAGACGATGCGCACGGTCGACGCGGTGCTGTTCGACAAGACCGGAACGCTGACCAAGGGCGAGCCGGTCGTGACGGATGCCTCGGCGGCGCCCGGCCACGAACTGGCCGAGGTGTTGGCGGCTGCCGCCGCCGCGGAGTCCGACTCGGAGCATCCGCTCGCGCGAGCGATCGTGACGCACGCCGCCGCACTCGACCTGGCCATCCCCCGCGCGACCGACTTCACCGCCTCGCCCGCCGTCGGCGTCCGCGCCGTCGTGCCCCGCTCCGCGAACCCACGCACCCAACCCCCGATGTTTCCGATTGCGCCGACGGTTTCCGCCAGGGCGGACACATCCGGCGCAATCGGAAACATCGGCGGGACCGGCGGAGGCGGGACCGGCGGAGGCGGAGTGGCGCCGGCGGGCGGGGGTCAGCTCGTCGAGGTGGGCGGGCCGACGCTGCTCGCACGGGACGGGCTGGCGCCGCTTCCCGAGTCCGTCACGTGGAGCGCGGCCGGCGCGACCGTGCTGCACGTCCTCATCGACGGTGAGGTGGCCGGCGCGCTCGCACTCGCCGACGAGATCCGGCCCGAATCCAGCGACGCGGTCGACGCAGTGCACGCGCTCGGGGTCCAGGTGGTCATGATCACGGGAGACGCCGAACCCGTCGCCCGGACGGTCGCCGCCCGGCTCGGCATCGACCGAGTGTTCGCCGGCGTCCGACCCGAAGACAAGGCCGCAAAGGTCGCCGAGCTGCAACGAGAGGGACGCACGGTGGCGATGGTCGGCGACGGCGTGAACGACGCGCCCGCGCTCGCCCAGGCCGACGTCGGTATCGCGATCGGGGCGGGCACCGACGTCGCCATCGCGTCGGCCGGAGTGGTCCTCGCCTCGAGCGATCCCCGTTCGGTGCTCGCAGTCATCGAGCTCTCCCGGGCGTCGTACCGCAAGATGCGCCAGAACCTGTGGTGGGCGGCCGGATACAACCTCGTGTCGGTGCCGCTCGCGGCCGGCGTGCTGGCTCCCATCGGCGTCGTGCTGCCGATGTCGGTCGGCGCGGTGCTGATGAGCCTCTCCACGGTGATCGTGGCGCTCAATGCGCAGCTGCTTCGACGCCTGGACCTGCGGCCCGAGGCATCCGTTCACGCTCTGCTGCAGCGCTGACGCGGGAGACGCGCGCGCCCCATCTCCCTCTTGAGACCCCTCCCCACTTCCCTTGAGATGCCCTCCCGATTCCCCTTCGTCGCCCTCCCCATTTGCTTTCTCAGGAAGGTCGCCCTCCCCATTTCCTTTCGCAGGAAGGTCGCCCTCCCCATTTCCTTTCGCAGGAAGAACGGGAGGACACACCGAAACAGGACCCGCGACACGCCAACGACACGCCGGTGCTTCCTGAGCAGGGAGCGATGAGATGGCGAGCTCAGAACGGGAGTGACGAAGCTCAGGCTCCGACGAGCTCGTAGCCGCCGTCGGCGACGGTCTCGGCGACGACCGAGGGGTCGAGCATGCGGTCGCTCGCCACGCGCACCGTCGAGACGCCGCCCGCGACGAGCTCGACCTCGACGCAGCGGACGCCGTCGAGCTCGGAGAGATCGGCGGTCACGTGCGAGACGCAGTTGCCGCAGGTCAGGCCCGCGACGCGGTACTCGGCGGTGACGGATGTCTCAGCGCCAGCCCCGGCAGCGCCAGCCCCGGCAGCGCCAACCCCGGCAGCGGCGGCCGCGGTCTGGCCGGTCGTAGTCGAGTGCGCCGAGTCGGCGGGGCCGCAGCATGCGCACGACGCGTCGTTCGCCGATGCGGCACCGGCGAGCGGCAGCACTCGGGCACCCGCGGGAATGGACGGCATCGAGTTCTCCATGCGCCAAATATACCCCACCCGGGTACTAGGCGACGGGCGCCGCCTGCACGTCGGACGAGTCGCGCTTCGCGCGTCGGCGCTCGCGCGCCCCCTCCACGAGGTCGTACAGCACCGGCAGCACCACGAGCGTCAGCGCGGTCGACGACACCAGCCCGCCGATCACGACGAGCGCGAGTGGCTGCGAGATGAAGCCGCCGTGGCCCGTGATGCCGAGTGCCATGGGCAGCAGCGCGAAGATCGTCGCGAGGGCGGTCATGAGGATCGGGCGAAGGCGTCGCGACGCCCCGTGCAGCAGCGCCTCGCGCACACTCATTCCCCGATCGCGGTACTGGTTCACGAGGTCGACGAGCACGATCGCGTTCGTCACGACGATGCCCACGAGCATGAGCACACCCACGAGCGATGCGACACCGAGGGGGATGCCGGTGATGACCTGCAGGGCGATCGCACCGGTCGCGGCGAACGGCACCGACACGAGCAGCAGCAGCGGCTGCAGCAGTGAGCGGAATGTCGCCACCATCACGATGTACACGATGAGGATCGCCGCGAGCAGCGCGAGGCCGAGCTGGGCGAACGACTCGCTCTGGTCCGCCGTGACACCGCCCAGCGACGCCGAGGTGCCCGCCGGCAGGTCGGCCGAGGCGAGCGCGGTCGACACCGCGGCACTCGCACTGCCGAGGTCGTCGCCCGCGGGAGTGGCCGAGACCGTGGCGCTGCGCAGGCCCTGCACGGTCGTCACGGTCGCCGGACCGTCCACCTCGGCGACGGTGGCCAGCGTGTCGAGCCGGACCAGCCCGGCGGCGGTCGGCACGTCGAGCGCGCGCAGCGCGTCGAGCGTCGTCGGCGGGTTCTCCGCGGTCAGATAAATGGTGAGGGTCTTCTCGTCAATGACGACCGACCCGGCCGACTGCGGTTGCATGGCCGCCGAGACGAAGCCGCCGAGGGCGACCTCGGAGTAGCCGGCTGCAGCCGCAGCCGAGCGGTCGACCTCCACGGCGATGTACGGCCGGCCCTCTTCGAGGTTCGACGTCACCTGCGCGAGCGCGTCGTTGCCGTCGAGCTCGGCCACCACGGCGTCGGTCGCGGCACGGAGGTCCGCCGCGTTCGACGCCGTGATGTCGATCTCGATGTCGTTCGACGAACCGAAGCCGCTCGAGGCCGAGAGCGTGATCTCGCCGGCGTCCTCGAGGGCGTCGAGTTCGGCGCGGACGTCGGCCTGGAGCGCGTCCTGGTCGCCCTCGCCGGTCGTGGTGACCGAGTAGGTCACGGTCGCCCCGCCGCCGCCGAACGCCGCGGTGATCCCGCTGCCCGATCCGATCGAGGCCTGCACGGTCTCGATTCCCTCGGTGTCGAGCAGTACCTGCTCGACCGGCTCGGCCGCGCGCTCGAGCGCGTCGAGGCTGGTGCCGACCGGGAGCTCCTGGGTCACCTGGAACGTGTTCTGGCCGGACGAGCCGAGGAAGTTGGTCTTCATCAGCGGGGTGAGCGCGATCGTGCCGCCGAGCACCAGCAGCGCGATCACCAGCGTCGCGACGCCGTGCTTGAGCGTCCACTCGATGATCGGCAGGTAGCCGCGCTGCAGACGCGACGGGTGCTCCAGCTCGTCGCCGGCGGGGCTCACCCCGGCCTCCTCGACGAAGGCCGCAGCCGAGGCGTCGGCCTCGCTGTGCTTGTGCGCCTTCGCCGGCTTCAGGAACCAGTACGCGAGCACCGGCACGATCGTGAGCGCGACGAGCAGCGACGCGAGCAGCGCGATCGTCACCGTGAGCGAGAACGGCCGGAACAGCTCGCCCGTCACGCCTTCGACGAGCACGATCGGCAGGAAGACCGCGACCGTGGTGATCGTCGACGCGGTGATCGCGCCGGCGACCTCGCGCACGGCGCGCACGATGGTGGACGCCTTGTCGACCCCGGCCACCAGATGCCGCTTGATGTTCTCGATCACGACGATGGAGTCGTCGACGACGCGTCCGATCGCGATCGTGAGGGCGCCGAGGGTGAGGATGTTGAGCGTGTAGTCGGCGACCTGCAGCCCGATGAACGTGATGAGGACCGAGGTCGGAATCGAGATCGCCGTGACGAGGGTCGCGCGTACTGAGAGCAGGAAGATGAGGATGATGATCACCGCGAACACGAGGCCGAGCAGGCCCTCGGTCGCGAGTGCCTCGATCGACTGCTCGATGTACGGCGCCTGATCGAACACGACCGTGAGGGTCGCGCCGGGGTTCGTGGTGTCGAGCGCTGCCTCGAGGTCGGGCAGCAGGGCGGTGACCGCGTTCGAGACCTCGACGGTGTTCGCTGCGGGCAGCTTGGTGACCGAGATGGTCAGTGCGGGCTCACCGTCGACGCGCGAGATGCTCGTGACCGGGTTCTCGGTCAGGGCGACGGATGCCACGTCGGCGACCGTGGTGGCTTCGGCAGCACCCACGAGCGGCAGCGCCGCGATCTGCTCGACACTGCCGATGCGGGTGCCCGTCTGCACCGCGAACGTGGTGTCGCCGTCGGTGATGGTGCCGGCGGGCACGAGCAGGCCGTTCTGCTGCAGCGCGTCACGGATGGCCTGCTGCGTGAGCCCGCGCACGGCGAGCGCGGCGGGGTCGGGCGTGATCGTGACCCGCTGGCCGACGTCGCCGACGAGGCTCGCCTCCCGGACGCCGTCGACGTCGTTGATCTCCGCGAGCGTCGTCCGGCTGATCTCGTCGGACAGTGAGCCGAGGTCGTCGACCCCGGTGACGGCGACCGCGATGACCGGGAAATCGTCGAGGCTGAACGCGATGACCTGCGGGTCGACGTCGTCGGGGAGCTGACTCTGGATGCGGTTCACAGAGGACAGCAGCTTCTGCTCGGCGAACGCCAGGTCGGTGCCGTAGGTGAAGCTCGCGGTGACTCGGGAGAGCCCGGTGGAGCTCGTGGTCGACGTCGATTCGAGGCCCGTGATGCCCTGGATCGCGGTCTCGATCGGGGTCGAGACGTCGACGTTCACGACGTCGGGCGACGCTCCCGGGTAGCTGGTGACGATCGACAGCTGCGGGAAGGCGATCGAGGGCGCGAGTTCCTGCTTCAAGCTCGTCAGCGAGATCCCGCCGAAGATCGCGACCACGATCGTGACCAGCGCGATCAGGGCGCGGTTCTTCATGCTGAGTTTGGCGAGCAGGTGCATGACACGATTCATATCAGTCGGATGTCACGCGGAGCTGAGTACCCGCTTCGGGCCGTAACACTTTTGCGAGCAAAACTCCAGGGGTAGGCGCGAGAGAGGTCGCGGATTAGCGTGCTGAGCGTTCGGGGGTGATCGGGATGCACGGAGCGACGGAAGGCCGGCGTCCGATCCTGCGCCTTGCGCTCCTCGGCACTGCGGTCTCAGCCGGATGGCTCGCCGTGAGCCTGATCGCCGGCGCGCAAGGCGCCTCCGCCGATGAGCGGGAGGGCTCGGGCCTGCTCGGCGCCGTGGGCTCGGTGCTCGGCGGCGTCGCCGACACCACGGATGCCGTGAGCGACGGCGTCGGCGGGCTGGTGACGACGGTGATCGCGCCCGTGAACGCCGCCGTCGAGCCCGTGCTGGCGGCGCTCGCGCCGGCACCCGCGGCCGTGCCGGGACCGGCGGCCGATCCTGAACCGGCCGCCGCAGTTCCCGCGCCCGCCGATGCCACGCCGGCGGACCACCCGCCCACCGACGCCCCGACCGCCGACCCGCCTTCGCCGGGCCCGTCGCTGTCCGTCGTCGGCGCCGTCCCCGGTGCACTCGTCGAGGCGACGGAGCTCGTGAACGGCACGCTCGACCGCACAGATGCGGCGGCCACGGGGCTTCTCCGGGCCGTGGCGGACACCGCGTCGGGTCTCGCATCGGGCGGGCTCGTCGAGGGGGTCAGCACACCCGCGCTGGGCGCGGTGGACGGCGTGCTCGGCGACGTGCCGATCGTGAGCGACCTCGTCAGCGACGCCCTCATCGGAGACCGTCTCTCGCCCGTCACGGGCACCCTCGACGACACCCTGGCCGCGGTCGTCGGATCCGTCGGCAGCCTGCCGGAGTCGGGCGTCCTGCCACATATCCCACCCCTCGTCGTGCTGCCCGTCGTCGATGCGCCAGCTCCGCCGGGAACGCCCGGCGGCGACCCGCCGCGCGCGGAGGCCCCGGGAACGGACGGGCCCACACACGCCACGGTCACCCTGCATGCCACGCTCGGCGCGGGCGCAGCGGCATCCGTCATCGCGCCCGAACCGACCGGCACGTCGCGACCGCACGCCCACCGCGGCTCGTCGGCCGCGACCCCCGACGACGCGCGGACCACGCCCGGCGACGCAGGTCTCCCGGTCGCGCCCGCGCCGATTCCCGTCGCACCGGTGAACACGCCCGGGGCGGCGGGCCAGACCAACGCGGCCGGCGCGCCGGCCGGCGGCGCCGCCGCGTCGGATGCCGTCCTCGCTGACGACGCGCTTGCCGCAACCGTCTCACTCATCCTCGCCGCACTGGACGACGAGCTCCCCTCGTCGCCGGTCTTCGCCACCGACACGACTCCTGACTGACGGGGACCGGTCCGCCATACGGGCGGACACGGTCATGGCCCGGGCACTTCGGCCCCGGCCTCCCACACCCATCTCATTCAGGAGGACTGATCACCATGGACCTCAAGCGGTTCGCAACCAGGGCGCTCTACGCGACCCTCATGACCGGGGGGCTCACGCTCCTCGGGGCCGGCGTCGCACACGCCGCAGAGACCGGCGGCGATGACGGCATCGCGTCCGGCACGCAGACCGGGATCTCGATCGATCTGCCCATCACGCTGGCCGGGAACGGCCTCTCGGTACTCGGCGACTCGTCGTCGTCCGGCGCCGAGACCGCGACCGGCGGCGACGCGCAGGCCGCGTCCGAGGCAGCCGAGCCGCCCGCCACATCTGGTGACGACGGCGTCGGCTCGGGCACGCAGGCGCTCGTGGATGTCTCGATTCCGGTCACGCTCGGCGGGAACGCGATCAGCGTGCTCGGCGACAGCGCGTCGGAGGGCGCATCCACCGCGACGGCGACCACGGATACCGAAGGCGCCGCCGCCGGCGGCGGCGAGCCGAGCGGCACGTCGGGCGACGACGCAGTGCTCGGCGGCACCCAGGTGCTGCCAGACGTCACGCTCCCGGTGACCGTCGGCGGCAACGCCATCTCCGTGCTCGGCGACAGCTCGTCGACGGGCTCGAACAGCACGGTCGACGGCCCTGGTGACGCCGCGACCGGCGGCGCGACAACCGGTGGCAGCGAGGCAGTGCTCGGCGGCACCCAGGTGCTGCCAGACGTCACGCTCCCCGTGACCGTCGGCGGCAACGCTGTTTCGATCGTCGGCGACAGCTCGTCGACCGGCTCGAACAGCACGGTCGACGGCCCTGGCGACGCCGCAACCGGTGGTGCAACGACCGGCGGGAGCGACGGCGTGCTCGGCGGGACGCAGCTGATTCCCGTCGTCGATGTGCCCATCACGATCGGCGGCAATGCGATCAGCGTGCTGGGTGACAGCGAGACCGAAGCACCGACGACCGTGGTGGTGCCGGCCGAGCCGACGCAGCCCGGCACGCCCGTCGAGCCCGGCACGCCGGTTGACCCCGGCACGCCGACTGATCCGGTCGGCCCCAGCACGCCGGCCGAGCCGATCGTGCCCGGCAGCACCACGAACCCGGGGGCGACGGCGTCCACCGCCTCGGTCGCCGGCATCGGTGAGCTGACCGTCATCGCGGCCGCCCGGAAGGGCGTGCTGGCGTCGACCGGATCGGAGACCGCGGCGCTCGGCGTGGCGGGCGGCCTGGTCTTGCTCGCGGGTCTGCTGCTCGTCGGCTTCCGCCGCTTCGCCGCCAGGAACTAGCGAGGCGCCCGCCACTCATCCGCGCGATGTTTCCGTGTGCGCCCGGTGTTTCCGTTCCGGCGGCGACATTCGGCGCACACGGAAACATCCGCGGGTGGCCACCGACGACGACCGCGACTCAGACCACGGCCGCGAGTCCGAGCGACGTGTCGGGCACGGGTCCCGTCGGCAACCCGCGCCATGCTCGCGCGAGTGCC
>Ga0182737_1001562_pt1 | contig 21874 bp, 18 predicted proteins | sample eDN5th30CBELigOP_FD_128878 | JGI IMG/M metagenome (GOLD analysis project Ga0182737, IMG submission 128878) | Enriched Organic Plus compost microbial communities from Emeryville, California, USA - eDNA 5th pass 30_C BE-Lig OP (version 2) (version 2) ...
GGCGGTGGAAGATGAAATACCGGAACGGGCACAGAAGCTTGCCACCATTCTGATCAATGAATATGTGGGACAAAGCATCCAGTCTCGTGCTGAAGCTGCAAATTCCGCCAATCAGTTCCTGGCGACAGAGTTGAAGCGGCTGGCGGATGAGCTGTCAGCTTCTGAACTTGCGCTGCAACAGTATAAAGATGAACGCCAGGCGGTTTCTCTTGAAGAAAAGCAGAACATCGTGACAGAAAAGCTCAAAGATTTGAACATGCGGCTGACGCAGGCCAAGTCTGAGCGCATTCGCCTGGAGAACGACAGGGGGCAGGTAGAGCTTTTTAAGGGGAATCCAGAGAAGCTTCTTTCGATTCCCAGTGTTGCAAACCAGCGTTCAATTGGCGACATTCGCGGGCAGGTCAGCATGGCTGCGGCAGAGGTGGCAAACATCTCACAGCGTTACCGTCCCAAGCATCCGCGCTACATTCAGACGATGGACCGCTACAAGGATCTGGAGCGTTCTTTGAATCAAATCATTATCACGGCTTCCGAGGGTATTGGAAACGCCTATCAATCTGCCATCAGCACCGAGAAAAAGGTGGAGGAAGCCCTGCGTGAACAGGAAAAGGCTGCGCTGGATCTGGAGAAAATTTCCATTGAATACAATGCGTTATCCCGTGAAGTGGAAGCCAACCGTGCACTTTATGCCTCTGTGCAGAAGCGCATGAAAGAGACTGACATTACCCGTGGTATTGAAGCTACGCCGCTTCGTGTTGTAGAAAGCCCTGTGGTTCCTGAGCACCCTTCCAAGCCCAAAAAATTTCGCATGTGGTTGATCGGCTTGGGGCTTGGTTTGGTTGTAGGATTAGGTCTTGCGTTTAGTCTTCATTCTTTTGATGACACCCTGCGTACGGTTGATGATGCTGAATCCGATACCGGGCTTCAGGTGATTGCCGCAATGCCCACCACGTCAAAATTTAAGACGCTGGGTGAGTCACTGGTCATGATCAAGTCACCGGATTCCGTGATTGCAGAATCTTTTAGAATTTTGCGCAGTTCCTTGGAGTTGATGGATCATAGCAATGTTGAGGACAAGCATGATGTTGTGCTCTTCACCAGTTCGGTTCCTTCTGAAGGTAAAAGCTTCTGTTCTGCAAATTTTGCAATTGCTTCTGCGCAGTTGGGCAAACGAACATTGCTTATTGATGCTGACTTGAGGCGCCCGATGGTGGATGAGATTTTCTTTAAGGGCCGTAAATCCATCGGTCTGGCGGATATTATTCAGGGCAAGGTGACGCTGGAAGAAGCCTTGCACGTGTCTTCCACGCAAAACCTTTTTATTCTTTCTGCAGGCACTCAGACTCGCATGCCTGCGGAGTTGCTTGCATCACCAGCCCTGGGTAAATTCCTGGTATCCTTGAAGGATAAATTTGACCGCATTGTGCTGGACACTGCTCCTGTCCATGCTGTGGGGGATACATTGCACCTTGTGAAGCACTGTGACCACGTGTGTTTGGTTGCGAAAGCTGCAAAAACTCCTGGAAAAGTGGTGCAGCGTGCTGCGCAGTTACTTGAAGAGGCTGGCAAAGCTCCATCTGGCCTGGTGCTGAACATGCTGCCGAAACGTAGCAACAAAGGATATTACTACTCTTATTATAGTGGAAGTTACGGGAAGCCTGTGTATGGCGGCACGGCTGCCTCATAACAGGATATCCCCACGCCAAACTGGTTATTTCTGAGTTATATTTTAAGCCCTGCTATAAGCGGGGCTTTTTTTGCAGCGGAAATCTTCAGATGCAGGTGTCAGGGTGTCTGAGAACGAAGCTTGGCACTACATTTTTCATCAAGGAATGTCTTATGCGTAAGCGACGGCCTCACGTGGGAGTTATATCGTGGCTTGTTCAAAACAGACCGATGTTCTGATCATCAAGGCAGTTTCATCATGCCCTGCAGCGCGAAATTCATCCCGGCCCGGGGTCAAGGCGTGCGCCTGGTGGCGGTATGCCTAGCGATGGCCCGTGGCATCTTTGCTGATGCCTAACTTACAACTTACGGGTAAATGTTTCATGACCCGCGCATGGATAACTGAAAGGCTTCTTTGCGGCGACGGTTAAATTTTTCAATTTCGGATTCATCAATCCTGACATCAGGCGACTCCGCATGAGTCCTTTTGTTTTTCTTCCCAGGGCGTCTGCGTTTTATTCGTGAACCTGCAACTTTTACAGGCTGCCAGGATAAACTGCCCCAGGATAACCCGACGTAGACGGCGGCCAGCAGTTGCAGGGAGATAATTTGAAGTGGGAAATCCACTGCGGCGTGCAGCCCTACTCCAAGCAAAGCCAGGCAGGTGCTGAAGAGAAGAATTTTATCTGCACTACGCAAGCGGGATTTAGAAGCAAAGAACCTGGTGGCAGCAATAAACAATGCGCCAAAGAACAAGATGCCAAGAATGAGAGCGCCAACCCAACCCCACTCTATCAGAGCCTGCTGGTAGTCCTGATGAGCGTATCTATAGAAGACCTGCATGCGCGGGTTCTCCGCCAGGGCATAGCGATCAAACATGATGCTGAATGTGCCTGGGCCAAATCCAAACGCGCCTGCATCTGGGATGATTCGGTTGCACAGATCATAGGTAAACTGTCTCGCCTGTAGGCTTACATCAAACAGATGCCACCTTTGAGCGGCAAAGTGCCATCCCACAGCGGTAATCACCAACAATACAGCTCCTACGACAATGCTGAAAGAGAATACGCTGGCCGCCTTGTTTCTAAACGAGTTTCTGTTTTTAACAAAAACAATAATCTGCCAGGCCAGTAATACTAACAGCAGCAGGATGCTGATCGCCATGCCGGCTTTGGACGCATGTGAGAAGGCTCCGGCTATACAGACCACTGATACAGGAGCCATGATGGCCATGGCAGATTTTTGATTCTTGTAGAAGGCCTGGATCGTCAATCCTATGATCAAAGGCAGCACCAGATTAATGAAAGCGCCTGCATTGCCGTGATAGAGATAGGTGGCAAAAAAATAGTGGCCGGCACGGCCTGTCTCCCAGAATATCATGGGTGCATTGGCCATTTTCTGAATGAGCCCCAGCGTTATGATGGAAACACCGGCTATGGAGATGGCCCACCAGAGTCGTAGTCGCCAGGCTTTGCTCTGGCTGAGGTGCGCCACCATAAGGATGACGCCCAGCAGGCCGGTGATTCGCAGCATCATTTCGATGGAGGTTTGTCGGTCAACCGACCCTGGTAGAGCCTTGATCAAACTGGGTGCATCAGAAAAGATAGAATACTCCGGGTCATAAACAAAATGGGCATTTAGCGCCATCCACCATCCTAGTGTCAGCAGCAATCCCACCGGTATGGCAACAGTCTTGGGGAAGCATAGTTCGTTTCTGGAGAAAAGAGCGCTGACAAACCACAGGCCGGTGACTAGCAGCAGCAGCAGTGTGATGAATGCAAGCGCCCGGAGCCGTGTGCCCCCATACAGCCAGGGTGCCAGAACGATGACAAAAGCGAGAGCCCATCCTGAAAACGTGAGGAGAGCATTAAAGATGCTGCCCTTTAAATTTCGTTCGACACTTGAGACTCCCTGAATCTGCAGCATGCGTTTTCGTAGGTTCTCGCGGTCGGGATGGCGGTCATGAGTCATTGAGAGGAAAAAAATGCGAATAAAATGCTACATGACTTTCATGATAAGACTACTTCTTTGCCGCATCTTTAAAAAAATATCTGAACTGTCATCCTTCAGAATGGGAGATTTACACAAGATGCTGTGATCATTGATGAACAGTCTGAACAAATCATCATTTCAAGGTTGAAAATATCAATAGAATGGAAAAACAAATGTTTGTAACACAGATGGCATTTGCTTTGCTATTTAGGACATATCAAATATAGGGTGATTGCTTCTGTTTCGCAGCGGGATATTCTGTCTTTGATGAGTGAACGGTGAACCTTACAGTTCGACCGGGGGCGGAAGCATATCAGGGTTCACCGTTGCGTGATATATCTTTTTTATACGGTGCAGATGAAGCCGCTGGAAATAGATTCAGTTTTTGGCATCGTGCAGGGTAGCATCTAAAATTAATCTTCAGTATTACGTATCTTATTAGCGAAGCAGATTTATAAATTTCATGACTGTCGCCGCCGAACTTTATCAACACAAAACGGATTCCTACTTTCAGAATTCCCGGCAGGATTTGCTGGAGCTGATTCCGCCGCCTGGACCTTATCGCATTCTTGAACTGGGGGCAGGTAGTGGGGCGACGCTTCGGACGGCCAAAGCCAGGGGGCTGGCTTCTGAAGTGGTGGGTATGGACATTGCCAAGGTGGATGATATCGACACCGAGGGGCCTGTAGTAGATCGCTTCATTTATGGCAACATTGAGGAGTTGGAACTTGATTTTCCCGACAACTACTTTGATGTGGTTCTCTGTGGGGATGTGCTGGAGCATCTGGTGGATCCCTGGAAAATTGTGGAGAAGATTCACAAGCACTTGAAGCCAGGTGGATTGTTCATCAGCAGCATTCCAAACATTAGAAACATTTTGGTGTTATGGCATGTTTTTGTGAAGGGTGACTTCCGCTACAGTAATTTTGGGCTGCTGGATCGCACTCACCTGCGCTATTTCTGCAGGCAGAATATTGTTGAGATGCTTGAGCAGGGGGGCTTTTCGATTGAGGACATGAAAGTGAATATGGCTCCGTGGCGCCGCCGTGAGCGTCTGATTAATGCGTTAACCTTTGGCAGGATCAAAGACCTGTTTGTGATGCAATACCGCACAGTTGCCCGTAAAAAATAAGTGAAGCGGCGTTTGCAATCTGCGCATTGCAAGGCATCCACTATCTGCGAACTGCCATGAGTGAAATTGCTCTTCAAAACACGCCTTCATCAGAAGAACCTGCTGAGCGCCCCAAAGTGCTGATCCAACCGGCGAAGGGCTGGGCCGGTCTTCAACTGGCTGAGATCTGGCGTTACAGGGATCTGCTCTGGATGCTGGCTGAGAGGGAGGTAAAGCTACGTTATAAACAGACAGCCCTGGGTATCATCTGGGTGATTGTTCAGCCACTTTTGGCAGCATTGATTTTTACTATTGTTTTTGGCTACCTCGCCAAAATGGATAGCGATGGCAAACCTTATCTGTTGTTTAGTCTCAGCGGCATGGTGGCCTGGAGCTTTTTTTCCAATGCTTTGCAAAGGGCCAGCAATAGCCTGGTGAGTAATGCCAACTTAATCTCCAAGGTGTATTTTCCGCGCCTTATCATTCCGCTCTCGAGTGTGATGGCTGTGTTGGTTGACTTGTCAGTGATGCTGCTGGTGTTGTTGGCGACGCTGCCATTTTATGATGTGGGGATTACATGGCGATTTCTAACACTGCCAGCTTTTTTGATTTTGATCGCCATGGTGGCCAGCGGGGTTGCCTTTTGGTGTTCAGCTCTTAGCGTGAAGTACCGGGATTTCATCTACGCATTGCCTTTCCTTACCCAGGCATGGATGTATGCAACTCCTGTGGTCTATGCGGCCAGCCTGGTTCCTGAAAAATGGAGATTGCTGTACAGCGTGAATCCGCTGGTTGGTTGTGTTGAGGGGGTTCGTTGGGCGGCACTGGGAGACAGTTCTCTTTCATCATCCATGGTTGTCATGACGATTGTGGGTGCTCTGGCGGTGTTTATTAGTGGGGCAGTTTACTTCCGCAAAGTGGAACGTGAATTTGCTGACGTGATCTGATTTGTTGTTTGGTTTGGTTTGATCCGATTTTAGTATGCAAAATCTTTGCTCCATTCGCGCGGAGAATCTTAGGAAGTCCTATCGCATTGCCCATCATCAGGGCCGTTCCAAGTATGGGACGCTGCGGGAAGACCTTGTGGCCATGCCCAAGCGTTTATTTCGCAAGATGACCGGCGGTAATGACGCTGGGCATAAGACTGAAGTGGAAACTTTCTGGGCCTTGAACGGGGCCTCGTTTGAGATTAATCACGGTGAAACAGTTGGCATCATTGGGCGAAACGGTGCGGGCAAGAGTACCTTGCTTAAAATTTTGTCAAGGATCACCCACCCAACTGAGGGGCGCGCGGAAATTTTTGGTCGTGTAGGGGCCTTGCTTGAGGTGGGCACGGGCTTTCACCCTGAGCTTACTGGGCGGGAAAATATTTTCCTTAGCGGCACCATTATGGGGATGTCCAAGCCTGAGATTCGCCGTGATCTTGATGAGATCGTTGCCTTTGCTGAGATAGAGAAGTTTCTGGATACGCCGGTGAAACGCTTTTCCAGTGGCATGTACTTGCGTCTGGCTTTCTCTGTCGCCGCCCATCTGGATGCAGACATTCTGATTGTAGATGAAGTGCTGGCGGTGGGTGATGCGAACTTCCAGAAAAAGTGTCTCGGCAAAATGGAGGAAGTGGGGACCCGCGGGCGCACGGTGTTGTTTGTGTCTCACTCCATGCCCTCTGTATCGCGTTTGTGCCAGCGTGTGATTGTGCTGGAAAAAGGGGGGGTGGTTGCAGACGGCACGCCATCAGAGGCGATTGGCCGTTACATGACCTCTGGCGCGAACAGCGCATGTGTGCGGGAGTGGGAAGAGCCTGAGAAAGCGCCTGGAGATGGTATTGCCAAACTGAAGGCAGTTCGTGTGCTTGACAGAAGCGGCAAACCCTCTGAGTCCATCAATATCGACGAGGAGTGCAGCATCGAGGTGGAATACTGGAACCTGACATCCACAGCCGCGCCTTCCGTAGCCATTCACCTGATCAATGATATGGGTGTAGTGTTGTTTGCCAGCGCAGACTTTAACAACATCTCATGGGCGAAGAGCCCGAGAAAGGAAGGTGTCGTTACGGCGCGTTGCACCATTCCAGCTCATTTTCTGGCAGAAGGCAGGATATCCGTATTGTCCGCCTTGATCAGTTGTAATCCTGATGTGCTACACGGCATAGAACGTGATGCAGTGGTGTTTCAAGTGATTGACCAGACGGAAGGCACTGGGGTGCGTGGCCCATTTGCCGGACAGAACTGGCCAGGGGTTGTGCGTCCTATGCTTGAATGGGAAATTAACAATGATTAAGCGAGTCCTCAGCAAAATTAAAAGGGTTGTAACAGGAACTCCCTCTTACAACCCGTCTATGATGTCACAGCATCCTGACTATAAGGAGTTTGATGTTGGTGAATGGACATTCGGCCACCCGACCGTGATGTATCACCGCCCTGGTCGGCAGCTTACCGTCGGGCGTTTCTGCTCGATCGCCTGGGACTGTGTGATCATGCTAGGCGGCAATCATAACATGAACTACATCAGCACTTATGCTTTTGGGCATTTGATGAATGATGATTTTGTGGCTCCAGACAATGAGGCTACTAAAGGGAATGTGACTATCGGGCATGATTGTTGGGTTGCCAATGGCTCATTGATACTTTCGGGTGTTACCATTGGCCATGGCGCGATTGTTGGCGCCAGGAGTGTGGTGGCCAAGGATGTTCCGCCCTATGGCATAGTCGCGGGCAATCCCGCCAAATTTATTCGCTACCGCATTCCAGAGCATTTGATCCCTAAGATGCTGGAGATTGCCTGGTGGGACTGGCCCATTGAAAAGATCAAAGAAGCCCGCACTATGTTACTGTCTCCCAATATCGAGGAGTTTATAGAACGATACCATCCCGACGCTATCACCAGCAAGCAAACGACTAACATCAACCTATGATGACTGCCACAGCTACCGAAACCTACCAGGATACCAATGCACGAGCATTGTACCTGGACTTGATGAAAAAGTGCCTCTCAAATACGATCTACGGTGAGGTTGAGAATGTTCCGCTGCAGCCGAACACCTTTTTGAAGCGCAAGCTTGTGGAATTTTTCGGCACCTTCAAATTGAAGATTTGCCGTCAGTGGAAGATGGACAAAGAGGCTAATGAAGTTGGCAAGTCCTGCTCCATCGTGGCTCACACCATGACGGGCAACAAACGCTTGAACAACCTGCAATTCTGCGTGGAAGACGTGATTGTGAAGGGAGTGCCCGGTGATTTGATTGAAACTGGTGTCTGGCGCGGAGGCAGCACCATCTTTATGCGTGCCATTTTGAAGGCTTACGGCATTACAGACCGTCAGGTATGGGTGGCAGACTCCTTTCAGGGATTGCCGCCTCCAGATGAAAGCAAATATCCCGCTGACAAGGGTGACCTTTACCACACCATGGATGAACTGCGAGTGAGCAAGGAGCAGGTGGCTGCCAACTTTGAAAAGTACGGCCTGCTGGATGACCAGGTGAAGTTCCTCAAGGGCTGGTTCAGCGAAACGCTGCCTACCGCGCCTATTGAGAAGATCGCAGTCGCACGTCTTGATGGCGATATGTATGAATCCACCATGGATGCGCTGAAGGCGCTTTATCCGAAGTTGTCTGTTGGTGGTTACATGATTATTGATGATTATGGTGCTGTTCCTGGCTGTAAAAAGGCAGTGGAAGACTACCGTGCTGAGCACAATATCACGGATGAAATCCACGTGATTGACTGGACTGGTGTTTACTGGCAGCGCAAATCTTAATCTAAACCTGAGACCCGCTGTTCATCGCAGCGGGTTTTCTTTGTCCTGAGGGGGCGGCAGGAAGCCCCCATAAATCGGCCTAGTCAGAAAATATGATTTCAACGGGAACTGTTACCATGCCACAGGCAGCTAACTCTGCTTCCGCCATGGAGGGGGAAAAAACGCAGTCGCCATGCCAGGATCAATCTGCCAAGCGTGCACGGTTGATCGCATTTTATCTGCCGCAGTTTCACCCCATCCCTGAAAATGATCAATGGTGGGGGCCAGGCTTCACGGAATGGACAGACGTGGCCAAGGCCAAGCCATTATTCCCAGGGCATTATCAGCCGCACATTCCTGCCGATCTGGGCTTTTATGACTTACGTGTGCCGGAGACGAGAGCGGCACAGGCGGAGCTGGCACGCAAGGCCGGCATCGAAGGTTTCTGTTACTGGCATTATTATTTTGCAGGGAAGCGTTTGCTGGAGCGTCCGTTTAATGAAGTCTTAGCCTCAGGTGAGCCAGATTTCCCATTCTGTCTTGGATGGGCAAATCATAAGTGGGTGGGCCGCCAGGGACTTTTAATAGATCAGACCTATCCTGGTCCGGCGGATCATGAAGCGCACTTTTACAGTGTCCTGCCAGCCTTTCATGACCGCCGCTACATTCGCGTAAAGAACAAACCCCTGTTTCTGATTTTCTACCCCAAAGGTCTGCCTGATGCTAAGGCCTTCATTGATCAGTGGCAGAATCTGGCAGTAAAGAATGGGCTGGAAGGCATCCATTTTGTAGCCAATCAGCATGCTCGTGTGGATGAACGGCTGGCGGATCATGCGGGTGCTGGTTTCTCCGCGATTACGCAATCCCAGCAGGGAAGAATCCTGCAGTTTAATTTAAAGAGAGTCATGCAGAAGGATCTGCGTGAGATGGAAGACCTGGGTAAAATGGGGCTGCCGGATTATGCAACGCTGAAGCGTCTGGCTTTGAAGTACACATCCCGCCGTGTAGTGCGTGCGGTGTTTAAGCGTCCCATGAACGTTTTTGATTATGAGGATGCGCGGTTGTATTTCCGTGATGTGGTGGATTCAGATCCGCCGGTTTATCCCTGTGCCATTCCAGGCTGGGATCACTCCCCACGTTCTGCACATCGCGCGGTGATCCTGCATAACTCGACACCAGAGCTGTTCAGAGAACATTTTAGACACATTCTGGATGATGCAGATACACTGCCTGAAGACCAGCGCATTGTATTCATTAAATCATGGAATGAGTGGGCGGAAGGCAACTATCTGGAACCTGACCGCAAGTTCGGTCATCAATATTTGGATGTGGTGCGTGAAGAGGTTTACCGGCCCAAGGCTTCCAGCAAATAATTTATAGCTTATCGCTTAAGGCTTAAAGCTTCAAAAGCAAAGAACAGGTCATCAACATGAGAGATTACTGGGACGCCGTTAACTACGCCTTACTGCCATTCATCCCCAAGGACGCAAAGAAGATTCTGGATGTAGGATGTGGAAATGGATTGCTGGGGCCTGTGTTACACCAGCACGCCCCTGGCTGTGAGGTAACCGGGCTTACCAACTCCAGGGATGAAGCTGTTGAGGCTGAAAAGAATCTGGATAAGCTGATCCTGTGCGAACTGGATGACTATGTGTTTGACCCAGCAATCAAGTACGACTGTATTATCTGTAGTCACGTGCTGGAGCACCTTGTGAATCCTGTGGGCTTGCTAAAGCGTCTGCATGAACCCGCCGCAGCAGGTGCCACGTTGGTGACTGCCGTTCCCAATGCCATGCACTGGAAGCCCCGCAGACGGTTTATCATGGGCAGCTTCCGCTATGTGGAAGGCACTGTGACGGATGAAACACACATCCGATTTTTTGATTTTAACACTTCCGCAGAACTGCCAGGGCGGGCCGGCTGGAAAGTGGTAAAACATGGGGCCAGCGGGTACTTCCCGCTGCCGTTGTTGCGAAATCGTGTGAAGCCTCTGACAGATAAACTCGACAAGATGGCCACTGATGTGATGCCGAATCTATTCGGTCTTCAGTTCATCACGAAAAGTACCAGATCAGTCGCCTGAGATCACAGATGGAAGCTGGCAAGCCCATAATCCGCTATCACACACTGGACGCATGGCGTGGTGTGGCCTGTCTGATGGTGGTGGTAGCCCACTGTACTTTCTATGAGTGGCGGCATCTGAATCCGCAGAGCTATATTGAGGCGGACCCCCTTGCCAGAATTTTAATGTATGTGGCCACGCTCATGTACGTGGCAGTGCCTATTTTCTTTGTGATCAGCGGTTACGGTATTTCTGCCAGTGTGCAATCTATGATAGGGCGGGAGAATGCAGTTAAGACTTTCTTCAAGCGCAGAATACGCAGGGTGTATCCACCTTTGTGGATTGCCACTTTGGTAATGGCGGTGCTTTTTATTGGTGCTGATGCCTTGGGGTGGAAGGCGTTGTGGAATGATGGCGTGTCTTATGGCATGGAAGACCCCAGGAGCCTGAATTTCTGGCAGTGGGTTGGTAATATTACCATGACGGAATCATGGCGGCATTACTTCACAGAGGGGGATCGTCGTTTTGTGCTGGCCCAGTTGTGGACCGTTTGTTACGAGGAACAATTTTATGTGCTGGCAGCTCTCTGCCTGTGGTTCTTTCCGCGCAGGTACTTTACCTTTTGCATCGTCATTACCGCCGTGACGCTGCTGGTCATGCCCTGGCAGTTTGTATATCCTCATCTGCCTATCCGCGGATTCTTCTATGATGGCCACTGGCTGTTCTTTGCGCTTGGGGTATTGATGTACTATCGTGTGGCTTTCGCTTCGTCTTTTGCTAAAAAGGCGATTCTAGGATTTTTTGCAGCCACGTTTGTGATCTCAGTCAGTGTTCGTGTGTTGGTTCATCTGCCAGCGGTGAGTCAGGCGCTGCCTATTGATCCTCATGTGCAGGATGAGCTGAAACATTTTCTGATGAATTGCATGGCGGGCACAGGAATTTCATGTGTGTTTGTTGTGGTTCAGCGATGGGACCTTGCCATCTCAAAGATGCGTTGGATGAAGCCCTTTGCGTTCCTGGGCACCATCAGTTACAGCATCTATCTGGCGCACTGGCCTGTGGCGCGTGCCACGGCCTATCTTACACACAATGCTGGCATCCAGGGTTACTGGCCCACATTGCTTATCACTGTGCCGCTTACGCTGGTCTTGTCTGTTCTTGCGGGCTGGTTGTTTTATCTGGCAGTGGAAAGGTACTTTCTTAATCAAAAGAAAAGTCCCGCAGCAGCCCTAAAACCTGTCAGTGGTTTTGTTGGGGCTGGCACTGCGGATGGCAGTGCTAAATAAACAGTCGGTTTAAAAGTCGGAGCTTCTTTTTTATCCATGAATATTGCCAGTTTAATAACCGGGTTACCGCGGCCGCTGCGTCGTCATAAAGTGGTGCAACTTTGTCTGGCTGTGGCGCCTAACTCGAAGATCCAGCAGATTCATTATAACAATGGCTCGACTGCCATGGTGGATCTATCAGAACCGGCTGCGCGTCAATGCATGCTGAGTGGCTATTTTGAGCCGGAGTTCTTTGATATTGTGAGTCCGTTTTTACAAAAAGGCGGGGCCTTCTTTGATGTGGGCGCCAACCTGGGATTATGCAGCTACGGGTTGATGCGTAAAGGCGAGGCGCCAGGCGTGGCTTTTCATCTGTTCGAGGCCAACCGCTCGCTTTGTAATGTTCTTAAACAGGGCGTTAAACTTCACCCTGACAGGGACATCACCGTAAACCATAATGCTGTCGGTGAGAGCGATGGCGTGATCCGTTTTGCCATTGACCCGAATGATGCCGCGCAGTCCTTCGTCACCAGCGAGGGCGGGGAGGAGGTGCCGATGGTGGCGCTGGATAATTATGTAGAGAAAAACGCCATCCCGCGTGTTGCCTTCATGAAGATGGACATTGAAGGCTGGGAGCCCTTTGCGCTGCGCGGTCTTGAGCGCAGTTTTAAAGCAGGCAAGGTGGAGGCCCTATACATGGAAGTGGCGCCACGTCACCTGACCCGTACAGGGTTTGCCACGGATCAGGTCTTTGAGCAATTGCGCAGCTACGGTATGGAGTTGTTTTATTGCAAGCCAGACGACTTCAAAGACGGCGTGGTTCCAGCATCAGAGGTCTTTGAGCTGAACGTGTGGGGTAAAAAAATTAAGCTGGCTCATTTGAGAAATTTTCCGCCCAACCTTCAAACGGATGTGCTGGCGTTGCATCCGCAAGCATCATTCTATCAGAAATAAACGATCAAGATACGCAAGGTCAGCATGGGGCTGGCAGATGATCCAAACTCATGGTAGCCGCTGAAACGAGGTCAGACTCACTTAAAAAAGATAAAGGGGCATCTCTGAGCATGCTGTCCTATACCAACTGTGCGCTTGATCCCGCCACAGGTTCAGGTAAGACGGTATGGGCCTACTCTGAAGGGATGAAGCAGCGCGGCCATGCCGTGGATGTTGCTGTCCCCACGGATTTCACAGCAGCGCAAAAATGGCGTGGGGCACAAAAGTTTCGTCAAGCCATTGGTGCATGGCGTCATATTAAATCGAAGCTGGCCGTGAAGCGTTATGATGTGATCGAGTTTTATGGGGATGAGTTCTGGCTGGCCACCTCATGGCTGTCAAAACTCAAGAACAGGCCTTTGCTGGTGGCTCATACCAATGGCCTGGAACTGCTGCGCCATGAAAGGGCCCGCGAATCTTCCGAAGCCTTGGGCCGTCAGTCTGCGTTGCATAAAATGTTCACAAAGCTTACGCACGAGCGGTTTTCACACATTGCCTTTGCAAAGGCAGATGCGTTTGCAGCATTGTGCGAAAGCGACTGTAACCATGTGCTGAAGTTAGGCTACTACCCGCCTGAGAAAGTGGCCTTAGTGCCCCCTGGATTGGATGAAGAGTTCCTGGATCGCCCACTGAACCAGCCGCAGAAAGTGACCCGCATTTTATTTACTGGGTCATGGATTTCCAGAAAAGGAACGGATGTCATTGTAAAGGTCATGACTCAAATCTTGCAGGAGTTTCCAGAATTGTATTTTGATGTGTTTGGTAATTCAGGTCGAACACAGCAGGTGCTGACAGATTTTCCTGAGGCATTGCATGCCAGAATTACGGTTTACCCGCGCATAGATAATGCGGAGCTGGCAGAGAAACTATCACGCTGTCAGGTGTTCCTGTTTCCGACACGCTATGAAGGTTTCGGCATTGCTACCGCTGAGGCCATGGCTTGTGGGAATGCTGTGGTCACCACCGCGACTGGCTATGGTGCAGACCTTGCCGCTGGCGAAGAAGCCTTGATCTGCCCTTTTGAAGATGCCGTTGCCATGACGTCATCGGTGCGGCAGTTGATCAATGATGATGCACTGCGCGTGAAAATTGCTGGTAATGGCTGGAAGCGTAGTCAGGCCCTGCGCTGGGATAATGCGCTGGATGTCATGGAAGATTGCTACATAACCTGGGCTAAAGGACGCTGATGATTCTAGAAGGGCCACCCAGAAAAAAGAAAAGCTGGATCACCAGAGGGTTATTTGCGTTTCTGGCCGTAGTCATCTCGGGCATCGGTGCTGCGGAAGGCGTGGCGCGTTTTTATCTGGGGCTGGGTGATCCGCCGCTGATGATCGTTGATCCCAAGATTGAATACATGTTTAAGCCGGGCGGCATCTACAGCCGGTTTGGTAATGTGGTGCGCTACAATAGTTATGGGATGCGCAGTGATGAATTTCCCAAAACTAAACAGATCAAAGATGAAGTCAGGGTCTTGTTTATTGGCGACAGCATCATCGAGGGGGGAGCCCAGGTGGATCAACCGCTGCTGGCCACGGAACGGGTAAAGGTCGGGCTGGCAGAGAAACTGCAAAAGCCTGTGGTGGTGGGCAATGTCTCCGCAAAGAGCTGGGGACCACCGAACATGCTGGCTTATGCCGAAACTTATGGTTTGTTTGATGCAGATGTCTGTGTGCTGGTGTTATCCAGCCATGATGTAATTGATATACCCTCCTTTAAACCCATTGTGGGCGTGAATCCAGACTTCCCGGATCATACGCCATGGCTGGCTGTTGAAGAGGTCGCCACCCGTTATCTGCCGCGTTATATTCCGGCTTTGCGCAAGACTGATGTTCCGCCTGAAATCCCTACGCAAGCCATCATCCAGGACGCTGAAGACCAGTCCATGAAAGCCCTTGGCCAGTTGATTGATATGCTCTCATCAGCGGGCATCCCGGTTTTGCTGGTTCAGCACCTGGAAAAAGAGGAGCTTGCTGGCGAACCTCTGGCTGGTCATGAAAAAATCGCTGCCGTGGCAGCGGGGCACCATGCCACTGTCATACAGTTGGGCCCTTCATTAAAAGCATTGCAATCATCCGGTGCGAATCCTTACCTTGATTCCATTCACCTGACTGTACAGGGGCAGCAGGCTCTTGCAGATACCGTTTTGCCCGCAGTGCTCAGTCTGCTCAAGCCAGGCAACCCACATGCAGCCGGTGTAGTCGGCAAGTCAGGTATCCAACCCTGAAGGCAGACAAATCATCAACATTTATAGATAAGTAAAACTCTTGGTTAAAAGACTGCTTTTCAGTCCTCAATATTTATGAGCAAACTCCTCTACTTCCTTTATCGAGCCAAAAAGAGCTTGTTACCCAACTTGAAAATTCGCCAGTTTGCTGTGGTTGAAAAAATGCGCGACAGTCTTGTGCAGAGCATTAAACAACAACCCGTGGAGATACTGGGACAGAAGATGCTGCTTGACCAGGGGGACGCACTTGATCTTGCTTTAAATCGTATTTACGAACCTGCGGAAACTGAGTTGCTGCAGAAGCTGATCCAACCCGGATATACCATTGTAGATGTCGGGGCAAATATCGGCTACTACAGTTTGATTTTTGCCAAAGCGACAGGTCCGGCAGGGAAGGTGTTTTCTTTTGAACCTGATCCTGGCAACTTCTCATTGCTTAATCAGAACCTGGCCATGAACGGGCATGTGAATGTGGCTACCGTAAACAAGGCTGTGACGGCTGAAAGCGGCTCCATTAATCTATTCATCTCTGATGAATGCCCTGCTGACCACCGTATCTATGACTCAGGGGATGGCCGCAAGAGCCTGAGCATACCGTCCGTTTCCCTGGATGATTATTTTGCCAGTCTAGATGTGAAGATTGACCTTATCAAAATGGACATTCAGGGTTCTGAATATTTCGCCGTGCAGGGCATGCGCAAAGTGCTGGCGTCAAATCCAAACATCAAGCTGCTCAGTGAGTTCTGGCCATTTGGTTTGAAACGCTCTGGTATTGAACCTATTGACTACCTCAAGCTTCTGCAGGATGTAGGGCTTAAGCTTTCCTATTTTGATGAAGCGGATCGCACGATCAGACCTGTTGTTATTGAAGAGCTGGTACAGCGTTATCCCGTTGCAGTCCCCATCTATTGCAACCTACTTTGTGAGCCTGCCGGGCCTGCAGCCTGATGAGGCACGCCACAGTGAATGTATATAAGTAAGATGTCAGTCTAGCCCAGACTCTTCAGAATTGACATACCTCGAATGAGCGCCTCTCTCAATCGCAATGCTCCGCTGGAATTTCCTGTACTGGATCTGTTCCGGGCTATGACCACTCTGTGGGTTTTGTTTGCTCATATCACCATTGTTTGTGACACCCGTGTGTTTTTCCTTTCCACAGGATGGCTGGCGGTGGAGATCTTCATTGTCCTGTCAGGCTTCCTTATGTATCTTCTGCTTCAGGAAGAACGGGTGAAGAAGCCGGGCTCCATCAAGGCATATTACATACGGCGCTATTTCAGGGTGGCGCCCTCTTATTATGTGGGGCTGATGCTGTATCTGGTATTCCGGGAGTTTTACGCGACGCATCTGCATGTGATTGAACGCATGTTTGAGAGCAAGTATCCCGTGCTGGGGCTGGACCTGCCCGTGGGGGCGCTTTCAGTCATTGGAAACATCTTTTTCCTCAACGGACTTATCCCGTGGGAGAACATCAAGATTCTGGCTCCATCCTGGACCCTGTGTCTGGAGATGCAGTACTATCTGCTGGCACCTATTCTGGTGCCATGCCTGATCAAGCGCCCACTGGTCACCATGGGTTGCTTCTTTGTGGTAAATGCCATTTCCAATGTTTTATTTGGAGTGTTTGGCAAGCCTGGATTGTTGTTTGACTATTTCTTCCCATCCATGCTGACCACCCGTATCTTCCTCTTCGGTGTGGGGGGGATGCTTTGTCGTGCGGTGCTGGATGGCAATGCCAGGAACTACTGGATTCTGGCCATCTCCCTCATGGGTGGCTGGTTCCTGTACTCCTATCGATCTGGCATGGTGTGCATCGCCTTTGCCCTGGTGGTATTGCTGACTTCATCTAAAAGCACAGATGCATTCTCACGTTTTGTACGCTGGCTGGCAGTCACCAAGCCGGTGAAGCTGATGGCTGACTGGACTTACGGTATCTACCTGTATCAGATGTTTGCCATGGCCATTGCCGGCTGGATCATGCTGAGGTTCATGCCAGCAGACAGCTCACTGGCGGTGAAGCTGACCTGGTTCACCATCCTTCTTTGTTTAATCACCTGGCTGATGACGCTGGTAACATTCCATTTCGTTGAAAAGCCCGCCCGTACTTACGGACATAAGCTGGCGAAAAGGATTACGGAAATCGCCGGGAGAAAGAAAAACGCGGCCGCCGCTGATGCTGGTGGTGAAGACAAGGTTTCTCCGACTCCAACGTCTGCACCCGGGGCATAAGCGTTTCCTTTCTACTGACTCATAGATGATGGAGAAGGAGTTGATCATCATTTCCACACCACTGCCCCCGCGTCCCTGTGGCATAGGTGGCTACACGGCCATGGTCGGTAAATACTGGCCCGCCGGAACAAAGGTGATTCATCTGGTGGATGCAGAGGCAAAGGAGTCTGCTGCACATCTGGGTATCTCAAATGTTTTGCAAATGGAGCGTTCGGCAGCCTCACTGCTTGAGCAACTGGAAAAACATCCGCACGCAGACATCCTGTTGCAGTACGCGGGGCGTGGCTATGACCGCTATGGCTGCCCATTTTGGATGCTGTCGGCTCTGAAGAAATGGAGAAAGAATCATCCAGCGCAGAAGCTGGTGGTATTTTTCCATGAGCTGTGGGGGAAGGTGCCCTGGACTAATAAACTGATCATCACAGAAACGGCCAGCCGCTGGATTTCCAGGCGGCTTGCTTCATTGGCAGATGTGGTGTTGACCAATACCCCGCACCATTCAGAACGACTGTCATCTGCCTTTGGAATCAAAGCGATTGATTACGTACCTGTGGGTGCCAACATCAGCCCTGAAGGCAGTACGCTGCTGCCCTTCTCAAAAAGAAATACAGGCGACTTCGCCGTGCTGACAGCACCCTATGGCAGGTTGCTGATGTTTAAGGAGATGAGTGAATCTCTAAAGACACTGCATCAAAAAGGACTGCTTAACTGCCTGCACATCATTGGGCCCAGTGATCCTCGCTGGACACCGCAGGAGAAGGAAATTCTCGATCAATGTCTGCCACCGGAAAAGGTGAAGGTGCATGGCATCCTGCCTGTGGAGGAAGTCTCCCATGTGCTTAACTCCTGTGCTTTTGCGCTGCTTTGTCAGGCTGAAGAAAGCCTTTTAAAATCCACTGCTTTTATGGCTTTTGCCAGTCACCAGAATGTGGTGGTGAATCCTCTGGTAAAAACCTGGCAGCATGAGCCCCAAAGTTATCTGGTCAAGCCAGAGGACATCTGGGAAAAGGCAGATAATCCAGACTATTTCAGCCGCAAAGGACTTGGGTTGCATCAGTGGTATCTGGAGCATGCGAGTTGGCAACGAATCACACACAAGTTGGCCACAGCCTGTCAAACCGCAACGGCTACTAACACAGCAACAGTGACAGCCGCTGCGACATCATAGCATGACGGGTGATCATCCATTGACTGTTGTTGTCACCCAGTTGCCCCCAGCAGTTTGTGGGATAGGTGACTATACCATGAATCTTGTGCAGGCATGGCCTGAGCCGCGCAGCTTTCAGTTCATTGTCACTCGTGGTGCTGATGCCAGTAAAAAACTTCTGCCAGATCTTTTCATTCTGGGCGCCAGCGAAAACGCCGAAGGCCTGACCCGTGCGCTGGATTCGGTTGAAGGTGATGATGTGCTGGTTCAGTACAGTGGCTTTGGGTTTGACCCCAAAGGATGCCCACGGTGGATGCCAGATGTGCTGGCAGCATGGAAACTGAAGAAAAAGGGGCGGCGTGTCGCCATCATGTTTCATGAACTGTGGACGAAGCGCCCTTTGTGGGATCCCAGGGTTGTGCGTTCATGGCGGCATCGTTACAGCATTGGCAGGCTGATTAAACTGTCATCCGCTGTTTATACCAACACTGAGGGATATGCAGGCTGGCTGCGTGCTTTGAATCCTCGTGTGTCTGTCAGTGTAATACCTGTGGGATGCAATGTGCAGGTGCAAACCATTGCAGACCTCGCTTCCAGAGAACGCGGCCTGCTGGTGGTCTTTGGCAAGCAGGGAACTCGTATGCTGGCCCTTCACACCATGAAAGAGTCGCTTGCCAGACTCGCGCAGGCGGGTCGTTTAAACCAGTTGTTGATAGTCGGTGGCTCGCCTGATGGAGCCCAGACAGAGCTATCCTTTGCCAGACAGTTTCTGCCGGAGGAAAAACTCGGCGCGACAGGCTTCATGGATGATGAAGCGTTGTCAGAATTGCTTGCCCGTGCAGAGTTTGGTGTGTCAGGGCAGGACTGGTTGAGTGTTGAAAAGTCCACCACCTTCATGGCTTATGCGGCCCATGGTTTAAACATCCTGTCTCCTTATGCAGGGACAGATGAACGTGCTCCATTTAACTGGCTCACGGGAGTGGATGAATTATTGACTGACGACATGCAGATGGAACAAAAACTGCGTGACCGTTCCCGGTCTCTACGGGAGTGGTATGAGTCCACGGCGTCATGGTCAGCCATCGCAACAAAAATGAGTGCAGGTCTTCGTATTAAAAACTCTGTTTCTGAGCAGGTTGCCTCTTAAAAGTTAACGTTTCGAATTTCCAAAATCACAATCAAGCTGTAGCAGATGCAAAGCACCATGGATGTTTCCTCCTCTTCCACCTCAAAGACGCAATCGCTGGGCATTGCAGCAGAAGCCCTGGTCTTCTTCTGCCGTCACTATCCTCTTCAGAAGGGACGCAGTCGTTTGATTCGTCTGGTGGATCAGGTTCTGCCCAAGGGCAGCTATAATGTTACCGCAAAGATGAGGCACACAGGCGCGAATCTGTGTGTGCCACGTGCGGACTGGTTAAGCCTGCACATGTTTACTTTTGGGGACTATGAGCAGGACATCATTGATCTGCTGCAGGCGGCCATGCGTAAGGGCAAGGCTGAAATGCCGGTGCTGGTGGACATTGGCGCCAATCTGGGTTCCATTACTGTGTCCACCATGCTTGGGGTAAAAGGCAGGGCGATTGCTTTTGAACCTGTGCCAAGCCTCACTGTGCTGTTTGAAGAAAACAAAACCCGCAATGGGCTTAAAGACAGAATCACACTGAATTCTGTCGCTGTAGGCGCTGCTGATGGTGAGATCAGTTTCTACTTTAACCCTGAACAGCTTGCATATAGTGGCAGCAGTCCGCTGGAAGGCAGCACGGAAATCAAAGTGCCTGTGCACAAGCTTTCATCCATCATCTCAAAGGAAGACTGGCTGGCCACCGCCGTCATGAAAGTGGATGTGGAGGGCTTTGAGAACGATGTCTTTAACGGTGCTGCAGAATTGTTTGCGTTGCATCGTCCACCGATTGTTTTTGAAATGAACGGTGAGGCATTGGAAGGACGTGGCATGTCACCAAAATTCCTGGTGGATATTCTTCGTGGCTTTGGTTACACAACTTTTCATGCGATAGATACCTGCCTGTATCCGCCTGAAAATGGGACCTATGCAGTGAGCAACCTGCTGGCGACAACTGCTGAACATGCAGACCTTGTAAAAACCTATGGTTATGACGCCAGCTTTAAAGCAAAGGCCCGTAACATGATGCCTGTGGCTCCGCTGCACATCTAAGTCATGGAGACCTGACTGGTCATCTAAAGAAAAGAAAGTCTCATGAAGATCGTTTACGTTGCACCTTGTCATGGTGGCTTTGGGGGGATGGAATCTTTTACCCTTAGGCTGGCAAAGGAGATGCATATGCTGGGGCAGGACGTGACTGTCTGCTTTAAGAAGATGAAGTGCTTCAAGTTACTGGACTCACTGACACAGGCAAGGGAAGCCTCTCCTGTTAAAACTGTGATTGTTGAACGTGGTTCCAAAGAGCTGTGGAATCATATCAAGTCTGCAGACATTGTGCATCTGCATAATCCTACACCAGATGCGACCCTGTTTACCAAGCTGGCTGGCAAGCCACTGGCTACCACGGTGTACAACCGCTTTGGCCGTGGCAGTAAAATGCACCGCATCATGTGGAAATTGGCCGCCGCTGTGGCAGACAGGCGCTGGTATATTTCAGACTTTGTCTGGTCAACCTGGGAGGCCAAGGGGCCAAAGAACGGCAGCGGCAAGATGCCGGTAATCTCTGATCTGCCAGTGGAAAAAGCTCCATCCCATGAGCGTAAGGGATTTATCTTTGTCAGCCGCTGGATTGCAAACAAAGGCCTGGAGGAGCTCCTGGAAGCTTATGCTACAGCCGGGCTTGATCCAGAACAGTGGCCTTTGACTCTGGTAGGTTTCGGCCCTCTTGAAGCAAAGGCAGATGAATACATCAAGGCAAACAATGTGCGCGGCATTATCCGCCCAGGATTTGTCAGTGATGGAGAAAGGAATCGTCTCATTCGCCACGCCAAATGGATGGTGACCCCACCGAAGACAAAGGAAGATCTTGGCCTGACGCCTATTGAATCAAGACACGTCGGCGTGCCAGCCATCATCACTCGTGATGGCGGTGTACCTGAGGCAGGTGGCCGCCACAGCCTCATTTGTGAGCCAGGGGATGTGGCGGGCTTAAGAAAGCTGCTGCAACAGGCGGCCGCCATGAACGAGGCAGACTACCAGAAGCTTTGTGAGGATACTTACCAGGAGCTCATGGAGTATCTGAAGCCGCTTTCTGTTTATCTGGACAGTTATAAAGAACTGCTGGGAGGTGGCGTTGTCAGCCAACCCGTCACGGCTTAGGAATTTAAGGCAGCGAATTTTTTATCAAAAGGTGAATGCAGGAATAAATGTCGTGAGTTCACTTTATTTTTAGATGCTTAAACCATGAATGACATCAGCATAATCGAAGGCCTGGCCAAGCCACAGTACCTGTTTCAACCTCATCGCGTGGTCTCTCGTATGTGCCAGCAC
>Ga0182737_1001569_pt1 | contig 21782 bp, 20 predicted proteins | sample eDN5th30CBELigOP_FD_128878 | JGI IMG/M metagenome (GOLD analysis project Ga0182737, IMG submission 128878) | Enriched Organic Plus compost microbial communities from Emeryville, California, USA - eDNA 5th pass 30_C BE-Lig OP (version 2) (version 2) ...
CTCCTGGCTGAACTCGCGAACTTTCGAGCGGCCACGATGGTCAAAAATCACAATACCGTCATGCTCCAGCTCAATCAGAGCCTCACGCACGGGCACACGGCTGACCTGCAACTGATCTGCGAGACTGATTTCACTGATGGCGCTGCCTTCGTCGATCTCGCCCGAGATGATGGCCTTGCGCACGCGCACGGCGACCTCATCCGCCAATGTGGAGCGACGGATGGCTTTGAGGCTTTTTGTGTGAGAAGTAAGTCGCGGCACAATGAATATTGTATACAGTATGTGATTAGACGGAATCGTGAGATGCTGTCAATGTGATTTTTGAACGGAATTTAGCTCAAAAGATCAGGGCGGTTACGCCGCGTTCTTTCCAGAGCTTGTTCACGCCGCCATGCATCTATTCTTGCGTGATTTCCAGACACCAGCACCTCTGGTACAGCCTGGCCCTCCCAAACGGGGGGGCGTGTGTAATGCGGATGATCGAGGATTCCCGAAGCGCCAAAACTCTCCTGAACTGCTGATTGTTCATCTCCCAACACACCCGGAAGTAGCCTGACAATGGCATCAATCACCACGACGGCTGCAATGGCCCCGTTTGTCAGCACGTAGTCGCCAATGGACAGTTCCTCATCCACCATGTGATCCACAATGCGCTGATCAACGCCTTCGTAGTGGCCACACAGAAGGACAAGATGCTCTTCACTGGACAGTCGCACGGCATCCTGCTGGCTGAATCGTTTACCCTGGGGGGTCATATAAATGACACGCGATTTTTCACGCTTCACCTTTTGAATGGATGCTGCCACTGGCTCAGGTCGCAGCACCATGCCGGGGCCGCCGCCATAGGGCATGTCATCCACCTGACGATATTTCCCCAGTCCATGTTCGCGCATATCATGGGCATGTAAATGTAAAGCTCCTGTCTGCTGGGCGCGGCCCATCATGCTCTCCCGTAATGGGGCCAGGACTACTTCAGGAAACAAGGTGATGACATCAATCTGCATGTGAATGCGCACGCTACTAAGGTTGTATGCAGGTGTCCATGAGAAAGCGGTGGCATTTATTTGATTTATGTCTCGCCTCATCTATTTTCGCAGATGAACTTGATTGAAAAATCATCATATCTTTTGTTTTGAAAACGCGTCATAGATATAGGTACACCGCCGAAGTTCTTAAATCAGTTTGGTGTGAGGTTCTTGAGGAGAGGGGAATTAAAAATGCGTCCATGGAGGAGTGTCTGACTGATGCCCAATTGGTGATGACAGCCGAATTGTTGCTTGTTGATCAGGGGTTAAAGCCCATGCATTGCTCCAGTGGTATAATTTCACCAAGGCAGGCGCTAGTCATGAGTGAGTTATTAAACAACAAATTCACTCATTTGCAGGCCGAGGTATGGGATGATTGTATTACAGTCTGGCATATCGAAGTTGTTCAACGTTTAATGTTGGACGATTTCATGTACTATGGGAATGACGTGCTTGATGCTGTGAAGGCTTGCATCAAGTCCTCCACCATGGGGGAGCTTCTCGGCAATGGTGTTCGAAATGTGAACAAGGCGAAAGTCCAGGTGGCCTTCAGTATCAGAGGAAGGGATATTCCCGGCACCTTCAACACAACCCATGACCATGCGTATAAAATCGCAATGTCACGTAAGATCGCTTACGAAGTGGTATTTAGAAATCGTGTGTCCTTTAATATTCATTACTTGCATGAGGTTGCCGAAATCAGGAGCTTTTCAGGTTCGCACCCGCGCTGGTCCAATGCTCAGAGGGTTAAAAGGGAGATGAAGGATTCATGTATAAAGTATCTCCTCCAAGAAATTTCGATGATACGACCAGAAATTGTTTCTGAATCGGCGGTTAGATATATTGATCCGTTCGATAATGAAATAACCACTGTCGATATACTTCTAGAGACGGTAGCGGTAAAAATTAAATTCGGAAGGACAGCTCAAAGGATTGTTGACCAGATGAAAACAACGGAACTAATAACGGGCCTTCCGTGTATAGCGTACAACCCTAATCTTAAGCCCCGTTTCTTGAAATCATTGAAAGGTGATATCACGATAGTCAGAGAAATTAGACATCTGATGAAATTGATCAAACAATACAGATGAAGCAGATGTATGGGCTGGATAACTTAGTTCATCATCTGATCGTGAATCTCACTGATGTGGATCTCCATCAATCCCAGCAGAACTTCCAGGGTCCAGGAAAGGTGATTTCCTGAATGCCAGTAGGCTGACCACGAGCGCTTGTGTGTTGGAGCATCAAGTCTTACGAGTAGGGACTTGTAGGATGTGGGTGGAGAATGGCTTTTGACGGCCCACATCGGGAGCATGGAAATGCCATGACTGGCCTGAGTGATATTGTGAATGCTTTCAATACTGGGAAGCACCGTTATGGCGGGCGGCAGTGCATGCACTTGCCGACTGAACTGGCGTGTCAGTAATTCTGAAGATTCTACGTCAGGCACATACACAGGATATTCCTTGAGAGTGGACCATGAAATATTGGAGGCGCTGGCGAGCGGGTGCTCAGAGGATGAATAGAAACCTAAGCGCTCCTGGAAGATCACTTTACTTTGCACGTTATCAGGCATGTCCTCTGTGGGGGAGCAGTAAACATCAATCTTGCCGCTGGAAAGGGACGCACAACATTCTGCTGTAGTGCCCGTAGGGGTGACGTTTAGTAATACACCTGGCATGCATTCTTCAAATCCGTGAAGCACGGCGGGTAACAGTTTTGAACAAAGTATTTCAGGAAGAGAGATGCGTAGTGTCTTTTCCTGGCTCTGCAGGCATTTAGCTGCATCATGCAAATCGTGAATGCGGTTCAGTATTTCATTTGCGAATGGAATTAATCGTAACCCTGCACGCGTCAGGCTGACTTTAGGGCCTTTTCGCTTAAACAGTTCACAGCCTAATTCCGTCTCGAGTCCGCGAATGCCATGGCTGATTGCGGAGGGGACAACATTCAGCCGCTGTGCGGCTGTGCCAAAACATTGTGTCTTCGCAGCCAAAACAAAGGCCTGAAGTCGGCGTAAGTCGAGATTGCTGACCTCAACAGGCAGGTCGCCGCTCGTGTCTAAAACCGAAGGTTGATGATGTTTCACTTTACTAAACATGTGTTGCGTTAAAGAAAACTCAATTTTTTGTTAGTTCATGGGGGTATAAGGAATATGCTTAAGGCGTCCTAGATCATTGAGTTCCAGTAATGGACGAATGAGAAGTAGCCATCTGCATGCCAAATACTTGTGAGATGAACGTATCGTCACAATCCATGAGGGTTTGGGTGTGATGGTGAAAATGTTTCAACATGGGGCCAAAACGCGTGGCATGTGCAATGCTGAATCATGGAGTGCCTAATGCTTATGGCATCTCACAAGGGGATGAACAGAGGTCATGAGGCGAATGCGGATGTCATCGGGACATCATGCGTTCCCGGTACGTAACAGCAATCCCATATCAGTGCAGACTCATACACATGCCATGAACTATTGTCATACATCCATTGTTGTAAACGGAACCCAAGAAAGGCGGCGTCAACGTCCGTGGTGGCAGGTCGCAGTTTCGGTTGCCGCTGTCATCGGTATGCAGGGGGCCGCTTTGTACGGAGCAAATCCACCGACATCAGAAGTCAACACCACAGGTCTTGCCGTGACTGATACAGAGGTCGTAGTAGGCCAGCTGCACTCAGCTACGGGCACCATGGCGATCAGTGAGACTGGTTCCATCCAGGCTGAGCAGCTTGCCATAGACCAGATCAATGCTGCCGGTGGAGTCCTTGGCCGTCAAATCAAAGTGATTCAAGAAGACGGTGCCAGTGACTGGCCTACCTTTGCAGAAAAAGCTAAAAAGCTTCTTGTGAATGACAAGGTGGCGTCAGTCATGGGTTGCTGGACTTCAGCATCACGCAAAGCTGTGCTGCCTGTCTTTGAAAAAGAAAACGGCATGCTCTATTATCCTACATTCTATGAAGGTCTGGAGCAGTCCAAGAACGTCATTTACACAGGTCAGGAAGCTACACAGCAGATCATCGCCGGTCTTGATTGGATAGCTAAGGAAAAAGGAGGCAAAACCTTTTATCTTATCGGTTCTGACTATATCTGGCCTCGTACCTCTAACAAAATTGCCCGCAAGCACATTGAAAACGTGCTGAAAGGTAAAGTGGTGGGTGAGGAATATTATGCATTAGGACATACTCAGTTTGGTTCCTTGATTAACAAGATTAAGCTGAAAAAACCTGATGTGATTTATGCCATCGTCGTAGGCGGCAGCAATGTCTCCTTCTACAAGCAGTTGAAAGCAGCGGGCATCACCTCTGATAAGCAAACCTTGCTAACCATCTCGGTAACAGAAGATGAAGTGCTCGGAATCGGTGGTGAAAACCTGGTGGGTTTCTATTCTGCCATGAAATACTTCCAAAGCCTGGAGAATGAAAACAACCAAGCTTTTGTAAAAGCATTCAAAGATAAGTACGGTGCAAATAGTGTGATTGGTGACGTGACTCAGGCCGCTTATCTTGGGCCATGGCTCTGGAAAGCTGCTGTTGAAAAAGCCAATAGCTTCGATGTGGACAAGGTGGCGGCAGCCTCACCAGGAATCGAATTCGACAAAGCGCCTGAAGGGTATGTGAAGGTTCATGAGAACCATCACCTTTGGAGCAAGTTGCGCATTGGTCAGTGGCAGGAAGACGGGCAGGCGAAAGTTCTTTATGAATCCGAGCTCATCGAGCCAGATCCATTTCCAGAAGGTTATCAATGATATCTATTGTTATAGCTGATCTGAATTGAATCTAAATTTGGAGTTGGTGGATTGGGAGGAAGAGGGGCAGGAGTCTCATTATATAATATGATCTCAAGCGTATTCCCTCCCTCCCAATCCTAACATCTCAATGACTCAAAATTGAAGTGCAGTTGGTAAATTAGTCGAGTTGGAAGATGAACTGGGCCGCATCATTTTAGATCGCGCAAACTGGTTCAGTAGTTTCAGGAACTTAATTGTCGCTTTTATGGAATACACATGGGCTGAACTTAGGGATATTTTTGTGATGCAGGGCTTCTCTGGCATCAGCTTGTTCAGTGTGCTTTTGCTGATGGGGCTGGGCCTGGCATTGATCTTTGGCCAGATGGGCGTGATCAATATGGCCCATGGTGAATTTATGGCCCTGGGGGCCTATACAGTTTATTTTTGTTCGGAATGGACAGCCTCTCATGCGCCAACCTTCGGACCCTACTACTTTCTCATCGCCATTGTCCTGGCCTTTTGTGTCTGTGCCGCATTGGGCGCGCTGGTTGAATGGTCCATGATAAGACATTTGTACCACAGGCCGCTGGATACGCTGCTGGCTACCTGGGGGTTAAGTTTGATTCTCCAGCAGGCGTATCGCTCTGTTTTTGGAGCGCGTGAGGTGACTCCGTCCCTTCCTGATTGGTTGATGGGTTCTTTTCAGATGTCTGATAGCATAGATATTCCTATTAACGGCGTCTTCGTATTAGGGTTGGCAATTTCGGTAACCTTGGCGGTACTATTCTTTATGTTTAAGACGCCCTTTGGGCTTCGTCTCAGGGCCACGGTGCAGAATAGAAAAATGAGCGCCGCCGTTGGGATTAATACGGGACGTGTTGACCGTCTGGCGTTTGCCGTTGGCTGTGGTATTGCTGGCATAGCAGGGGCGGCCTTTACCACCATCGGTTCTACCGGCCCGGATAGCGGCAGTCGTTATATTGTTGATGCCTTCCTTGTGGTGGTTTTCGGTGGGGCGGCCAGTCTAATGGGTTCGGTGGTCTCCGCCTTCGGGATTGCGCAGGCGCAGTCTATCCTCGAATTCTTTTTGGAGGGAACCAAAGGCAAGGTGGCAACATTACTGTTCATTGTGGCCATACTTATGTTCCGTCCGCAGGGGCTTTTCCCGGGCAAAGTACGCGCCAACTAACTTAGTTAGTCAACTTATGAGTCACTCTAATTTGAAAATACCAATGGTTTCGAGTCACTCCTTCACTCCAATCATCAATTATGTTTAAGACTTTGTTTAAGAACAAGACGGAATGGACAGGCTTCGTCGTTATGGTGGTGGTACTGGCGGTGGTTCTGCCGCTGTTGTTACCCATCTTTCGACTAAACCTGGTGGGTAAGTATCTAACGTATGCTTTCGTTGCAGTAGGGCTCGTATTGTTGTGGGGCCGCTGTGGTGTGTTGAGCCTCGGACAGGGGGTGTTTTTTGGGCTGGGTGGTTATTGTATGGCCATGTTCCTTAAGCTGGAGGCATCAGATCCAGTAAGCACTTCCATTCAGTCAACGCCAGGAATTCCAGACTTTATGGACTGGAACCAGTTGACGGAATTGCCTTCATTTTGGGTGCCCTTTCAAAGTTTCCCGTTCGCCATGCTTGCCGTGATTGTTGTGCCTACGCTGGTGGCTTTTTGTATTGGATGGGCGTTGTTTCTACGCCGAGTTGGCGGGGTTTACTTTGCAATCATTACCCAGGCTCTGGCCTTGATTCTATCTTTGGGTATTGACGGCAACCAGGGTTTGACGGGTGGAAGAAACGGCATCACTGACCTGCGGACGCTGCTCGGTTGGGATATCCGCTCCACCTCAGCCCAGTATATCTTGTACTTTGTAAATCTCCTACTGCTCTTTTCGTGCGTGGTTGTTTCGAAATATGTCATTAACACACGCATGGGCAGGGTGCTTGTCGCCATACGTGACCGCGAGGACCGCGTAAGATTTTCAGGTTACAATGTGGCCGTGATGAGGGCCTTCACCTTTGCACTGGCCGCTATGTTTTCAGGCATAGGGGGTGCCATGTTTGTGCTTCAGGTCGGGTTTATGTCACCATCATTGGTGGGCATTGTGCCATCCATTGAAATGGTCATCTTCTGTGCGGTGGGGGGAAGGTTGTCTGTCATTGGGGCAGTTTATGGTTCACTCATAGTAAACTTCGGTAAGACAGCGTTTTCAGAGGCCTCTCCTGAGACATGGCTTTATTTAATGGGGGGTACATTCATCGCGGTGGTGATGTTTTTCCCAAATGGCCTGGCAGGGGTGGTGGAGAGAATCTACAAAAGCAGCCGACTCAATAACATGCTTGTAGGGTTGCCCAAAGTCGGACGCTATTTCAAGCAGGTTTCAGGAACGTCTGATGTTTCATTAAAAAATTCAAGTACGGAGGCAGGAAAATAGAACATGAGCTTGTCAACAGAACATGAATATCTTCTGGAGGTCGAAGGTCTCGGTGTATCCTTCGATGGCTTCAAAGCAGTGGATGATTTTAACTTCTACATGAGTCGTGATCAGGTGCATGTCATCATCGGGCCAAACGGAGCAGGAAAAACTACCGTGCTTGATTTGATCTGCGGACGCACGCAGGCAACGAGTGGCAGCATTCGTTTCAACGGTAAGGAGATTCGTGGAAAGAAAGCTCACCGTATCGTGCGAATGGGGGTTGGTCGTAAGTTCCAAAATCCTTCTATTTATGAAGGTCTCACTGTGCTGGAGAATTTGGAACTATCACATCCCAAAGGACGCGGTGTATTTAGCTGTCTCACTTTTCGCCGTACTGAAGAAATTCAGAAGCGAATTGAGAGTGTGGCTGAAGAGATTGGTCTTTCTGATCTTCTGGATACAGAGTCAAGCATCCTTAGTCATGGACAGAAGCAATGGTTGGAGATTGGCATGTTATTGATGCAGGACTCGGATCTGGTCATGCTAGATGAGCCGGTGGCTGGAATGAGCGTCAGGGAGCGGGCTGAGACAGCCAAACTTATTAAGAAGATTTCAGCCAACCGTTCCATTGTAATCATTGAGCACGACATGGAATTCGTAAAGCAGATTGCGGATCGTGTAACGGTCATGCACCTGGGCAAGGTCCTGGCAGAAGGGTCCATGGAATCTGTTCAGAATAATCCCAAGGTAATAGAAGTTTACATCGGACACTAATCATCATGCTGGACATTGAAAAACTCAAAGTGGCCTATGGCCAGAGCGTCGTGATTGAAGACATGAGCTTTAAAGTTGGCGAAAGCGAGATTGTTGGTATTCTCGGGCGCAATGGCATGGGTAAAACTACGCTGTTTCGCAGCTTGATCGGGATGATACCCACTGAAGATGGAAAGGTTTCACTGGGAGACAAGGAAATCACCCATGATGCCTCACATAAGCGTGTATCAAAAGGACTGGCGTTTGTTCCCCAGGGCAGGATGATCTTTCCCTACCTGAGTGTTTATGAAAATCTCATAAGTGGCGCCCGGGGCTCAGATCGTGAGTCAGACCTTAGGGAAATATATGCGCTATTCCCCGTTTTGCGGGATATGAAAAACCGTAAAGGCGGCAACTTATCTGGTGGTCAGCAGCAACAACTGGCGATTGGTAGAGCGCTGATGACCAAGCCCAGCGTCCTGCTTCTGGATGAACCCACCGAGGGAATTCAGCCTTCCATCATCAAAGATATCTCACGTTCATTGCGTGAGATTCGAACGATGAAGAATCTGACCATCGTGGTCAGTGAGCAGGTGCTCAGCTTTGTCATGGACACCTGTGACCGTATCATGGTGATCGAGAAGGGCTCGATTGTCCGCGAGGATAAGACTGAAGATGTAGATGCGGAACAAATCCGCAAAATGCTATCCGTCTGATCCTCCGGCTTACCCAACCAACCTGTTTGGCAAACAACAAAACATAAACTCAATAACATGGAAACACTGATCAAAGTTGACCTAAAAGCCACGCCTGAGTCACAGGACTATTTGCATAACCGCTGGCATCCCGATTTGCCGATGGTTGCTTATGTAAAACCTGGAGCCGAATTCAGGGTGGAATGTATTGACTGGACTGGTGGGCAGATTGTCAATGACAACAATGCTCGAGACATTCTGGAAGTAGACCTTACCAAAGTTCACTATTTAAGCGGACCTATCGGAGTGGAAGGCGCTGAACCAGGTGACCTGCTGGTGGTAGATTTGCTGGATGTAGGCGTGCTGCCTGAATCAGCATGGGGCTTCACCGGCCTGTTTGCCAAGTCTAATGGCGGCGGCTTCCTTACAGAGCACTACCCTGATGCTCGCAAAGCCTGCTGGGATTTTCATGGCGTTTACACTTCATCACGTCATATCCCAGGAGTCGAGTTCGCAGGCATCATGCATCCAGGCTTGATCGGCTGTCTGCCATCAAAAGACATGCTGGATATCTGGAATAAGCGTGAGAAGGAACTGTACGACACCAACCCAGATCGTGTGCCAGCTTTAGCGACGCTGCCTTACGGCCCGACTGCGCACATGGGCAAGCTGAAAGGCGAGGCCGCCGCTGCGGCAGCTGCTGAAGGCGCCCGCACTGTGCCGCCACGTGAACATGGTGGCAACTGTGACATCAAAGATTTGACGCGTGGCTCCAAAATCTTCTTCCCTGTTTATATTCCAGGCGGCGGTTTGTCCATGGGGGACATTCACTTCTCACAAGGCGATGGCGAAATCACCTTCTGCGGAGCTATTGAAATGGCAGGCTATCTGGATCTGCGTGTGAACATCATCAAAGGCGGCATGGCTAAATATGGGGTGGTCAATCCTATCTTTATGCCCAGTCCGATCCAGCCAAACTATACTCGCCATCTTATCTTTGAAGGCATCTCCGTGGATGAGCAAGGCAAGCAGTACTACCTTGATCCGCATGTAGCCTATCGCCGTGCCTGTCTTAATGCCATCGAATACATGAAGAAATTCGGTTACACCGGTGAGCAGGCTTATGCGATCCTTGGCACAGCGCCTGTACAAGGCAAGATCAGTGGAATTGTAGATATCCCGAATGCCTGCGCAACGCTGTATCTTCCAACAGAAATATTTAACTTCGACATTACGCCTAATGCTGACGGGCCGACTCCCAAGACCTTTGATACGGATCTTGCGGTGGTTGTCTGATTTTAGTTGAGTAATGCCACCTAAACTTACCTGTTGAAGTTATGCCTGGTTATCCATTTCAGTGTACGGAGTGTGATGATGAGTTCACATTGTTTCGCAGTATTGCCGAGCGCTCAAAACCCGCCGCTTGTCCAGACTGCGGCGGCGTGGCTCAGCGCCTCGTCTGTGCTCCGAACCTTGCTTTGATGAGTCCCATTCGGCGCAATGCTGCCGTTCGCAATGAGCGCAGTCAGCATGAGCCACGCATCAGCAACAGCAAAGGACATACTTGCCGAAGCGGTTGCGGATGTGGCGGGCCCAAGTCAAAGATAGCGGACAAACCACTTGCCAAAACAAAGCTGGGCGACGTCAAGGTTCAAAAGAAGCGAAACGCCAGACCCTGGATGCTTGGGCATTGAGGGACTTGCTCTACTAGGGTGGAACGGCTGCGAATAAAGCCTGTCGGCTATGAGGAGATATACCTATGATGTTGGCAGGGGAGTTCTCAAGAAATGTTCCATCAGCAGATAAGCGCATCAAGATCGGCTTTGTCAGCTCTCTTGATGCGCTTGCCGTCATGCAGGGGGATGGTACTGCATCATCTTCTTCATTGAATGATGGCGGCGACTCGTCACAGAAGTGGTCGCCAGTCTCCTGTCAGGCGTATTCCAATATTGTTCATCAGTTATTGAATGGAACCTTGCAGGGCGGGCTTGTTCCTTTTGACCTGTTTGCTGTGAATCTGCTGGCACAGCCGCAACAATACAGGCGCTGGGCTGTCCTTGGAGTTCATGTTCGCTGTTCCTGGGAGTTTCTTGCCGCTCACCATGCCCACCGATGGCTGGGTAAAGTTAGTGAGGGGAAGAGGCACGCCTCGGCGATGGGTGAGTTTCGTATTGCCATGGCAGGCTGCCACCCCATCGTAAAGCGAAGAATAGATCGTTGGATGAAAAAACATCACGGGGATGATGTTCAATTAAGTTATCACGTCTTGCCGGTAAAACTTATGCGCCGCGCTATAGAGAGCGGCGCCATGGATGCCGTGGCATTGCCAGCACCATGGGGGCACGCCGCCCAGTTCGATGGCTTGGGTATGGTAGAACCCACGCTGGAGCAAAACGGTTGGGATCTGGGCATGCTTCTAGTGGTTGATCGAGATGCGGTAGAGAACCTGCCTTTATTTTTCAAACAGATGAAAGCGTTTGTCAGTCATGCCGCAGACCACACAAAGAAAATGTCAGATGTGGAGATAGCCAGGCATGTGCTGCGACGGGACCTTTTTGGTAATGTCTCAGAAGAGATCATGCTTCAGGCCGCCAGTGCAGCGGCTGCTTCACAGCCTATTGTTTTTGATGTGCCACCAGAGCACCTTTCCTCCAGATTAACTCTTCTAACGGAGTTTGGCATCCTGAATACAGTTGCCTCCCCAGCTCATGAGGTGGCAGCGGCCATGTTGAATGGGTTAAAGTGAGCGTATCTGTGACGGAGCTTTCGAGCGGTGCTCACTGGGTCGCCAGCCAATCCATTTCTTAAACGTGTTTGAGAAAACAAAAGGATTTTGATAACCGACGAGATGCGCGACAGTTTCCACCTTTTCATCGGTTGAAGCCAGTAGTTCAGCCGCGCGTTTCATGCGCAGCCAGGTAAGGTGACGCAGTGGAGGGCGACCAAGCTGCTGCACACACAGGCGTCTTAGATGCTCGCCACTCATGAATGCTTCTGCGGCCAGGGAATCAACCGTCCAGTCCTCAGACAAACGTGGATTTACCTGTTCCCATAAACGTGACAGCCGTTCATCCATCTGCCAGGGTTGGGCGAATTGTTGCACATATCCTTGCAGCAACTCTATCCAGTGGTGTTGAGCTGCTGCTGATGCGTCATGCTCAGCCTCTGCATACAGTCCCTCCATGGCATACACCAGTGCATCACTTTGAAATTGGGCAAGCATGGGGGAGCTTGCTGTGATGAGAGGGCGGGTTTCCGGGATTGAATCATACCTCACCCACACAAAATGCCAGGGTCTGCCAGGCACTGCGTGAAACGCATTGAGCATGTGCGGAGGCAGCAGACAGGCCATGCCTGACTTACAAACACGCCATTTTCCATCCACAAGAATTCGTCCCTCGCCACCATGGCAGGCCATAAAGTAGGTGCCGCTCTGTTTCATGCGTACAATACGATAAGGAGCCTGAGCGTAACAGATCCCAGCATGCGAGATTCGATGAGTTTTCAGACCATTGCATATAGGTGCATCTGACAGCCACGGACGCCTGTCACCAGTATCTGCACGCAGAATCTTCTGCCGGGTTTTGCTTCCCAGGATGTGGGTTTCAGATAGGTCATCGTGCATTGTGCTTATGCGGTTTAAGACAGCATTTTTGCAGAGGGGACGTTATGATGTCATCCAGAAAAATTAATCTTGTCATCAAACCAACACCATTATGCCGAATCCCTGGACTGGAAAAGGAAATCCCTACACTCGTGAAGAAGTACGCGAGCGTCTGCAAGCCACCCTCTCAAAAGGGGATGCCATCATCGCGGCAGGCGCTGGCACCGGCATCAGTGCAAAGTTCATTGAGCGCGGCGGGGCTGACTTGCTCATCATTTATAACAGCGGGCGCTATCGTATGATGGGGCACGGTTCCACTTGTGGTTTAATGGCCTATGGTGATGCCAATGCCACCGCCATGGAGATCGGGGAATATGAAGTGCTGCCCGTGGTGGAAGATATTCCTGTGATCTGCGGTGTCCATGCCACGGACCCACGCCGACGCATGTGGCACTGGCTTGGCAAGGTGAAGGAAATGGGCTTCTCCGGAGTGAACAATTTTCCAACCCACACTATTGTAGATGGTCACTTCCGCCAGGTGCTTGAGGAAACAGGCATGAGCGTGAAGAAGGAGTTTGAGATGGTTGCGCTCGCACGCAAGATGGACCTGTTCAGCATTGTGTATGTGGCCACGCCTGAAGAAGCAGTTGAAATGGCCAAGGCAGGGGCAGATGCCATCATTGCACACGTGGGCACCACAGTCGGTGGCAGCATCGGCGTGACCAGTGCTGTGGTAAGCTGGGACCACACCTTGAAAGTAACACAGGACATCATCAGTGCGGCCAGTCAGGTGAGGAAGGATATCTTTTTCCTCTGCCATGGCGGTCCGATCAATACTCCTGAAGATGCTGACCATGTCTTGAAGAACACGGATGCAGTAGGATTCGTGGGAGCCAGCAGCCTGGAACGTATGGGTGTGGAAGAGTCGCTGACGAATCTCACCAGAGACTTCAAGAAAATCAAAGCCCCAGCCGCCAGCCGATATGAAGCCTGAAGAAAATCACTTTGTCCAGATTGATGATGCTTCACGCGAGATCAACGCCTGGACACACAACGAATGGTTATGTCGTCCTGATCTGGTCAATGCGGAAAAACTTCTTCTGGTGCGGGCTAACATGCCGCCGATGCACTGTCATCCCTTTCACTTTCACCCTCATCGTGAGGAGATCATCTATGTGCTGTACGGCCGTGCTGAACAGTGGGTGGGAAATGAGTATCGCATCCTGAAAGCGGGGGAAATGGCGCACATCCCACCAGGTACGGTGCATGCCACCTATAACCCTCATCAGGAGCCGCTGGTGTTCCTGGCCATTTTATCACCCGCCAACCTTCCAGATGACCAGGCTGCCATGCCTGATCCACAGGATGTCTCTGATCATGCATCATGGGCCTCCATTCGGAAGGGAATGGCACCTTGTGAAACTCTTGCATGATCCGTGTTTTTAAACGCCCTGCTCACTCGGCATTCCATAGCATCGCTCGTATTATGAAATTCTTCCTCCTCACATTTGCCCTGGTCCTCACTTTTTTGACAGGGCTTCCTCTCCATGCAGCAGACCCCTTGCGCATCTTTATTCGATCCGGCCCCAAGTCTCATGGGCCAGGTCAGCATGACTATCCTCAGTTCCTAAAAGAATGGACGGCACTTTTGAGTGAACGCGGCGCGAGCGTCAAGGGTAAAGAGGGTTTTCCAACAGCGCAGGAACTGGATAACACGGATGTGCTGATTCTCCATGCACAGGAGGCAGGGAACATCGCCATTGGTGAGGAAAGAAAGAACCTGCTAAATTACCTGAAGCGCGGCGGCGGCATTGTGGTGATTCATGCAGGGGCGGTGTCACGTGACCCTGAGTGGTTCAAAACCATCGTGGGCGGATCATGGAAGTATGGAAAAACAAAATTCCTTGAGGGGCACATGAGTCTCTACTTTACCGATCGTGAAAACCCCATCACCAGGGATGTGTCCAACTTTGACATAGAGGATGAGATCTACTATGACATGGAGCTGTTGCCGGACATTAAGATTTTGGCCGCAGCATATACGCCAAACAAAACGGGCGCTCGCGATGCCAAAAAGGCTGAGGCTTCCACACAAGGTGGTAAGCAGGTCAGCATCTATGATATTCAGCCGCAGATATGGACCTATGAAAAGGATGCCTATCGTTCCGTGGTGTTTCTTCCCGGCCATCTGTATGATAACTTCTCACATAACTCCATTCGCACGCTGCTTCTCAGGAGCATTGCCTGGGCAGGCAAACGTGAGAATGTAGATGAACTGTGCAAGCCAGAGGAACTTGGTGATGCATTGCGCTATGCCGTCGGTGGCCCTTCACGTCCACAGGAGGCGGTGAAGAAGATAGAGGTGCATCCAGATTTCGATATCTCACTGGTGGCGGCAGAGCCATTGATCAACAAAGCCATGAACCTTGACTGGGATGATAAAGGCAGGCTGTGGGTGGTGGAAACACCTGAATATCCTAATGGTCTCAGGCAGGCGAATGTGGACGCCTGGAAGGAATCAGGTTCCGTCAAGCCTGGCAACTATGAGCGGGAGCCCTTGGACCGTATTAGTATCCTGACAGATACCAATGGGGACGGCGTGATGGATAAGAAGCATGTTTTTGCTGATAAGCTGGAACTCGCCACCAGTTTTGTGTTGTACAAAAACGGGGTGCTGGTGTCCGCTGCTCCCGACATCTGGTATCTTGAGGATACCGACGGTGATGACGTGGCTGATAAACGTACCAAGGTTTATACCGGACTCGGCACAGGAGACACTCATGCCGTAATGAATAACCTCCGCTGGGGGCTGGACGGCTGGGTTTACGCCACCCATGGATACAGCGCCGGCGATGTAACTGCCCTTGGCAAGCCCAATGCAGAACCCGTTCGCATCAGCTCTGGCGTGGTACGTTTCCGTCCAGATGGCAGCGCCATTGAAATGTACTCCAGCAAGGGCGGCAATACGTGGGGATTGGATATTACCTGGGATGGTCAGGTCTTCTGGACACAGCCCACCAGTGGCACTGTGTTCTTTCACACGGTACTGCCTGAATACATTTTGGCCAAAGGCAAGATTCCAGGCACTGACTCCTATAAAGGCATGATCACAGGCCAGAAAACCTACCCCTCCATGTCATGGCCGCAGCAGGCCTATGTGCAGATAGATCAGGTCGGTGCATTCACTGCCGCAGCAGGCTGTGCTATTTATGAGGGCGGCACATGGCCGGAGAAGTGGAGTTATAGTTACTTCACCACGGAGCCAACGGTAAACATCGTTCATCACGAATTCGTAAAAAAAGATGGCGTAAGTGTTACTCCATACAAAGAGGCGGGGCGTGAGGAAACCGAGTTCATGCGCAGCACAGACCTTTGGTTCCGCCCGATTGAAACACGCATTGGGCCAGATGGCGCCTTGTACGTGATTGATTTTTACAATCAGGCCGTCATTCATAATGACACACGCGGCCCTATCCATGGGCCGGCTAATGCCGCAGTGCGTCCTGACCGTGATCATTACTTTGGCCGCATCTGGAAGATTCAGCACAAGCAGGCAAAAAAACTCACCGTGCCAGTGCTTGAAAAAGATAATGTGAAGTCGCTGGTGCAAACCATTGAAACCAACCCTAATGCGCATGTCAAAAAGCTGGCCTGGCGTTTGATTCAGGAATCCGGCAAGGGCGGCGCTGATGTGGCTAAGATCAAACCAGAGATGGGCAGCGCAGCCGAGCACTTGTATCATCAGTTTGATGGCAGTTCGAACTATGAAGCAGCTTTAAAAACCTTTGTTGAAGCCACCGATGACTGGAGCCGTTCAGCCATCATTGCCGTGGCATCTTCAGGCAATTCCGTGGCCTGGATTAAAGCTGGCCTGGCTTCCCCTTATGCAGACAAGCTGTCGGACTTTGCGGTGAACGTATTGCCTGCCGTGGTGAACGCGTCAGCCGATCATTCCGCTGCGTTGATCATCGCCTGTACCGAGAACGCCGGGCGGGCTGTCGCTCTCAAGAAAGTCGTTCTTCAAGGCCTGGCGCAACAGATTAAAGGCCATCCGAAATTCGATGATAAACTTTTCAGTGCGTTAAAGAGTCTGCTGTCAGATTCAGAGCTTGCCTCCGCTGTTCTTCCTTTGGTGGCCAGACTGGATCAAAACAAGACACTGGTTCAGGAGATGGGTAAAGTGCAGGAGCCACTATTGGTCACCTTAAAAGATTCAAGCGCTTCCACTGATGCACGTCTGGCCGCCGCCCGTAGCCTGCTGCAGATGCCTGAAGGCGTCCAGCATCCACAGGTTTATGCGGTGCTGGGTGAACTTTTGGCGCATACGGAATCTTCACATGATTTGCAGATTGGGTTGATGGCCATTCTGGATGATACGCCAGCAAATCGTGGGGCCAGTTATCTGGTGGATAACTTTGCTGTGTTACCACTGGTACTGAAAACTCCCGCTTTTGACATCATCGTGAAACGTCCTCGTGTATCTATAGCATTCCTGAAAGCCATAGAAGAAGATAAGATCGCGGCGAAAGATATTGGCCCAGGCAATGTCGCCCGCCTTCGCACCCATCCTGACAAAGCGGTGGCGAGCATGGCGGCATCATTGATGGAAAAGCTCAGCCCACAGACGAGGGAGAAGAACGATGTCATCGCCCGACTGCTGCCTGAAGTGACAAGGCCTGGGAATGTAGCCAATGGCAAAATGATGTTCACCGCCGCCTGCTCCATCTGTCATAAGCTGGGGGATATAGGTATTCGTGATGTCGGGCCACCTCTTGCCGGTATGGGCGCTCATGGCGCGGCTGAACTGCTGGTGCATATTGTGGATCCTAACCGTGAGGTGGATCCTAGCTTCTGGCAGTGGAACATCACCACGAAAAAAGGGGACACACTTGTAGGAGTCATCACCAGCGAAAATGCCGCCAGTGTTAATCTTAGAAACCAGGGTGGGGATTTTGACATCCGTAAAGATGACATCGCTTCACGGGAAAACACCCGTCGCTCCCTGATGCCTGAAGGCCTTGAGGCGCTTGGGCCAGATGCACTGCGAGATATCCTGGCCTTCATGGCAGAAGGTGACAGCAAGTTTCGTGTCTTAGATTTGCGCGATGCTTACACCGCTGATGCCCGGCGTGGTCTTTTCGCTACAGAGGAAAAAACAAGTGACAGTGTGTTCCCCACCAAGTTTGGCAATGTCACTGTGGAAGGTATTCCATTCTTCCTCATGGACCCAGCCAGGAGCAGTAATGGCAGAAGCCTGGTGGTGCTTAAAGGCGGGGGTAAAGATACCGTTGCAAATGTTTATCCACAGAAGGTGGAAATCAGCACAGATGTTACTGCCAAACGACTGCACCTGCTAAGTGGCATCGCGGGTTGGGGCTGGCCTGCCGTCAAGGATGATCGTCCCGCCCTAAAACTCACCATTGAACATACAGATGGCGAGAAAGAAGTTACTGAACTTAGGAACTCTATTGCCTTTGCAGATTACAACAGAGAGATAGAAGTCCCAGGTTCCACGCTGGTTAGTAATGTGGTAAGTCGCGGTCAGTTGCGTCTTATCTCCGTTGAAGTTCGGAAGCCGTCATCTATTAAAAGGGTGACACTGGAAAGTTATGACAATGGCGTCACTCCCGTGGTGGTGGCCATGACGGCTGATGTCGAAGGCCGGGCAGGCAAGGTGGTGAACCAGGCTCCAGCGAAACCTGCTGCTGCATCTGCGACGGGCAATGCTGCCGATGGACCTAAAGAAGGAGGCAAGGGTGATGGGCCAATGGTTCCAGCCGCAGGAATCCAGTGGGAAAGTAACAAAACCAAAGTTCTTGTTATTGGCGGAGGCAGTGCGCATGATTTTGCGACTCACTTTGGAACCACTGATGTTGCCACATTAAGAGCGGCGGGTTTTTCTGTGAACTACACGGAAGATCGCGATCAGGCGACACAAGAACTGGCCAATGCCGATGTCGCCGTTGTCAGTGTGAACCGTCGCTTCTTTGACACGGCTGCTTATCGCAAAGCCTTCATGGACTTTGCTGCAAGCGGAAAGGGCATCATCATGCTGCACCCCGGCACCTGGTATGCCTACCCGCAGTGGCCAGAGTTGAATGCGAGGATCGTCGGAGGCGGTTCACGCGGTCATGACAGACTGGGTGAGTTCAAGGTCAACGTGGTTAAAAAAGATCACCCTGTCATGAAAGGCATTCCTGAATCATTCTCAGTGGTGGATGAACTGTACTATGTGAACGCTGAGAATGTTCCTGAAGGAACCACACCCATTGAAGTGCTGGCAGAAACCAGCCCCAGTCAAAAATACCGTCGGCCTCACCCCAGCGTCTGGCTCGCGCAGCATCCTCAGGCAAAGGTGGTGAACATTGCACTTGGGCATGATGCTCGTGTGCATGAGATGGAGGCATTTAAGAAACTGCTGGTCAACTCAGTTCAATTCGTGAAGCACTGATAGATGCGCGGAGCGGATTCATTCATCTGATATTGATATTTTGCGATAAAGGACAGGCATTTTCGCGTATCCTTTATTCGCTTAAATCACCGGAAGAATGAAGAAGCCGTTATTTACTTTTGCCGCGCTCACCTTGCTCAGCTTGAATGCTGTCGCTTCGACAGTTTTCTACATTGGTGTGAATAATGACTCCAATAGTGAGTTTGAGCAGGAGGCTGGGGGTAGAAATGACAATAAATATTACTGGCATGTGGGTGACTACACGAGCGTAGCAGCCACAGGCGGCGGCTTTGGTGAAAACTGGTTGGGGGACAGCACTAACCCTTCAGGCGCGACAACCTATGAGCGCTGATCAGATGGCAGCAACCCCAGCACCTCGCTTGGATTTGCCCGCGCGATTACAAACGGATTTACCACCAATAACATCTTCTTTAATTTTGATGCGGATCAGGTGGGGAGTGGCAAATCCTTGGATTTCGCAATTGATTTCATCAGCCCTGGGTTTGGGTCTGATGCGACCGAATCAAGACACGATGTGAAGTTCTTCCTGAACGGAGTGGAGTTTCTGACGGTGAATTCTCTCAGCACATCTCAACTGGTCACGGCTTCCATAGATGCCACGAGTATAGCGGCAGGCGAATCCGTGTTGTCCTGGCAGAGAGTTGGTGGCGCCAGTGGCGGTAACTGGATCAGCCTAGATTATGTTTCACTGGTATCTGTTCCAGAACCATCGCGAGTTGTTCTGCTAATGGGGGCGCTTGGTCTGTTGGTGGTTCGCAGATATCGCTAGGTCAACAAAGGCGGGGCAATTCCCGCTTTTGTTATTCTAAAGGATAATTCATGCGACGTTACACGTTGAATCGCCATTCCACTACGTCGCCATCTTTCATGATATACTCCTTGCCTTCAATGCGCAGCTTGCCTTTTTCACGGCATTTGGCATAAGAACCCAGTTCGTTCAGATCATCAAAAGCAACGATCTCACCGGCAATGAAGCCGCGTTCAAAATCGCTGTGAATCACACCAGCCGCCTGTGGAGCTTTCATGCCTTTTACAATCGTCCAGGCGCGCGTTTCTTTCTCGCCAGTAGTCAGGTAGGTATGCAGGCCCAGAAGGCTATACACGCTCTTGATCAAGCGAGACACACCGCTGTCCTGAACACCAAGATCACGCAGATACTCAGAGGCTTCTTCAGGAGAAAGGTCTATCAGCTCGCTTTCGATATTGGCGCTGATCACCACGGCGCTGGCAGCGTGGGAATGCTGGGCATACTCACGGACTTTGCTCACCAGAGGATGCTTGTCTGGCTCATTGGAAGCCGCCGCCAGCTCGTCTTCAGAAACGTTGCAGGCGTAGATGCAGGATTTGCCGGAAAGCAGGAAAAAAGACTTCAGCAGCCTGGCTTCTTCATCGCCCAATTCAAGCGTCACCGCTGGTTTGCCAGCATCCAGATGCGGAATCAACTTCTCGCATAGGGCGACTTCCGCCTGGGCTTCTTTATTGCCACGCTTGGCTTCCTTTTCGTTGCGATTTTTGCGCTTGGTCACGCTGTCCATGTCAGCCAGGATCAACTCGGTGTTGATCACTTCAATGTCACGGATCGGGTCAATGCTGCCATCCACGTGGTGAATGTCTTCGCTTTCAAAGCAACGCACCACATGCACAATCGCGTCCACTTCACGGATGTGGCTCAGGAACTGGTTGCCCAGACCTTCACCCTGGCTGGCGCCTTTTACCAGACCGGCGATGTCCACAAACTCAATCGCCGCATGAATCAGCTTCTGGGACTTGGAAATCTTGCTGAGCGCATCCAGACGTTCATCAGGCACTGTCACCACGCCCTGGTTGGGTTCGATGGTGCAGAATGGATAGTTGGCCGCCTCCGCTTTGCGGGTGCGGGTGACGGCGTTAAAAAGAGTGGATTTGCCGACGTTTGGAAGACCGACGATGCCTGCTTGTAACATGGGGTGGGGAGCTTAGCCGGGATTCAGGAGGGTGCGAGTAAAAATCTCCGACACTTCTCGGGTTTTTCGACTCCCCCTTAGCTGTTGGCAGTATGGATGATCGGAAAGGGATTTCACCCGAGCAGCAATCTTTAACCGCCAGATAATGGCCAAGTTTAATCACCATTGCCGCGAGGCTCCCAATAATGAAAGTGGTGTATCAGGGGAAATGATTATCAACCCCAGTGTTATTGCCTGAGCCGCGAGCAGTCTGTCAAATGGATCAGCATGAATGAGAGGAAGTTCGCCACTAAATATTACAGCGTCGTATTCAATAGGAATACTGTTTAACTGATAGAAATCCATGCGCTCTCTCAGCCAATGCCTGGGAGAATCAGGCAGAGGAAGTTTGCCTGCGGCATATTTTATCGAAATTTCCCACGCGCTCAAATCACTTATATACAGAGCATTGTCTGGATTATTAATAATCTCTGAGGCCCGTTTTGAAAGTTTACCCTGAGGAAGTGCGAGCCAGATGAATGTACAGGTATCAAGGAGATATTTCACAAGCCCCATTCTTTGAGTTCTTCTTCAGTTAGTGGAGCGAATGCAGAATCAGGGATTTCAAACGGAGGATCAAGCGTGTCACCAACTTTGGGACGAGGTGGCTTGGATGGCGCATCAATCGGGACCAGTTTGGCAATCGGCTTTTTACCCCGTGCTATCAAAAACTCTTCACCGTTCTCCACGGCAGCAAGATAACGCGAGAGATGCGTTTTAGCCTCATGGGTAGTAATGGTCGGCATGAAATCATTATGCCACCAAGTTGAAATTAGTCAACTAGACTAACTTTTGCTCGTTTTGCTCATAAAAAACCCTAATCAACAAGCTGTTGATTAGGGTAAAGCTTAAACTTGGGAAGAACAATCTCAGCACCCACAGGTGCCGACAGGAGCATGTTCATGCTCGTGTTCCATGTCTGGAATGCAGTGATCGTCGGCGCAGCAGGGAGACAGGGGGCGATCCATGTCAACTTCTGGAGATTCCAGAGACGGATTCGGCGCCTGTGCAACCAACCCCAGTTCCATAAGGAGCTTCATGTCCTCGTTGGCGCGTGGGTTCACAGTGGTCAGCAGTTTGTCTCCGTAGAAGATGGAGTTTGCGCCAG
>Ga0182737_1001570_pt1 | contig 21767 bp, 20 predicted proteins | sample eDN5th30CBELigOP_FD_128878 | JGI IMG/M metagenome (GOLD analysis project Ga0182737, IMG submission 128878) | Enriched Organic Plus compost microbial communities from Emeryville, California, USA - eDNA 5th pass 30_C BE-Lig OP (version 2) (version 2) ...
ACAACTATGTAAAACGCGACGGCCTGGAGAATGCTAAAACATACAGTGCCCTTCCAGGAACAAGCGAACATGAAACAGGATTGGCTATCGATGTCACAACAATTGATGGGGCCTGTGCCGCGCAAGATTGTTTTGGAGATACGGCAGAGGCAAAATGGCTGGCGAAACATGGACATGAATACGGTTTTATTATCCGCTATCCAGAGGGAAAAGAACATATTACGGGCTATAAATATGAACCTTGGCACTTACGTTATCTTGGCATAGAAGCAGCAACAGAAATTTTTGAAAAAGGTATTACATTAGAAGAATATTATAATGCTGTACCTGTTGATACAGAAACAACAAAAAAATAATATAAAAAGTGCCTAATCCGTTTATTAGGCACTTTTTATGTTATTATCGAGTAGCTTAACATAGGCTAAAAATATTGGAGGAAGTTCATTAGAAAGATAACGAAGGATACACAGTTATTCTTAACTGTTTCATCTATTTTTTTCGAGAGGGGAATATCATGCAAGCACAAACGCAAGAAAAGACTCAACAAGAGCAGAGGCAGTATAGAACCTTTCCGATTTTACTGTCATTTTTAATTGCTGGATTTATCGGTTTATTCAGTGAAACTGCGCTCAACATCGCACTAAACGACTTAATTCAAATTTTCGCCATTCAACCTTCAACTGTTCAATGGTTAACAACAGGCTATTTATTAACACTCGGCATATTAGTTCCTGTATCAGGACTTCTACTTCAATGGTTCACAACGAGACAGCTCTTTATTACATCACTCATTTTCTCCATTATCGGAATGCTTACTGCCGCTCTTGCGCCGAGCTTTGAAGTTTTATTAGTAGCTCGTGTTATTCAAGCCATTGGTACAGCACTGCTTTTGCCTTTAATGTTTAATACGATTTTACTGATTTTCCCGATCCATAAAAGAGGGTCTATTATGGGGCTTATCGGTCTCGTCATTATGTTTGCACCTGCCATCGGTCCAACGATTTCGGGATTGGTTATCGCAAACCTTAGCTGGCACTGGATTTTTTGGCTAGCACTTCCATTCTTTGTTCTTTCCCTTATATGCGGAATTGTGTTTATGGAAAATGTATCAACGATTACAAAACCAAAAATTGATATAGTCTCGATTATCTTATCCACATTTGGCTTCGGCGGAGTCGTGTATGGCTTTAGTGCCTCAGGAGAAGGAGAAGGCTGGGGCAGTTCAAAAGTAATCATTGCTTTACTGGTTGGAGTTATTGCTCTTATTTTGTTTACTATTCGACAATTATCGATGCAGCAACCGATGATGAATTTACGCACCTTTAAATTTCCGATGTTTACATTAGGCGTCATTCTTCTCTTTATTGGGATGATGACCATTCTGTCCTCCATGATTATGCTGCCGCTCTATTTACAAAGCGGGTTGGCGCTATCCGCCTTCGCTGCCGGACTCATTTTACTACCAGGCGGTATTCTCAACGGGTTCATGTCACCTGTTATGGGACGTTTGTTTGACAAATACGGTCCGAAATGGTTAGTTATCCCCGGAATGGTCATTGTAACGATTGTTCTTTGGTTGTTCAGCGGTGTTTCCATGGATACAGCCATTACTCTTATTGTTGCTCTACATATTTTCTTAATGATTGGCGTTTCCATGATTATGATGCCTGCTCAAACAAATGGTTTAAATCAGCTGCCGCCACAGTTTTATCCAGATGGTACTGCCATTATGAATACACTCCAACAAGTAGCAGGAGCAATTGGTACAGCAGTTGCTATAACCATTATGTCAGCTGGTCAAAAAAGCTATATGAGTAACGTGACAAATCCTAATGACCCATTAAATGCTGTTAACTCTTTAAACGCAGGTATTCAAGATGCCTTTGTATTCGCCCTAATCGTCTCCGTGATCGGGCCTCATCTGTGCCTTGTTTATTAAACGTGTAAACGTTGAACAAAAAAACTAACTCCCTTCCGAGTTAGTTTTTTTGTTTGGATATCCAGATAACTATATTGCTTAATTCAATCGCTCGATAAAATCATGTAATTTATCTAATGTGATGAGGTTATAATTACATTTCTGACTATCTTCACAAATATAATTCCCTCTTTTAATAAATGTGCCTTGTTCCCCTCCTTTTCCTTTTGCCTCAGACATAAACATTCCTACTTTCTCATGGGCATTACATAATGTGCAAATTCCTTTTTTATTTAAGCTCGTAAAGGTTCCCTGCAGCCCCTTCAGCTTATGATTATGCCGAGCTATTATATACTTTCTATTGGATCCTTTATCATACCAACTTACATATGAAGTTTCCTTTAAATTCACATTTTCTAAGGTAGGAACCTTTAGCTTCTTTGCTTTCGGAAACAATTTCTTTATCGTTTGCTCTGTTATCGTTTGAAAAGGAATCACATACGGTTCCACTTGTAAAAGAAAGACCTCGGCTCCTTCATTATCTTTCACATCCATAATTGGAATGAGCAACTGTTCTTGTTCCTCACTTATCTCTTCAAACAAACCAAATACTTTTTCTTTTGCAAGCGTCTTTAATGTAGTCAAAACATGTATATCATTAGCAGTTGCATGACCATTTATTAAAATCTGCGTTTGCTTGCGAATAAAGTTATACTGGTCACTTCTTATAAACGGCTCCATCTTTATCACTCCTACTTATTAAAAAAATCTCATCTAGCTTTTACTTTAAAAGATTCACTTTTTTTATTCAATGTAGAAAATGAGTAAGAAACAAATTTGGCATATAAGAAAAAAACGACTTATCGCTCATAATGGCGAAAGTCGATGTTTTTTCTTATACTATCATCCGCTTAATCTAAATTCTGATGATAGTACAAAAAGCACTGATTATCTATATAAAAGATCCCCAGTGCTAACCATTCTTATTTAGAATATACAATCTTCTTAATTGTTTCTACGGAGAGACAATATTCCTCAGCTAATTGATCAATCTTTAACCCATTTTGAAATGACTTTCTAATATGAGTGTTTCGATCATCAATCCACTTTCTGCTTCCAGAACGCGTCCCCCATTTCTGATGAGCTGCTTCTGGTTTTGGAATATAAATCGTTGCTCCTTGAACGTATTTTTGAATTTCATTAATAAGCGCTTCCGGTAAAACAGCCGTCGCTTTTACATATTTCATTTCTGCCAGCTCCTTATTTTTTAAAAATGAAAATAAGGTGCAAAGCCATATATTAGAAATGAATCTATGCTTACTTAGGCGATATTCGTTTAATGAAAAGTCCGCCCCATGCAAAGAATCGCCTTCCCAATACTAGGCTTTGCATGAGTCGCTGCAGATTCTGGCAAGCTTATCCTGTTTGCCATTTTCTCCACCTCCTTATAATTCATATTATTATAAAATAAATGACAGTTTCTTGCATCTTGTTTACTTTTATTGAAAAAAACCTCCCATTCATGCGGATTACTCACACATAAATAGGAGGTTTCGAGCCATAAACGCTAGTCAAAATTAGCGTTTGATGTTATAGAAAGATTTCAAACCATCATATACCGCTAAATCACCAAGCTCGTCTTCGATGCGAAGAAGTTGGTTGTATTTTGCGATACGGTCTGTACGTGACATAGAACCTGTTTTAATTTGACCAGCATTTGTTGCAACAGCGATATCAGCGATTGTTGTATCTTCTGATTCACCAGAGCGATGAGAAACAACAGCTGTGTAACCAGCGCGTTTCGCCATTTCAATTGCTTCAAATGTTTCTGTTAATGTACCGATTTGGTTTACTTTGATTAGGATTGCGTTACCTACGCCTTGCTCAATACCTTGAGCTAGTTTTTTCGTATTTGTTACGAATAAGTCATCGCCTACTAATTGAACGCGGTCACCGATGCGCTCTGTTAGTAATTTGTGACCTTCCCAATCATTTTCATCTAAACCGTCTTCGATAGAGATGATTGGGAATTGATTTACTAATTCTTCGTAGAAAGCAATCATTTCTTCAGATGTTAAGCCTGTACGTCCTTCACCAACAAGATCATATTTACCTGTTTCTTTGTTGTAGAACTCAGAAGAAGCAACATCTAGTCCTAAGTAAACATCTTCGCCTGCTTTATAGCCAGCTTTTTCGATTGCTTCGATAATTACTTCAAGCGCTTCACGGTTAGAACCAAGGTTTGGAGCGAATCCACCTTCATCACCAACTGCTGTGTTTAAACCTTTAGAAGCAAGAACTGATTTTAATGCATGGAATACTTCTGCACCCATACGGATTGCTTCTTTAAATGTAGGAGCTCCTGTTGGAAGAATCATAAATTCTTGGAAGTCTACGTTATTATCTGCATGTGATCCACCGTTAATGATGTTCATCATTGGAGTTGGTAATTGCTTCGCATTGAATCCGCCAAGGTAACGGTATAATGGTAGCTCCGCAAATTGAGCAGCTGCATGAGCTGCCGCCATAGATACACCAAGGATGGCATTTGCTCCTAATTTCCCTTTGTTTTCTGTACCGTCTAAAGCAATCATCGCACGGTCGATGCCTACTTGATCTGTTACATCAAAGCCCATAATAGCTTCAGCGATAATTTCATTTACGTTATCAACTGCTTTTTGAACACCTTTTCCAAGGTAACGAGATTTATCTCCGTCACGAAGTTCTACCGCTTCATATTCACCAGTTGAAGCACCTGATGGCACGATTGCACGTCCGAAAAATCCGGATTCTGTTCCTACTTCTACTTCTACTGTTGGGTTTCCACGAGAATCTAATACTTCACGTGCATAGACATGTTGGATATATGGCATAATAAATCTCTCCTTTTTTGTTCGTAATTATATAGTGATTAGGGATTTCCCTGTCATCTCAACAGGTTTTTCAACACCAAGCAAATGTAACATTGTTGGAGCTAAATCACCTAAAATACCATCATTTCTTAATGTTACCTCATTTTTTGTCACAATAATAGGCACTGGATTTGTTGTATGAGCGGTCATTGGATTACCTTGCAGTGTTACCACTTCGTCAGCATTTCCATGGTCAGCTGTAATAATCGCTGTCCCGCCCTTAGATATAATTAAATCAACAACACGACCTAGACATTCATCAACTGCTTCAATAGCTTTTACAGTTGGCTCAAGCATACCAGAATGTCCGACCATATCAGGGTTAGCAAAGTTTAAAATAATCGCATCAAAACGATCTTGTTCAATTTGCTCTACTAATGCATCGGTCACTTCATAAGCACTCATTTCTGGTTTCAAATCGTATGTAGCAACTTTTGGTGAAGCAATCAAAATTCTTTCTTCACCTGGGAATTTATCTTCACGTCCGCCGCTCATAAAAAACGTAACATGTGGATATTTTTCCGTTTCGGCAATACGCAGCTGCGTTAAGCCGTTTTGCGAAAGAACTTCTCCTAATGTATTATCAAGATTTGTTGGCTTAAAAGCAACATATCCATCTACTGTTTCCGAAAAGTGCGTTAAGCAGACGAAATGAAGGTGCTTCGGATGCTTGTCTCCGCGATCAAATGAACGGAAATCTTCATTTGTAAACGTGTTTGAAATTTGGATGGCACGGTCTGGACGGAAATTATAGAAAATAACCGAATCATCATTTTGAATCGTAGCAACCGGCTTGCCTTCTGCATCTGTCACAACGGATGGCAGAACGAACTCATCATAAATTCCATTCTCATAAGAGTCGTTTACACACTCAAGTGCTGATGTATAAGCTGGACCTTCACCATAAACCATAGAGCGGTAAGATTTCTCTACGCGCTCCCAACGCTTATCGCGATCCATAGAATAATAACGTCCAGAAATCGTCGCGAATTGACCTACGCCAATTTCCTTCATTACTGCTTCTGCTGCTTCAATATAGCCTTTTGCTGTTTGTGGACCAACATCGCGGCCATCTAAAAACCCATGAACGTATACATTCTTCAAGCCTTCTTTAGCAGCAAGCTTTAACAACGCATACATATGATCAATATGGCTATGAACACCACCGTCTGAAAGTAACCCCATTAGGTGAAGGCTTGTACCTTTTTCCTTAGCATGATTGATTGCATCAAGGAATGTTTGGTTCTGAGCAAACTCCCCATCCCGAATCGCAATATTCACTCGTGTTAAACTTTGGTACACAATTCGACCTGCACCGATATTTAAATGACCAACTTCTGAATTCCCCATTTGCCCTTCAGGTAAGCCGACCGCTTCCCCGCTTGCTGTTAAATGGGAATGAGGATATTGTCCCCAATAACGATCAAAATTCGGTTTTTTCGCATGAAAAACTGCGTTTCCCTTTTGTTCAGGACGGCATCCAAAGCCGTCCAAAATAATTAACGCAACTGGTGCCTTACTCATAACGTCCCGCCTCCAATAATTGTAAGAAAGAAGCCGTTTTCAAACTTGCTCCACCAACTAACGCACCATCAATATCAGGTTGCGCCATATATTCTTTAATATTCTCTGGCTTCACACTTCCTCCGTATTGAATACGGACTTCTTCCGCTGTTGATTGCGTTGTTTGCTTCGCTACAACCGCACGAATATGAGCACATACTTCATTCGCATCTTCCGCTGATGAAGATTTACCCGTTCCAATCGCCCAAATTGGCTCGTACGCAATCACAGTTTGCTTCACTTGCTCTTCTGTTAATCCTTCAAGAGCTTTTTCAATTTGGCCGCCAACAAAATCAAACGTTTGTCCCGCTTCACGCTGCTCAAGTGTTTCACCGCAGCAAACAATTGGGGCTAGACCATGCTTAAAAGCCGCATGTACCTTTTTATTCACGGCTTCATCTGTTTCATTAAACATCTCACGACGCTCTGAATGACCTAAAATGACATAAGCTACATCGAGATCCGCTAATGCCACAGGACTAATTTCTCCTGTAAAGGCACCGCTTTCTTCAAAATGCATATTTTGAGCACCGATTTTAACATCTGTTTTTTCAGATGCTTGAACGAGCTGACCAAGAAAAAGAGCTGGAGCACAAACAACCGTGTCTACTTCATTAGATGCTGGTACTTGCTGACCAATTTCTTTTACAAAAGATGTTGCTTCTGAAAGCGTTTTGTGCATTTTCCAATTTCCTGCAATAATCGGTTTACGCATTTCCTCCATCCCTTCATTCTATTATATGAGCTTTTATTTATCGTTCAACGCAACAACACCCGGCAATTGTTTCCCTTCCATAAATTCAAGAGATGCACCGCCGCCTGTTGAAATATGCGACATTTTTTCAGCCAAGCCAAACTTTTCAGCTGCAGCTGCCGAATCACCACCGCCAACTACACTATATGTATCATTTGAGTCCGCTAAAGCTTGAGCAACTGTTTTTGTACCATTTGCAAATTTATCAAATTCAAATACACCCATTGGACCGTTCCAAATAACAAGCTTAGATTCTTTAATAATATTCGCATATAGTTCGCTCGTTTTCGGACCGATATCAAGTGCCATTTGGTCTGCTGGGATGCTATCAATGTTCACAGCTGTCGCTTCTACATCTGCAGCGAATCTTGGTGCTACAACAGCATCAATCGGCATATGCATCTTTACACCTTTTGCTTCTGCAGCCGCAATAAAGGATTTGGCCAGTTCGATTTTATCTTCTTCAAGAAGAGATGTACCAATTTCATAGCCTTGTGCTTTAACGAAAGTAAAAGCTAATCCACCACCAATGATTAAATGATCTACTTTTTCAAGCAGGTTTTCAATTACATCAATTTTATCTTTTACTTTTGCTCCACCAATAATCGCTGTGAATGGACGCTCAGGATTCGCTAAGGCATTACCTAATACATCTAATTCTTTTTGCATTAACAAGCCAGAAACAGCTGGCAGATAATGGGCTATTCCTTCTGTTGATGCATGGGCACGGTGGGCTGCTCCAAACGCATCGTTAACATAGACATCTGCTAACTCGGCAAATGCTTTCGCTAACTCCGGATCATTCTTTTCTTCACCAGGATAAAAACGAACATTTTCTAATAATAAAAGCTCGCCTTCTTCTAGCTTATTGACTTCAGCTAATACGGCCTCCCCATATGCTTCGTCCACTTTATGTACTTCTTTATCTAATAATTCACTTAATCGCTTGGCAACTGGTGTTAAACGTAGTTCTTCCACTACTTGACCTTTTGGACGACCAAGATGGCTAGCTAGAATCACTTTTGCCCCTTGTTTGACTAAATAAGAAATCGTTGGCAGCGCTGCTTTAATTCTTGTATCATCTGAAACTTGTCCATCTTGCATCGGAACGTTAAAATCCACTCGGCAAAATACACGTTTCCCTTTCAGTTCTACATCTTTAATCGACTTTTTATTCATAGTGTAAAGAACCTCCTTAAAATTGGTCCGTTTTTTATTTATCTGTCAAAAAGGGAGATGCCGATGAAGCCTGACCCTCCCTGTTCTCTTTTTCAGTATAATCTGTTTGCTTTGTTTTATCCAAAAGCAGGTTATTACGGCTATAACTGCACAACCCTATCTATGATATCATTTTCCGTATTATTTTTTTAGTGGAGTTTTAAAAAAATCTCACAAAAGTGAGATTTTTTTAAAAACTTTTTCTTACAATACAATGAACGGGCAGTCCCTCTCCTCATAATCTTGAGAAGGGGGACTGCCCGTAAATTCAACCAATCATTAATTAAAAGAGTGTGATGCTTCACTTTATAATCCTTTAGACGCTATATAGTCAATTAAATCAAGAATTCGATGAGAATAGCCTGTTTCATTGTCATACCAAGATAGTACTTTAACTAAATTACCTTCTAATGCCATTGTGGATAAAGCATCAATCGTAGAAGAAGCAGGACTTCCATTATAATCACCAGATACTAATGGCAATTCGCTATAATTAAGAATTCCTTTTAACTCCCCTTCAGATGCTGCTTTCAATGCGGCATTTACTTCCTCAGCTGTTACATCTTTTTCAAGTTCCACAACAAGGTCTACAATCGACACATTCGGTGTAGGTACACGTACAGCCATCCCGTTTAACTTTCCTTTTAATTCAGGTAAAACTAAAGCAACAGCTTTTGCAGCTCCTGTCGAAGTAGGAATCATATTCTCTGCTGCTGCACGCGCTCTTCGATAATCCTTATGAGGAAGGTCGAGCACTTGTTGATCGTTTGTATATGAATGAATCGTTGTCATCATACCGCGCTTAATTCCGAACTGATTGTGTAACACTTTCGCAAATGGTGCCAAGCAGTTTGTAGTACAAGATGCGTTAGAAAGAACGTGATGACTGGCTGCATCATATTGTTCTTCATTGACCCCCATAACAATCGTAATATCCTCATCTGTTGCAGGCGCTGAAATAATAACCTTTTTCGCTCCACCCTCTAAATGTTTCGCCGCATCTTCTCGTTTTGTAAAGCGGCCTGTGGATTCGATAACAACCTCAACACCTAACTCCTTCCAAGGTAATGACGCTGGATCACGTTCTGCTAACACCTTTGTCTTATGACTACCGACAACTAGATACTCACCATCCACTGATACTTGTTCCGCAAGTGTTCCATGGACAGAGTCATATTTCAACAGATGAGCCAACATATTAGCATCTGTTAAATCATTAATTGCTACAATTTCAATATTTGGGTTTGCCAATGCTGCACGAAATGCCACACGTCCAATACGTCCAAATCCATTAATTCCAACTTTTACTGTCATTATAAATTCCTCCTTGAAGTTCATCCTAGCTTTTCTTTTCAATCAGAGATTAATTCTCGGGCTGCAGCCTCATCTGTAATAAGAACAGTTGTAGCATGTGTCCCCCTTATATAGCTTTGAATGGCTTTCGCTTTCTTTTTACCCCCTGCAACTGCAATCACTTTCTTTTCAGGAGTAAGGTCCTCTAACTGTAGACCGACTGTCAACACTTTATGAACAACTTCTCCACTTTCACTAAAGTAATATCCAAATGCCTCACCAACTGCCTTTTGTTCCACTAATCGTGTTAGAACACTTGGCTCAGACTTTCTTCTTTCCGCCATTACCAACGCTTCTCCAATTCCATGAATGACCATCTCTGCTGACTTTATCCTCGCAATCACTTCTTTCATGGACGGCTCCTTCATCAAGGAAGCATAAACTTCATCACTTAATTGATCTGGAACATAGAGAACTTTGTATGAAGCGTGAACTTTTTGTGCCATTTTTTCAACAATCGTATTAGCTTGATTTTGAGACATTTCGCCGACTCCACCGCGTGCGGGGACAAAGGTAACTCCTTTGCTATATTCATCCGAAACGAGAGAATCTGCCACAGCAGCCATTGTCGAGCCTCCCGTAATAGCAATGGTCCTTCGATTTTTCCATTCATGCTTCATCCGGGCCGCACATGCTTTTGCTAATTCTTTTTTCACCCAAGGTGACTCATCACAATTGCCGGACACAATAATGACTTCATCAATTTGAAGCATCTCCCGTAACCTTTGTTCCAATATATTTATCCCCATTACTTCTCGCATAATCCCCTCTAATTGTTCCAGAAGCTCCCGTCCCTCTTGAGAAAGATTCATGCCTGAACTATGCACTTCAAGAAGATTCTGATTTTTTAAGAAGTCAACTTCACTTCGAAGCGTTCGCTCTGTCAATTGCAGATGATTAGCAAGGCTTCGGCGTCCTACGGGCTCCATAGCCTTCACATACCGAAGAATGTTGTACCGTTTTTGCATCGTTTCTAAGAGATCAGGTAATAATTTTTTCTGTATGTCTAATAATATTTGCATTCGTATAAACCCCTATCTAAACCAAAGGGACACAAAACGTCCCACACATGACTTTATCGTCCCACTAACACCAAAAAAATATTCCTGCTATAAATTTATTCTAGCAGGATTATAATCGTTCTTCAAATATTAATCAAAAAATTATCTTTTTATTCTCTGAAGCAATTCATCTTTCCATACATGACCATACTGAACTATTTCCCCTTGCCATTGCACAACCGGAATCATCATTCCATACCGCTCGGTTAATTCATCACTATAGTCAATATCAATTTCTTCATATAAAATTCCCATCTCCGTCTTTATTTCTTCAAGTACGAGCTTTGCTTGATCGCATAAACAACATTTTTTTCGACTATATAATTGAAATGTATCCACTGCCTTACCATCATCCTTTTTAATCAAATCGCTTCCGTTTCGATGACGATGGGATCCCTAATTGTTCACGATATTTCCCCACCGTTCTTCGCGCCAATACAAGACCATGTTCTTTTTGTAATAACTCGACAAGGTCTTGGTCCGAAAGCGGCTTTTTCTTATTCTCCTGCTTAATTGCAGCGGCTAATAGATTCTTAGCCTGCAGTCCCGAAATATCTTTTCCATAATCGGTCGATGAAAGAGAAGTAGAGAAAAACGTGCGCATATCAATCGTGCCAAATGGGGTCTGTACGTATTTTCCTTTTACTGCACGACTAACTGTCGATTCGTGAATTTCCAACTCATCGGCTACATCCTTCATTGTCATTGGTTGTACGTATTCTAGTCCATGGTAAAAACATTTTGGTTGTTTTTCCACAATACAGCGCATGACTCGCAAAATGGTTTCCTTACGCTGTTGAATTCCGCGTGAAATCCATTGATACTCCTGCCATTTCTCTTGAACAAATTGCTTAACCTGTTTATCTTGATGCTGTTTCATTCTATGAAAATATTGTTTATCAACACTTAACTTTGGTGTATTGCCATCTAGATCGCCGATAAATATTTGGCCGTCACGAACTTCAACAATGACGTCCGGCACAATATATGTCGATTTTTCTTGATGAAAGTATGAAGCTGGTCGTGGATTAAATGTTTGAATATAATCAAACACTCTTTGAATGTCTTGTAAAGATACACCTAATTGCTTACTAAGCTCTTTCCATCGTTTATTAGCAAATTCAAGAAAGTAGTTTTGTAAAATCATCTCGGCTAATGGCTCTCTAGCATCTGCATAGGCTTGAATCCATAAACATTCTTGAAGGTTTCTTGCCCCCACCCCATGCGGTTCAAGCTGTTGGAGTAACTCTAGACTGTTTTGTAACGCATCAAAGGTAATAGAAGGGGTACATAAGTCATCTAGTTGAACACGTAAATAACCATTTTCATCTAAGTTTTGAATAAGAAGATTGAAGGCTCTCTGCTCTTCTTTCGTTAATTTTTGAAGATTTACTTGTGATAGAAGGTGGGCTTCAAGCGAAGGATGATCTTCACTTGCTTGCTCAATCCAGTAATCGGAATCATAATCTTTCTTCGTCCGTTTTCGTTTTTTTCGATCCATCCCTAGGTGAAAAATTGTAGATGAAGGCTCATCAACAGATAATAAAGGATTCTCCATCATTTTATTTTCTAAAAAGGCAGAAAGCTCCTGCGTCGAATATTGTAAAAGGGCTATCGATTGAGTTAACTCTTGAGTCATTGCCATTTTTAATGTTTGCTGTTGAAACAATCCGGCTTTCATATTCACTTGCAAATCCCTCCCCAACTCTATTTTACAATATTTGAAAAAAATAACACACACTTTTCTTGCAAACGCTTACCTATTTATTTGTTTTTATTCACTATATGTTGCAATCATACATTTACGACAAAGATTGACGAACGCATGCTAAAAAATTTATCCCGCACTTAGTAGGCAGTAAGAATCCAACCTAAAACTCATGAGGAAACAAAGAAGACAGGCGAGAAATAAAGGCCCTTAAAGGTCCAACCGGTAAGCTTTCACCAATCAGTTTCGTACGGTCACTTGATTGAAGCGAGGCGGCTAACTATCAGTGGAGGGTGAAAGTTTCACTTTATGAATCTTTCAAATTAAGAGGTAGAGTAAAGGAACGGCTATGTGAATAAATAGTAGCAAAATAAAAAAAGCCCCCTCCTTCACTTTATGAAGGAGAAAGCTTTTGGACGCCCTCGGCAGGAATCGAACCCACATCTTAAGAACCGGAATCTCACGTGCTATCCGTTGCACCACGAGGGCAAAATCATTTTTTAATACAGTTCATTATAGGCTAGATAAGGTATGTTTGCAAGTGAATTTGTGGTTTAAATTTGCCACGTTTGGATATAATGGATAAAGAACTTTCACTATTCATTCAAAATTACAACAAAGAAGAGGTAAAATCCAAATCTTTGGAAGGAGTCACTAGAAAAATGTCGAACAAATATATACATAAATAAGTTTGTTTTGTTTGACCTAAATTGACCAAAAAGTGTATCATACATACATAAACAAATTTAACCACTTTCTTAATCAAAAGGAGGAACTAAACATGAACTTAATTCCTACAGTTATCGAACAAACAAACCGTGGGGAACGTGCCTACGATATTTATTCTCGCTTATTAAAAGACCGGATTATTATGCTAGGAAGCGCAATTGATGATAATGTATCTAACTCTATTGTTGCTCAACTATTATTCCTAGAGGCAGAAAATCCAGAGAAAGATATTACTCTATACATTAATAGCCCTGGTGGAAGTATTACATCTGGTATGGCAATTTACGATACAATGCAATACATTAAACCAGATGTATCAACTGTATGTATCGGAATGGCTGCTTCTATGGGTGCATTCTTACTTGCAGCTGGTAAAAAAGGAAAACGTTTTGCTCTTCCAAACAGTGAAGTTATGATTCACCAACCACTTGGCGGTGCGCAAGGTCAAGCAACAGAAATCGAAATTGCTGCTCGTCGCATCCTTTTCTTAAAAGAAAAATTAAATCAAATTTTAGCCGATCGCACTGGTCAATCGTTAGAAACCCTTCAACGAGACACAGAGCGCGATAACTTTATGACAGCTGAACGAGCACTTGAATATGGCTTAATTGATAAAGTTATTACTCGCAATGTACTAGAAGATAAAAAAGAATCTTAAGTAAGAAAAATGTAAGGTGTCTGGAGCTAGACACTTTACATTTTCTTTTATCTTCTAGAAAAAAGCGTCCTGTTATAGGACGCTTTTTTCGATGTATTATCCTTCTTGTTGAATAAACTGGATGAGCGATTCTAACGCTTCTTGCTCATCTCGCCCATCAGCAATAACCTTCACCGATACACCGGAGCTAATAGCAAGACTCATTAAGCCCATAATGCTTTTAGCATTTACTTTCCTACCGTCTTTCTCCAAATAGATGTCTGAATTAAAACGGTTTGCTTCCTGAACAAAAAGAGCGGCTGGACGAGCTTGCAATCCGGTTTTCAATTGTACTTCTATTTGTTTTTCCACCATCCCATCTTCCTCCTATCCCCTTTATTTCTTCGCCGACAATGCTTCTCCTCCACGAAGTTTATCTGCAATTTCGTCAATCTTTCTTAACCGATGATTAATACCTGACTTACTAATGTTCCCGCCTGATACCATCTCACCTAATTCCTTTAATGTCACATCTTGATAAGCGACTCTTAACTCTGCAATTTCTCTAAGCTTATCTGGCAGCACACTTAAGCCAACCGTCTCTTCAATATACCGAATGTTTTCCACTTGTCGTAAAGAAGCCCCAATCGTTTTATTCAGATTGGCGGTTTCACAGTTAACGAGCCGGTTCACCGAATTACGCATATCTCTTACAATACGAACATCTTCAAATCGTAATAAAGCAGAATGCGCACCGACTACGCTCAAAAATTCTGCAATCTTCTCGGCTTCTTTTAAATACGTAATATAGCCTTTTTTACGCTCTAACGTTTTAGCCTTTAATCCAAATATATTCATAAGCTCACATAATGCATCATTATGCTCTTTATAAAGTGAAAAAATCTCTAGATGATAAGACGATGTTTCTGGATTATTGACCGACCCTCCAGCTAGAAAGGCACCTCTTAAATAAGATCTCTTACAACATTTCTTCCCTATGATGTTATCGGATAAGTGATGAAGAATTTCAAATCCCTCACCTAAAATCTCTAAATCCGTTAAAATCTCTTGTCCGCCAGCTGATATTCTTACAATATATACATTGTTCTTTTTTAGCTTCATTTTTTTCCGAACTAGCAATTCTACTTGCACTTCATAGCTCTTTTTAAGCAGCGTATAAATTCTTCTAGCAATTGCTGCATTTTCTGTTTGAATATCGATAATTAACTTTCGATTAGAAAATGAAAGAGATCCATTCATGCGTATAAGCGCACAGAGTTCTGCTTTGCTGCAGCAGCCCTTGCTTTCTAAAGTGGTCAATTCTTTTTTTGTTTCCGAAGCAAAAGACACCCTGTTCACCTCCAATCGATTACAAGAAGAAATGCGCAAGCGGCTCGAACAGCTTACCATTCCCCGCCACTTCTTACTTTTTTTCAATCATATGATACAGTAACTCCGCTACTTTTTTCGTATCATGGCGTACCACATGTCCTTCGTAACTAAAAATCCGATCTTGAATAATTTCAAGCCCCATGTTCTTTAAGCTATCCACATCATAAACAACGGGCTTAGCAAATTCCTCCTCATAACGTTGTTGAACTTCGCGAGGAACCTCCTCACTATTCACTAAAATGCTATCAATACAAGAACAGCCAACATGGTTATACAGAGCTTTCACATGGTCACTTGCTGTATAGTCAAGTGTCTCGCCAGCTTGTGTCATTAAGTTACAAATATATACTTTCTTCGCAGAGGCTTCTGCAATCGCCTCCCCAATTCCAGGAACAAGCAAGTTAGGTAAAATACTTGTATACAAACTGCCCGGTCCAATAACAATCAAGTCTGCCCGCTTAATTTCTGTTAACGTTTGACTTAGTGGTTTAATATGTTCTGGTGTAAGAAATACTCTCTTAATTCGCTTACCTGAGAAAGGGATTTTCGATTCACCGCTTACAATCGAACCATCCTCCATCTCTGCATGTAACACAACACTTTGATTCGCAGCCGGTAACACTTTTCCATGCACATTCAAAAACTTACTCATTTCTTGAATCGCATGAACAAAGTCACCTGTTAGGGAAGTCATAGCTGCCAAAATGAGATTCCCAAGAGAATGGCCAGACAATTCATTTTTCTCAGTAAAACGATGTTGAAACATTTTTTCAATAAAGGGCTCTACATCTGACATCGCAGCCAATACATTCCGAATGTCTCCAGGAGCCGGAATATCCATTTCCTCACGAAGTCGGCCCGAGCTTCCCCCATCATCCGCAACTGTCACAATGGCTGTAATATCGACAGGATGTTTTTTGAGTCCCCGTAATAATACCGGCAGCCCTGTTCCGCCGCCGATAATTACTACTTTAGGTTGCTTCTGTTTTTTTGACATCCTGTTTCCCCTTACGCTTCTCGATATCACGGTGAGAAATCTGCGTTGTGTAATCTTTTTTGAAATAGTTAGCAAGATATTCTGTTAACGCAACAGAGCGATGTTGACCACCGGTACAGCCGATTGCAATAATCAACTGGGATTTCCCTTCACGTTTATAATATGGCAGCATAAACGTAAGCAAATCAGTGACTTTTTCTAAAAACTTCTTTGTCTCACTCCATTTAAGCACATAAGTCGATACTTCTTCTTCCAACCCTGTTTGTGGTCGCATATGTTCAATATAATGTGGATTCGGTAAAAAGCGAACATCAAATACAAGATCAGCATCAATTGGGATACCATGCTTAAAGCCGAAAGACATCACATTGACTGTAAATACAGGTTGTTTACTAGTGGAAAATTCCATCGTGATTTTTTCTCTTAGCTCACGCGGCTTTAATTGTGATGTATTGTAAATTAGCTGCGCTCTTCCCTTTAATTCATCTAAGAGATGACGTTCAAGCTTAATTCCTTCTAAAGGACGATCAAGTGGAGCAAGTGGGTGCGTCCTTCTTGACTCCTTATATCTTCGCACTAACGATGCATCGTCAGCATCAAGGAAGAGAATTTGTGGAACGACCCATGGTGTTTGCGACAAATCATCTAAAGCAACGAATAAGGAATCAAAAAACTCACGTCCACGCAAGTCCATCACAATCGCTACTTTATTCATCTTATTCCTAGAATCCTTCATTAACTCTAAAAATTTTGGCAATAACGCAGGTGGTAAATTATCAATACAAAAAAAGCCTAAATCCTCAAAGCTTTGAATCGCTACAGTTTTTCCTGCTCCAGACATTCCTGTAATAATGACTAATTGTGTTTCATTCTTCAGTTCGTTCAAATTCTTCACCCCCGCCTATAATCATTCTTTATACTCAACCTGGATCCAATCGATAAGAAAGCAATTTAAAGTCTGGTGTATACGTAAATGTCCCATAAATAATGCCTTTACCGTGAATCATATATTCTAAAATATGATGATCTCCTTCTGCCATTGCGAGTTCTTTCGTCTCATCTATCGGATGCCAATGAAGTTCTCCTTCTTCACACACATCATTATTAATTCCATCCGATTCTGTCGCATAGAATGTGAACATCATCCATTCTGTCAGAACTTTGTCTCCATCTTTCATAATAAAAGTAAAGATGCCTTTAATCGATGGATTTTTCAGATACACACCTGTTTCTTCTCGGTATTCGCGAATACAGGCATCTCGAACAGATTCTCCAGGCTCCATCTTGCCTCCCGGAGCAACCCACCAACCTCGTCTAGGTTTTTTCAAAAGCAAAATCTGATTATCTTTTATTAATACACAATTTGTCACACGTTGCATATTTATCACCTCGATTGCCCTCTACTAACTTAAACAGGCTGAATTTGTATAGTAATAAGAAAAGCGTAAGTGCCTTGATTAGCTCCAACAGCTGCTTGCGAGTCGAAATGTGAAGCGACTCTTTTTTACTTTCTATCGGCTAAATCGAAGTACCTCAAAGGGCTCGGAGCCTCTAAGATGGAGCTAAACAACAAAGCGTTTCGAAAACCTTATACTTTCTGATTCTTAGAAGTCTGTTTTCGCTAAAACTCATGTATGTTATATCTTTTTATTATACTCTTTTTACTATAAGCTCTCAATGAACAACGCATGTCATTTTAAGATGCGAAGCTCGACAGCCATATAACATAAAGAACCGACAGATACCCCCCCTATTCTTCGAGGTGGTGAACTAGACGAGGCCTCAAAGGAAATCAAAAAATTCCACATGTTCTTCTTACACACAAAAAAAGACACAGACCAAAATGATCTGTGCAACAACGTGTTTACTTATAAAAGGGGGTCAATTACTTACCCTTACTATACCTAAACTTTATTTCAGCTGTGTTACAGCTTAGTTAAAACAGAATAACGATATGATTAAATGTTTCCATGGAAACATTTATGCTTTTATTTGTAACTTTTCTTTTAGCTCTTCTACATAATGTTGAACAGATTGAGCAGCAATACTTCCGTCTCCTGTAGCTGTTACGATTTGACGCAATGTTTTTTCACGAACATCTCCAGCAGCAAAGATTCCAGCTACTTTTGTCTCCATTCGTTCATTCGTTTCGATATAACCTGTTTCATTTGTAATACCTAAGTTTTCAAACGGCTTTGTTAATGGCAGCATGCCAATGTAAACGAAGACACCATCTGCTGGATGCTCTGTCTCTGTACCATCAACAGTAGATACAAGTGTTACACTACCTACTTTGCCATCCTTTTCATTAATTTGTTTCAACGTTGTATTCCAAATGAAATCGACTTTTTCATTCGCAAAAGCACGCTCTTGCAGAATTTTTTGGGCACGAAGCTCATCACGACGGTGAACAATCGTTACTTTTGAAGCAAAGCGAGTTAAATACACACCTTCTTCAACAGCTGAATCTCCGCCGCCAATTACAAATAATTCTTTTCCTTTAAAAAATGCGCCGTCACATACAGCACAATAAGATACGCCTCGTCCGCCTAATTCTTTCTCACCAGGAACACCAATTTTTTTGTACTCAGCACCTGAAGAAATAATGATGGAACGCGCTTTGTATTCTTTTGAACCAGCAATAATCGTTTTATATTCTTCGCCATCGATGATTTCTTTTACATCACCATAAGCGTATTCAGCACCAAACTTCTTAGCATGTTCAAACATTTTGGTAGAAAGCTCTGGTCCAAGAATTGTTTCAAACCCTGGATAGTTTTCAACTTCCTCTGTGTTTGCCATTTGTCCGCCTGGCATTCCACGCTCTAGCATTAATGTGGAAAGATTCGCACGAGATGTATAAACAGCAGCGGTCATCCCAGCTGGACCAGCTCCAATAATTACTACATCATAAATTTTTTCTTCTGTCACATTGTTCACTCCTTCTGACTTTCCAACCAATTAATTAACGATAGTATTTCCTATCTATTATCCTATATAACAAATAATCATCAGTCCAAATATTTGCTCAGTTTAAGAAAGATTGAACAAGCTTAATGTACTTCGAAATGGTAGAAACGGAAATAAAGTGCTTCTCAGCAATAGCTGCTTGGCTTTTTTTCTCATCACGAATCTGATACCACACATACTCAAGAGCAGCCGCCCAGCCAGCAGGATTATTAAATTTATGCTGTACTTTGACCGCTTCCACAAATACGGAAAACCATAGTAAGTAAATTCCCGCTTCAGTCAATTTAATCGGTTTAAAATGCTGATACAGTAAATCCGCTGTTCGATCCGCAAAATCAATAACTGTCAGCTCTCGCTCTTTATTGGCATCCTTTACACAATCAGCATAGCTCTTTTCTAACGGTGTAAAAGCTGTATTTTTCACAAATAGCTTATTTTTCACTAAGCTTTGTTTATGCTTTGAATGCTTTACAAGAAAAATCGCAAACAATCTTTCTTCAATATGTTCACTTTCTAAACGTTGTAAAATAGACGGCAAATGATGTTCAAAACCAGCAATCGCTACATTGGATTCGCTCCACGGCTCCATTCCCTCTTTATCAGGATTTATTTCCACGACTTTTTTCCAAGCCTTATGAGCAGTCTGTTCATGCCCTAAATGGTATGCAGACGTAGCTAACCAAAAATAAAAAGAGGCGTCGCCTTCAAATCCTTTCTTTTGCAGCTGCTTTAACCATTTGTACGCTAATGAATACTTTCCAATTAACGCAAAAGTTGCACCTAATTTAAAGCGATGCTCGATTAAAATTGGACGAACCTTCGCTAATGTATTGACTAACTCTCCTAGCTTCGCTTCATCCTGCTGGTAATGATGGAACACAGCCAAATTACAAAGGGCATGCAAATTTCCTGGACTCTTTTCTAGCACTTCCTCTAAAGTGGCATACGCCTCATCGATTTGTCCTAAATAAAAATAGGCCAGCGCTAGATTATTATAAGCAGACCAGTAATCTTCATACTCTTCAATCATGTTCTTTAGTACTTCAATCGCTTTTGGAAAATTTCCCGCCTCTAAATATTCACGTGCTTTTTCTTGCTTCATAATGAGTCCATCTTGACTAAATAAGCTTTCTTCCGTTTCATCGGTTTCGAACATAATGAGTTCAAGAAGATCCTCAGCCTCTTCACTAAATTCACCTTGTTCTTCTTTATCAAGATACGCATTAGCATGACGATACGCCTCTTCAAACATCCCCAGATGCGCATAGTTATTGGCTAAGAAGTAATGACATTCAGTCATATAAGGATCGAGCACGTTTAGAATATTTTCAAGAAGATTATTCGAGTAATTGTATTCGCCAATTTCCGTACATGTAATAGCCAATTGACACGCAATCATTGGCTCTCCTGGTTCAAGCTCAAGAGCTCGCTCCAAATATTTTTTTGCTTTATATAATTCACGTTTGTGATATGCTTTTAATCCCTTGGTGAAGTAATATTCCCCAGTCGGGTAAAAGGACAATACTTTCGCCGGCTGTCCTAGTTTAGCGTCTTTACTCATGTAATCCTCCATCCACAAGTTGTTAACTACAGTAGTATATCATAATGCTGATTATTTGCCGAACCAGTAAATAAATAACAGGAACTAGAAAATTCACAGATATATCTATTGTAACAGGTTTGTGCATGATTGCATGAGTATTCACGTGTCTTTTTTATAAAATTTCTATAGAGTGTAAGATAGTTAAACCCTTGTGTTTATTGATCTTTTTCATTTAATCAAACGTTTGATTAAATTTAAATATACGAAAGGGCTGCCCGAAAAGCCATTTTCATGACTTTTGGGACAGCCCCCTGCTATTACTTTTCTTCTTTCGATGCATGTCTTTCTTTTAATACAGTTAACACTTCTTGTAATGGAAGCTCTTGTTCTTGAAGTAAAACTAGTAAGTGATATAGTAAATCTGCACTTTCCCATTTCAATTCTTCTGCATCACGGTTCTTCGCTGCAATAATAACTTCCGCTGCTTCTTCACCGACTTTTTTCAAAATTTTATCTACGCCTTCTGTAAATAAATACGTTGTGTATGAACCCTCAGGCATTTGTTCTTTTCGTTTTCCAATTAATTCTTCTAGTTCAAATAAAAATGCGGCATCTTGTTTAGCCATGTTGTTCGCCCCTTTGTTTTGGTAGATTGTTTTCGTGAAGCAGCTTGTTGTACCAGTATGACACGCCGGGCCATTTGGAATAACGCGTACAACTAATGCATCTTGATCACAATCAAATGTTATATCCACAATCTTTTGTGTATTGCCACTTGTAGCCCCTTTATGCCAAAGCTCTTGGCGAGAACGGCTAAAGAACACCGTTTCGCCTTTCTCCATTGATAATTGTAAAGAATCTTTGTTCATATAAGCAAGTGTCAACACTTCTTTTGTATTGGCATCTTGAACAATGGCTGGTACAAGCCCTTTTTCATCGAATTTAATGCTTTCGATTTTCATCGTACAACGACTCCTTGTTCTTTCAAAAACGACTTCACTTCTTTAACGGA
>Ga0182737_1001571_pt1 | contig 21758 bp, 20 predicted proteins | sample eDN5th30CBELigOP_FD_128878 | JGI IMG/M metagenome (GOLD analysis project Ga0182737, IMG submission 128878) | Enriched Organic Plus compost microbial communities from Emeryville, California, USA - eDNA 5th pass 30_C BE-Lig OP (version 2) (version 2) ...
CCTAAGCGTGTACGGCTCAAGCGTATCTGTGCGGTTCGATTCGCTGCGCCTACCCGCAGGCCGGACGCCTGAAAAACCCAGACCTCTCACGCGCACCAACGAACGACGCACACAACAAAGGCCGCACTCCGTCAGCGCGGATCCCGCTGCATCAGATACTCGGTCTCTCCTTTCGAGACGATCCGAAACCCCGCCCGCTCGTACAGCTTGCGCGCGGGATTGGCATGCAGCACCGTCAGCTGCACCGGCAACCCATCGCGGTCCGCCTCCTGCAGCAGCATGCCGAGCACACGCCCGCCCACGCCCTGCCCCTGCCAGGCCGGCGCCACCTGGATCTGCACCACGTACCAGTGCGTGGGCTCGCGGTAGGCCTTGAAGAGTCCGGCGGGCTGCCCATCGATGAGGATCAGGCGGGCGTCCTCGTAGTGATAGTGGATGCGCGCCAGGTGCGCCTCGTCGTCATCCGGCAGCCCGGCCGTGCGGACGTGCGGCCCCATGGTCTGGCGACGCAGCGTCAGCAGGAAATCGAGATCGCCCGCGGTCACGGGGCGCAGGACGAGGTGAATGGGGGCTTGCGGCATGGCGGGCGGATCTCCTGAAGCTGGCCGGCCTGCATCGGCCGGGAAGCGGGATACTACCCGACGGCGGCACGGCACACTTCGGACACAACTGTTTCGGCCTTCCGCGGCCGGGCGCGGTAAAGTGGACCTATTGCCGGACGGCGCGCGACGCGGCCCGGCTCCACCGGGAGCATCCCATGTCCCTGTCCGTATTTCTTCCGATGCTTGCACGATACGCGCGCAAACTGGCCGTTGCGGCCCTCATCGCCACTGTGGCCGCGCCGGCCGTCGCCGGCCATGGCTACTACCGCCACGGCTACCATGGCCATCATCACCACGGTAGCAGCAGCTCCGACGGCTGGGTGATCGGCGGCATCCTGGCGCTGGCCGCCGCGGGCCTGTACCTGGCCGCCACCAGCGAACCCGATTATCCGCCGGCGGGCGGCGTGTCGTACGGCACGCGGTATTACGGCGATGGGTCGCCGGGCTATACCTTCTATGGCGGGGTGCCGGCCCCCTCGCCGCAGACGTCCACGTATCCCGTGCCCGCTGCCGACGCGCCATCCGCCGTGACGCCGCATGCGTCGTCCCTTCCGGCGGGGTCCCCCTCGCAAGCAGGCGCCACGGCGCCAGGCTCGCGTGCGCAGGCCGGTGGACAGTCGGCCGTGCGCACCGCTACCGCGGATCGGGCACAGTGCCATCGCCATGCGGTGAACTACAGCGGCTACGATCCGGCCAGCGCGTCCGCCTGGACGACCGCCGTCTCGGTCCAGACGTACAACCGCGCCCTGCAAAACTGCCTGGCAGGTAGCGCCGCCGAGGGCTGAAGCGCCGCACTCGAACAGCGCGACGCAGAGGGCCTGCATGGCGGAACCCGTCGCGTGATTCGGGTGTGCCGCTGTCCGCCGTCGCCCCCTCCTCCTCGGCCGGCTTGCCCCAGTTTGTTACGCTTGCACCGCGGCGCGCACCGCCGCCCCCACCCGTGCCGCCACATCATCGCGACGCTGCTGGAACGCGGCCGTGGCCGCGGCCACCTCACGCACCAGGGCGGGATCGGCGCAGCGCGGCGAACCGCTGTCGTAGGGCGGCTGGGGATCGTATTCCATCGAGAGCTGGATGCGGCGCGCCCGCGCCTCGTCGAACAGGCCCGCCACCAGCGTCAGCGCGAAGTCGATGCCGGAGGTGACGCCGCCGCCGGATACGCGGTTGCGGTCCCACACCACGCGCTCGGCCACCGGCTCCACCCCGAAATGCCGCAGTTGCTCCAGCGAGAGCCAGTGGCAGGTGGCGCGATAACCGGTCAAGAGGCCGGCCGCCGCCAGCACCAGCGATCCGGTGCATACCGAGGTGATGGTGGCAGCATGCGCACCCTGGCGGCGCAGGAAGTCCAGTGTCTGCGCGTCCTCCATCAGGTCCAGCTGGCCCGGACCGCCCGGGACGAAAATCACGTCGGCCGGCGGGCAGTCGGCAAAGGTGGTCGTGGGCAGGATGCGCAGTCCGCCCGAGTCGACCACCGGCTCGGCCGTGCGCGCGGCCAGGTGCAGGGTGAACTCGGGCACGCGGGCGAAGACCTCGTACGGGCCGGTGAGGTCGAGTTGCGTGAAGCGCGGATACAGCAGCATGACAACGTGCATGGAATGGCCTCCCTGGCCTCAAGGACGGGCGCCGCCGCCGAGGGTAATCCATGAAAGTTTGCGGCACACAATGACGGCCCATTGCTATTAAATAGCCGAACCGCAATCTTATTCCTGTCTTCCGTTTCCATGACCCCGGACGCTTCCCACGCCGCCTACGGCGCACGCGTCATGGCCTGGGCCGACACGCTGAGGCGCTGGTCCGACCACGACGAACATCTCACCTGCACCTACCTGACCCCGGCGCACCGCGCCACCGCCGAGCAGATCGCGCAATGGATGCACGAGGCGGGCTTCGACTCGGTGCACCACGATGCCGTCGGCAACGTGGTGGGCCGCTATGACGCCGCGCCCGGTGCCGCCCGGCCCTATCTGGTGGCCACCGGCAGCCACTACGACACCGTGCGCAACGGCGGGCGCTACGACGGCCGCCTGGGCATCCTGCTGCCCATCGCCGTGGTGGCCGAACTGCACCGGCGCGGCGAGCGCCTACCCTACGACTTCGAGGTCATCGGCTTCGCCGAAGAGGAAGGCGTGCGCTACGGCACGACGTTCCTGGGCTCGTCGGCCTACATCGGGCAGTTCAACCCGGGCTGGCTGGACCTGTCCGACGCAGCCGGGGTACCCATGCGCCAGGCCTTGGCGCAGGCCGGCCTGGACCCGCAAGGCATTGCGCGCGCCGCGGTCGAGCCGGGCCGGCTGCGGCACTTCTTCGAGGTGCACATCGAACAGGGTCCCGTGCTGCTGCACACCGGCCTGCCGCTGGGCGTGGTCACCTCCATCGCCGGCTGCGTGCGGCGCCACGTGGCACTGACGGGCCAGGCGGGCCACGCCGGCACCACGCCCATGGGCATGCGGCGCGACGCGGCCTGCGCGGCTGCTGAGATCGTGCTGTACGTCGAGTCGCGCTGCGCCCAGGCCGACAGCCTGGTCGGCACCGTCGGCATGCTCGAGGTGCCGGCGGGCTCCACCAACGTGATCCCGGGGACCTGCCACCTGACGCTGGACGTGCGCGCGGCCGACGACGCCACGCGCGACGCCGCGTTGGCCGACATCGACGCAAAGATCGCCGAGATCTGCGCGCGGCGCGGCATCGACTATCGCATGGAGGAGCGCATGCGCGTGCCGGCCTCGCCGTGCGCCGCCGCGCACCGCGCGCTTTGGCGCGACGTGCTGGCCGAAGCGGGCCACACGGTGCACGAGCTGCCCTCGGGCGCCGGCCACGACGCCATGCTGGTGGGCCGAACCGTGCCGATGAGCATGCTGTTCGTGCGCTGCGGCAACGGCGGGGTCAGCCACAATCCCCAGGAAACCATGACGCCGCAGGACGCCGAACTGGCCGGCCGCGCAGTGGAGCGATTCCTGCAGAAACTGGGTGGTCTGGACGCCGCCGCGTAAAGCACGACAAGCACGCCCTGCGTTGTTGGCACGCGCCGCGGTCCGCCGGCACAGCCGCCGCTGCGTGGGCGGCTCAACCGCCCAACAGCTGCGGCAACGCGGAAGCCAGCATGGCCAGGCCCGACAGCGTCAGCAGCGTCAGGACGATGCGGCGGAAGGCAGTCTCGCTGATGCCAAGGTACAGGCGGCCGCCCAGGACGGCCGGAATCAGCATCGCGGGGGCCACCACCGCGAACATGGGCAGCATGTCGGGCGTGACGGTGCCCGACACCAGGTACGCCGCCATCGTCACGGCCAGCATCGACAGGTTGAAATTCTGGATGATGCTGCGCTGCATGTCGCGCTCGTAGCGCCGCAGCGCGCACCACAGGGTGGGGACCACGCCGGAGAAGCCGCCGATGCCGCCCATGGCGCCCCCGATGAGGCCCACCACGCCGTTGGCAGCGCGCCCGCCGAACGTGACCGCCGGAAGATGGCGCGACAGCAGCATGATGGGGCACCACACGGCCAGCAGCACGCCCAGCACGGTTTTGAACAGATGCACGTCCAGCAGCGGCAGCACGGCCACGCCGATGGGGATGCCGACCAGGCCGCCGGCCACGAAGGGCAGCAGCGTCCGCGCATCGAAACCGCGGCGCACGGACACCGCGGCGATAACCTGCCCCGTCAGCCCGCCGAACACCGCCAACACGGCCGCAAGCCGGGGTTCAAGCGTCCAGGCCCAGATCGACATGGCCACTAGGCTGAACCCGAAGCCGGACAAGCCCTGCACGAAACCCGCCGCGACCGCGCCTACGGCGACCGCAAGATAGACCGAAGCCATTGCCGTCCCATTCTGCTGCGCCGCCTCGTCCTGCACGCGGCGGACACCGAAGGCGGCATTGTACGCAGAGCGGGCGGCCCGGTACGCGGCGGGCCATGGCCCTCGCACGGACCGGTCAGTAGGTTTCCAGGTGCAGCCGGCCCTGGGTGCGCAAGGCCGTATGCAGGTCTTCCCAGGCGTGGCCCGCCTGCTCGGCCGCCTCGCGCAACGCCTGCAGTACGCCCGCCTCCATGCCCTTCAGGCCGCACACGTACACGTAGGTGTCTTCGTCGGCCAGCAGGGCAGCCACGTCGGTGGCCCGGTCGCGGATCGCGTCCTGCACGTACCTCCGCGGCATGCCGGTCTCGCGCGAGAGCGCGAGGTTGATGTCGATGAAGTCCTTGGGCAGCTTCATCAGCGGGCCGAAGTACGGCAGCTCGCGCTGCGTACGGGCGCCGAAGAACAGCATCAGCCTGCCATTGAGCCCCTGCTCCGGCCGGCGGCGGCAGTGCTCGGTCATGGCGCGCATGGGAGCGGAACCGGTGCCGGTGCAGATCATCACCAGATTGGCACGAGGATGGTTGGGCATCAGGAAGGTGTTGCCGAACGGGCCGATGACCCGCACGCTGTCTCCCTTGGACAGGTCGCACAGATAGTTTGAGCAAACGCCCAGAAAGGGCTGGCCGTCCGGCGTCTCGGTGACGCGCTTCACCGTGAGCGATAGGTTGTTGTAGCCGGGGCGTTCCCCATCGCGAGGGCTGGCCAGAGAGTACTGGCGCGCATGGTGGGCGCGGCCCTGCGCGTCGGTGCCGGGCGGCAGGATGCCGATGGACTGCCCCTCGAGTACCGGGAACGGCAGCTTGCCGAAGTCGAGCACGATGTGATGCACGTCACTGCCGGCCTCGGCATCGGTGACGCGGTAATTGCCCACCACGGTGGCGGTGATGGGCGCCTTGTGGGTGTACAGGTTGACGTACGGATGTGCGGCCGACCAGGGCGGCACCGTGGAGCTGGCCGCCACGTAGGCCGCCGCAGGCTCCGCCAGCGTGGTGGCCGGCGCGGGATCGGCCGGCTGCTCGGCCTGCGGACCTTCCTGGCCCGGCGCCATGACGTCCGCCGTCTCGGCATCCACCACCGGCACGGGTTTCTCGACCGGAAGTTCGTCCCAGCCGAACTGCTCGTCCAGGGTGTACGCCTCCTGGCGCAGCACCAGCCGCCAGTTGTCGATGGACCCCGTGGGACAGGGCGGCACGCATGCCATGCAGCCATTGCAGATGGCAGGATCGACCACGTAGTTGCGGCCGTCATGCGTGATGGCGTCGATCGGGCAGGTTTCCTCGCACGTGTTGCAGCGGATGCAGATCTCGGGATCGATCAGGTGCTGCTTCAAGACATGCGGCGGCAGGGGCGCGTTCATGGCGGGACTTCCGTTGGCGGCGGGAAGCCGGCGCAGACACCGGCCCCTGCCTGGACCTCAGTTGAAACGGACGTACTGGAAATCGAGGGGCTGGCGGTTGATGCCCATGACCGGCGGCGCGATCCAGTTGGCGAACTTGCCCGGCTCGGCCACGCGGCCCATCAGCGAGGCGACGAAGGCACGGTCCTCTTCGGTGGGCAGCCACTGGTCGACGTTGGCCTTCCACTGTGCATCGCTGAGCACGTCGCCCTGCGGCGACACGCGCACGCCGGCCAGCGTGCCGATCTGGCGGTTGAAGGCCTTGTGCGGCACCTGCAGGCGGAACGGGATGCCGGCCTTCTCGATGACCTTGTTCCAGCGCCCGACGCCCGCCATCGAATCGCGGATGAAATCGTCGCGCAGCACTTCGTTCAGCGCGTTCAGCATGGGCACCTCGATCTCTTTCAGCCGCCCGCCCTCGACCGACAGGATGCGGTAGGTGTCGTTCCTGAGTTGATGGTCGTCGGTGCGCTTGCCTTCCTCGTAGCGGCCCTTCAGGCCGGCGCTGTAGAAGATGGCCGCGTTGGACGACTGGTCGGCACCGAACAGGTCGATGGTGACGCTGTAGTGGAAGTTCAGGTAGCGCTGAATGGTGGGCAGGTCGATAACCCCCGCCGCGCGGATGGCTGCCGGGTCGTCGGTCTTCAGTTCGTTCATCACCTGGCAGGTGCGCTGGATCACGCGCGACACGCCGGATTCGCCCACGAACATGTGGTGCGCCTCTTCGGTCAGCATGAACTTGGTGGTGCGGGCCAGCGGATCGAAGCTGGATTCGGCCAGCGCGCACAGCTGGAACTTGCCGTCTCGGTCGGTGAAGTACGTGAACATATAGAACGACAGCCAGTCGGGCGTCCTTTCGTTGAAGGCGCCCAGGATGCGCGGATTGTCGGCATCGCCCGAGCTGCGCTGCAGCAGCGCATCGGCCTCTTCGCGGCCGTCGCGGCCGAAGTAGCGGTGCAGCAGGTACACCATGGCCCACAGGTGGCGGCCTTCCTCGACATTGATCTGGAACAGGTTGCGCAGGTCGTACTGCGACGGCGCCGTCAGGCCCAGGTGGCGCTGCTGCTCGATCGACGCGGGCTCGGTATCGCCCTGCGTGACGATGATGCGCCGCAGGTTGGCGCGGTGTTCGCCGGGCACGTCCTGCCACACGTCGCGGCCGAGGTTCTCGCCGAAATGGATCTTGCGCTGGCCATCCTGCGGCGCCAGGAAGATGCCCCAGCGGTAGTCGGGCATCTTCACGTGGTCGAAATGGGCCCAGCCGTCGGGCTCGACGCTGACGGCGGTGCGCAGATAGACGTCGTAGCCGTGCGACCCGTCAGGCCCCATGTCCTGCCACCATTGCAGGTAGTTGGGCTGCCAGTGCTCCAGCGCACGCTGCAAGGCGCGGTCGTCGGACAGGTTGACGTTGTTGGGGATCTTGTCGCTGTAGTTGATGCCGGACATGCTTGTCTCCTGAAAACCCCCGGCGCGGCGCCGACGGCATGATGTCTGGGGAGGCCGGGAACATGGGGCCACGGGCCGCCGGCCCGGCCCGCGCTTCAGACCCGGTTCCAGTCGAACGTGGCCTGCTCGCCCTTGCCGTACAGCTTCAGGGCCCCTTTCTCGCCGGCCGCGTTGGGCCGGTTGAAGATCCAGTTCTGCCATGCGGTCAGCCGGCCGAAGATGCGGGTTTCCATGGTTTCCTGCGGACCGAAGCGCAGGTTGGCCTCCAGCCCCGTCAGCGCGTCCGGCGACAGCGCGCGGCGCTCTTCCAGCGCCAGGCGCAGCTCGTCTTCCCAGTCGATTTCGTCCGGGGCAAACGTCACCAGGCCCAGTTGCTCGGCCTCGGACGGCGCCAGCGGCTGGCCGGCGCTGCGGCGCACGGCCTCCATGGGCTCCGCTTCGTCGTAGAAGCGGCGCTGCAGGCGGGTCTGCCCGCTGACCATGGGATAGGCGCCGAAGTTGCGCTCGTTGAGGACGATGTGGGCGGGGGTATCGGTCTCGGCGTCGTCCAGCATGTAGATGCGGTCGGCGGCCAGGGCCAGCTCGAACAGCGTTCCCACGAAGCACGAACCGGGTTCGATGCATGCGAACAGCGAACGCGACGTGACGTCCAAGCGCGCCAGCGTGCGGCGCAACAACCCCGCGGTCTCGCGCACGAACCAGTGGCCGGCATGGGCCTGCAGCGCGGCGTCGGCGGCCAGCACGGCATGCGCATCGCCTTCGGTCTTGAAGAGCCAGGTGCCGATGTCCAGCTCGTTGGTGCGCATCGACAGGATGGCGTCGTCCAGTTCGCGCGCCATCTGCAGGGGCCACCAGGCGTCGCCCTCGGCCAGGATGGCGTCGATGTCCGAGGCCACCGGGCCCTGAGGCGCGCGCACGGTCCAGGTAGCCAGGCGCTTGTCGCGGTCGATGCGCACGTCGACGTAGCGGTAGGCCAGCCCGTCGGGGGTTTCGGTGCGCGCCAGGCGCGTCAGCGCGACGCCCCGGGCATCGCCCGGGCGGTCGCTGGCCCCAGCCAGCTCCAGCGCACGCGCCCTGACGGCGGCATCGAACTGCGCGGGCTTGATGACGTCGTCGACCAGCCGCCAGGCCTTGGCGCGCTCGCCGCGCACGCCCTCGACCAACGTGCAGAAGATGTCGGCGTGGTCGTGCCGCACCCTGCGCTTGTCGGTGACGCGCGTGAGGCCGCCCGTACCGGGCAGCACGCCCAGCAGCGGCACTTCGGGCAACGCGACGGCCGACGAGCGGTCGTCCACCAGCAGGATCTCGTCGCAGGCCAGCGCGAGTTCGTAGCCGCCGCCGGCGCAGGCGCCGTTGACCGCCGCGATGAACTTCAGGCCGCTGTGGCGGCTGGAGTCTTCGATGCCATTGCGGGTCTCGTTCGTGAATTTGCAGAAGTTGACTTTCCACGCGTGCGAGGACAGGCCCAGCATGAAGATGTTGGCGCCCGAACAGAAGATGCGCGCTTTCATGCTGGTGAGGACGACCGTGCGAACCTCGGGATGCTCGAAGCGGATGCGCTGCAGGGCGTCGTGCAGCTCGATGTCCACGCCCAGGTCGTAGGAATTGAGCTTCAGCTTGTAGCCGGGCCGCAGGCCGCCGTCTTCGGATACGTCCATGGCCAGCGTGGCGACGGGGCCGTCGAAGGCGAGGCGCCAGTGGCGGTACTGCTGGGGATCGGTGCGGAAATCCACCGGGGGATGCTGCGGGCTCATCTCGTCTGTCTCCTCGCGCTTGCCATGCATCAGCAGGATACTGCATTAGATGCAGAATAATGCATGAACAAAGGAGAGTCAACCACGAGATGCAGAAAAGTGCAGCTTCAACGGCAGGCAGAGGCAAGCCGGCCTACGCGTCGCAGGACGGGCCCGGGAATGGCGGCGAATCAGAGCGGCAGGCCGGCAGCCTTGCGTACCTGGGTGCGCAGGCCGGCAAAGCACTCCTGCAGCTGCAGGCCACTGGTGTCCCACGTGAGATCGGCCTTGGCATAGAACGCCTCGCGGCCCGCCAGGATGCGCTTGAGGTCGGCCATTGCCTCGCTGTTGCCCGACATCGGGCGGAAGTCGCCCTGCGCCATCACACGCCCCATGTGGTCTTCCGGCGTGGCGCGCAGCCACACCGTGTAGCAGTGCGCCAGCAGCAGGTTGTACGTGGCCGGCTCGGACACCAGCCCGCCCGGCGTGGCCAGCACCATTTCGGGATAAAGCTGCACCGCCTCTTCCAGCGCGCGCCGCTCGTAGCGGCGGTAGGCATTGGGGCCGTACAGGTTGTGGATTTCAAGGATGCCGCAGCCTGCCACGCGTTCGATTTCGCGGTTCAGCTCGACGAACGGGAAGCCCAGGTCGTCGGCGAGCATCTGGCCCAGCGAGGACTTGCCCGCCCCGCGCAAACCGATGAGCGCGATGCGCTGCAGGCGATTGGGCCGCTGCGCGCCGTCGCCGAACAGCTGCGTCAGCGCCTCGCGGGCGCGCTGCAGGTCGGCTTCGCTACGGCCGCTGAGCAGCTCGCGGATGAGCAGCCACTCGGGCGATTCGGTGGTGACGTCGCCGACCAGTTCGGCCAGTGCGCAGTTGAAGGCGCGCGCGATCTGCAGCAGCACCAGGACCGAGGCATTGCCCACGCCGTGCTCGAGATTGGCCAGGTGGCGTTCGGATACGCCGGTGGCCTGGGCGAGGCTCTTGCGTGTCATGCCGCGGATGGCGCGCAGGCGGCGCACCCGTTCGCCCAGGGCGACCAGGAACGCCTCGCGCGGCGGGGAAGTAGGCGCCATATCGAGCGCTTGAGTCATGGCTGTAGTAGCTCCGCAGAAACCCTTAGATGCGCGATTTCATGCACTATATTGCTTGACGCCCACTCATCAAAGCACTATTTTTCCATTCATTCAAGATAAATCGCACCGGCTGTGGCACGGGCAGCACTGGAATTCATGCCCGGCTTATGGCGCCACAGTGTAAAGGAGACGCCTGTGAGCACGCCCGAGCAATTCCGCGCGCTGATCCGCCAGGTCACCGACCGCATCGCCGGCCAGCCGCTCGATGCCGGCCTGCAGGCCGGACTGAACCGCGACTTCGGTCCCGACAGCGCCCCGTACCGCCAGATCTTCGAAGCCTGTCGCGGCGCCATCGCGGCCGGCTGGATGTGCGAGCGCGAAGGCGGCGGCATCCGCTACGGCCGCGTCATCAAGCCCGCCGACGACCTGGCCGGCTACTCGGTGGACGTGGTCGACATGAACGACCTGGCCGGTCCGCACCACACGCACCCGCACGGTGAGATCGATCTCATCATGCCGCTGGACGGCGCCGCGCGCTTCGACGGGCATGGCGCCGGCTGGCTGGTCTACGGGCCGGGCTCGGCGCATCGCCCCACCGTCAGCGGCGGACGGGTGCTGGTGCTGTACCTGCTGCCGCAGGGCGCCATCGAGTTCACGCGCCATTGACTGGGACCGCACCATGCACCTCCTTTCCAACCACCTGGGCGGACGCTGGCAGGACGGCCAGGGCGAAGGCGCTCTGCTGCGCGACCCCGTTACCGCCGAGCCCCTCGCGCGCGCCAGCAGTGCCGGCCTGGATCTGGCCGGCGGCTTTGCGCATGCTCGGCGCGCGGGCGGCGCGGCGCTGCGGGCGCTGGGCTACGCCGGGCGCGCGGCCCTGCTGGCCCGCGTGGCCGAAGTGCTGCAGGCCCACCGCGACAAGTACTACGGCATCGCATTGCGCAATTCGGGCACCGTGCAGGCCGATTCGGCGGTCGACATCGACGGCGCGCTGTACACGCTGTCGTACTACGCCCGGCTGGGCGCAACGCTGGAGGGCGGGGCGCTGCGCGCCGACGGCGACAGCGTCCCGCTGGCGCGCGAGCAGGCCTATGCCTCGCGCCACGTACTGGCGCCGGTGCGCGGCGTGGCGTTGCTGATCAACGCATTCAATTTTCCGGCATGGGGCTTGTGGGAAAAGGCGGCCCCCGCCCTGCTCTCCGGCGTGCCGGTCATCGTCAAGCCGGCCACCGCCACGGCCTGGCTGGCCCACGAGATGGTGCGCGACGTGCTGCAGGCCGGCGTGCTGCCCGAGGGCGCACTGGGCATCGTGTGCGGCGCCGCCGACGGCCTGCTCGACGCGCTGCAGCCGCTGGACGTGCTGTCCTTTACCGGCTCGGCCGACACGGCGGCGCGGCTGCGCGCCCACCCTCGCCTGGCGCGCGACGGCGTGCGGCTCAATGCCGAGACCGACAGCGTCAACAGCGCCGTCCTGGGGCCCGACGCCCAACCGGGCAGCCCCGCGTTCGACAGCCTGGTGCGCGAGGCGGTGCGCGAGATCACGGTGAAGTCGGGCCAGAAATGTACCGCCATCCGCCGCATCATGGTCCCGCAGCCGCTGTATGCCGCCGTGGCCGAAGCCATCGCGGCGCGCCTGGCGGCCGTCACGGTAGGCAATCCGCGTAATGCTTCGGTGCGCATGGGGGCGCTGGTCAGCCGCGCGCAATGGGACGCCGTGCAGGCAGGCGTGGTGCAGCTGCGTGCGCAAACCGAGCTGCTGTACGACGGCAGCGCCGTCACGCTGGTCGACGCCGATGCCGCCATCTCGGCCTGTGCCGCCCCATGGCTGCTGGGCGCCCCCGATCCCGATGCCCATCCCCAAGTGCACCGAACCGAGGTCTTCGGCCCGGTCGCCACGCTGATGCCGTACCGCGACGCCCCACATGCCTGGGACCTGGCCCGGCGCGGCGAGGGCTCGCTGGTGATGTCCGCCTACAGCGACGACTCGGCCTTCCTGGCGCGCACGGCATCCGAACTGGCCGACAGCCACGGCCGCGTGCACCTGGTCAGCCCAGAGGCCGCGCGCGCGCATACCGGCCACGGCAACGTCATGCCGCAATCGGTCCACGGCGGCCCGGGGCGCGCCGGCGGCGGCGAAGAACTGGGCGGCGCGCGGGCGCTGGCCTTCTACCACCGGCGCTGTGCCGTGCAGGGCGCGCCAGGCCGCCTCGACGCACTGGAACCGCTGCTGGGCGCGGGCTGACTGCGCCGCGCCCCGATAAGAACATCAGGAGACAACCATGAACCACTGCCCCGCCGAACTCAACTTCGCCAGCCACCTGGCCGCGCTGAATGCGCCGCGCGCGGCCAAGATCGCCTACATCGACGACCAGCGCCGCCTGACCTACGGCGAGCTGGCCGAGCGCGTGGCGCGCTTCGCGGGCCTGCTGCGTGGCCTCGGCCTGCGGCGCGAGGAGCGCGTGCTGCTGATGCTGCACGACACGGTGGACTGGCCGGTGGCCTTCCTGGGCGCCCTGCACGCCGGCGTGGTGCCGGTGGCGGTAAACACCCTGCTCACGTCCGACGACTACGCCTACATCCTGCGGCACAGCCGCTCGCGCGCGGTATTCGTGTCGGGTTCGCTGCTGCCCGTGCTGCAGGCGGCACTGGCCCAGGGGGGCACCGAGGCCGAGCACGTGATCGTGTCGCAGCCCGATGGCGCGCTGCCCGCCGGCGCGCAGGCGTTCGACGCGCTGCTGGCGGCCGCGCCCACCGTGCCGGCCGTGCGCACGCTGTGCGACGAGATCGCGTTCTGGCTGTATTCGTCCGGCTCCACCGGCAAGCCCAAGGGCGTGGTGCACACGCACGGCAACCTGTGGCACACGGCCGAACTCTATGCCAAGCCCGTGCTGGGCATCCGCGAAAACGACGTGGTCTTCTCCGCAGCCAAGCTGTTCTTCGCGTACGGCCTGGGCAACGGCCTGACCTTTCCGCTCTCCGTCGGCGCCACCACCGTGCTGATGGCCGAGCGCCCCACGCCGCAAGCGGTGTTCCGCCGCCTGGTCGAGCACCGCCCCAGCATCTTCTACGGCGTGCCCACGCTATACGCGGGCATGCTGGCCTCGCCCGACCTGCCCCCGCGCGACCAGGTGGCGCTGCGCGTCTGTGCCTCGGCCGGCGAGGCGCTGCCGCGCGACATCGGCGAGCGCTTCACGCGCCATTTCGGCTGCGAGATCCTCGACGGCATCGGCTCCACCGAGATGCTGCACATCTTCCTGTCCAACCGTACCGGCGAGCTGCGCTACGGCACCACCGGCAAGCCCGTGCCCGGCTACGAGGTGCAGCTGCGCGACGAGGCCGGCCAACCCGTGCCCCCCGGGGCCATCGGCGACCTGTACATCAAGGGCCCCAGCACCGCGCTGATGTACTGGAACAATCGCGACAAGACCCGCCAGTGCTTCCTGGGCGACTGGCTGAAAAGCGGCGACAAATACGTGTGCGACGCCGACGGCTACTACACCTATGCCGGCCGCAGCGACGACATGATCAAGGTCAGCGGCCAGTACGTGTCGCCGGTGGAGGTCGAGAACGTGCTGATCCAGCACGAGGCCGTGCTCGAGGCCGCCGTGATCGGCGTGCCCGACCACGACGGCCTGGTCAAGACCAAGGCCTACGTGGTGCTGCGGCCGGGCTACTCGCCCGATGCGGGCACCGGCGCGGCGCTGCAACAGTACGTGAAGCAGCACCTGGCACCCTTCAAGTACCCGCGCCAGATCAACTTCACCGAAGAGCTGCCCAAGACGGCCACCGGCAAGATCCAGCGCTTCCGCCTGCGCCAGCTCGAAGAGAGCACGCTGTGAACGTGGCCGCCGACACCACCGCGGGCGCCGGCTGGGCCAAGGTCCACGCCCTGGGCCGCGAGCTGCGGCTGGAATACCGCTGGATCGCCCCAGAGCGGCGCGACGCCCCGCTACTGGTGTTCCTGCACGAGGGCCTGGGCTCGGTCTCGATGTGGAAAGACTGGCCCGACCAGGCCTGCGCAGCCGCCGGCTGCCGCGGACTGGTGTACTCGCGCAACGGCTACGGCCGTTCCACGCCGCGGCCCACGCACGAGAAATGGCCGGTGTCGTTCATGCACGACCAGGCGCGCGAGGTCCTGCCGGCGCTGCTGGCCGCGCTGGACGTCGACACGGAGAACGACCCGCCGCTGCTGTACGGCCACAGCGACGGTGGATCGATCGCCCTGCTGTACGCCGCCATGTACCCGGCTGCGGTGGCGGGCATCGTGGTAGCCGCACCGCACATCTTCGTCGAGGACGTCACCGTCTCGCACATCCGCACGGCCCGCGAACTCTACCTGGGCACCGACCTGCCGCAGAAGCTGGCGCGCCACCACAATGACCCGGACTCTGCCTTCTGGGGCTGGAACGACGTCTGGCTGGACCCGGCCTTCCGGCAGTGGAACATCGAGGACCACCTTCCCGCCATCCGCTGCCCCGTGCTGGCGCTGCAGGGCGTGGACGACGAGTACGGCACGCTGGCGCAGATCCGCGGCATCCGCCGGCTGGCGCCGCAGACGCGCCTGCTCGAGATTCCCGACTGCCGGCACTCGCCGCATAAAGACCAGCCCAATACCGTCATGCAGGCCGTGGCCGCCTTCGTGCGCGCGCACCGTTCTTCCGGCTGAGCCCGCCCGGCCAGCCACCCTACCGACAATAACCAGGAGACAAGACCATGCAACACGCCATACTGCGCGGCGCCGCCGCGGGGGCCCTGCTCTGCGTTGCGGCGGGCGCCAGCGCCGCCGACAAGATCAAGGTGGGCTTCATGCTGCCTTACAGCGGCACCTACGCCGCGCTGGGCGTCGCCATCGAGAACGGCTTCAAGCTGTACGTGGCCGAACAGGGCGGCAAACTGGGCGGGCGCGAGATCGAATACTTCAAGGTCGACGACGAGTCCAATCCCGCCAAGGCCTCCGAGAACGCCAGCCGCCTTATCAAGCGCGACCAGGTCGACGTGCTGGTCGGCACGGTGCACTCGGGCGTGGCCATGGCCCTGGCCAAGGCCGCCAAGGACAGCAACACCACGCTGATCGTGCCCAACGCCGGCGCCGATGCCATCACCGGCCCGATGTGCGGGCCGGGCATCTTCCGCACCTCGTTCACCAACTGGCAGCCGGCCTACGCCATGGGCCCGGTGGCCGCGGCCAAGGGCCACAAGACCGCCATCACCGTCACGTGGAAGTACGCCGCGGGCGACGAGGCGGTGGGCGGCTTCAAGGAAGGTTTCGAGAAGGCCGGCGGCAAGGTCGTCAAGCAGCTCAGCGTGCCCTTCCCCAACGTCGAGTTCCAGTCGCTGCTGACCGAGATCGCGGCCAGCAGGCCCGACATGGTCTTCACGTTCTTCGCCGGCGGCGGCGCCGTGAAGTTCGTGCAGGACTACCACGCCGCCGGCCTGGGCAAGTCCATCCCGCTGTACGGCTCGGGCTTCCTCACCGACGGCACGCTGAAGGCCCAGGGCGAGTCGGCCCAGGGGCTGCTGACCACGCTGCACTACGCTGACGGCCTGAACACGCCGCGCGACAACGCGTTCCGCGATGCCTACGCCAAGGCCTACTCGCTGCCGCCCGACGTGTACGCCGTGCAGGGATACGACGCGGCGCAGCTGATGCAGGCGGGCCTGGCGGCCGTGGGCGGCGACATCGGCAAGACCGACGCCTTCCGCAAGGCCATGCGCTCGGCCACCATCGACAGCCCGCGGGGCGCGTTCACGCTGTCGGCTGCCGGCAATCCGGTGCAGGACATCTACCTGCGCAAGGTCGACGGCCTGGACAACAAGGTGCAGGAAGTGGCCGTGCGCAAGCTGGCCGATCCCGCCCGCGGCTGCCGCCTGTAACGCCGGCGCACGGACAACGCCATGGATCCGGCCGTCTTCCTCATCCACTGCCTGAACGCGCTGCAGTACGGGCTGCTGCTGTTCCTGGTGGCCAGCGGCCTGACGCTGATCTTCGGCATCATGGGCATCATCAATTTGGCCCATGGCAGCTTCTACATGATCGGCGCCTACATGGCGTTCGCGCTGGGCCCATGGGTCGACCGCACGCTGGGCGGCGGCTTCGTCGCCACGCTGCTGGCGTGCGTGGCCGCGGCCGCCGTGCTGGGCTACCTGCTGGAGGCCGCCTTCTTCAGCTACCTGTACCGGCGCGACCACCTGCAACAGGTGCTGATGACCTACGGCCTGATCCTGGTGTTCGAAGAGCTGCGCAGCCTGCTGGTGGGCAACGACGTGCATGGGGTGCCGATGCCCGCGTGGCTGCAAGGCACGGTGTCGCTGGGCGGGGTGATGACCTATCCAGTCTATCGCCTGTTCATCTCGGCGGTGGGGCTGGCCGTGGGACTGCTGCTCTACCTGGTGCTGACCCGCACGCGGCTAGGCATGCGGGTGCGCGCCGGCGCTAGTAACCGCGAAATGATCGGCGCACTGGGCATCGACATCGACCGCCTGTACCGGCTGGTCTTCGCGGCCGGCGTGGCGCTGGCCGCGCTGGCAGGCGCCATCGCCGCGCCGGTGTCCTCCGTCTATCCCGGCATGGGTTCGGGCGTGCTCATCGTGTGCTTCGTGGTGGTCGTAATCGGCGGCATCGGCTCCATCCGCGGGGCGTTCCTGGCCGCCATGCTGGTCGGGGTGGTCGAAACCTTCGGCCAGGTGCTGTTCCCGGCGGCCGCCGGCGTGCTGGTGTACGTGCTGATGGCCGCCATCCTGCTGTGCAAGCCCGAAGGGCTGTTCAAACAAGGCTGATCCATGCGCAAGGCAGTTCCCCTACTCTGTTGCGCGGGCTTCCTGCTGGCGCTGGCCATCCTGCCTGCGGTGGCGGGCGGCTATGCCACCGGGCTGGCGCTGAAGATCATGATTTACGCACTGTTCGCGCTCAGCCTGCAACTGCTGGTGGGCGGCGCCGGGCTGGTCAGCCTGGGGCACGCCGCCTTCTTCGGCATCGGGGCCTATGCGGCCGCGCTGCTCACGCCCGAGGGCGGCGCGGCCTCGCTATGGTGGCTGCTGCCGGCCACGCTGTCCGGGGCCGGCTTGTACGCCCTTGCCACCGGCGCGCTGGCGCTGCGCACGCGGGGCATCTACTTCATCATGGTGACGCTGGCCTTCGCCCAGATGGCGTACTACGTATTCCACGACACCGCCGTCGGCGGCGGCAGCGACGGCATCTACCTGTACTTCCGCCCCGAACCGGCGCTGGGTGGCGCGCTGCTGTTCGACCTGGCGGACGACACGGTGTTCTATTTCTTTGCGCTGGCCTGCCTGGCGCTGGGCTGGCTGTTTCTCGGCCTGTTGCGGCGCTCGCCGTTCGGCGCGGCGCTGGCCGGCATCCGCATCAACGAACAGCGCATGCGCGCGGCGGGCTACGACACCTACCCCTACAAGCTGGCCGCGTACGTGCTCGCCGGCATGCTGGCAGGCCTGGCAGGCTTTCTGTATGCACTGAAGGACGGCTTCGTCACGCCCGAACTGCTGGCCTGGGAGCAGTCCGGCCTGGTGCTGCTGATGGTCATCCTGGGCGGCCTGCGTCGCCCCGGCGGCGCGGTGCTGGGCGCGGCAGGCCTGGTGCTGCTGCAGGAACTGTTCCAGTCCGAAGCCGTGTTCGGCGCGTATGCGCAGCACTGGCATCTGTCGCTGGGCCTGGCCATCATCGCGCTGGTCGCGCTGCTGCCCGAGGGCCTGGTCGGCCTGCCCGCCCGCTGGCGCGCGAGGCACGATGGTGCAGGCCCCGCCGCCGGCCTGGGCGACGAGGGCGCGGACGCCCCCGGCCCGCATGGCACCACGGCTACAACCACCCGCCCGGCCGACGCGCCTGCCCGCGCGGATGGCCGCGTAGCGTACACCCTGACCGGAGACCCGCATGCCTGACGCCAACGTGATGCTCGCCGCGCACGGCATCGTGCGCCGCTTCGGCGGCCTGGTGGCCGTCAACGGCGTATCGCTGGCGCTGCGCCGCGGCCAGGTGCACGCCGTGATCGGCACCAACGGGGCCGGCAAGTCCACCCTCATCAACATCCTGTCCGGCGAGCTGTCGGCGAGCGCAGGTAGCGTGGCGCTGCGCAACCAGGACGTCACCGCGTGGCCGCAGCCGCGCCGTGCGCGCGCGGGGCTGGGCCGCACCTACCAGCGCTCCACCATCTTTCCCGAACTGAGCGTGCACGAGAACTGCCGGCTGGCTGCGCAAGCGGGGCGGCAGCGCTTCTGGCAGTGGTGGCGCGGGGCCGAGGACTGCGCACACTGCCGCGAGCGCGCCGAGCGCGCGCTGGAAAGCGCCGGCCTGTCTGCCGACGCACGGCGCCCCGCCGGCCTGCTGCCGCACGGCCGCAAGCGGCAGCTGGAGATCGCCATGTGCCTGGCCGGGCAGCCCGACGTACTGCTGCTGGACGAACCGCTGGCCGGCATGGGCCCGGAAGAGACCGATCGCATCCTGGCCCTGCTCCAGGCCCTCAAGCACGATCACGCCATCCTGCTGGTCGAGCATGACATGGATGCGGTGTTCCGCGTGGCCGAGACGATCACGGTGATGGTCAACGGCAGCATGCTGGCCAGCGGCGCGCCGGCGGAAATCCGCGCCAACAGGGACGTGCAGACCGCCTACCTGGGAGACGAAGCATGAGCGCCGCGGCGCCGCTGGTCGAAGCCCGAGGGCTGCACGCCTACTACGGCGCCAGCCATGTCCTGCGCGGGATCGACGTGCAGATCGCCCCGGGAGAATCCGTCGGCCTGGTCGGCCGCAACGGCATGGGCAAGACCACCCTGATCCGCACGCTGCTGGGCCTGGTGCGCGCGGCGCGCGGCAGCGTCCGCGTGGCGGGGCAAGACTGCACGCGGGCCGCGCCCCACGCCATCGCAAGGCTGGGCGTGGCCTATGTGCCCGAGGGCCGAGGCATCTTCCCCAATCTCAGCGTGCGCGAGAATCTGCTGGTGGCCGCGCGCCCCGGACGCGATGGCCGTAGCGACTGGACCTACACGCGTGTGCTGCAGACGTTCCCGCGCCTGCAGGAACGGCTCGACCACGGCGGCCAACAGTTGTCGGGCGGCGAGCAGCAGATGCTGGCCATTGGCCGCGCGCTGATGACCAACCCCCATCTGCTGGTGCTGGACGAGGCGACCGAGGGACTGGCTCCGCTGATCGTGGCCGAGATCTGGAGCATCGTCGGCCGCATCCGCGCCACCGGCATGTCCACGCTGATCGTCGATCGCAACTTCCGCGCCGTGCTGGCGCACACCGATCGTTGCCTGGTCATGGAGAAAGGCCGGCTGGTCGAAAGCGGCGACAGCGCGGCTTTTGCCGCTCAGCCCGAGCACCTGGCGCGCTACCTGGGCGTGTAGGGCTGCGCGGCCACGCGACGCCGCGTAGCCCGGCCATGCACCGCGGCGCGCGGTCTCTGCCTGCATACGCTTTCCACGTGTAACACCCCGCGACGGCGCATTCTGCGTGCGCCTGCGGGCACGCGGGGTGCGACCATGCGCTTGCATCCGGCAACGCCGCGTTGCATCAGCGCCTGGACGGCGTTGCTACGATGAAATCGTCTCGCCGCCCATCGCAACGCAGAAGCGGCGAACGGCAATCCCGGGACCGCCTGCGGCGCCGCTTGGCGCCGGACCCGGCGGCTCGGATGTCTCAGAAGGAGGTCTCCATGCCAGCCAAATCGAAAGCCCAGCAAATGGCCGCCGGCGCGGCGCTGTCGGCCAAGCGCGGCGAAACCAGCCGCAGCGACCTGAAAGGCGCGTCCAAGTCCATGTACGACTCGATGAGCAAACCCGAACTGGAAAAGATGGCCTCGACGCCGCGCAGCAACAAGCCGCGCCACAGCCACAAAGACAACTGACCACAGGCGGCAGTCCGCGCTTGCGCGGGGCGTGCCCGCTCTGCCCTGGAGCCCATCCAGCTTGACGGCGGATGGGCTTTGTTCATCCCTTCAGCCTGGTGTAACCAGGGCCGGATCCCACCCCGAAGCCGGCGCAATACCCGCGGTTTTCCGCCTTTTTCCTGCAATTGCCCCCTTGCCCTGATGGCTAGAATGCCTTGGTCGGGCATTCCGCCACCATGGCGCCCGCATGCCGGCCGTGCCCGGTTGCCACCCTACCGGGGCCTGAATCCATGAATCTCTCCACCCTCATCGGCCTAGCCCTAGGCGCCGTCACGCTGGTCCTGGTGATCGCGTCCTCCGCCATCGACAACTGGGCGTACCTGAATCTTCCCGGCCTGGCCATCGTGCTGGGCGGCACCTGCGCGGCCCTGTTCATCAGCTATCCGCTGGCCGAGGTTCGGCGGGTGTTCGCGCTGATGGGCACCGTGCTGCGCAACGACCGCGTCGACACGCAGCGCGACATCGACGAGCTGGTCCAGATGGCGCAGCTGTGGATGAACAACGACGTGCACAAGGTCGAGGCCGCGCTGAAGAAGGTCGCCAATCCGTTCCTGCGCACGGGCGTGCAGCTCATCATCGACAACACGCCCGAAGACCAGATCATCGAACTGCTGCAATGGCGCATCGCCCGGCTGCGCGCGCGCGAACATGCCGAGGCGCAGATGTTCCGCGTGATCGCCAGCTTCTCGCCGGCCTTCGGCATGCTGGGCACGCTGGTGGGCCTGATCAATCTGATGAGCGTGCTGGGCGACGGCGGCATGGACGTCATCGGCAAGCATCTGGCCGTGGCCCTGATGACCACCTTCTACGGCCTGCTGCTGGCCAACCTGATCTGCAAGCCCATCGCCGTCAAGCTCGAGCGCCGCACCGAGCAGCGCGTAGTGCTGATGAACATGGTGCTGCAAGGCATCTCGATGATGTGCGAGCGGCGCGGCCCGGCCGTGGTGCGCGAGACGCTGCACTCCTTCATGCGGCACCAGGAGGACGAGATCTACGACGGCGGGCAGGAAGCCCCCGCCGTCAAGCCCGCCAAGCCGCAACGCGGTCCGACGCGCAGGCCGTTGGGCGCGCGCGCGTCCACCCCGGCGACGGCAGCCTCCACTGCGCCCGCCAAGGCGGCGACGCGGCCATGAACCTGCCGGGCCGCCCCAAGGGCGAATACGGGAGCGCGCCGCACGACGGCGCGCCCCTCTTCCCCGCGGGCGGCCCCAGCGGCGAATACCGCGGTGCGCAACGCGAAGATATGCGCGCGAACGCCGCCCGGCTATCTCTTGCCGACCTGATCGAAGAGCGTCGCAGGGCAGAGCGCAAGCGCCCCCTGGTGCGTGGCGCCAGCCGGTTGAGCAACGACCGCTTCGCGCGCTGGCACGTCCCCGAGGTGATCGAGCAGGAGCCGGACAACTGGCTGCTGACCTATCTGGACCTGCTGACACTGCTTCTGGCCATGCTGGTCGTGATGCTGGGCATAAGCCGGCTGGACCTGTGGCGCAAGCCCGGCGACACGCAGGTCGTCGTGGTGGGCTCGGTGGACCGAGGCGGCCTGCCCGCCTACGACGGCGCCTACGCCCGGCTCGACGGCCTGCCCGTCATCCCGGCCGCCTGGGCGCAATTGCCGGCCACGGTACAAGCTGCCCCGGCCAGCCCGCAGCCCGGCGCGGCCGGCCCCGCCGGCCCGGCCCCGGCTGGCGCGCGACCCGTGGAACCGCCGCCGCCTCCGCCACCCACCGCCGAGGAACTGGGCCTGGACGACC